>Ga0172370_10001740_pt1 | contig 32607 bp, 30 predicted proteins | sample LakKiv5m_FD_114538 | JGI IMG/M metagenome (GOLD analysis project Ga0172370, IMG submission 114538) | Freshwater microbial communities from Kabuno Bay, South-Kivu, Congo - kab_022012_11.5m | ecosystem: Environmental > Aquatic > Freshwater > Lake | place: Democratic Republic of the Congo...
CTTTCCGTCCATTAGGACGAATCCATTAGTAACAATCTGCCTCGGCCATTTCTTTTTCTCAAATATGCACGTATGGTTGAACAGGAAGAACACAAGGTGGTTGTGCACCAAATCCTTTGCAGAGTGGGACGAATCAAACGGGTACCAGTACTCAAATTCCTCGTGCATTTTTTTTGCTGCCTCATTTGGGGCTTTTCCTTTCCCAAGGAAAACATAATCAAAGAATTTCTCGTCAAGTGCGTCTATTGGCAGGTCTTTTGCATAGTGCGAAACCGCATAGAACGCCATGTAAATGGTAGAGTCTGATAATGCCTCTATCATTTGCGTCTTGTCAAACTCAAATTGCGTTCCCAAGCCTGCAGCGCGCGTGCATGCGCGCTCATTCAGCCAGTCTATAGTGTAAAGGTAGTCTGCAATTGCCTGTTGGGGCATTATTTTCATCCCGGAAAGGCATTCTTTTGCCTTTTGCTTCCATTCCTTGTCCCCATAATCCAAAAACCACTGGTTTTGCACCATTTTCACGCTGCAAAGCGCGCCGCATCTGCAAAATACCGGTGAATTTGCAAGCACATAAAGCTTGAGTGCCTGCCCTTTTTTCAAAAGTGCTGCTGAAATTTTTTCCCGCGCGCTTGCGCATCCTTCCCCTGCAAACTCGCCCACCTTCATTATGCCCGTGTGCGCCTCTTTTTTGTAAATTTCCTTTGTGGCTTCTTCCGCCTTTGCATCAAGCTGGCTTGGGACCTTCATCCTCTCCACAATCTCTTTTGCAGGGAATTCTCCGAATCCTTCCACTGTAAGGACTTGCACGAGCTTTACTTTCCCGTCCAGCTTTGCGTCGCAAAGTGCAAGATAGTCAAGGGGCGCATGCGCAGGCACGCTCATCACAACACCTGTGCCTGTTTTTGGCTCAACGAACTTTGCCTCAAAAATCGGCAGTTTTGCGCCTGAAAGCGGATTTATTGCCTCTTTTTTTAGTAGTTCAGATGCTTTTATTTCGCCATTTGTCTTCATTCCAAATTGCTGTGAGAGCGAGTTGGCAGCATCCTGCGAAATTATGAATTTCTTTTCCTCCATTTCAACTTTTACGTATTTTGCATACGGATTTATCCAGATGTTTGTAACTCCATAGACTGTTTCAGGGCGGTAAGTTGAGCAAAGCAGGCTTCCTTCTCCCTTTATTTCAAATGCAACCGCAGTTACTTCTTCTATTTGAGGATCAACGTCGCCCCGCGTATCGTGCGCACCGACCGCATTGTTGTCTGATGGGCACCAGGGAACAGGGTGGGAGCCTTGCTTTATGTATCCAGCTTCTTTGAGCTTGCGGAATTGCCATTGTATGAACTTGTTGAAACACGCATCATAGGAGTAGAATTTCCTTCTCCAGTCTATGGAATAGCCCATTTCGCGCATTCCCTGCTCTATTTCGTGCGAGAAGTAGGTTACAAGGGCTTTTGGCTCCGTAAGGGTTGCAGAGGTTTCCCTGCTTATCCCGTAAATTTCCTCAAAAATGCGCAAATACTCTTCGTCCTTTTGCCCGAGCCGCTTTGCCATTGCAAGTATCGGGGTGCCTGTAACGTGAAAGCCCATCGGGAAAAGCACATTGAAGCCCTGCATCCTCCTGTACCTTGCATAAATGTCTGTAGTAGTGTAAGTCCTCCCATGCCCGATGTGCTGGGGAGAATTAGGATAAGGGAAAGCCGCGGAGAGGAAGAATTTCTTTTCCTTTGAAGGGTTTGCCTCAAACACCTTTTCCTGCTGCCATTTCGCGTTCCACTTCGTGTCAATTGCATTGAAGTCCATAAGGGGATTTCAGCGGCAAGGAATAAAAGCTTCTGTCTTGCAAATAACAACATGGCTCAAATGCAGGCAGAGGCAACGCAGGCAAAAAGCCAGGCAGAGCAAAGCCCGATATTTTTGCAAAACAAAAAGCTTTTGGGGAAAAACGAGTACGTTGTGCCTGACAATGTATTAATGGCTTTCAAAAGCGTGGTGGACACATCTGGTTTGCTTGGAAAACAAACAATACCCGAAGGAGTCACGCTGCACGCTAATTTTCTTGAATCAAAGTTCCTTCGCATGACCTTTAGGGGCAAGGAAAGAAAATTCCTCTCCAAACTCAAGAAACTGGGCTATTCGCAGCAAGAAGCAGAGCATCACGTGTCTGTCTTTGTTGCAGGGAACATAATCTTTTCGCACTCAGGCACTATGGCGCCTGATTTTGAACTGGGCAAGCTGGCACATGAGCGCTTGCACATGCGCATACACAACCTGCCAAAAGAGCAGGCAAACGTTCTCAATGAGGCAAGGGATGCGATACTTGCTGCCGATAGCCGCATGCTGGAGAAGCAGACTGATGAAATAGGGCTGGTTCTTAAAAAAGAAAAGAATGGCGAGCTTACTGCTTGGCAAGCGTACGAGGAAAAAAATAAACTGAGCGAGTCGCATCCAATGATACTTAAGGAAAACAGCAAAACCTCCTCGATTCCGGGCTTTTTTGAAATGACAGTTCGCACAAGGCCCATTGAATTTTATACTTACATGCTTATGGGCAGGCTTGATCCAAGCGTGGAGCAATATGTAAAAGAGCACTATCCAAAATCCTATGCAATCTACGATTCGCTGCGAAGCAGCATAATGTCTGAAATAGAGGAAGCAAAGAAAAAATAGGGATTATTGTTTTGCAGCAACGTATGCGCCAATGTAGCCGCACGCATAGCCAACTGCAGCGTAGGCCGGCAGGCACACAAGAACGCACAATCCCTGCAAGGGTGCAAGCAGCAAGCCAACTCCAAGGGTTGCAACTACAGTAAGTATCACGGACAGCACGCTGATGAGCACATAGTACGTGCTGATTGCAAGCAAGCCCGAGGCGCCGCCCTCCATAAGCGTGCCTTTTTTCATGCGCACTGTTGCATATCCAACTGCAAACAGCACAATCACCCCGAAAATCATGGAAAGTATTCCAATGCCTGTGACTGCAAAAGGAATTGCAAACTGGGCATTGCCCTGCTTTGAACCAAGCGCAGAACTTCCAACGAGCAGGAAAACAGCAGCAACCTCGAGTGCTTGAATCACAAACAGCCCAAGCGCGCCCGCTATTGTTGGCACAAGGCATTTGCGAAAGTCAATCTGCTTGAGAATGTCTTTTTCTTTTTTTGCCATTCAAACGCCTCTAGAGCGCAACCTTCAAGCCCAGCTCTTTTTTCAGCTCGCGGTAGCGGTTGCGAATTGTTACTTCGGTAACCCCTGCAACGTCCGCAACCTCTTTTTGCGTGCGTCTCTCGCCATATATTGCGCTTGCAATGTATACTGCTGCTGCCGCAACGCCGGTTGGCCCCCTTCCGGAAATAAGCCCCTTGCTTATTGCTTTTTTCAAAAGCTGGATTGCCTTTTCCTGCACCTGCCCTGAGAGCTTGAGTGCCGCAGTGAATTTGGGTACGTATTGCCCGGGGTCCGTAAGAGGCACGTCAATGTCAAGCTCGCGGCGCACAAAGCGATACGCGCGCCCAATCTCCTTTTTCTCAATGCCAGACACCCTTGAAATCTCGTCAAGCGTGCGCGGAATCCCCTGCATCCTGCACGTTGCGTATATTACTGCGGATACAACGCTCTCAATGAGCCTTCCGCGTATGAGCTCTGCTTTTATGCATTTTCTGTAAAGAAGTGCCGCACTTTCGCGTATTGCATCGGGCAACCCAAGATAAGATGCAATCCTGTCAAGCTCGGAAAGCGCAATCGCAAGGTTCCTCTCCATTGAGGATGCGATTGATGCCCTCTTGTGCCATTTGCGCATCCTGTAAAGCTGCGCCTGCTTTTTCGGGGAGATTTTAGCGCCGCGTATGTCGCGGTTGTACTGGTCAATCTCCGTAACAAGGCCCTTGTTTGGCCTCATGAGCTTAATCGGAGCGCCGCCTCTTGCGCGCTTTTCGCGCTGCTCGGAGTCAAACGCACGCCATTCCGGGCCCGAGTCTTCCATGTTCTCGGCAACTATGAGCCCGCAATTTGAGCACACGACTTCGCCTTTTTCGTAGTCGCGCGTGAGCTTGCGGTTTCCACATTCAGGGCACTTATCAACCATAAAACAACCCCCATATATACTTGTGTAGCATCCGGACTAAAGCTCGGGCTCTATCCAAAGTTACAAAGTTTTAAAAAGATATATCTAGTTGTGCAATTAACTCCTTTATAAATGTTTGCCTAAAAGTAGTGGTAAAACTGCTTATCTTGTGAGAAAATACACCATCACAACTATGGCGCAAATGAGCACTGTTGCGAATACAAGGTTGTTTACCATGCAGTTATAAGAGTGTTTTCACTTATAAAACTAGCGTTTTGGGTTGCAGGTGCATAGTGGTTTTATGATAATAGGGATAGTTTCTGACACGCATTTCGGATTTTCCCGCTTTGAGGACGATGCATACGAGCAGGGAAGGCAGGCAATCCTTGAGGCAGCAAAAGCATGCGACCTGCTGCTTCTTCCTGGCGACATATTTGACATCAGGATAGCAAAACCCGAGACAATCGCGCAAGTCGCATCCATACTCCTTGAGGCAGGCAAAATACTTAGGGAAAAGGGGCAGGCAAACGAAAGCGAGTGCGCAAAATTTTGCGGCAATAGGGAGATTGTTCCCGTAGTTGCAATACACGGAACGCACGAAAGGCGCCCGCGCGAGCTTGTGAATCCCATACAGCTCATGGAATCCGCAGGGTTGCTTGCGGACGTGCACAATTCCACGCTTCTCTTTGAAAAAAACAAGGAAAAAGTCGCAATAAGCGGAATCGGGGGCGTGCCGGACGATTTGGCAAAAACGGCTCTTGAGAACATGAAATGCGCCCCGCAGGCAGGCGCATTCAACGTTTTCATGCTTCACCAGTCTTTCTCGGAAATGATACCTTCTGGAGAGGAAATGCTTTCCCTTGACGATTTGCCCCAAGGATTTGACCTGTACGTGTGCGGGCACTTGCACAAGCGCTCATTTTTGAAAAATGATACAATACTTATTCCAGGAAGCACAGTGATAACGCAGTTGCGCGAAGAAGAGCAGGAGGAAAAGGGATATGTGCTTTACGATACGCAGGAAAAACGCGCAAAATTCGTCCCAATAAACTCCCGCCCCTTCTTTTTCAGGGAGATAAGGCTTGAGGACGCAAATGCGCAGGCTGCAAAAGAGGCAATTGAGGGGGAGATTGCGCGCATAAATCCATCTGCAGGCGGGAAAGCGCCCCTCATAAAAATAAAAGTTTCCGGAACGCTTGCAAACGGATTAAGCCCTACTGATGTGCGCGTCGGTGCATTTGGGGAAAATATTTTCATAGAGACTGCGTTTTTTGCATCCGACCTGAAGGAAAAGCTTCAAAGCATACGTTCCAAGCACGAGGAAAAACTCTCTGCTGCGGAATATGGGATGAAAATGCTGCGCGACAAGCTAGAGGAGGCAAAAATCGCGCATCTTTCAGATGAGGAAACGTTTATGCTGCTTCAGGAGAACCCGGAAGAATTTGTAAAAAGAATAAAGGAGAAAAAAATCGCTATTGCGTAGGATATTCCAGCCTCTTCTCTCCCAAATATTTTTGCAAAGCTTTTGGAATGTCAACGCCAGTCGCATCCTGGTAATTCTCAAGTATCGCAATCATTGTCCTTCCAATCGCAAGCCCGCTTCCATTAAGAGTATGCACAAATTCCGGCTTGCCATCCTTCCAGTAGCGTATGTTCGCCCTCCTTGCCTGGAAGTCCGTGCAGTTTGAGCACGAGGAGATTTCGCGGTATTTTCCCTGCGAAGGCAGCCACACTTCCAAGTCATAGGTTTTTGCAGCCGCAAATCCCATGTCCCCTGTGCAAAGGAGCATTCTCCGGTAAGGCAGTTCAAGTTTCTCAAGGATGTGTTCCGCATCTTCAGTGAGTTTCTCAAGCTCATCAAACGAATTTTCAGGCTCTGCGAATTTTACAAGCTCAACCTTGTTGAACTGGTGCTGGCGCATTATGCCCTTTATGTCCTTCTGGTACGAGCCTGCCTCCCTCCTAAAGCATGGGGTGAATGCACAGAATTTCACCGGAAGCTGCTCTTTTGCAAGAATTTCCCCTGAGAAATAGTTTGTTACTGGCACTTCCGATGTCGGGATGAGGCACAAATCATCGTCTTTGCACTTATAAAACTCTTCTGCAAACTTTGGCAATTGCCCAGTGCCAGTCATTGCCTTTGTGTTCACAAGCAAGGGCGGATAGATTTCCGTATACCCATTTTTCACGTGCTCGTCTATCATGAAAGATACGAGTGCACGCTCCATTTTAGCTGCAATGCCCTTTAGGAATACAAAACGGTGCCCTGCAACTTTTGCTCCCCTTTCAAAGTCTATTATGCCCAGTTTCTCTGAAATCTCGTAGTGCGCAAGCGCATTTGGGATTTTGAGCGCTTTGCCATGCTTTTTTATTTCCTGGTTTGCATCCTCATCCAGCCCAACAGGGACGCTTTCGTGAGGGAGGTTAGGCATTGTGAGCAAAATCGCGTTCATCTGCTCCTCAAGGAATGCGACCTGCTCATCAAGGGATTTTATCTTTGCAGAAACGTCCTGCATTTTTGCGATTATGCCTGAAACGTCCTTTTTCTGCTTTTTCCCCTCTGAAATTTCATGCGAGTGCTTGTTCCTCTCCGCCTTGAAAGTATCCGCCTTTGCCTTAAGCATCCTCCAGTCGGCATCAAGGGAAAGAAGCTTGTCCACAATTGCGGCATCCGAGTTCCTTTTTTGCAGGGCATCCTTTAGGGCTTGGGGGTTTTCGCGGAAAAGTTTTATTGAAATCATGTTATCAAGGCTTATTTCACCAGCAGTTCTTTTAACTTTTGCACAAGTTCGCTCCCAATCCTAAGCTGTGCCTCCTTTGTGCTGCCTGCAATGTGCGGTGTGAACACAACGTTTGTAAGCTCAAGGAGCTTTCCTGAATAAGGTTCTGCGGAATACACGTCAAGCGCTGCGCCTGCAAGCTTTCCTGTCTTCAATGCGCCATAGAGCGCTTCTTCGTCCACAATTTCTCCGCGCGCAGTATTCAAAAGATATGCACTTGGCTTCATGAGCGCAAGCCTCTCCGCGTTTAGCATGCCTTTTGTGCTTGCATTTGAAGGCACGTGCAATGTGACAAAGTCCGAGAGCTTAAGCACGTTCTCAAGAGTTTCCTTTTTCACTTCATAGTCACACTTCACTTCCAGGTCATTGTAATAGAGCACTTTCATGCCAAGCGCGTGCGCCTTTCTGCCAACAAACATCCCAATCCTTCCAAACCCTATTATGCCAAGGGTTTTTCCCGCAAGCTCGCCGCCAGTGAGGTCTTTTTTAGCCCACACTTTTTGGCGCATGAGCGCGTCCGCGCGCGGAATCTGCCTTCCAAGGGAAAACATGAGCGCAATTGCAAGTTCCGCAACCGCGTTTGTGGATGCTCCAGGGGTATTCACCACTGTAATTTTCCTTTTCTCGCACTCCTTTACGTCTATTGTGTCAAGCCCCACACCGCCCCTTGCTACTATTTTGAGCTTTGGGGCGTTTTTAAGGAGGTCTGCAGTGACTTTTGTTGCAGAGCGCACAACAAGCACTTCTGCATCAATAAGCGAGGCATTGAGGTCCTTTGGCTTGTATTCCACATGCCCAAGCCCGCTCATCTGCGCAACCACTTCGCCTTCCATGTTGTCGGCAACGACTATTTTCATTTTCTCACCTTCCTTTCTTTATTTCTGCAGAACTTCCCGTATATATCCAAAAGCAATATCAAGCTCTTCTTTCGTGAAGTGCCCTATGTGGCACACGCGAAAGAACTTCCCCTTAAGCTCCCCGAAATCCCGTGCAGTAACAAGCCCGTATTTGTCCTTGAGCTTTTTGCGTATGTCGTCTGCATTTTCCAGAATAAAGCCTGTAATGGTAGGCGAGTAGAAACCCTCCTCTGAAAAGACTTCTTTTCCAAGGCTTTTTACAAAGTCGCGCGAGTATGCGGCGCCCTCAAGGTGCCTTTTGCGATGCGCGTCCAAGCCGCCCTTTTTTTCTATGAGCTCAAGTGCTGCCTGAACAGCATACAAAAGAGAAACCGCCGGCGTTGTTGGGGTTTGGAAAGTTTCCATCTCTTTTTTGTATTTCCTTACGTCAAAGTAAAACGAGCGGGGTTTTTGGCTTTCAGCCTTTAAAACTGCCTCGTTGCTCATGCCCACAAAAGAAAGCCCGGGAGGGCACCCTATTGCCTTTTGCGAGCCGGTTGCAACCGCATCAATGCCGAATTCCCTGCAGTTCAAAGGTGCGGCAGCCCATGCGGAAACCGCATCCACAATAGTGAGCATTCCCTTGCTTTTTGCGTATTTGCAGATTCCCTTTGCATCGTTTAGCACTCCTGTGCTTGTCTCATTGTACACCATTGCAAGCACAGTTGCGCCTGAATTGTCTATTGCCTCTTTTGCGCGCTCCAAACTCCAGCCTTTTCCAAGGGGCTGTGTTGCTTTTTGCACGCTTCCATAAATGCCCGCGCAATTTGCAAGTTTGTCGCCAAACGTTCCGTTGGAGAGAACAAGGATTTTCTCCTCTGGGTGCACGCAGTTTGCAACGCACATCTCTATTCCTGCTGTGCCTGAGCCTGTCACAACAAAAAAATTGTCGGAAGCAAAATCAGCCTTCAGTTTTGTTGCAACGTCCTTCATAAGCTCTTTCATTTCAGAGCCGCGATGGTAAATCATCTCTTTTCCTTCTGCGTCGCGTATGGCTTGCGGCACAGCGACTGGGCCTGGGGTAAGAAGCATAACGATTACCTCGTTGTGTGGCTAAATCGCAGGCTAAGTATAAAAAGAGCGCCTATTCTTTTGAGGCTTTCTGCCCCTGTTTCGCTATCTTGTAGATATTTCCGCTTTCCTGTGCCAAAACTATCTTAATTGCAGTGCTGGCATCCACCTTATCTGTTAGGACTGCCTTTATTATGGGATACTCTCTTGACAGGTAGGCCACGATGTACGCATCCTCCCCTGTTTTTTTGAGCAGGCTTGCAATTTCTATTGCGTCTGTTTTAACGAGTTTTTGCGCAAGCAGCGCCCTTGCGCCGCCCGAAGTAAGAACCGGAAGACTTGAATTGCGTGCATAACGCCCGAGCAGCTCCCTTGCATCGTCTGACCATACTATGCAGGATGCCCATGCCACCTGGCTCCTGTGGCTTCTTGCAACGCTAAGTTTTTTTATTGCAAGAGCATCCATCTCTCTGCCCAATTTCATGGGCAAATCGTGCACAAGGCACGCCAGCCTTCTAAAAGGCGCCAATTTTCTCTTGATTGGCATGTTTGATGGCGCAGAAGTAGCAATATGGGCATCGCTGGGGCTAAACATATTATCACGTTAGAATATTGCCTCCTGAACTTTATAAGTGTTGCTATTGGCTTAATTCCGTGCAAAATGCGAAAAAGAGAAATATGAAGGTGAGGCCGGTACACCCCGAGGGGCTCCGCCTCCACCTCCCACGCCCTTTCGGGCTTACTTGTTAAGGAAAAAAGGTTTATATAGGTAACTTTTTCGGGCGCGTCAAAGTGCAAGATATTTCTTCACCCTGCCCAAAAATTCTGCTGCAAATGAAATCGCAGCTTTTGCCTCTTCATTGCCTGCCGAAGTATCCAGCCCATACGCAACCCGATGGCGCAAGTCCCGGTAGATGTTTGACATGTTTATGCTTTCGCTTCCAAGTTCCTTGTGCTTTTCGCGCAGGTATTCATAAATCGCAAAATGGCTCCTCTCCGTAACCCCGTCGCAAAAGAGCACTGCCCTTGCAGAGTGGAACATGCAATTATACGCCGCAAGTATCGCACTCCTGCACGCGCCCGCCCCAAGTGCTTTTTGCGCCTCTTCAAGGTATTCTGCCGCAACCTCAAGTGATTTGCGCGCGCGTTCCCTTGAGGGCAGCGAGGTTTTGAGAAGCCCTTTTGCGAACAACTCTTCGACGTCCATTTCAACCAACCAGTATCGGGCTGCCAAAAAGCTGCACGTGGTTTGCAACCACTTCCATGTAAAACCTGTCCTTTCTCCTTGCCATCTCAGCCCATTTTGAAATCGAAAGCACGGTGAGCGAAATATTGCCTTTTTCCTCCTTCTGCAAAGGCGCAAAAATTTCCTCCACCCTTGCCTGCGCAACGTTTGCGAGCACAAGTACGTCTATGTCGCTTTCTTCTATAAACTCCCCTGATGCGCGCGAGCCGTAAAGCGCAACAGACTGGAATTCCGCGCCCTCCAAAATTTTATCCCATTTTGCCAATTTCCCCAAAAACCACGCGCTTTTGAGGCGTTTAACAAACGGGCTTGAGTTCTCAAGAGAGTAAAAAACTGCGTTTGCTTTCTTTTCAAGCTTAAGGATTCCTTCATGCTTAAGCTTTTTGCACCCGTTTGAAACCGCGCTCTTGCTGCATCCGCTCGCCTTTGAGATTTCATTAACATAAGCAGCCTTTTGCGGCTGCAAAAAGAAAAAGGAAAGAATCCTCCACTGCACACTTTCGTCAAAGAGCATAAGCATATTTTATACTGTTCTTTATATAAAACTATCGTTCTTTTAAAAAAACAATCGTTCTCCAAGCGTGTTTATTACTTCTGCAATTTCAAAATAGCCTGCGCAATGTCGCCGTTTGCCTCTTTAAGGGCATTCTGCGCCTCCTCTAGGGAACAACCTGCCTGCGCCATCACAAGTTTTGCATCCTCAAGCGAATCCGTGCTTTCCTCTTTCACTTCGCCGCTTATCTGGAAGCTCTTTTGCCCCTGCATTTCAATCTGCACTACCTGCGCGGGCTCTATTACAAGCTTTTTGCCCTCAAGCTCAATAACAACGCGCTTTGCAGCAAGTTCATCACTTTTGATGCCCATCTGCTTCATCACGCGCGCCATATCCTTTGGGTTCATGCCAGGCATCATGCAAATACCCCTTAAGCAAACGTCTCAACAAGTTCGGTCTTGCGCACCTCAATTTTCCTAACAGGAGCTATTTTCTTGAGTTTCCCTACAACCCGCGACGCGAGCTTTCCAAAGAGCACCTCGCCAATGAGCGAGCGCGTGTCAATGTCCTTTGTGTTTGCAAGTATTTCCGCGCGCAGCGCTGCGCGAAGAGCGTGCCGCGTTGATTCGCTCACTTTCCCTGCGCTTATTGCAATGAGCTTTACGCGAAGCACATCTCCCTCCTTTGTGGTGATGTCTATTACCTCGTTTATCACTGAGCGGCGCCTGCGAACAAGCGTGCGTATGTAGCCTGGCATTAGCTCATGCCCGATGAACTTCACGTTCGCAATCTTCCCCTTCACCTCAATTATGCGAAAGCGGACAGACGTGTACGCAGTTCCCGGGCTGAAGCTTCCGGTGAGATCCCCAAGGCTGGTGCGTATTATGCGGTTCTTCACGGTTGCCTCGTCCGACGCAAGCACCTGCCCGATTTCCTTGTTGTCAAAGTATTCTGGTGCAAGCACTGAATACCAGCTCTTGGTTTTCCACTTGTCAACGACTTTTGATTTTTTTATCTCTGCCATATTATCACCAGTTTACTTTACCAGCAGCGCTGCTGCGCTCGGGTCGTATTTCCAGTAAGGTGCAAGCTTTCCATTGTCGCGGTAATATTTTACAAGGCGGTTTATCTTTGCCTCAACGTGCGACAACTTTACGCGGTTGTGCTTGTCGGATTTGTTGTCCTTCAAATGGTTGCGCATTTTCACTGCGCGCCTTATCAGGCTTATGAGGTCGTCCGGATAAGTGGGAAGAAGGTTTGATGCCTCAAGGATTTTGCTTGCGGATTTTCCGCACAAATTCTCTATTGAGGGAACGCCGTATTTGTCACGAAGGATAAGCCCTATCTGCGTCGGGTTGTTGCCTTCCTTTGCAAACTTTACAATTAGTTCTTCAACCTCATGCGCGGAATATTCCACCCATGCCGGCGACACTTTTGAAGTCGGTTTCTTTGAGCCCGACCTCCCTTTTTTCTTTGAATGCAGCTTTGCCATTTTTTCACCTTTTCGCCAGGCGCGCACAGAGCGCTTTTAGTGCGGCAACCCTATGCGAGAGTTCCGCCTTTGCTTTCGGGTTTTGTGCAAAGGTAAATTTCATACCGCTTGGGACGAATATCGGGTCATGCCCGAATCCGCCCTTGCCTTTTTGCCTTTTTGAAATTTTACCCTTGCATTTCCCGTTCACGCAGACAAGCCCGGCATTGTCCGCATAGCATATTGAGCATACGTACTGCGCATTTCTTTTCTTGCCTTCCAGAAGCTTAAGGATGCCGCCCAGCCCTATCCTTTTCATTGCCCACGCGGAATACACGCCGGGAAAGCCGTTTAGGCTATCTATGAACAAACCGGAATCTTCCACAAAAAGCGGCCGTTTAAGCTTTCTGTATGCTTCAAGCGCGCATTGCCTTGCGACTTCTTCGCAGGTGTCCGCGCGCACCTCACTTATATTGAGGTTCTTGCGTTTGATATTTATGTTGCACTTCTTTAAAAGGCTTTGTGCCTCGGAGAATTTGTGCGCATTGGACGTAATGAAGAGTATTTCCCGTTCCATAAACCCACTTTAGTACGAATTGCTTGTGCCAAATGCAACCGAGGTTGCAAGCCCGAATGCAATGAAAGATGCGCCATATAGGACAATTCCTTCAATTCCAAGCGCAAAACTGAGCGCAAAATACGCTGCAAAGCCCGCCAAGATGCCGCATGCAATGGAAAAAAGCATGTTTTTCATTGTCTTCTTTTTTGCATACTCGCTGCCCCGATGCTCTGCCTGCCTTAGAAGTATGCTGCCCTCGGTCTCGTTTTCAGGCAAAGCCGCAAAGTGCGCGCTTCCGGTTTCCCCGTACAATCCCATGGAATTAAAGCCAAGTTTATTGTGTACTGGAATCGGGGGAGGAAGAATTTTCACTTTGTGCATTTTGCGCCTTGCAGTATTCTTTGGCTTTCTTTTTTGTTTCATCCAACCACCACTGAAAACTCGCCTTCCTCAAATTTCACTGAATCCACTTTTCCAGTTGCCTTTATCTCTTCAAGTACGCTCCCAAGGGAAACGCTCGCGCGAATGCGCACTTCCTTTAGCTGCGCATTAAGGGGCATCTTGTTGCTTGCCTTGTGCTGGCGTATTAATGCCAGCGCGTCATTTAGAAGCTTGCAAATCTCCTCGCTCTTTTTGCTTTCAAGGGATTTGTCCGCAATTGGCCAAGCGGAAAGATGCACGCTTTTTGCCTTCTCTTTTCCCTTTCCCTTGAAGAGCTGGTAAATTTCCTCGCTCATGTGCGGAGTGATGGGCGCAAGTATTTTTGCAGTTGAGAGTAGTGCATAATACATTGTGTATTGCGCTGCCCGCTTGCTCTCTTCCCCATAAACTTCGGGCTGGTATATCCGATGCTTGACATACTCAAGGTAAAAGTCGCAGAACTCGTGCCAGAAAAAGTCCTGCACTTCCTTTGTAAGGAAATGGAATTCAAAATTCTCGAATTTCTCTGTTGCGGATGCAACAATGGAATTTATGCGCGAAAGAATCCATTTGTCCGTTTCCCGAAGATGCTTGCGGTCTTCTTCGCGCGGCTCGTACCCCTCAATGGATTTTTCCACAAGCTTGGACGCATTCAAGAGCTTGTTCAGGAAGCTCTTTGCGTATGCAATATCCTGGTAAGAGAATGGGCGGTCCTTTGCCATTGCACCTGAAAGCGCGCTCCATTGGCGGACAGCATCTGCAGAATAGTCGTCAATGAGCTTGTCAGGAGCAATAATGTTCCCAAGGGACTTGCTCATCTTTTTCCCATCAGTCGCAAGCACGTTCCCGTTCAGGAGAAGCTCCTTGAAGCATGGAACCCCCGTGAGCATAAGGCACCTATAAATTGTGTAGAACGCCCATGTGCGCACAATTTCAACTCCTTGCGGGCGTAGAGTTGAGGGATAAGTTTTCTTGAAAAATTCCGTATCATCCGGCCATCTTGAAATTACAAGCGGAGAGATGCTGGAATCTATCCAGCAGTCGCACGTGCTTTTTTCAGGCTCAAGAGTGCTTTTGCATTTTGGGCATTCCCGTTTTTCCATTGTGGGCGGGTTCACAGGAAGCTCATTGTAGCGCGCAGGGTATGCGACATTGCATTTCTTGCACATCCAAAAGGGAAGCGGGGTTCCAAACACCCTCTGGCGCGAAATCACCCAGTCCCATTCAACGAATTTTGACCAGTCTATAAGGTATTGGATTGCAAAATCAGGCACCCATCGCATTTTTTTTGCAGCTGCAACTATCTCGTCACTTTTGTCCTTTATTTTTGCAAACCACTGGCGCGAAAGAAGCAACTCAATTGGCTTTTTGCACCTGTCATGCACCTTTATCACTTGCGAAAGCTTCTCCTGTTTTACAAGGAGCTTTTCTGCCTTAAGTTTCTCAAGGATTTTCTTGCGCGCCTCTTCTGCCTTCAAGCCGTCAAACTCTCCAGCATTCACAAGCCTTCCGCGCTCGTCCATTGCGCGAATTGGGGAAAGGCTGTGCCTGTACATTCCAACAACGTCTGCCTTGTCGCCAAACGTGCACAGCATCATAAGCCCTGTGCCAAATTCCTTTTCAACGTCCTTGTCTGCGATAAGTTTTACGGTTTTTCCAAGAGGAGTTGTGATATCCTTTCCCTCGTATTTTTTGTAGCGCGCATCTGTTGGATTGAAGAGCACTGCAATGCATGCATGCAGGTATTCCGGGCGCGTCGTTGCAATCTGCAAATCATTCCCTTCGCACTTAAAGATGAGGAAATTGAGCTGTGTTTCCCGCTCAAGCTCGTCCGTATCTGTTTTTGCAAGTGCGGAGTTGCAATTCGGGCACCAAAATACCGGATGCTCCGCATTGTACACAAGAGAATGCTCAAACATTTTTATGAGCGAATATTGCACCCTTCGGTGGTAATCGTCCGACATTGTCTTGTATTCGTATCTCCAGTCAGGGGAAAAGCCCATTGTTGCCATTTGCTGCTTCATCTTTGCAATGCAGCTTTCAGTCCATTCCACGCACAATTTGCGGAATTCCTCAGGCGGCTTCCTCCCGTATTTCTGCTCCACTTTCACTTCTGTTGGAAAGCCCTGGCAATCCCACCCTTGTGGATAATACACGCTAAAGCCGCGCATCCGCTTGTAGCGCGCAACAAAGTCAAAGTAAGAGTAGGAAAGCACGTGCCCCATGTGCAAGTCCCCGCTTGTGAAAGGAGGAGGGGTGTCTATGGAATATACCGGGCGCTTGTCGTTCTCGTCAAAAGCGTATGTTTTGCCCTCTTCCCAGTACTTCTGCCACTTTGCCTCAACGTCCTTGCCAAATTTGTCGCATATCATCGGATTCACCAGATTTTCCCGCGTTCATTGCCCGAATTATTCGCCCGTATCCTTTGCCCAAAAGCCCGAACTTGCCGGATTTTTCCTTTACCAAATGTTCTCGTCATCCTGCACAAAATCAAGCAGGGATTTCTTGCTTTCAAGCACGCCGCCGTCCCCAAATGACGCGCCGTCGCGCGCCGCAATGGTCTTTACGCCGCTTTTGGATGCAATTTTCTGCGCCTCAAGCTCAGGCATGCTGTTTATGAGCTTCATCCCAAAATGCGCAAGTATTGCTGTTTTTGGCTTTGCCTCTTTCAGGAGCTTTATGCACCCTCCCGAATCCATGTGGTCGGGTATGCCGTCGTCCTCTGCCTTGAGATTGTTTACTATTAGGTAGTCGCAGCCCTTAAAATACCCGCCCAAGCCTTCAAAATATTCGCTGTCGCTTGTGTACCCGATTTTTGAGCCGTCCATTGAAAGCACGAATCCAAAGCCAGTTTCATCGTCGTGTTTTACCGGCGTAAAGGAGAAGTCCGCGTTCTTTCCGTTGCACAGTATGCTGTTGCGCTGCTTTGGCACCCCGCATATGACCTGCTGCATTTTTTCCTGATGGTAGCGGGAAATTGAGGGGTCAAAATGCCCTCCTCCCTGCAGAACGCTTTTGCTTGCAACAAGCGCGCCTCTCTTTTGCAGCGCATAGTTGCTCATTGCCTCCATCACTTTTTCCGCGTCATTGTGATGGTCTATTTGGTTGTGCGTCACCACAAGGATGTCCATTTTGGAGAGGTCAATCTTGTGCAGCTTGCTGCCGTAAAGCGCGCCTGGTCCAGGGTCAACGTAAATTTTCAGGCTCCCGTTTATTATGAATCCCCCTGTTGAGCGAAGCTGCGCAAGAAGGTTCACCCTGCCCCCTCCTGTTCCTATGAAAAATATGTTCATTTGCGTTTCCCTCTGCAATATGCGAATGCTAATGTTGGCACGATTATGGATATAAGCATTGTTGCGCAGCCCTGAGGATTCGTGCTTGCAGGCTCCTCTTTTGGCTGCATTTGCGCCTGACCGGTATTTTTCTGCACGGTTGCGATTGTATTGTTCTTTTCATCTACAACTGTTTTCACCACGCTCACCATATACGTCCTTGCCTGGGTCTGGTTGCCTGCCCGCACCTCTATGGCAAGCGGGATGCTGCCGAACTCGTTGGGCATTATGAAAAAGGAGAGCGTGACGTTGCCGGTTGAAACTCCAAACGCGCTCGCATTTACGCTCCCAAAAACCGCATCCACAAAAACATTGGTTTGATTTTGAAATCCGGTATTGACGATTACGGTTATTTTTGTTGCGTTTTTGGAATTAACTGGCTTTTCGTACTCTATTTCAAAGCTGAGCGCTGCAGGCTTTTCAAGAACGTCAAAGGATGCGCTTGCGATGCCGCTCTCGCTTATTGCATAAATTTTGTTTGCCCCGAGACCCGACGGGGAATATTCAAATGTTGCAACCCCGCCAATTACCGAAGACGTGAGCATTTTGTGCGCGGCAACAAGCATTACGTTTTTGTCACCTGCGATTTTTGGCTGCACGTAAACAGTCTGGCTTTCCCCAAGCTGGATGGATTTTTTCATCATTCTTATTTCAAGTGCGCCCTTGCTTTTTGCATCTGCAGTCATGTTTATGCTGATGGTTTTTTTCTCAAGATAGGGAGAAAAAACGTATATCGGGCACGTGTATACCACGTTTTTTTCAATTGCGCCCGTGTTTGCTTCCCACGCCGCATACGTTTGCACGTTTGGCTCAAGGAACAGGTTTTTGCTTTCCTCCCCAAGCGTTAGTACGCCCTGCCCGCTGCACCCCACTATATCGACCGGCATTATCCTGTGGTCGCTGGAATTCATGCCAAGAACAATTATGCCCGCGTCATTTTGTCCCAGCGTTTGGGAAAGCGCAAAAAATTCAAAGTCCGTTGCAGGCGGGCTGCTTTGCATGTCTTTTGTGCGGCAGCCTCCGCATATTGCGCCGCTCTGGTCGTTTGTTGTGAGTTTTATGCTTGCCTGCGCAGGATGCACCGTTGCCTCTGCCCTTACGTCGTTAAGCAGGCTGCCTGAGCGGAATTTTGAAACGTGCAACGCATCAAGATAGCCTGCCTGCAGCCATGTGGGGTCAACCTGCACCCATTTGCCGACGTAAACCTCAACCCACACGTGCCCGAGCCACTGGTTGAACTTGTTGGAGTATGCATAGCCTCCCACGTACCTTGCAGGTATTCCAATTGAGCGCGCAAGGGTTGCAAAAAGGGTGGAATACTCCACGCACACGCCGCGCTTTTCCTGCAAAATTGTGAGCGCATCCCTTTCCTGCCCTACGTAACTCTCGTCATACGATATGTACTCATTCACCCATGAGGCAAGTTTTGCAACTTTCTCAAAAGAGCTCGTGGAATTTGCAGTTATCCCAAGCGCAAGCGCCCTTATGCGTGAATCGTTGCTCTGCATGTTTTTGTCCGGCTCGAGGTATTTTTTCACGTCTTGGGGTATTGCATAGGAGACCGGAAGCACGCCTGCATTTGCACTTTGCGTGCTCACTTGGCTTGAAATTTCGTACGAAAAGAGGCTGCTCTTTGGCTTTGCGCCCACTATTATGTAGTCATTGCCCTCCTCGCTTTTATAATTCGAGTATTTCCCCTCGCCCCCTGTTTGCAGCACGGTTGTCTTCTGGTTGGAGGAAGTTGACGGGATGCTTATGTTTAGCGTGAGTTCGTCCATCGTGCCGCCGCTTACGTATACTTGCCCTGACTGGTCAAGAGTTACAATTGCACTTGTGACAAGCTGCGGCACTATTTCCTGTGCAAAGGCAAGGCTGGCAAAAAGGATAAGCAAGAGCGCAACTTGCATTCTCATAAACCGCTTTTAGGAATGGTTTTTTATAAAGTTGCGCATAGAAGTTCAACTGGTGGAAACATGGGACTCACACTTAATGGCAAACCCCGCAAGCACATCGCAGGCATCAGCTGCGGGCAGCTTCTCAAAAAATTGAAAATAAGCCGCGAGGAATGCATTGTAAAAGTAAACGGAAAGCCTGCTGCGGATGAAAGAAAGATAAGCGCGAAGGACAATGTTGAGGTAATCACAATAGTATTTGGTGGCTGAAAGACAGAAGGCGCAAAAAACGAATGTCCTATGGGCGGATGAAAAAACTGATTCGGTTCATGGATTTCATTATTTGGCGGTTGTTTTATGGATAGCAAAGTCTCCTGTTCTTTTTGCAAAAGCGAGGCAGTAGTTACGCTTGCGTATGCAAATAACCGCATGTGCAAAAAGCACTTTTGCGAGTATGCTGAAAAACGCTTCAGGCGCACTGTGCGCGAATTTTCAATGCTGAAAAAGCACGATTTTGTAGGAATCGGGCTTTCAGGCGGAAAGGACAGCACTGTTCTTATGCACCTTTTGCATTCGCTCTCGAAGAGTCTTCCAATAAAGCTCGTTGCAATCACAATTGACGAGGGAATTTCCGGATACCGCACGCCTTCGCTCAACATTGCGATAGAACAGGCAAAAAAACTAGGGATTGTGCACAAAATTTATTCTTTCAAGAAAGTTTATGGGCACTCAATGGACGCCGTAATGAAAGGAAAGCCCGAAGAGGCCGCATGCTCATACTGCGGCGTGTTCCGCAGGCATCTTCTTAACAAGGCGTGCAAGGAGCTCGGGGTGCAAAAGCTTGCAATCGGGCACAACCTTGACGATGTTGCGCAAACCGTGCTCATGAACATCATGAGGAACGAACCCCAGCGCCTGCTTCGCTTTGGAGGCGTGTCCGGAGTAATAGAGGATGAAGGATTTGTGCCGCGCATAAAGCCACTCATGAGGATTCCGGAGCGCGAGATTGGGCTTTATGCAATTCTCAAGGGCATCCCGATAAAATTCCAAGAGTGCCCGTATGCATATACCGCAATGAGACAACTTGTACGCGTGCAGCTGAATGGGATGGAAGAAAAATATCCGGGCACAAAGTTCCGGATTTTGAACAGCTTCCTCGCAATAAAGGAGAACGTAAATCCGACTGCAACGCGTGCAACATTGAAATACTGCAAAAATTGCGGCGAACCCACAAGTACGCAGGTGTGCGTGTGCTGCAGGCTCGTTGAAAAATTAGGCGGCAAAACCAATTAAGGCAGGAATTTCTTCTTTGAGATTTTCTCGCGCAAATATTCACCCACGAAAGAAAGGCGCGGCCCCTGCAATGCGTCCTGCTCAATCTTTTTCTTTGTAGTGAGAACTGTCTTGAGCTCGTTCACCCATTCCTTGTGCCGTGAAATCCATTCATACGAAAGCATCTCTTCCGCGCGCTTTATGTCAACGTCCTTTGCGCGTATTGTGAGCTGACCGAGGAAATCGTAGTCCTTTATGTCCTGCATTGTGACGCCTATGAAACGCGCTTCGGGAGTTGCAATGTCGTTTGCAAGGTATGCAAGGTTCATGCTGCCGGTTTTTATTGCCCAGTAAATGTACCAGCCCCACGCATCGCAGTCCGTGAATACGTATACGGGCAGTTTTTTGTTTGCAAGCCTCTTTATGAGCCTTCTGCAACCGCGCGAAGCCTGCCCCTTGGGAGTAATGAGCACGCAGTTCTCCTTTCTCCAGAATTTATCTTCGTTTAGCCTTTGCCACATTGCGTCCTTTTCAACTACGAGCACATAATCCGCGTCCACATCAACAAAATCCATGCCATTGTCCACATCGGATGGTATCATCCAGCCGCTTCTTCCCTGCTTTGTGCAGTCTATTTCTGTCTCGTCCCCGCCGAATTTGTCCTTTAGCACAAGGGGGCCTGCAACTACTCCCTTCCTGTCCGTATTGAGGTTCAAATCTTCCCTCTTAAGCTCAAGTGCAACCTCAAGGTCCTCAATGAGCGGGTTGCTTTCGGACTGCTCGGAAAAGAGCTCCTCATCAAGGTCTTCCCCAAGGCTGAATTTCAACTGATAGAAAAGACCCCTAATGGACGTGTGCGCGCCTTCAGACAGGAATTTCTTGCACTTGTTTGCAATCGCAACGGTCTGCATGAATTTTCGCGCTTGCCCTACGTTTACGAACCTTCGCTCCTCGACCTTGTCCCCAAGGCGTATGTAACCCACGCTCTCGTCGTAAAAAACATTGCCCTTGCTGCGAAGCGAGCACGAGAACTTTGGCGTTTCCCCGCCGTCAATCTCGCCTATCATGCCCTTTCCCAGATTCTCAAGCTTTGCAAATGCGTCCTTGGATGATGTTTCACTGCGCTTAGCCATTTTCCTACCTCTATGATTTGCTATTCTTCCCCTTCATCCTCGTCTTCTTTCCCATTCTTGCTTTCCTTTGGAGCATCAATTTCGCTCTCATCATCGTCTATCTGAGTGGAATATTTGGTTTCTATAAGGTTCATGAGCTTTTTCTCAACGTCCGCGCTTTTTCCGCTTCCTGCAAGCTCAACAACGTCCTTTGAGAGCTGCCCAACGTACCTTAAGACTGCTTTTCTCCTTTCTTTCTTGTCCCTGTCCCGCGTAATGCCTGAGAGGTACCTCTGCAAATCACGAGCGGCTTCCATTACTGCATATTTTATCTCAGCAAAAACGTCCTCCTCGCTTGAAATCGCCTGCTTTCCCGCGCTAGTGTAGGGGACGTACACGCTTGCAAGGTTTATGAAAAGCGTAATGGGTTCCTCCTCAAAATTCTTTATGTTGTAGCGCTTCCAGTCCACTTCCTTTACTGCCTCGCTTATTGCGCAGCCTGAATTGTCAAAGAGAAGAGGCACGCGGTTTGCAAAGCGCATCACGTCGCTTGTGAATTTGTCTGCCAATTGCCTTCCTGCATGCCCCCCATATGCTATTGCAACCTCAACCGCAAAGGGAACGCCTCCCTTGTATATTTTCACAGGGCGCTCGGTTACAGAGAGGAACTGGGGCGCAAGTATGCTCTGAAGCGACTTTTCTATCTGCTCCTTTCCAATAGGTATTACTGAATCGGTTTCAGGCGCAATCCATTTTACTGAAGTAAACGCCTTTACAAGCGCCTCTGCATCCGACCATGTGAGCTCGTGGGGCTTTTTCTCAAAATCAACAGAAGGCAGCGCGTCTTTCAGTTCCTTTACTTTTGCAGCGCTTATGCGCGAAAATTTGTTCTGCAGGAATACGCTTATTTTAGTGCTATCCGCGTCGCGGTGCGCCAAATCCAGCAAATCGTTTGTTGAAATTCCAAGGGGGTGCGGCAACACTGTGTGTGCCTTCTTTGGAATTTCACCGACCGTGCGCGGGAACGTAACGCTCTCGCCAGTTGGGTCTATGAGCGTGAATTGTGCGTGCGGGTTTGCCATTGCAGTCCGTTTCATGTACTCAAAAACTCCAAACGAGCTTTTGTCATATTTTACATCTGCAAATTCGCCTTCTACAACAAGCCCGCATTTGCTTCCGTCAGTTTCCTGCTCAACTATGTTTGCGAGTACCGCGGAATTCGTCTTCAAGTCAACTGCGACTTCGCACGAAATCATCTTCTTGTCATAAAATGAGGTCGCTTTTACCGGCTTTCCTGTAGTAATTTGGGCATACATTGTGCAGCCTGATGCGCCAATGCCCTGCTGCCCGCGCTGCTGCATGTATCTGTGGAACTTTGTGCCTGCAAGCATCTGCCCAAGGGCTTTCCCTATGTGTTTTTTTGGGATGCCAGGCCCGTTGTCTTCCGTAATGACGCGGTATTTTTCCCTGTCCACTTCCTCTATTTTAACGGTAATTTGCGCAAGTATTCCAGCCTCCTCGCAAGCATCAAGGGAGTTTGTTACGTATTCGTGCACTATTGTCGTGAGCGAGCGGGTTTTTCCGCTAAAGCCAAGCATCTGCTTGTTCTTTTTGAAAAATTCAGCAACAGAGTGTTCCTTAAACTCGCTGAATATTTTATCCGTTGACGTCGGCATTCTTACACCCTACTGGTCTTTTACGCGGTTCGCCTTGAGGAGTCGCCTGTTTTTCTCAAGATATGCGTACACGCTTGAGTGGTTTAATCCCTCAATAAGTTTAAAAATGGCGCTCAATGCGATGTCCATTGTCTCAAGAGTCGCAATCACGCCAACCGTGTGCCCGTATATGCTAAGGAAGCATTCCGCATCCTGTTCTATTATCTCGCGCGTGCGGCCTTTCTCCCCGATTATGCGCCCCTTTACGCGTGCAAGCCCTTCCCTTCCTACGTAGTCGCGCAAATCCACAATGCGAAGCAGATAGTTGTCATCAAGCAACTTGAGGGCGACTGAAGGTTCAAATCCCCTTCCGATTGCCTTTATGATGTCCTTTCCGAAAAATTCGTCCACGCTCTCTCCATCAGTTATTATCTCGCCCTCGCTGTCCACGCTTATTTTGAGCTTGAGCTTTTCCTCAAGGTATTCCTTCATCTCGCCGTTCTTTCCTATGAGCACGGCTATGCGCTCGTGGGGAATTTTCATTGTGTGCATGATTATCACTGGAAATTATTGCTGTTCCTTACTGTATCTATTCCACCAGTAAAATAATATTACTGCCGGAACAACCGAAAAGAAGGCTATGAGCCCGAGTATCGCTTCCCAGGGATAGATTGAAACGCCAGCCACGTTGAGCACTTCAACCTCTGCCTTCCACGGGAAATACGGTATGCCAAAAATCGTTGCGATTGTGTTTGGCACCATTGAAACGGTTGCAACAATCGTAAGCACAACTGTGACAAATGTGAGCCTCTTTATTGTCTCATTTATGCGGTTTGAAATCGCAGTGTGGTACAAATCCAGAGTGTCAGAAAGTATTTCCCGCAGCGTTTCAATGGAATTTATGTCAAAGAGGATGGAATTGAAAAGCTCGTCCAGCTTGCTTTTCAACTCGCGCGTGGGCTCAAAAAATGCGACCTGGTTGTTCTTGAGCTCAAAAACAAGCTCGCGCTGCCTCCAGAAGAACTTGTTGTAGCGCACGAGCTTTCGTTTTATTGAGAATATTGATGCAAGCGTGCTGTTGCCATGCTTTTTGAGAGTGTCTGCCTCTACCCTGTTCGTGTCCGCCTCGAACTTCTGTATGAGCTCGCTGTTCTTGTATGCTGCGCTTGAGAGTATGAAAAAAATAGCGTCTTCAGCGCTGAATTTCCTCATCTTTTTTTCCCTTATGTAGTTTTCGTAAAATGAGCCCATCATGCCCGAACAGCCCACTGTGACAAGGAAATCATTTCCAACATAAATGTGCAGCCGCTTTCTTTTTTCCAACACCGGCTCAAGCTCAAAGAAAATAATTGAGGTGAATCTCCCGTGCTCAACGTACCGAGGATACTGCCGTTGCTCGTTCTTTTTCCACTCGGCGAAAGGAATTCCAAAAGCCGAAAGCAAGTTTGACTCGTGCGCCTCAAAGTCAGCCCACACCTTCTTTTTCGCAAGCGCGGCTATGCCTTCCTTTGAAAATTCGCACCTGTCAAGAAGCAATGCTTTCATAAAAAGAATTGGGCAGCAAGGTTAAAAACGATTACATAAAGTCGCTTAACCCGACCTGCTTCTGCTGCTCGTCCTCAAAAACAGAGTCAATGTCACTGTGCAGCAGTATGAGCCTTTGCTTGAGGTATTCGGGAAGCGAATATCTTTCCACCATGCGCATTGAAATGTCAAGGTATTTTTTTATGCCGCCTTTGTTTATTGTGAGAAGAATCTTCCCCCCGCATTTGGGGCATTTTCCTACAAGGGGCACCCTCCTGTATTTAGCATTGCACCCTATGCAGCGGAATATCTGGCGCGAAAACGAGCGCAAATTCCCGTACAAATCAGGCAAAAAGTGCGAAAGTATTATGCGCTCAGCAACGTCCTTTGCATCCACGCAGCGCAGCGAATTTTCAAGCGCAAGCTGCGCGTTTACCTTCTCCTCCATTTCCTCAAATTGGACATAAGTAGTTATGGAGGGGCCCTCATTTATGTCGCCAGTATCGTGAGTGAACATCATGCCGGAATACTGCCCTGCCGTCCCAAGAACGTCCTTTACGCGGTTCAATTTCACGTCCGAAGTGCTTGCAAAGCGCATGGTTGCCTCGTAAAATTCAAGAGGATAGTCCGCGCATATGTCCATTGCGTGCGCCTCATCGTCCACTTCTGAGGGGTCTATCTTGAGCGTGAGCACAAGAGGGGAGTCCATTGTGCCGCCGTTCCCTGCCGGAAGATAGCTTTTTGAGAAGTTCAATAAGCCGTCCATCATGAGGATGAGCGTGTCCTCGTCCCCGTCCGCATTGCGCCTTTTTGCGCAGTGAAAATACGGGTGCGCGTACCCGACGCGCGCCTTTGTGAAGCCGATTATGCGCGAGAGCACTCCTGCTGAGGTGTGGGGCGAAAGCCCTATCACAAGCTGCCCTACAAGGTCCTCGCGCTTTTTCATGTTATAGAAGGGTGCAAGCCCGTATGTGCACACAAGGAGCTCGTCCACAAACGCTGCGACCTTGAGGAAGAATTCTGCGCCGCGGTCCGCAAGAAGCACGTCCTGGCACTTTAGCTCGAGAACCTGTTCGCCTCGCTCAAGGGGCTTTCCGTACACGTCGTGAGTGTATCCAAGCTCGCGCAGCTTTTTCACTTCTACGTCGACCTCCTTTGGCCTAAAATGCGTGAGAGGCATGTCCGTGCAGTCAAAGCGGCACGTGCCGTCGCGGAAAATAGTGATGCCGTGCTTTGCGCGCAATATCCCTTTTTGCAGGTTCTCGGGCATTTTTGATATGCTCATGAGCCCCTTTACGCCTTTTACGTCGTTTGGAAGCGAAACAATGCCGCATTTTGCCTTTGCCTCGTCAAACGCTCCCACAAGGTCAATGCTGCGCTTGTCAAAGAGCTTTGCGGCGGATTTGCACACGGGGCAGGTTTCAAATGCGGACTGCTTGTTGCACCTGAAGCAAAAGAAAGTCTGCCTTGCCATTCCGCCGCAGCCGCACTTTGTTGAAAAAATTATTTTCCCGCACGAGCGGCACTGCATCCTTGAGATTTCGACCTCTATGCCGCTCCCTTCAGTGCGCTGCTGGTCCTTCATTTTCCCATACAGCTTTACGATGCTGCGGTTTTTTTCCGCCATGCCAAGGGGGAAAATGGTGTGCACAGGGGGCTTCATTGCGCGCTCTTTTGCCTTTTCAGGCCTTGCCATCCTGCTTCCTACGTATGTCGGGGATTTTGGCATTATTTCAATGCCGCTTAGGGATTTTACGTTCTCAAGTGCGCTTTTTTGGGCATCAAAAACAGCATCAAAATGCGACATTGTGAGCTTTGCGTCCACCAGAATCCCAAGGCTCTTGAGCAATGCAAACGCGGTTTCGCCATCTATGCGTATGTTTCCCTTCTCTATTTTGTGAGGTATGCACAAAAGCTCAAGCACGCGCTTTGCAGGGGAGTGCTCGACTGTGACGTAATCCAGCTTAAGTATTCCCGCATGCAGCCTTGCGTTGCACAGCCATTGCGCAAGCTCCTTTAGCTGCGCGCTTTTTATGTCGTGCCAAAAGTACGTGTATTTTGGGTGCAGCGCAATCCCATGCTGGCGCGAGAATTTTATTGCCTCGCCCGCACTCATGTTGTGCTTCACATTCAGGTTTTTCTTTTTTGCAATTTTCTCAAACCACTCCTCGCACCATGCGCCCGGCACAAGGGGGTGGTTTGCCTTTGAGAAGTCCCCAAAAGAAACAAGCAGGTCCCCAAGGAAAAGTATCTCCTCGACCTGGGGCAGGATTTCCTGCGCAAGCTTTGAGGCGTTCACGTCCACCACTGAGCCGTCCTTGAGCTTTACAACAGGGCCCAGGATTGTCGTGCATGGCGCAACAACGCACCCCTTTCCGGGGCGCTCCACCTTCATTTGCGTGCCGATTGCAAGGAAGCTGTTCACGATGTACATTGTTGCAGGGTGTATTGCTTTTCCCATTATGCCGCTGTCGCGGCAGCGGCCGTAGCGCAGCCGAAATCCGCCCGCGCGCATCGGATAAGAGAAAATCGGCCGCCCCGCAACAATATCGTCTAGGTATTTGTCGTTTGGCTTGAGTTCATACCCGCCCGCGCCCTCTTTTTTCCCAACTTTTATGAGCGGCTCAAGCCAGCTCCAGTCCAGCCCGATTTTTTTTGTGTATTTGAGCACCTTTGCTGCCTTTTGTGCGACTCCCTCGCAGAGCACAAGCCCTATCCCCCCTCGCACAAAATTGCTTTTTATGCGAGGCAGGTCCCGATAAGCCGAAACCTCAAATTCTTCCGTTGGCGCCCCGTCCACGCATACGGGGCAGTTTTTCACAAGGTATTTTATCTCGTTGTCAGTTGGCTTGTATTGCAACCGCGCCTTCCTTGCGTCATAAAGCGTAATTTCTTCCAGATACCTCTCGCACTCCGTATCCGTAGGGCGGTAATTCCCTATCCCAAAGTGCATGCGCGCAACGTCCGCAAGCACTACGGCAAGGGCTGCAATCGTGCCTCCTGCAGAGCGTATTGGGCCCGCAAAGAAAATCGAAACATAATCGCTTCCGTCCGGATTCTGGTTTATCTCCACTTTTTCTATGCCTTCAGTGGGCGCAACAAGCACGCCTTCGGTAAGTATCCCGACTCCTGTCCTTACTGCCTGCTCAATGAGTTTTGCCTTATCGTCAATTTTGCAATCGAATTCCCTTGTGATTATTTTTTTCACAATCTCGTGCGCGATAATGTCCCTTCCTTTTCCCTCTGCCTCGAGCTTCTTAATCAGCGCGCCTATCCCTTTTGGCCCCACAATGCCCTCCACCCGTTCCGCAACGTCCTTTGTGGGTATTATTTCAACAAATGGCTGGGGGTCAAGCATTTTCGCTCGAGCAGCCTCTGCTATGGAATACATGTGCTCACTTTTGCTTTTGAGGGCTGCAAAATAACTTTCCAATTCTCCTTCTGATTCCATGATATTACCCGCATTCTATGAAAAATTCCATACGTTTTCGTTTGTATTTCCGTTTTATGTTCCGGTTTTATCCATAATTACAGTTTTGCCTCTTCTGCCTTAAACGACAGGTGCGTGAGTTTCCCTTTTGAAGCCTCAAGTACTGGCACAACGCAAGGCGAGGGCACGTGCCCCATCCTTACCTGGAACTCTGTTCGTGCCTGGAACGTGCCGGAGTTCAAAAGCAGCGTGCCCCGGTAAAGCATTGAGCCGTTTTTGTGTATGTGCCCCATATGCACAACGTCCGGCTCGTCATTTATCACCATGTAGTCGTGCGCTTCTGGCACGATTGGATTGCCGCCGTAAATTGGAGAAAGGTGCCTTCTCTTGAGGAGGGCGAGCATGGGCTCCTCCGGCTTTGCGTACGAGAGGCCCGAAATCCCCGAAATAATTGAATCCAGGGAGGTCCCATGGTACACAAGGTGCCTTAATCCCTCAATGTCAAGGCGCGAGGGGCTTCCAATGGAGAGCATTTTTGATTCTTTTAGAAGTTCGGAAGGAAGCTGGGGCTGGGGCTCCGCCCTCCTCACCGCATCATGGTTGCCCGGCGATACTATTATGGTGATGTAGTCAGGGATTTCGTCCATGAGCTTTGTGAACATCTCGTATTGCTTGTAAATGTCGCGCACAACAAGCTCCTTTTCCTGCGAGGGGTACACGCCAATGCCATCCACCACGTCGCCTGCGATTTCAATGTATTTCACTTTTCCTGCCAGCTCCTCGTTGCCTTCGTTCCCCTTAAGCCACGATATGAATTTCATGAATTCCTTTTCAAGGAAAAATTTGCTGCCCACGTGCAAATCCGAAAGGTATGCTATTGCAACGTCGTTTTTTGCATAGTTGCGCTCTTTTAGGACAGGGACGTCGGGCCACATCAGGTTTTCCGCAATGAGGAACGTTTCGGTAATTTTTCCCTCAAACGCCACAATGTCGTCGTTAAGCAGTGCCTTTGCGTCCTTGAAGCATTTCTCCCTTGATGAAACAAAAACAAGCGCCTGCCCCTCGTCGTCCTCAACTTCAACAACCATGTCGCCCTTTTTCGTTATGCGCTTGTCTATCACCATCGCTACAAGTATCGCCTTTTGCATTGCATTCTGCTTAAGCCTGCTTGTTTTCACAAAAGGGTTTGAGTTTGTGCGCTGGCGAAGCAGCTTTTGCATCCGCTCAAAGCGGTTCCTGAAATACGTTACAAAATCGTCCATTGTGCCCTTGCATCTGGACTTGCCGCTCACGTCCTCGTCCTGCACCACGCGCACTCGAGGGGTAAATTCCTTTGCAGCAGGCTTAAACGAGGGGGAGCGCGCCACTTCTACGGGGGTCGGGAGCTTGCTCTCCTGCGCGATTATTTTTTCAACTTCCTCTTTTGTGACAAAAACAGGGCTGGAAACAAGAAGCTTGTCCACAATGTGCTTTGCGTCCTCGCGCGAGGCTAGCAGCCTGTGCGCATCTGAAGTGAGCCGCATGCCGGCAGAATACAGCCGTTGTATGTCCTCCCCCATGAAATCGCCAAAAAAGCAACCGCTAATTGGAAGGTGAGCAATAAATACATAACTGTAGAAAAATCATGCATGGCAACCAAAACAGAGGTCATGAAACCGGGCAAGAAGGCGATTTCACTTGCAGCAGAACTGATACAATGCGGGCAGGTGGTTGCATTTCCAACTGAAACGGTATACGGGCTTGGCGCAAACGCGCTTGACGATGCGGCAGTGCGCAGGATATTTGGGCTTAAGGGCAGGCCCTGCGACAATCCAATCATTGTGCACGTTTCCTCGATAGGGATGCTGCAAAAAATCGCAAAAACAAATGCGCGCGAGCTAATGCTTGCAAAAAAATGCTGGCCGGGCCCACTTACGATAATTTTTGAGAAAAGGGAAAACATCCCCTCAAGCGTAACGGGCGGCATGCCAACTGTTGCGGTGCGCATGCCTGCGAACAAAACCGCGCTTGCGCTCATAGAAAAATCAGGCGTGCCTATTGCAGCGCCAAGCGCAAACATTTCAGGGCGCCCCTCGCCCACTTCTGCAACGCACGTGCTTGAGGACTTCGATGGAAAAATACCGCTCATACTTGATGGCGGGCACACAAAAATAGGCGTAGAGTCAACCGTGATTTCCATTTCGCACTCGATTGCAGGCACACCCGCGATACTTAGGCTGGGCGGCTTTTCTTATGAAAAGCTGCAAAAACTCCTCCCTAACGTTGAAATCGCAAAAGCTCAAACCGGAAAAAACGCGCCTGCGCTTTCCCCTGGCACAAAATACCGCCATTACGCGCCCCATGTGCCGCTCATCCTTGTGGAGAAGGGGGAATTTGAAACTTTTGCGTCAAAACTCAGGGTTGGAGAGAAGCGCGCGCTTTTCTTTGGGGCAAATTTCCCAAAAAAAACAATCGCAGAGCTGGCTGGCATGTTTGAGTATTTCCTTTATTTCAAGGACGGCAAGACTGCTGCGCTGCGGCTTTTTGAGGAGATGCGCAATTCAGAGAAAAAATACGATAAGATTTATTTCTGCGAAATAGAGGAAAGGGGCGCAGGGCGGGCAGTAATGGAGCGGGTGAGAAGGGCTGCCGGAAAAGCATAATGGAGAATGGCGCGATATGGGGCACGAATTGCACTTAGGCACAAGGAAGTTCCATAAAAGCGCAAGAGGCAACAAGGGAGCCCACACGCGCATGAAAAGCAGGGAAGGCAGGGTAAGCAAAAAACACATAGAGCGAGTGCGCGAAGAGCACCTTGAGCTTAGCCCGAAATACAGGGCATGGAAAAGGGCGCCGCTTGTTGAGGAGCCGGAAAAAATCAAAAGAAAGCAATAAAACCTACTTTTTGGCGAATTTGAGGGAAAGCCAGCCCGCAACAGCGCCTATAATGACCCCGATAAGGATGTTTTGCAATATTGTTGACATCATGAGCATGAACATTTCCTGCCTGCTCCATATGAGGACGCCCAGCACTGTCTTGTGTATGTAAAGGTAGTTCAAAGTCGATGCCATTGTGAGCACAAATGTTCCGCAGAACGCTACAAATGCGCCGGTTATTGCGGAAATTTTCAAATCCTGCCTTGCATACGCGACCCCGATATAAACAACCAGGGCCAGCCTTGCCAGCAGGAAGAGAAGGTTTGCAGGCGAATAGGACATGACAGGCGGAAGCAGGCCGCCGAAAATAAGCAGGACTTCTGCAACTGAAACAAGGGCGGCTATGGCGCCAATCTTGTACATGAACCTGAACCCCGGGCCTGATTGTGCTTTTTTCATGGTTTTCTTTGCCATGTTCTGCATAGGGGCATTAGGTTTATAACTATTTCTTCTTCCTCTTTTCTTCGTCCTTTGCCTGAAGCATCCTGCGCACCTGCGCAAGCTCGTCGCGCGCCTTTATAGCGTCCTCAAAATCAAGCTCCTCAGCCGCCCTGTTCATTTTTGCCTCAAGTTCTATTATGAGGCGGTGCATTTCCGGTTTTGAAAGGTGGACGCCTGCCTTAAGCTCAACAGACTGCTGCGCAATTGCCTTTTGTATCGTCTTTGGCACAATCCCGTGCTCCTTGTTAAATGCGACTTGTATTTCCCTCCTTCTTCCTGTTTCTTCAATTGCCTTTTTCATTGCATCCGTGATTTTATCCGCATACATTATCACGCTGCCGTTTGAATTCCTCGCAGCCCGCCCGCTAGTCTGTATGAGGGACGTGTCCGTCCTCAAAAACCCTTCCTTGTCAGCATCAAGAACGGCAACAAGCGAAACTTCCGGAATGTCCAGCCCCTCGCGCAGCAGGTTTATTCCCACAAGGCAGTCAAATTCGCCCAGCCTTAGCTGGCGTATTATCTCAGTGCGCTGAAGGGTTTCCACTTCCGAATGCAGATACCGCACTTTTACGTCGTGCGATGCAAGATAATCGGTTAAGTCCTCCGCCATCCTCTTTGTGAGGGTTGTGATGAGCGTGCGCTCGTTTTTCTTTGTGCGCAAATGCACCTCGTTTATCAAGTTCTCCATCTGCCCCTGCGTTTTTCGAACTTCGATTGTGGGGTCCACCAGGCCGGTTGGGCGCACAAGCTGCTCCACAATCTGCATTGAGTGCGCTTTCTCGTATTCGGAAGGCGTTGCGGAAACAAAAATTACGTTCTTGAGGTATTTCTCAAACTCCTCAAACTTAAGCGGGCGGTTGTCAAATGCGCACGGCAGGCGAAATCCATAATCCACAAGCGCCTTTTTCCTTGTGAAATCGCCCTTGTACATCCCGTGCAGTTGGGGCAGAGTAACGTGCGACTCGTCAATCACAATAAGTGCGTCTTTTGGGAGAAAGTCCATGAGCGTATAGGGCGGCTGCCCCGGGCTTCTTCCGTCAAAATGCCGCGAGTAATTTTCAATCCCGTTGCAATAGCCCAGCTCCTCTATGAGTTCCAAATCGTATTTTGTGCGTGTGCGCAACCTGTGTGCCTCAAGCTCGCCCAATTCAGAAAGCCGCTGTTCGAGCTCAACGCGTATGTCCCTTAATGCCCTTTGCTTTTGGCTCTCGGGTACCATATAATGCCGTGCCGGAAAAATGCGTATGTTATCCACGGACGTTTTCACGCTAAGGGAAATCGGCTCGCACACTGAAATTTTCTCTATTGTGTCCCCGTCAAGGGAAATCCTCACTACTTCGTCCGTGTAACCCGGCACGATTTCTATTGTGTCGCCCTTTGCCCTGAATGTGCCGCTCTTAAGCTCCATGTCGTTGCGCTCATATTGCATTGAGATGAGCTTTGCAAGTATGGAAGAGCGCGGAGCGACGCTCCCTTTTTCAAAAACGCTTGACATTCCGCTCCATTCCTCTGGCGAGCCCAAGCCGTAGATGCACGAAACCGTGCACACGATTACTGAAGGTCCAGGAGTAAAGAGATTCGCAGTCGCCGCCAAGCGCATCTTCTCTATTTTCTCGTTTGCCTGCGCATCCTTCTCTATGTAGGTGTCTGTTTGCGGGATGTAGCTCTCAGGCTGGTAGTAATCGTAAAACGAGACGAAATATCCCACCTTGTTTTTCGGGAAAAAATTCTGGAATTCGTAGTACAGTTGCGCCGCAAGCGTCTTGTTGTGGGATATCACGAGTGCAGTTTTCCCTGTTTTTGCAAGCACGTTTGCAATTGTGAAGGTTTTTCCAGAGCCGGTCACCCCAAGGAGCGTTTGCATGCCGCCCTTCTGGACCCCTTCAGCTAATTTCCCTATTGCCTGCGGCTGGTCCCCTGCTGGCGAATATTCGCACTCGAGGGAATACTTTTGCAGCGTTGAGAAAAGCGCCATGGAGATAGTTTGCACTGGAGGCTAAATAAACAATTCGCAGGTAACTTTCCAGTGGCTAATTTCAGTAGCTCACGTGTATGCGGTCTGTTACGGCACTCACAATGTCAAGCCCGATGTTGAACTTC
>Ga0172370_10001741_pt1 | contig 32598 bp, 31 predicted proteins | sample LakKiv5m_FD_114538 | JGI IMG/M metagenome (GOLD analysis project Ga0172370, IMG submission 114538) | Freshwater microbial communities from Kabuno Bay, South-Kivu, Congo - kab_022012_11.5m | ecosystem: Environmental > Aquatic > Freshwater > Lake | place: Democratic Republic of the Congo...
AGGCGGTCGGCGGCAGAATGTTTTCCAGAACCAGCTGAAGCCCCGCCTCACCCAAGTTGCCGCGCGTTTTCTGGCTGGTCAGAACCTTCTCTAAATTTTTTAATTGTTCGGAAAATCCCATGACCTGCTTGTTGGTTTGTTGGAGTTCCACGATCTTCTCGGTAATTCCCTTAACTATTCCTATGCTCTGAGCGAATTGCGTCTGCATCTGCTGGGTGGACTGCGCCAGTTTGGCATCCACCGTCTGATTAAGCCCCTTGATACTGGAATCCATGGTCTGATTAAGCTCTTTTATGCGCTCAAAAAGAAGCAGGGTTGATTTGTCGCCAGCAGAGCTGTCGAAAATTTTCGACAGCTTGCGGTTAAATGCCAAAAACATGCCCACAATTATCGCCACAAGGATAAGAACTGTGACTATCATGATTATAGAAAATGTTTCCATAGGTCCAATATTTAATTCAATTCCAGCTTAGCATTTTTAGAAGTTTATTTCAAACAACAAAAAAACGGCCATTTCTGACCGTTATTTAAAAATCCAACCGCGGATCAAAATCCATTATTCGCCTTTTGGCTGGTTTGGGATTAAATTCTTCATCCTCGTCCACATACTTGATTTCATTATCAGAAACCCCTCCCAACCTCCCCTTCCCGCCTGCAACGCTATGCGAAGCATTGCGGGCAGGTCGTAAGGGGGAGGAGAAATCCTCTTCCAAATCCCAACGCTCATAAAATTTAGAGTGCAGCTCTTTGATGAACTGCGACGGCCGCAAGATATTATCCTGATTGAATAACGGATAGGTCAGATATAATTGCTCCTTGGCGCGCGTCACTGCCACATAAAACAAGCGCCGCTCTTCTTCCAACTCTTCCGGCTTGCCATAAACCTTGGCGTGAGGAAATAGGCCGTCAGCCAGGCCGATAACGAACACTGCCCGCCACTCCAAACCTTTGGCCTGATGGATGGTGGATAGAATAAGCTCCTCGCCCAGATCCTCGCCGGCTTCGGCCTCGCGGCTTTCGCCCTTGAAGTTTTCCGCCAGCGCCGTATCCGACAGGAATTTTTCCAAGTTGTCATAACCGGCAATGAAGGCCTCCAGCTGCTGCAAATCCTCCAGGCGCTCGCTAAAATTCTCAAAGTTGGCTTTGAGATAATCCTCATAGCCGGTGGCCAAGACGGTTTCAACCAAAGCCGGCAGGTCGTTTTTATCCAATTCCGCCAGGCGCGCCAGGGTTTGGCTTAAATTTTTCCAGCCGCTGGCGGCTTTAGCGCCTAATTTTAAAACTACGGGATCCCCACGGTCGCCTTGCGGCTCCCTCGGGATGACATTTTGCATGGCAGTTTGCTGGCTTATCCATTGAAAAATCTTATCGGCAGTTGCTTCGCCAATGCCGCCTTGCATCATCAGTAATCGCAGCCAGGCCACCTCGTCTTTAAGATTATTCAGAATCCTAAGATAAGCCGTTACATCCTTTAGATGCGCCTGTTCGAAAAACCTCAGTCCCCCACGCATCTGATACGGGATGCCGCGCTTGTTAAGCTCCATTTCCAATTCCAGCGACTGGAAGTGCGAACGGAACAAGACCGATGTCTCACTAAGATTATAGCCGTTTTCGCGCTGCAAATCCAAAATCATCTGGGCAATGAATTCGGCCTGCTGGTAATTGTCGGTAGCGGCCAATAGAGCCGGCTTCTGGCCTGATGGCCTGACAGCCGTAAGATGCTTTTCGAATTTTTTTTCGTTGCGATTGATGGAATGATTGGCTAATCCCAAAATCTCCGGCGTGGAACGGTAATTGGTGTTTAAATGGAAAATTTTGGCGTCTTCGAAACTCTGAGGGAAATCCAAAATGTTATTGACATCGGCGCCGCGGAAGCCGTAAATGCTCTGGCTGTCGTCGCCGACGACCAAGACATTGTTCTGCGGGCTCGCCAAGTTATTGATGAGCCGGCTTTGCAGGTAATTCGTGTCCTGGTATTCGTCAACTAGGATATAGGCGAATTTCCGCCCCAGATTCGCGCGCAAACTGACGTCGCTTTCCATTAACTCATTCCATTTGACCAGCAAATCGTCGAAATCCAAAGCATTGATCTGTTTTTTCCGCTCAACATAAATCTTGGCCGCCTCAATAATGTATTTTTTATATTCCGGCCGGAAATTATCGTATTTTAAATCAATCACTTCGTCGATATCGCGGCACAAGTTGACGCCCAGGGAAATGATTGAACGGATCACGCGGGATTTAGGAAAATATTTGTCCTGCGGCGCACTTGACTGGCTGATGGCGTTCTTGATCAGCGTGAGCGAATCCTCTTCGTCCAGGATCGTAAAATTATTAGCCAGGCCTATCCGTTCGCCATAAATCCGCAAAAGCCGATTGCCGATGTGATGGAAGGTTCCACCCCATAAACCTTTGGCGTCAGTGCCCAAAATTACGTTAATGCGCTCCAACATTTCCCTGGCCGCCTTATTAGTAAAAGTCACCAGCATGATGCTTGAAGCCGGCACGCCACGCTCTAAAAGATAAACCACGCGATAAACCAAGGTGCGGGTCTTACCACTGCCCGCGCCGGCCAAAACCAGGCACGGCCCGTCGCCGTTTAAAACAACCTCGAGCTGCTCGGGGTTGAGTTCTTTGTTAAAATCAACTTTTGATTTAAAGTCGATTGAATCTGATTTTAAAGTATATTTTATCATTATTCCGCCTTCCTTTTCTTCAGCACCGCCAGAGGCGTCTTAAACAGTATCATCAAGTCCAGCTTCATCGACCAGTTCTCCATATACCAAATATCCAGCCGAACCTCCTCGTCGAATTCCAGATCGCTTCGGCCGGAAACCTGGGCCATGCCGGTCATGCCCGGCTTGATGGACAAGACGCGCTGGTGATAGGCGCCGTAACGCCGGACTTCTTCCACCTCATGGGGCCGAGGGCCGACAAGCGACATTTTGCCAATAAACACATTGAATAATTCCGGCAATTCATCCAGCGAATAATGGCGGATAAATTTGCCCACCTTCGTCACTCGCGGGTCATTCTTGAATTTCATCATCGGCGTGCCCTGGCGCAAGTCCTCCTGCTGGCGCAAAAATTCCTCGTCAAACCTGAGTTTATGCGCGCCCATGACCATGCTGCGGAACTTGAAATATTTAAACGGCCTGCCATTCTCGCCGATTCGCTTATAACTGAAAAATACCGTGCCCGGAGAATCCAACTTTATGGCAATGACAATAATAAGCAAAACAGGCGACAGTAAGACAATCAGAACGATGGATAAAACCAGATCAAAAACGCGTTTGATGATTCGGCCCCAGCCGTCCAGCCGGGTTTTTCGAAGTTCCACCATCGGCAGGCCGGCGATATTATTGATGACAAAATTATTGATGGGAAAATCAAAAATATCGGCTATATATTTCAAATCAATATGATTGACATAGGAAAAATCATTCAGCCGATCCAATGTCGCGGCCGGCAAATGCGGCGTGGCCACCAGAATCTCATCGAACTTATCGTCACTAATAAGCTCTTTTAAAGCCAGCTCCGTCTGATCGCTGAAATCATTGAATTGATCAACCACCCGATAACCGGCGCGAATATTAGAAATAAAACTGGCAACGATATCCTTGGCCAGTCGGCCCTCGCCTATGACGACAACCCGATGCACGCCGATATTAAATCGATACAGCCAATGCTGGACGGTGCGCACCAAACCGCGACCCAGGATGACAAAAATAATAGAGAAAAACCAAACTGCCAAAACGATAAAACGCGAATCAAAAAGCGAGCGGGAAAAGAAAAAAACGAACATTAATGCGGCCACGGCCGTGGAACAGCCCAGGATTATCCTGGTCAACTCATCAATTGCCCTCGAGGTGCCGCGCATGGAATAAAGTCCTGCCAGGGCAAAAGCCAGAAGCCAAATCAGCGCGAACAGTAGCACCCAATTAAAATAAAACCAAAAAGGCAGATTAAAGACTACGGGGCGAATTGAGGTGATCGGCTCCCAAAAACGAGTGTAATAAGAAACAGCGCCAGCCACAAGAAGCATCAGATAATCCACTGGTACCAGGGAAACAGAAATTGCTAATTCCGAACGTTTCATAATTAGAACATACTCAAGACCTCGTCGGCCGGCGACTTGAAAGCCGAAACCGCTGGCTGCGGAGTAGCTTCCGCGGCTTCTTCGGGCTTATCCTCGCCGAAATCAACGGCTACTTCAAGCGGCACAACATTGGCCGAGACCGTGGCCTTAATCGACACTTGATTATTAACCTCGTCGCTGATCACTTGTTCAATTGCCTGACGATTGGCAGCTGCTTCCAACCGACCCTTCAAAAAGCTGCTCGATAGAGCCACCTCAAGAACCCGGCCATCGCACTTTAATGGCTGGCTCATCCTTAACAGCGAGCCCAAAGTGAAATTAGTCTTGATTAATTTTTGCACGATCTTAGGCCACCCGGCAATAATATCTTTCAAATTAACAGATGCCTGTTTGGTGGCGGCAGTTTCAACCTGATGAATCGGCTGGGGCGCGACAGGAGTTGGAGCACTGGCCGACGCGGCCTCAACCGGCGCCTGGCTCTTCTTATTTGCCGGCAATTTGGCTTCAACTGTTAAAATCGGACTGGAAAAATAAATCTCATCTGGTTTCTGACAAGTAACCTGCTGGGTGAGTTTAATCACGGCCATTTCCAATGGCAACTGATAAATTGCAGATCGCTTTATTTCCCTGCCCTTATCTTCAAAAACCTCAATAGCAGAAACCAGATCGTCCCAACTGAAACGATTAGCCAAATCGCTGACGGCGCCAGCCAAATTGTCGGTTAATTCCAAACCATAGTTTTCCAACTGTCCACTGGATTTTACGAGTAGCATTTGCCGCAGGAATTCCAACAAATTATCATTAAAAACAGCTAAATCCATCCCCTCTTCTAATAGGCGATTGATCAGCTCTATGGCCGCAGCCGAGTTTTTCTCCGACAAATACATGACAAAATTACTGATGCTTTCATAATCGGAGCGAGGCAAGACAATTTCTGCCTGAGCTGTAGTAATTTCATCGCCCAAAGATAACACTTTTGATAACAAACTCTCAGCATCGCGGACGCAGCCCTCAGAAGCGGCCACAATGCGCTTGAGTACTTCTTCCTCCACTTGCTTTTCCTCGCCCTTGACCACCAACTGCAGGCGCTTGAGCAGTTGTTCGGCAGTCACCTTCTTGAAATCAAACCTCTGGCAGCGGGAAATTATGGTTACCGGCAATTTATGAATTTCCGTGGTACAGAGGGTAAAAATCACATGCTCGGGCGGCTCCTCCATAATCTTGAGCAAGGCGTTAAAGGCATGAGTAGAAAGCATGTGTACCTCATCAATAATAAATACCTTGTATTTGGAACGCACGGGATTAAAACGCGAATTCTCAATGATATTTTCACGAACGTTTTCCACGCCAGTATTGGAAGCGGCGTCGATCTCGATCATGTCCACTGAACGGCCAGCCATGATGTCCAGACAGGATGAGCACTCATTGCAGGGCTCGCTTTCTCCCTCTTTGCGCTTCTGGCAATTGACGGCCTTGGCGAATAGTCGCGCGCTGGTGGTTTTGCCCAAACCACGCGGTCCGCAAAACAAATAGGCATGGCCAATATCCCCCTTTTCCAATTCGTGCTGGAGGGTGATTTTGATGTGATTTTGCCCGATCATCTGAGCAAAGGTCTGAGGGCGGTATTTGCGATATAAGGCGGAGGACATGGTATTCAATTACGAATTATGAATTAAATATCATATTAAATACGCTTATAATATTAGTATCTTAAATTGCAAAAGTCAACTAAAAAAAATTACGAATTTGAAGTGCAAATTATCAAATAAAAAATCAACATTTCGTAATTTGAAATTCGTAATTCGTAATTGACTTAAAATCCCATCACATTGCCTAAATTCTGCCCCTCGGGCTTCTTTGTTGCGCCAAGCTGACCGATTTTTGAACGCTCCATAATATCGCGCACCACAAAATTCATATCCTGCCCGTATTTGAGGCGCGATAATTCCTTGAGCGGCCCGACAATCTCCTGCTTTGGCGTGACCACCTCATAAGGATGATAGCACTTGAGATTAAAGGCCGGCATGGCAGTATTATCAATCATCAGGCGCAAATAAGCATTAAATTTCTCGATATTTAAGACGTCATATTCGCTTACCACTGGGGATAACTGCTTGGCGATAATTTCCGAGTCATCCACGCCGATGCGATAAATCAGCAGATTGCCGACATTGCCGAAGACAGCATCACGCACGCGCGTGTCATTATTCTGTACCAGCTGAGCGATGAATTGGTGGGCGAGGCACAAATTTAGTTTGTATTTCCTGGCTTCAGACAAAATAACAGAAATTGAGTCAGTAATAAAATTTTGGAATTCATCAATATAGAGGAAGAAATCTCGGCGCTGTTCCAGTGGCATATCGGCGCGAGAGAGAGCCGCCATTTGCAACTTGGCCACGGCTATCAGCCCCAGCAAGCTGCTGTTGGTCTCGCCGATCTTGCCTTTGGACAGGTTAAGCAAAAGGATTTTGCTGGTATCCATCACCTCGCGGAAATTAATGCCGCTTCTGCTCTGGCCGATAATATTGCGCATCAGCTCGTTTTCCACAAAACGACCGGTCTTGGAAATGACATAAGACAGCATGTCAGAAGCGGTCGAACCCTTTTGCGACATGGCATATTCCCTCTCCCAGAAATCTTTTACCATAATATCAGTGACATGCTCCAACTTTTTCTTGCGGAAGGCCTCGTCAGTAAAAATGCGCGCCAGCTCCACCAAGGTGCCGGGATTGGCCTGGTCGGCCATTAGCGCCAACAGGGCGTTCCGCATATAATGCTCAAACATCGGGCCGGCCATGGAGGGATCAGGCAGAAGCTTGTAGAAAATATTAATCATTTCCTGCGCCGCCTTATCCATCTCAAAGCTGTTATTGGCTTCCAGCATATTGAGACCAATGGGACGCACCATGTCTGAGGGATCAAAAATAATCACATCCTCCAGCCGTTCCTTGGGAATGCAGGGCAGAATCTCTTCGACCAACTCGCCATGCGGATCAAGCACGCAAACGCCTTTGCCGTCGCGAATATCCTGAACTGCCATAGTGGCCATGGTCGTGGATTTACCAGTGCCAGTCATACCGATAATATACATATGCCTCTGACGATCAATATCGCGCATATGAACCAGAGTTTTAACGCCACGATAGATATTTTCTCCGATCACCACGCCGTTTGTCGGCATATTCAAAGGCGGGGGCAGGCGTCTAGCTGTCAGCCAGGCCAGGCGCGGCACCTCGGTATTTGGCAGTGGCAGATGCCAGAGCGAGGTCATTTCCTCAGTATTCAAAACAATGCCGATTTTCTCGTCAAAATTGCGATAGATAAAATCATGGATCAACTGCCGACCCTCTGACTTAACCACGCCCTTAAAGCCATTGGCATATTGATAAGACGAATACTCGGCGAAGGCATCAATAATTCTCCGCAAGTTATCCTTGGCTTGATTTTCTAGGGGAGCAAAAGAGACAATGCGAATATTTATATCCATTCCGGCCTTGGCCGCCTTCTCCTCGATGGACTTGGCCATTTGCTGTTCCATGGGCGTCAGTTGGTGCTGAATTGGCGGTTTAGTTTGATCTTCAGGTTTTTGGGGACTGGCAGCCAAACTGCCAACCGTGCCGACTAAAAAGTCAGCCACCGAACCTGATGAGACACTGGCCATGGCCTTTTTTAGATCCTTGCCCTGCTGCATTTCTGAGGCCACCTTGACGCCAGCACTACGCCAGCTGGATTTGGCAGAACGCATCACGAATTGAATGCCCGCTGTCTGACCCTCGGGGAACTTTGACAAAACACTGATAATAGGAACCAAGGGGTCAGTGTTAGACATCTGCTTATAAGTCAAGATCGGGAACATGTTATGCTTTAGGAGCTTCAAATACCCGCAGGCCACATACCCCTGGCGGTTGAAGATATTATAATCATCAACCTCCTCGATTTGCGCGTGGGGATATTTGGAAAACAATTGCTGTTTGACGTATTCCATCAGGTACTGAGGCACGGCCATGTAAAAAGTTATCAGCCCGTCAAAGCCCAGAATAATCTCCAGCGACCAAGAGTCATAACGGCCGAATAACCAGGTCTTGAATCCGCCATGCGCCTTAAGACCGCCCAGATTGGCATAAAAACCTTCAATCTCTGCCAATAAATCTGTGGTGGATTTTTTGTCTGCACTTTCGTCTTTGATTCTTTGCGGCACAGTCAGCTTGAAAATCTTTTTCTGGAAAACTGCGGGGTAGGCATTTTGCGAACGGAAAATATAGCGCACGATCAATAAAGCAAAAAAACAAAAAAACAAAAAAACAACCACACCAATAATCCCATAAACTAAAACCTCAGGAACTGCTATTGTTCCCATATTAGGATTAAGGGCTAATGGTGATGATCCAAGACCCATATTTAAAACTTGATTTTTTTATCTTCCTCGATTAGGGCGACAATCTTATCGGCTTTAATCTTCGCCTCCTGTTCCAAAAAGAATTTATTAATGCCAGGAATGGTCTTGAGCCATTCCTTGATCATCTTGATGATCTTTTTTACTTTGACTTTTGACTTATGGTAGACCAATTGGAAAATCGAGCGAGCTGCTTCCTCACCCTTTATCTTGAAGAGTTTTTGCTCTTGAGGGCTCAGATTGTTGTATATCTCCCCAAAATCCTCCTCCAATATCTGCTCAATGCGCTGGTATCTCTGCACCATCGGGTCAACCGCTGGTTGCGCGGCCATACCGGGCATTTCCATCAGCCCCTGTGACGTTATTTCCGAAGTGGGACGGCCTATTTCCACTTGTCCGACCCCTGTTCTACCTACCTCCGGAGAAATCACTTGTTCGGGAGTTGGGACGCCTGTTTCCGGTGAATGTCCCAAAACTCTAGAGAGTGTTTCTTTTTTGCGAATCAAATTGTTTATTTTTATTTCATCTAACGCCATATTATTAATATTTCAATAACTAAAATTATCAAATTATTATTTGGTTATTGGAAATTGGTCATTGGTCATTTCAACTATATTATACACTATTTATATTTTTTATGCTATAATTATACCAGAGAGGTCAAGTCCTCATCCCATGCTTATATGCCAACAAACATCACCACCTTAAAATCCAACCGAGGAGAATTTATTTGGCTTAATATCGTCAATGCCAAGCGAGAGGAAATCAGTTACCTGCGGAAAAAATACAAGTTTCAAGAGATGGATTTGCGCGATTCCCTTGCCGGCAATCTTGCCCAACGGCCAAAATTCTACAGCCGCAACGGCTACAGTTTTTTGATTCTGCAATTCCCTCTTTATAACAGAAAGACCCGCACCGTCGATGCCGAAGAAATTGATTTTTTTATCGGCGATGGCTATATCATCACCTGCCACAAGAACAATCTGCCGCCGCTCGTGGAGCTGTTCAATATGTGCGTCGCGGACAAGTTCTACCGCGAGCAGTATTTGGCCGGCGACAATATCACTTTGCTTTACGAAATTATTGTCCATCTGCAGGAATATTGTTATCCGATCATGGATCATATCAGTTTAGATGTGAAAAATATCGAAAGTAACATTTTTAACGACCGGGAACGGGAAATGGTTCGGGAGATCCTCTTGATTAAAAGGAATATCCTTAATTTCAGAAAAATCATAGAGGCGCACAAGGACGTCCTGCAAAAACTGATGAAAACCAGAATCCCCTATCTCTGCACCGAGCAAATGAAAAATTATTACAGCGATCTGATCGAGCATACCAAAAACATCTGGGATATTTTAAACGGCCAGAAAGAAATCATTGAGGCCTTAGAAGACACCAATACTTCGCTGATTTCATTCAAGCTCAACGACATCATGCGGACTTTGACGATTTTTTCCGTCATCGTCTTCCCTTTGACTTTGCTGGCGGCGATTTTCGGCATGAATACCACCAACGCCATGCCTTTTATTAATCATCCTTTCGGCTTTTGGATTATTATTTGTATAATGATTTCGGGCGCTTTGGGACTGTTTATATATTTTAAGAGGAAAAGATGGATCTAATTTAATACTCAATATTGAATATTAAAAATTATAAAAGCACCAGTCGAGGACTGATGCTATTTTTTGTACTTTATTTTTTCCAGCGGCCGAAAGAAATCCTGCCGACTTGCCGCTTGATCCATTTAACTATTGCTGACTTGCCGGAAATCAACTCGTCATAATCCTTGAAACGGCTGCTGATTTCCGGAACGGTGGAGGAAATCTGCGCCGCATTCAATTCATTCTGCCGGCATTGCTCTATTTCAGCTTCCAATTGGCTGACTTGAAGCTCTAAGTCGCGCCGACGCCAAGCCGCTTCAAAGGCTCGTCCCAAATATTCCTTGTGCTGGCCCAAGATCTTAACAAAACTTTCCGTGTCCTCTGAAGGCCAATTGGCTAATAGTAAATCAGCCAAACAGTGGAAGGCGGTATATTCTCCCCTTCTTAGCAACAGCTCAATTTCAGCATAAGAAAAATACAGTAGCCAGGCAGTGATTTGCGCCAGCGCCTCAACTGAAGAGCCGCGCAATATTGCCGGGTCGATCACAGCCGAATTCGGAGTTATCTCTATGCCGAGGCGACGACAGTAATCAATGATTTCTTCATCGGTGCGAGTGGGAATCTGCCACAACAAGTCATCAATAACACCTTTGGCGCTACGCCGATTAATCACGCTATTAATCGCCTTAACTATCAGCCAAACAATGATTAAAATTGTCGCCAGAAAAACCAGAATTAAAAAAATCAAATATCGATTGATTGTTTCGACGCTGATGAATCCCAGCAAGGCCTTGCTTATGGGCGCCAAGTTATTGCTGTCGCCAGCCATCACTTGCGCGTAACCATAACCAAGATACAACCAAAAAGTCAATGCCATTATTGCCAACATAATTGCCCATGGCCGCCAGTCCCACAAAGAAAAATTGCCGTATTTCATTTTCTTTTCCATCTCAATCTCCTCCTGTGTTGTATGTCTGTTTTGTAAATGAACAATGAAATGGCGCTAAATTAATCCCATATCATCCGACCAGTTCAATATAAAAACCTATCACATCTTAACAATAATGTCAAAAAAGTCCGAGTGAGGGACTGATTATTTTAGAATCTCTTTTATTTGGCTGATATTTTCCACTCTGACTAATTTTGACCTTAATTCTTTGGCGTTCGGCCAGCCGGAAATATACCACAATAAATGTTTGCGCAGTTCAATCAAGCCATGTGTGTCTTTTGATTTGAATGCCAACTTTGCGTGAAGCAAGACGGCCTTTTTAATTTCCTTTGGCGTCATTTCCTGATATTTTCCAGACTTAAGATAATCTCGACACTGTTTGAATAGCCAGGGCTTGCCATAAAGTCCGCGCGCCAAACCGACGCCGTCAACACTTGTTTTATCAATCATTTTTTGTGCGTCTTCCGGTTTCATAATGCCGCCATTGCCCAAGACAATCGTCTTGGGCATATTTTTTTTGCAGTACTCAACGCATTTTTTTATCATCTCGTAATCAATCTCGGCGCCAAAAGGATTCTCATACGGCCGGCCGTGAATCATTACCGCGACGAGTGGCAGGTCATGCATGAATTTCAGAAAATCAAGAGTGGTTATTGCACTGTCATCCCGAGCGGAGCCGCGTAGTGGCGTAGTGTGGGGATCCCGTGTTTTTGCCACGGGATTGCCACGGTCGCTACGCTCCCTCGCAATGACACCTATTGATGATCTCAACTTCACCGACACGGGTAAACTTGTCCCGCTTAAAACCGCCTCGATAATCTCGCGGCACTTGGGCAAGTCACGCATCAAAGTTACTCCCCCGCCATGACCGGCGACTTTCTTGGCCGGACAGCCGAAGTTGATGTCAACGCCGCTAAAGCCGGCTTGTTCGCAAATTTGCGCCGCCTTAGTAAACTTGCTCGGATTTTTGCCGAATAATTGGATGACAATGGGATGCTCGGACTGGGCGAACTTAAGCATGGCCAAGGTTTTATTAGAATCATAATACAGGCCGTCAGCGGAAATCATTTCCGTATAAACGACATCAGCCCCATACTTCCGGCACATCTGCCGGAACGCCGAGTCAGTAATTCCCGCCATCGGCGCCAGAGCCAGAATCGGCTGTTTTCTCTCCCTCTCTTTACGAAAGGGAGGGTTGGGGAGGGTTTTTAACCAAAAATTATCAGATTTTTCAACCGCTCTTGACATTTAAAATTAGTTATGATATAATGAAATGTTAAGTTTAAGTTCGTTAACAATTTAAGAAAAGAAGGAAAACAACCGCCTAACAGGCAAGCCCGTCTCCTACGGAGCCGAGGCAAGGAGAACAAACATGGACGATAACCGCAGAAACAAACTGATAATAAGGTGGTCGGTTTTTACCGCCGGATTAATCGCCTTGTTTTGGGCGATCTGGTATTTGATAACCGGCAATGTACCGGTAGTGACACAGATCACTCTGGTTGCGGCCACAGATAACCAACAGGCGATTATTTGGAATCTGCCATTTGGCGTTTCCCGCTGGTGGGATATTCTGATCGGACCAATTTGGTCAGTGATTTTAATCTGGATTTTTTCAATAGTGAAAAACCCAAACGATGATGATCTATTTTTCGGTCTGGTCGCCGGTCTGGTCGCCGGTCTGTTCGTCGGTCTGTTCGTCGGTCTGTTCGTCGGTCTGGGCGCCGGTCTGTTCGTCGGTCTGGGCGCCGGTCTGTTCGTCGGTCTGTTCGTCGGTCTGGGCGCCGGTCTGTTCGTCGGTCTAAAATTTTTATTAAAATCAATCAAACCGGCCGGTTTGACTGTTTGCCGCTGGCTAATGGCTAAGGATTAGTCCTCAGCCAAATCCAAAAACTCATCTATGTCCTTTCGCACGGTCTCCGGTCGGATACCGTGCTTTTTGTTATACAAAATTTGCTTGGCCCGCCGGCGTTTCACCTCGCCCACCGCGCGCTTAATGGAGCCGGTCAGATTATCAGCGTATAAAATCACGTTGCCAGAGACATTTCTGGCCGCGCGGCCCATGATCTGGATGAGTGATGTTTCGCTGCGCAGAAAGCCCTCGCGGTCAGCGTCTAAAATCGCCACTAACGATACCTCTGGTAAATCCAAGCCCTCGCGCAAAAGATTGACGCCGACCAAAACATCAAACTCGCCGCGGCGGAAAGCGGTCAGCACTTCGGTGCGGGCGATCGTCTTGACGTCCGAATGTAAATAATTGGACTTGATCCCTTTGCTGGCTAAAAAGTTGTTCAGATCCTCGGCCTGCTTTTTGGTTAAGGTGTTGATGATCACGCGACCACCAATATTACTACTGTCATCCCGAGCGGAGCCGCGTAGCGGCATAGCGTGGGGATCTCGTGTTTTTGCCACGGGATTGCCACGGTCGCTACGCTCCCTCGCAATGACAAAGCGAGAAATGGTTCTTAAGGTTTCTTTGACCACATCGTCAATCTGGCTGTAGTTTTTATTTTTATCGTATACCGGACGCACCTCAATCGGCGGATCAATCAGCCCGGTCGGACGGATCACCTGCTCCACCAGCTGTTTGGAGTGCTTGATTTCCCAATCGCCTGGCGTGGCCGAAGTGAAAACCGTCTGCCCGATGCGGGCGAGAAACTCGTCAAACTTAAGCGGCCGATTGTCCAGAGCCGAAGGCAGGCGCCAGCCGTATTCCACTAGGATTTCCTTGCGCGCCCTGTCACCCTCATACATTCCCTTCACCTGCGGCAGGCCGATGTGCGACTCGTCCATGATGAGCAAAAAATCCGGCTGACCCTTTTTATCGCGAGGAAAATATGCCAACAAGCTGTCCGGCGGTTCTCCGGCCAATTTTCCTGCCAGATGGCGGGAATAATTCTCAATGCCGTGGCAATAGCCGATGCTGTGGAGCATCTCCAGATCATATCTGGTGCGGCGTTCCAGGCGCTCCGCCTCCAGATACAAACCTTTTTGATTAAAATATTTTAGCCGGTCCTTGAGCTCGGCTTTTATATTTCTCATTGCCTCTTCGATTTGCGGCTCGGCAGAAATAAAATGCTTGGGCGGGAAGATGACCAGCTCGCCAAGCGATTTTCTTTCCCCCCCCTTACGAAAGGGAGGGTTAGGGAGGGTTTGTAAACCCCCTGACGCTTCGCGTCGTTCCCCTTTTATAAAGGGGGACTTAATTAATTTCCGCGTCAACGGGTCTATCAATTCAATGCTTGCGACTTTCTGATCATTAAGTTCTAGGCGGTAAACCGCTGTCTCGGCCGCCGGCATGATTTCAAAGACATCACCGCGCACGCGGAACAATCCGCGATCCAGTTCACCCTTGGTGCGCTCAAACTGCATCTTGATGAGCTGTTTTATCAAATCAGCGCGAACTATCGGCTGTCCAACGCTTAGGTGCAATGACGATTCCAGATAATTTAGTGGCACGCCAAGATTGTAAATACAAGAAACCGAGGCCACAATAATCACGTCGCGACGAGTCAGCAAAGCCGAAGTTGCCTGATGCCGCAGACGATCAATTTCTTCATTGATCATCGCTTCCTTCTCAATATAGGTGTCGGTATTGGGCAAATAGGCCTCGGGCTGATAATAGTCATAATAGGAGACGAAATAATTGACGGAATTATTGGGGAAATAATTCTTGTACTCGCGATAAAGCTGGGCCGCCAGGGCCTTGTTCGGCGCCATCACCAAAACCGGCCGGTTCTGCCCGGCAATGACATTAGCCATGGTAAAGGTTTTGCCAGAGCCGGTAATACCCAAAAGTGTCTGAAAATCATAATCATTTTTCAGACCCTCGCTAAGCTTTTTTATCGCCTGCGGCTGATCTCCCGCCGGAGAGTATTTACTTTTTAGTTTGAATGACTTTTCGGCCATAATTTTACTTTTGGCAAACTGCTATTATATACCTTGTTCTGCCTGGTTGTCAATTGTTTCTGATATCTAAAAACCGATGGTGTGCGATATGCCGGATTACCGGATTTATTGCCTATTTTGGAGCGTGATTTCATAAAATTAATTTCCTGTTGAACCAAAGCCGCCATTGCCCCTGACGCTATCTGATAATTCATCCACCTCCTCAAATTCAACTACTGGTATGGGAATGACTATAATCTGCCCAATACGATCGCCGATGTTATAATCCGCAGAGCCGGTTTTTCGAAATCTCAACTTAAGCTCGCCGCGATAACCAGTATCCAAAACGCCGACGGAGTTGGCCAGGACCAAATCCTTGTCTGAAACGCTGCTGCGCGGAAAAACCAGCATGACATGCCCTTCAGGCAGTTCAAAAGCCAGGCCCGTGCCGTATTCCACATACCTATCCGACTCTTTTTTACTGACGGCAAAGACGTCCAGGCCGGCATCATTCGGCTTGGCATAAGCCGGCAAAACCGCCGCCGGCAATAATCTCTTAACCTTGACTTTTACCATAAAATTTGACTTTTTTATTTGGATGTGCTATACTGGAATTAATGTTCGTAGGTTAACTAAACTGACTTTTTAAGTTAAGTAAGTGAAAAGGTCTGACCGACGGATAGTTTGAATTAAAATCACAAAGCAAATTATGAACACCAAGCTTTATGTCGGCGGTATTTCTTACAGTGCCACCGATGCGGATCTGAAGGATTTCTTTTCAGCCGCCGGCAACGTCGTGTCAGCCACCATCATCATGGATCGCATGTCTGGCCGTTCCAAGGGTTTCGGTTTCGTGGAAATGTCTTCCCCGGACGAAGCGCAGAACGCCATCAGCATGTTAGACGGCAAAGAGATGATGGGCCGCAACATCAAGGTCAGCGAAGCCAGACCAATGGAAGATCGCCCCAAGCGCTCTTTCGATGGTCCCCGCAATCGCTACTAATAGACGCTAAAATCTGCTCCGCATTTTGCGGGGCAGATTTTTTATCTCTTTGATCCGCCAAATTCCAACCAATTAAGCAACGACTGATCAATGCGAGATCCCGGCCTCAAACGGTACAGGCTGTAGCGCCTGTCCCAGGTCTGGACTTCGCCCGGATAAGTCGAGGCGCAAGTCATATAGCCAGCCAATTGGCATATTTGCTCATCGCGCTGGGTGAAAAATCCATAGGGATAGGCAAAATCCTCAACGCTCCGGCCGATAATCTTCTCCAAGGCCTTCTTACTCTCAACAATTTCAAAATAGGCCTTGGCGTAAGAGGACTGTTTTAAATTGGCATGATTTAAGGTATGTGAGGCGATTTCGATATAGCCGCTATTCGCCATTTCACGCACCTGATCTTTGGTCAAGTAACCAGGAGTGTCTAAGGCATTGACAATGATATATAATGTCCCCTTCATCTGATATTTTTTCAACAAAGGAAAGGCGTTGGCATAGATATCATCATAACCGTCGTCAAAAGTCAGGGCCAGAGGTTTGTCCGGAATATTCTCGCCAGTTGAAATCATCTTGGCCGCCTCACTGATAAAAATGGACTGGTAACAATTATCTCTAAGGGTAACGAGTTGAGCCTCAAAAATATCCGGGCCATGGAACAGACCTGGCAAGGTAGTGGTTGGAGTGGCTTTATCAATATGATGGTACATCAAAATCGGAATACTTAAGCTCCGTTCTGCAAGGGGTGTCGAGGTTTCTGTTAAAAAAGAATAATGGCAGAAGACCCGAGGAGTAGAAATCATTTCTGAGAGCGGCAAGCTCGTCACTACCGGAACCGGTTCTGACTTTACAGGCTGAATGGCATTTTCAGCGGCGCTATTTACAAAATTCACCTGAGACCTCTTGCTGACTGCTGGCCTGTCTATGGCCAACATAAAAATCGCCGCCAGACCCAAAATAATCGCAGTTAGAATAATTTTCTTATGCCGCATGATATGACGGAATTGGATTGGCAAATCATTCACTATTTTAAATCTCATAAATCTTATGTTTTTCAGGTATTACAGTTTTTAAATCAAGTTTTTTCCTGATGCCATCCTTGAGCATGAGGCAGGATTTTTCCTCACCATGGCTGATAAAAACCATTTGCGGTTTTGGAGCGGCAATAACCTTGAGCCAATGCAATAATTTCGGCTGATCGGCATGCGAGGAATACGAACCGATGGCGGATACCTTGGCCTGCACTTTGACTTTTTCACCATCAATCATCACCTGCCTGGCGCCATCCCTCAGCTGTCTGCCAAGCGAACCCTCGCTTTGATAGCTGATGATCAACAAATGATTTTTCGCGCTCGGCAGATATAATTTCAGATGATACAAAATCCTGCCGCCATTACTCATGCCGCTACCCGCCAAGATCACCTTGGGGGGCGAGACGTGATTGATTCTTTTTGATTGCTCCACACTACGGCAAAGCTCCAGGCCTTCGAATCTGAAAATGTCATCTCCATCGCGTATTCTGGCCTGTGATTCCAAATCAAACAACTTGCTGTAACGCTTGTAAATTTCCAGGGCATCAATTGCCAAGGGGCTGTCTAAATAAACAGGCACCCGCGGTATCTGCTTGCTTTCAGATAAACAATTGATTTCGTAGAGCACTTCCTGAGTGCGTTCCAGGGCAAAGATGGGAATCATCAGCACCCCGCCGCGACCAATTGACTCCATAATCGCCTGACGCAAGAGATCAACGCGCAACTCGGCTGATTCATGAATACGCCCGCCATAGGTTGATTCAATAATTACCACATCAGCACCATTAATAAACTCCGTGTCGCGGATTACTGGCACTGGCGGGTTTCCCAGATCACCAGAAAAAACTATCTTTTTTGTCTTAATGCCTTCTTTGACATAGACCTCAATAATGGCTGAGCCCAGAATATGCCCGGCATCGCGGAAAACTATGCTGATATCGTCAGTCAGCTTTTGTCTGGCGCCATAATCCAATCCCCAGAACTGTCCCATGACTTCCAGGACGTCCTTGGTTTGGTATAAAACCGGATTGCCGTGGCGCTTGGCTTCTTCGCCGATTATCTTGGCGGCATCAAGCAGGATTATTTCTGCCAAATCACGCGTCGCGGGCGTACAGTAAATTTTCCCCTTGAAGCCGTCTTGCGACAACTTGGGCAAACGGCCGCAGTGGTCCACATGCGCATGTGTTAGCAAAACGAAATCAACTGCCGCCGGATCAAACTGCCAGTCGTCAAAATTTTCCTCGCGGGCGAACTTCGAGCCCTGAAACATGCCGCAATCAACTACAAATTTAGTCTTGGCTGTTTCTATCAGGATGCACGAACCCGTCACTTCATCAGCGGCGCCATGGAAGGATATTTTCATAAATTTGTAAAACTTGACAATAAATAATCAGTATGATAAGTTTATTTTTGCCAACTTTTATTTTGCTTAAGCAAGCCAACGTCGTCCTGTGGGACGGGAAAGGAAAAAAGCGTGGCTCAACCAATCTGCCCGCACTGTGGCAAAGAGCTTGAGGTGAGAATTTGCGAGGGAACTTTTATGGAGCATTCTCCATTTGGCTGCGATACTTCGCAATGCAACTATTGCGGTAAAATCAAACCGGGCACCGAACATGACGGCAAAAAATGTGATAATATCGTCTGTTCCGTTTGTTTCGAGATCATCCCCCAGTTTCAACTTCAATCCGTTTCACCAAAATAACTCGCACTTTCACATTGCCATGCGCTTAAACGCATGGCTTTTTCTTTTTTATAAAAATTATTTGACAAAAATTTCCAACGCCTGGGGTAAAACCTCAATTTCCATTATCCGTCCCGGGCGAATGGGATCGCCATCGATCTGAGCGGTCTTTAAATATCGCTTGCGCTTGACCTTGATCTTAAAATATTTGTTATCAAGAGTAAAAATATGCTTTGGCGGCTTGACATAATACAGCACTCCCAAAGCCGCCTCAATCATGCTTAAAAACGTCTTGTTGGTAACCACATAAAGATTCAAGATGCCGTCAGAGATATTTATATTTTTTTTGGGCGTAAAGCCGTAAAAATTAAAGGCATTAAAGACGATCAAACTATTGCCCTTGACCCAAAAAACGCGGTTCTGCGTCTCCACGCGGAATTTTATGCGCGGAATCCTGATCTTGTTCCAGAACAGATGCAGGAGGTAACTCAGCGAGCCGAAGCGGCTTTTTAAATCCGGCTGAGTGTGAATGATGATGCTTGAGGCATAACCCAGGGAGAAACCGACCAAAAAATATTTTTCCCGATTGATGGAGCCGACATCGATTTTCATCGTCTTGCCTTCATCCAGTAATGCCAACGTTGATTTAATATCCAGCGGCAGCTTCAGCGTGGAGGCCAGGACATTGGCCGAGCCGAAAGGAATGACGAGAAGCGGGGCTTTGATCTGACGATTGATGATTTCCCGCGCCGCCACCTTGACCGTGCCATCGCCGCCAACTGCCGCCACCAGCTTGATTTTAGACAAGTCCAATTGGTCAATTTTTGACTCAAAATCAAAATTCAAAATTAAAATTACCGGCTGATAGCCCGAACCAGCCAGCTTATCAGCCACCAACTTGCCGACATTCTGCTTGCTCCTAATGCCGGCCTCGGGATTATAGATGATTAACGCTTGTTTCATGATTATATAATAACACAAAAACCACAGGAGAAAAAAATCAAAATAGCTTCTCCAAGTAACTGGAAAGGGTAAATTTTTCCGCTGCCTTGAGGCAATTGGCTTTGAGAGAAAGCAACCTCTCACGGTTGGCCAGAATAAATTCCAGCCGCTGCCGCAGATCAAATTGATCACCCGGCTTAAACAGCCAGCCCGTTTCCCCTTCTTTGATTAATTCGGGAAGAGCTCCGATCTTAGAGGCCAAAACCGGTATGCCTCTGGCATAGGCCTCTGCCACCACCAGACCGAAGCTTTCCGGCACCTGGCTGGGATTGATCAATAAATCCGCCACTGACCAAATTTTTTGTTCGAGTTGATCCTGATCCAGGCGGCCTAAAAATTGTATCTTCTTATTACTTAAGGCCCACTTGGTCGCCTCACGCAAGGCGCTGCCCTCGCCAGCAATAAGTAATTGCCAATCGCCAGGCAAGCTCTCTACGGCTTTAATCAAGTCAACAATGCCTTTATACTCTTCAATCTGACCGACAAAAACCAAAGTTAAGATTGGCTCTAGTTGCGACTTGATGATTGCTGGCCGAATATCCAGCGGCAAAGGATTACCCAGTATCAGCACTTCCGATTTTTTGAAAAAACCCAACCCGCCATAAATATTTTTTATGTACTGCGAAGGGAAAATCACACGCTCTGGACTGCCGAATAATAAACGACAAATAAAGCAGTACAGCTTTGCTCCCAAGGAAATGCTAGCGGCAGAATTAAAATCATCCCCGCCTTGATAAGACCGAATCAGATCGTCCCCGTCCAGACGGGGCCGAATCAAGCCACTGGGATGAATCAGCTGCATATCATGAATAGTGTGAATATTTCTGATACCCGAAATCTTTAGCAGGCGCGGAATTCCATAACCCAGTCCCATCAGGTTATGAGTCAAGGCCAACTCCGGCTTCTCTTCCTTCAGAACCTTATAAATCCGCCAGGTCTGCACATCATTAAACATGTCAATAATATGCCAGAGTAATCTGCGCCAATAGGGCTGGTTGGACAAATCCAAAAAATTAAACAGGTTAAAGGGCTTGATCCGATAAACCCTAATGCCTTCGATTGTCTCGATTTTGTTATCCCGTCCCACGCAAATCACAAAGGCCTCATGACCGCGAGCCGCCAGGCCGCTTATAATGTTCGCCACCACAGTCTCTGCTCCGCCGCGATAATCCGGCTTGTAAATTGAATGAATGACTGCTATCTTCATAACTCAGAATATATTTTTTCCAGTCGGTCAGTCAGCTTGTCCCAGGAGTATTTCTCCCGGACACGGATGGCGCCGGCTGAGCCAAATTTCTGTCGTAAGGCATCGTCATTAAGCACTAGTTTCAATTTTGTCGCCAAATCATTGCTGTCGCCAGGCCTAACTAAGAAGCCGGTTTGGCCATCAACCAGAGTGGTTCTAACGCCAGGCCAATCAGAAACGATAACTGGCACGCCTGAGGCTTGGGCCTCGGCCACGACGATGCCAAAACTCTCGACTCTGGCGGTAGAGGGCAAAACAAAAACATCGGCCAGCGAGTAATACTTTGACAAATCTTCATTCTTGATCCAGCCGGCAAAAATAACTCTGTCTTTAATACCCAATGTCTCAGCCAGCCGCTCAAACTTCATTCGCAAATCGCCATCGCCAACAATTAATAGTTTGGCCTCACCACGTAAGTCCTTAAGCACGCCTCTTTGCGTCTCGCCACTCAACACATCAGGAAAATAATGAATCGGAATTTTCTTAAAGGCCTCGAGTAGAACTGGTACCCCTTTGAAGTAATGTTGTTTGTCTAATCCGCCGACAAACAGAATAATCTTGTCCTGAACACTAAAATTGTTCAATGACATCAGTTCCTGATTTTTATCGGCTGGCTGGAAAACATCCGTGTCCACGCCATTTGGCAACTCGATGAATTTATCGGGCCAACGCTTCAAGTAGTTTTTCAAATAAGAATTTTCGGCATGGTCTAACGACAAGACCCCGATCCGTTCGCTGGATCGAACCAGCAGACCCAAAAATAATTTTATATAAAGCCAAAAAATCAATCCCTTAAAGCCGCTGGCAATAGGATCCATCTCATAATGCAGAACCAACTTGACCTGAGGATGTTTCTTTTTGTGCAGCCAGATCAAAAAGTCAGAACCGAAAAAAGGATAATACAGATGAATGACGTCATAGCCATCAAGCGCTTTGAGTAAACCAAACATAAATCCCGCCTTGCCCAATTGCACCCACGTTGGCAGGTTGTTAAGAGCAAAGGCAAAACCCTCTTTGGCTATATCCGAAAAATCCGGAGTGAACACTCCGACTTGCCAGCCGAGCTGGGAAAGTTTTTTTGCCTGGTAATAAGCGTTATTGCCCAATCCGCCGCCTTGAGGCGGCCAGGCGCAGACAACAATTGCGACTGATTTGGACATAAGTTACAATCATGATATAATTACGCTATTATTTTAGCGATTTAAACAATTTTAGTCAAAAGTCAATGATCAATGCCATTGGTTGGCTGGGCGGGATTTTTTTGTCCATCTGTGCCCTGCCGCAAGTCATAAAAACATACCAGACAAAAAAAATCCAGGACTTGTCCTGGGGATTTATCGGTTTATGGTTCGGCGGCGAGATCTTTACCTTATTTTATATTGTTGCCGGAGATTTTATCAGCCGGATTTACCATCTGCCGCTGTACTTGAACTACGGCCTTAATATAGTTTTGCTTTTTTATCTGATCTATGCTAAGTTTAGATACAAATAAATACGCACCTTAACTAGAATATAATAAGTTAAACCGGCAAGGGAGGACTGAGCCATGACAGCGGGCTATTACCTGGGAATATTGATTTTTGTGGCCGCAGTGATGATTTACATGTATCCGCCGACACTGATAATTGTCTTTTTGGGCGCACTGGCCCTTATCTTCAAAACGCGGCTGATCGCCTGGGCACTGAACTGGCGCGACTTAATCAGAAATAAATGCAAATAAGCACTTTCACTCAGGGAGCATTCAATGCTCCTTTTGTTTTATAAGTCAAAAATTTTCTTGAAATAATTTAAAATCAGAATCTTAAATACAAAATGCCATAACTCCCAGAGGGATTTGGGGCCAGTGACATTCTCTAATCTATTCGACCTAATCGCTTCAAATACTGCCCCAGGAGTAAGCTCCAGCACTTCCAAAATAGTATAATCGGTGGACAAGTGCTCAAGAGTATGCAGATCGGCCGTGGCCACAAAGGGCAACCCAAATTTATCACACAGTTTTTGGGTTTGACGGTTAGGATCGATCAGGCGGGTATAAAACCAGCTGTGTTCAGCTGCATCAAAAATATCTCGGTATTTCTCAAGCCGGGCCAGAGAAATTGAGGTATAATGGTGATTGGGATGCGGGGCGATAACGAGCGCCTCAGGATGCTGATTTTTAAATTCTCTTAACTTATTAAAAGATGTGATTTTTTCCGCCTCAACACCACCATTTAAAACTAACACATGCCCCCGTTCAATATTAATTTCCACGCCGGTTATAAGCAAAATACCCCTTTGCTCGGCATAGGCGATGTGCTCCTCCGTGCACTGATTATGCAAATGGCAGGTGGAAGCAAGCACCTTAAAACCCAATGCTGCTGCGCGATTGATTAATTCAAACAGCGAGTAATTTATGACTTTATTATCTTCGCTGTCTTCATGGCTATGTAGATGTAGAGAGGCCTTGACTTTCATAAACTATACTTCAATGCGCGAGAAAAAGTAACTGCCCACAGCCGTAAAAAATACTGTCACGGCCGCCAATACAATCACATCAATAGTCAAGCCAAAATGAGTAGTGCCAATTAGTAAAGTACGCAAGGCATCAATGCCATAAGACAAAGGATCTATACTAACGAGCGCGGCAATAACTTCTGGTAAACCATCCAGCGGAAATAAGGCGCCAGAAAGGAAAAACAAGGGTATGATTAAAAAATTAACAATCAGCTGAAATCCCTGCATGTCCTCCAGAAGTGAAGCCACCATCGTGCCCAAGGCGGTAAAAAGCAGGGCAATCATCAGCATTATTACAATCGCCACCGGCAGGGTCCAGAAATTATTCACCTTAAAACCGATAAACATTGAAATGATAAAAACAATTAACCCCTGAGCTGTGGCCACAGTCGCGCCACCTAGAGTACGACCGATCATGATATTAAACCTGGAGATTGGAGCCACTAGTGTTTCTTTTAAGAAGCCGAATTGGCGATCCCAAATCACTTCAATACCGGAAAAAACCGAGGTGAAAATAATGCTCATGCCGATTATGCCTGGGGCTAAAAACTCAAGGTAATTTCCCTGACCAGCCCTCTGGAATACCGGCCCCATGCCATACCCCAGGGCAATCAAAAACAGTAGTGGCTGAGCCAACGAGCCGAAAATGCGCGACTTGGAACGGTAATAACGTTTGAGCTGCCTGAGCCAAAGTATGTAGATTGTTCTCATATATTTTTTAACGTCGGCCACGCCAGAGCTGATGCCGCATTCGCAACTGATCGATGCCACCGGCTTCGGCCTCGCGAATCTTATAACCGGTAAGCTTCAAAAACGCCTCTTCTAAGCTATCGGTTTCGGTCTGTTGTTTCAAACTTTGAGCAGTGCCGCTGGCAATAATCTTGCCATGATCAATCACAGCGATGCGCTGGGCATAGCGCTCCGCCTCTTCCATGTAATGGGTGGTAAAAAATACAGTAATCCCCTCGTCACGGTTGAGCTTCTTGACGTATTCCCACATCTGATTGCGTGTCTGCGGATCCAGACCCAGAGTCGGCTCGTCAAGAAAAAATATTTTAGGATGATGCATCAGGCCGCGGGCGATCTCCAGCCGGCGCCTCATGCCGCCGGAAAATGTCTTGACCAAATGGTCACGACGATCCCATAATTCCGTAATCTTTAGCAACTCCTCAATCCGTGCCTGGCGTAGCTTCCGGGGCAGACGATAAAGGAAACCGTGGAAATCCATGTTCTCATAGGCAGTCAGCTCATCATCCAGCGAGGGATCCTGAAAGACAATACCAAAAGACCTGCGAACTTGGTCTTGCTCAGTAACCGGATCAAAGCCGTTGAGCTCCAATTCGCCCGATGTCGGCCGAAGCAAAGTAGTCAGCACCTTGATGGTGGTGGATTTTCCCGCGCCATTGGGACCCAGGAAAGCAAAAATCTCGCCTCTGTCAACTTTAAAACTTATGTCATCGACAGCGGCGAAATCTTTGAACTTCTTAACTAAATTTTTGACACAAATGGCGCAATTATTATTATCAGCCATAGTTTTATCATGATAACATTCTTTCAAGACAATTTCAATCTAAGATGAACTCGCAAGGCCCTTTCTCAACTCGAGGAGCGCTGGCAAAATTAGGGCGGCGGCAAGGGCAACTATAATATCCAGCGGCTTGATTGGTGCCAGGCCAAGCTGGTGACTAAGAGTCGTCCAATAAATTCCAATAAGCAAAAAGATAATCGCGCCGATTGCCCAGATATTAATGATAATATTCTTAAAAGCGCCGAGTGCGGCGAGCGTCTCATCATCCGAGCGGCTGACATAAGCCAGAGCGATATGCCCCAAAATCCAGGTGGAAAAAGCCAGGGTCTGCGACTCTTGAAGCGGCCAATCAGCCAGACGGCTCACCAGGTAGACCGAGGTGACGGCAACAAATAGCATCAGACCCTTGGTCAAAATATCAACTATCGCTGGAGAGTCGAGAAATGCTGTCTGCCTGGGCCGGGGCAAACGATGGTAGATGGTTTTTTCTTCCGGCTCAGTGACAAAGCCAGCTGAGGCGGCCAGATCCATAAACAATTCCAGAACAATAATCTGAATGGGCGCGAAGGGCAGGGGCAGGCCGATCAAAACCGGCAGCAAAAAAATCAAAATCAAGGCGGTCTTGACTGAGAGATAATACTTGATCCCCTTTTTTAAGTTGTCGTAAAATTTGCGCCCCTCAAAAATACCGCGTGTAATAGTGATATAGTTGTCATCAGCCAAAACCACCTCGGCGCTCTCTTTGGCCACATCCGTGCCACGCCTGCCCATGGCAATGCCGATATCCGCCCCTCTTAATGCCAAAGCATCTATATATTCGCCTCAGCAAGATAGCGCTTAAAATAAACGCCAAGGCGAAATTTTATTTAGTTACTACTAATGTAATAATTATAACATTTCAACCTAAAAACAAAAGGTCCGCTCAATGCGAACCTTTACTGACGGAGCGAAAAATCGATTGCAATCCCTTTTTGGTAAAGGGCGTGCCAAAAGCATCATAAAACTTGAGGACAAAATCACCTCTATCATCATCCTCATCCAGTGAAACAATCAACTGCCTGATTGCCTTCCAGCCAAATCTGCGCGCCAGCGCTCCTACCCAGAAGCGACCCAACAAGTAATTGTCTGCGGCATGGCGCGTCTTGGACTTAGGATTGATCACAGAATAAACACTCACTCCGTGACAGCGATTGTCTTGGTCAAAAACAAAGTATGTCTCCTGTTCCGGCGCCAAACGAAAATCTGCTATATGATCAGCTACTCCTTCAAACAACCAATTTGGACTGCCACTGGCAGTCAGACACTTACAGGCGACATGGATACACTCATGCTTGAACACCCTCCAAAAAACCGAGGGCCAAGAAAAAGAAAATCTGAATAACTGAGGATTCATCAAAAAAATCTTTGGGTTGACTTTGCTGGAGTTATTAGAAACTGAATAGGCTCCAACAGTATCATCGGGTTTGAAACCGGCTCGTTTGAAAAATTCTTTATCAAAATAATCGCGATTTCCGCAAAGACGAACATCTATCGCTGGCAAATCAATGTCCAGATAATGCCTGACATCATGCGCCACCGACCCCTGAACATACTTTATAATCCGACCCTCCAGGCCGGGCTTATACAGCGACAAATCCAACCTGTTTGCGGACATTTCCGAATCTCCTTTTTGTTTTTTTAAGTGTATTTTAAAGTACAATATTGGGTTAAATTAGTTTAACAAGATTATTTATTTTTGACAAATCTCTTCCGCCACTCCACTAACTTACCTGCCTTAAGCTCCATTTTGTCAGCGCGGCGCAGCAGCCGCAAATTTCTTTTGGGACAAATTGAATGGTGCGGCGAGTGATCCAGGGCGTCAGCCAAATAAAACAAATCTTCCTCTGCCGTAACCCATTTGGTCCCGAACTTTCTCAAATCAAATGGTTCGGAATACTCTCTTAAACATTTTTTTCCTGTCTTGTTACTGAAATATTCATGAAAGTATGACAAAACCAATTCGCGCAAAGTTTTATAAACCGGGTCGCGGAATCTCAGCGCGGCATGATTGGTCTTGCTAATAGCACCCCAATAGCCATGGCGTTTATATAAAGTTACCACATGATCCTCTTCGGGCGCGGCGGCCCTCAAATCCAAAAGCAATGGCGGCTCGCCCCTAAGCCACAAGGCTGTGGCGGCCAAAAGCGCACCCTCAAAGCAATGGATCTCCCCTGCCTTGAGTGCGCACCGTGGCGACATGTAGGTCTCGCCATCTGGCTCGAAATTTATCGGCAAGGAATCGAGAAAGTCCTGAATCTTTACAGGTGTGGAAAGTTTTTTGAAAATTTTTAATTCTGATTTATCCAAGCCGAACATAAAACTGCCAATTTTAGATTATTTTATGTTACATTTAGCTTTTAAAGCCGTCAGATCATTGGCAGTGGGCTTTTCATTTCCTGCCTCATTCAAATAATACATTATGTCCTGCGTGCCTGTGGAATGCTCTAGTCCCAGGGCATGCCCCAGCTCGTGCGTCAATAGCCGCACCAGCTGGATCTGACTGTTAAATTCATACACCTCAATCCTGCGACCGGTCTCATCCTGGATATAAACCCCTTCCTGAAATTCCTTGCCTGCCGCCGCCCCAGTGGTGTTGTATTTCTGCACATTCAGATTCAATTGATCGATCAGTTGGTTTAAAGCATCTCCCTCGGTGTTTAGATTATCAATCAGGGGGTTAACTTGACTGGTCTTGTCATTAATAGCGGCTAGCTGCGCATCCAAGCTGGCTTTGGTCTGATTAAGCTGGTCATAAATATTTTTCGGCGCGCCGCCGCGCTGATTCCATTGATTAACTTGGGTATTATAGGCCTGCTCCTGTTGGGTAAAAATGCTAATCATCTGATCAAGCTGGGCTTTGGCCGACTGATACTCGCTCTTTAGGGAATCGTATTGGACCTTGAGATCTTCATAGGATTTTTGGCTTGTTTCCACCACGATGCCAAGCTTTTTTAGCTTATCAGTCGTTTCCTGCCGATAATCATAAACAAAGTCAATCTTAATCTCTCCCGAGGTTGTGGCATAGGCGAATAACTGCCTACTAATCGCCTTGGACCAAATGGCGGATGCCTGATTCACGGCAGAGATGACCTGGCTGTTAGACAGTTTGAATTTAGGATCAATCGCGCCCAAGCGGAAAGTCAGCGGCTTCTGGCAGGGAGAATATTGCTCCAGCTGATAATTGAGATTATATAACAGCCGGGTGAGATAGGGATCAACAGTATCCAAAATCGGCACGCGATAATAAAAAACAACACCGCCAATAAAAATGACAATCAACATTCCGAAAATAAATCTTAAAATTTTATTTCTAGACATGTCTAAAAAATTAGATTATTTTAATTTTACGCTCCTCGTATCTTTAAAAAAATTCTTCCAGGCGTTTTTTCTTTTGACCCGGGCGAGAATATTTTTGATGTCATACTGCTGGGCTGACTTAAGCGCTCCAAGCTCTGACCAGGCGATGGGCGTTGCCACCGGCGCGCCTTCGCGGGCACGGACAGAAAAAGGCGCCACACCGGTCTGGCCGTATTCATTTCGCAGATAATCCAAAAACACTCTCCCCCGCCGCTTGTTCTTCCTCACTTCTTTGGTCAGCTCTTTTGGATATGTCTGGGCCAATTTATCTGTCAGCGCATGCACATATTCCTTGACCTGGCGATAATCATATTCGGGCTTGATCGGACAGATCACATGCAGGCCGTCCTGGCCTGTGGTCATAAGATACGGCTTCAAGCCCTCTTTTTCTAATATTTTTTTTACCTTAAGCGCTGCTGGCTTGGCTTTCTTAAAACCATCCCGACTTTTAGGCGGATCCAGATCAACGATTATCTTAGACGGTTTCTTAATTGTCTGCTTCTTGGAGAGCCAGCTGTGCAGGACGATTGTGCCCTCCTGCGCCAGATAAGCCAGGTCAGCGGCCTCATCGGCCATGACATAATTCTGATACTCGCCGCTGTGAAGTTTGACGTGATCGTAAGTCACCCAGTCGGGAAAATATGGCGGCCGCTCCTTGTGATACCAGCCCTCTTTGGCGATGCCGCCGGGATAGCGCACCATCACCAAGGGATAATCCTTCACATACGGCAGCATGTATGGCGCGATTTTTATGTAATAGTCAATAATATCGCCCTTGGTGATTTTGGACTTGGGAAACCAGATTAAATTTTCATGCGTCCGTGGCACCTCGCGCTTGCCTACACGCATAAATTAATGAGGGTGAATTTTTGATTTGGAAATCTGTTCCATGGTCTTGCCGCTTTTGGCCGACTTCAACAAATATTTTGTCGGCTCTTTTTGGGCATGAGCAAAATCATCCTTGGCTTTAAACAGCAGCCAAGAATTCTTGTTGCCGAAACCCTTGGTACGGATCAGATTAAATCCGCCTTTTAATTTTTTGCCTTCAAGCCAGATTTCCACCACGCCTTCCCGCAGGGATTTCTCCATATCCGCCGCGCCCCTCGGCTTATCCGCGCGCAGATTCTTATAAGTTCCCCTGTCCCAGACCATCACCGTGCCAGCGCCATAATTCCCCTTGGGAATCGTGCCCTCAAAACTGCCATAGGCCAGAGGGTGGTCTTCAACTCGGATTGCCAAATGCTTGACCTTGGGATTGGTCGATGGCCCCTTAGGCACTGCCCACGATGCAAGGACGCCATCGACTTGCAGACGTAAATCATAATGAAGGTTGATGGCGTCGTGCTTGTGAACGACAAAATAATTCTTCAGCCGAGCCGGGGCGCGCCGACCTGAGGGCTCAGGTGTTCTACGAAAATTACGCTTTTTTATGTAACTTTTCAATTTGGCTTCTGTCATATGATATGACTATATTTTACCACTTTTTAACCAATTATGGTAAGATGTGATTAAAATAACTCTTATATTGTCATTTCGACTGAGGCCGTAATCGGCCGAATGGAGAAATCTAAAGATATCAGATTGTTTAGATTTCTCAACCTCGCTCGGAATGACAATATCCAAAACGCGGACATTTGTCTTCAATCATCGTGAGAGTCCCCTGACTATCATCCGCCAGAGCTGGAACACTTTCAAGGTACTAAGCCGGCTAAACAGTATCGAGGAGGATTATTGGTACAGAGGAAAGATGGAAAAAATAAAAGCGAAAACAAAAAGCCCTGGCAATTAAGCCGGGCTTTTATAACTTGATGCTAATTCATCAGCCAGAGCAGCAGATTCAAATAACCAGCAAAGCTCACTCAGAAAATACATAATATTACCTCAGCACTCCGAATACGATAATGAAAATGATTACGGTTATCGCGGCAAAACTCATGACTGTTTTCATGAAGAAAGAGATGGCCTCCTTCTTTTGCCCGTCCAAATAGAGCTGCAGCGGCTCGCCGATGAAGAGATACCCTACTACCGCCACAGAAAGCACCAGGAGGGAAAGCACCGCCATGGGAGTAAAAAAGTTGTCGGGAGTATTCGACTTACCAACGTAGTGGACTGCCGACACCACAATGATGATGTAAATCTCGGCATAAACGCTGTTGAGATAGGGATTTTTGAACAGTTTGGCGTCAGACAGCCACGGGCCGGTATAAACAGCATTGCGAATTTCCTGGTCGGTCAGTTTTTCGCCGGCAATATTGATGATTCTAAACCAATCCAGCCGCTCCTTATCCGTGCCTGCGCAAAAATATATCATCAATTCATAATCCAAAATCTTATCCTGCTCTTCTGTGGTCAGATTATGGAAAAATCTCTCACCAAGCGAAAAATCGCCGGTAACATATTACCCGATGCTGATGGTGCGCTGTTGGCCGTCCAAGACCTCATAACCGCCGTCATCTCTGATCATCCAATACATCACATTGAGCGGAAAATTGCTCTTGATCGTTTCTATCACGGCATTACGCTGCTTTTCCTTGTACACGAAATTGCGCTGGTATTTCGGGCGGATATCCAACTTGCCGCCATAAGCCGTAACGCCCTCCTCGTCGCTGTCCTTGTAACCGGCAATCACTTTGCGAACCGGAATCCGATGCAGTTCGATTTTCATAATGCTACTTAGTTCTAATTTCAAAAGTTTTTTTATTCGCCTCCTGTAAAATTTTAACAGTCGCTTGAACCGAAAGATTGTCGCTTGCCAAAAGCACCAATCTCTTTCCCAACAGATTAAGCAGGGGCGTTAAGAATTCATCGGCCCACGAAGGCGACAAAGTTAAAACCCCGGAGAAATCTATTTCCAAAATTTCTTCATTGGATATTTGCCGCAGTGTCGGTTGAAAGGCCTTGAGGGCCTCGCTACCCAACTCTCTGGATATCAATGTGGTGCCAAATTTTGCCAATTCTAATTTCATATATTATCATTTAAAAAAATATTTAAAAGTTTATTTTTGCCAAACAACCCCTGACCGAATTCCGGCCCCGCGTCACAATAAATTTTTTATCCGAACCTTTTATACTGACTTCGGCATCGCCGCTGATGAAAAATAAATCAATCGGATTCGCCAACGCGACTTCCCGCACCAATTTCAGCCCGTTTCCTCTTTTTTCCGGCGATCTGCCCGAAACAAATTCCGTGAAAGCGACCCGCGCGGCGTTAACATGATCGTTTAATTCCGGACGGACTTGCCGCAAGGTTTCCAATATTCCCAATCCGCGATCAGCCAAAACAATTTCTTTTTTGTCCAAATTATAGCCAAAAAATATTCCCGGTTTGTCCGGCCATTTTCCCAAATTATGCGCGAATGAATTATCGCCGATTTCGCCCGCCACCAAAACAATCAAGGAATACATTTTTTCAAAACCGGGTTTATCTATCAATTCATGCTCCATTCGGGAAATTCTGGCGTTAAAAACAGAACTTGTCGAGCAATAAAAACCGGCGGGAAATTCAGCGCCTTTTTCAATCCAGGCCATCGCCAGACCCATTAAATCGCTGGAGAATATCTCTAAATCCTTTTCGCGATAATAACGATGGGTGCCGCCGTCTTTTCTGATGGCAACCAACTTTCCGCTTTTATCCCAACGGCGCAAAGTATCCAAAGAAACGCCCAAAAATTTTGCCGCTTCCGTAATTGTAAGTAAATTTTCTTCCATATAACCTATTATATCACGCCTTACAAAACTATGCAAACATAACTTGAAACTATGCAAAAATACTCCAAACTACGCATTTTTAACCTAAAAATAACTATTTCTTCACTTTCTTATTTTTTATTAAAATTCTAAAGAATGCACAATCCTTAAGCGGCGCGGAAACATTGGCATCATGCCGGAGCAGCCATTCAACATCCGTCAGGCCGATCGAGCCATCGGAATTGGCGTCGGGCAATACTTAACTACCCACACCATGTGGTATTGGCAGACATAGGTACAGTGGCTTAGATTGTACAGTCTGCCATTATTGATCGGTATAAAAATCACCTCCTTTCTTTGGGGGTGATTTAATTATAGCAAGAGCTATCGCTCTAAACGCACTCACCGGCCATCGCCGGTGGTTTATGTTAGAAAAACGACCGGCATTCATGACGAATGCCGGTCGTTTGGAAACGAGTTCTAGGCTCTCCCTCCTTAACGAAATTCGAATTTTTTTTCAAAAAAATCCGAATGCTGATTTTTGAAGCCGGGGCGGATGCGGGCAAAAAATGACTGGGGGTTTGGGGGGAAAGGAATTTTTGCC
>Ga0172370_10001743_pt1 | contig 32569 bp, 28 predicted proteins | sample LakKiv5m_FD_114538 | JGI IMG/M metagenome (GOLD analysis project Ga0172370, IMG submission 114538) | Freshwater microbial communities from Kabuno Bay, South-Kivu, Congo - kab_022012_11.5m | ecosystem: Environmental > Aquatic > Freshwater > Lake | place: Democratic Republic of the Congo...
ATTTTTGAAATGGACGCAGATTATTCCCACGATCCAAAAGAAATAAAAAACTTTCTAACGGCTATCGAACACTGCGATTTTGTTATCGGCAGCCGCTACAAAAACGGCGTGAACGTTGTTAACTGGCCTATGCAGCGCTTAATGCTAAGCTGGTTCGCAAATAAATATACCCGCGTAATTACCGGAATGAAAATTTCAGATTCCACCGGAGGATTTAAATGTTTCCGCAGAAAAGTTTTGGAATCAATCGATCTTAAAAAAATTAAATCGAACGGATACGCGTTCCAAATTGAAATGAATTTTAAAGCGATTCATAACGGATATAAATTTTGTGAAGTTCCCATCATCTTTATTGACCGTCATTCCGGTCATTCAAAAATGTCGAAAAAAATTGTTCGCGAAGCGGTTTTTTTAGTCTGGAAACTCCGCTTGCGGAGCTTCTTTCACTTATTATAAATTGAGCCGGCTTGGACCTATCAATTATCATAGTTAATTATAACGTAAAAGAATTTTTACAAAATCTTCTTGCGTCGCTGGCTAAAGCGCTCACCGGACTCTCTTCGGAAATTATTGTAGTGGATAACGGTTCCGATGACGGCAGTTTGGAAATGCTTCGTGAAAAATTTCCGCACATTACACTCATCGCCAATAAAGTGAATTTGGGTTTCAGCAAAGCAAACAATCTTGGTTTGAAAATTGCGAAAGGAAAATTCCTTCTTCTTCTCAATCCCGATACCATCGTTCAAGAAGATACGTTTGAAAAATTGATTTCCTTTTTCAGCGCCAATTCTTCCGCTGGGATGGTGGGATGCAAAATATTGAATCCCGACGGAACATTGCAGTTAGCATGCAGAAGAAGTTTCCCCGGTCCGTGGACCTCTTTTTGTAAAGTGAGCGGATTAAGTTCACTCTTCCCGAACAGCAGACTTTTTGCTCGATATAATTTAACCTATCTTGATGAAAATCAATCTTACGAAGTTGATGCAATTTCAGGCTCGTTCATGTTGATGAAGAGGGAAGTGTACGAAAAAATCGGCGGATTGGATGAACAGTTTTTTATGTACGGTGAAGATTTGGATTGGTGTTACCGTGTGCAAAAAGCGGGATGGAAAGTTTTTTACGTGCACGATACCACCATCATTCATTACAAAGGTGAAAGTACAAAACGTAGCAGCCTGGATGAAACAAAAGTTTTTTATTCTGCTATGCATCTTTTTGTTAAAAAACATTTTGCTTCTTCTTTACTTGTTGAATTCATTTTACGGATGGCAATTCTCTTTAGAGAGTTGCTTGCCTTTTTAGGAAAACAAAAATTTGCTCTTACGGCTGTCCTTTTTGATTTTCTAGTATTTGATGTATCACTCCTTCTTACCGAACGGCTCTATTCTTATTTTCGCCCATGGAGAGGTTTCCCGGAAGCGACGCATCTAATTGTTTATACCGTTCCGGCACTTGTTCAGATTTTGGTAAATGCCGTGTCCGGTGCATATAAAAAAGAGACGCTTCCGGTGCTTCGCGTTTTCCCAGCGCTGCTTTCCGGGTTCTTTGTTCTTTCTTCGCTCACGTATTTTTTCAAAGATTTTGCTTACAGCCGTGGGGTAGTTCTTCTAACATTTCTTTTGTTGACCTTTTTGTTTAGCGGATGGCGCATTGTATTCCGCCTAATCTTTAAAGTCGGACTACCGGAAGTCGAGAAATCCATTGCAAAAACTTTAGTTGTCGGAACGAATGCTTCTTCACTTGAGATTGCCAGAAAGTTGAAAGAAAAATCTTCAAGCTATCATAGCGTGGTCGGATTAATTTCTGAAACGAGGAAAGATATCGGGAGCAAATTCGGAAATGTTGAGGTGATTGGGAGTCTCCAGAATATTAAAAAGGTGATTCGAGAAAAAAGAATCAGCGAAGTTATTTTTCCCTCGGAAAACGTCTCGTACACAGCAATGATGCGGGTAGTAGCCGATTGTCAAAAAGAGAGTGTTGAATTTAAACTTGCGGGCTCAAACCTTGATTTTCTCGTGGGAAAATCTTCCGTCTTTTTGCTTGAAGATATTCCGTTTATCGAACTGACTTACAACATTTCGCAGTTGGGGCATCGGTTTATAAAACGGAGTTTTGATCTTGTTTTTGGATTTTTCCTTTTCATTTTCGTTCTTCCTTTTATCCAAATAAAAAAAATAGCCGGCGCGAAGATATCGGAATTTGGAAGGATGATGCTTCAGATTCCCAAAGTTCTTTCCGGCAGATTGAGTTTGGTGGGTCCGAAAGAAGATTCAAATTCTTCGCTTTTCCTCGGAAAACGAGGAATTACGGGGATTTGGTTCACCGACGCCGAAAACGAGGAAAACTTAGAAAAATTGAATATATTTTACGCCAAAAATCAGAACATTTGGCTTGATTTAGAGATTCTTACCAAAACATTTTTCCTGCTGAATGCTAGAAAGAAGTGAACATGGCAAAAACGATTTTAGATTTTGAAAAACCAATATATGAACTTGAAGAAAAACTTGCTGAAATGAAAAAAGTTTCGGACAACCTTGATATTTCCGGTGAGATAAAAAAAATTGAGGATAAAGTGGAATCACTAAAAGAATCGATTTATAAGGATTTGACCCGCTGGCAGCGCGTTCAACTTGCCCGGCATCCGGAGCGCCCTTACACGCTGGACTACATTTATTTAATGACTCAGAATTTTGTTGAGTTGCATGGTGATAGGACATTCGGCGACGATAAAGCTATCGTCGGCGGTTTTGCAAAACTTGATCAACACAAGGTGATGATTATCGGACATCAAAAAGGGAGAGATACAAAATCAAATCTCTTTAGAAATTTTGGGATGCCGAACCCGGAAGGTTATCGTAAAGCATTACGCTTAATGAAGCTTGCTGAAAAATTTCATACACCGATTATTACGATGGTTGATACTCCCGGCGCTTATCCCGGACTTGAAGCCGAAGAAAGAGGACAAGCGGAAGCCATTGCAAGAAACCTTTTGGAAATGAGCAGACTCAAAGTGCCCGTGATTGTAGTGATTATTGGTGAAGGCGCAAGCGGCGGCGCATTGGGAATTGGTATCGGCGACAGAATTTTAATGCTTGAGAATACTTGGTACTCGGTAATAAGTCCCGAATCATGTTCAAGTATTTTGTGGAGAAGTTGGGAATATAAAGAACAAGCCGCTGAGGCACTTCGTCTTACTGCCCCCGATTTACTTGAACAAAAAGTAATTGACCGAATTGTTCCGGAACCACTTGGCGGAGCTCATAAAGATCAAGAAATGGCTGCCTCCATTTTGAAAAAAGTGTTGATAGAGGAATTGCAGCTTCTTGAGAAGACCAAACCTGAAAAGCTGGTAGAACTTCGGTTAGAAAAATTTGGGAAAATGGGATCGTATATTGAGTAGCCGTCTACTCATTCCGCTCCCCAACATTTAAAGCAATGCTAAAACACACTTCAACCATACGTGTTCGCTATGCCGACACGGATAAAATGCAATTTGTTTACAACGGTAAGTATCTGGAATATTTTGAAGTTGGAAGAACGGAATTGCTCCGTGCGCTTGGATTGCCCTATTCGGTCGTTGAAAAACATGGGTTTCAACTGCCCGTAATTGAAGCTTCTGTTAAATATAAATCGCCCGCACATTATGACGATCTTCTTATCGTTGAAACTACTGTACTGGAACTTCCCAATCCAAAATTTCGTATTCATTACATCGTTAAAAAAAATGATACCCATGGTGAAGTGATTGTTGCTGAAGGATTTACCGATCACCTTTTTATAAAAACTGAAACCAAGCGTCCTACCCGTCCGCCCAAATTTTATTTGGATGTGATTCTTCCCTACTACGAAAAAAAGTAAAATCGATTAGATGGCGTCCGCATCGTTATGAGAGAAAAAATAAAACAGTTGACGAAAGACACCGCTTTGTACGGTATCAGTACAATGGTCGGGAGATTTTTAAATTTTATTTTAGTTCCGTTTTACACCAATATCTTTCTGCCTGCCGATTACGGTATCGTTGCAAATCTGTATGCTTTTATTGCTCTGATGAACATCGTGTTCATTTATGGGATGGATTCAGCCTATCTAAAGTTTGTTGCTTCAGACGATTTTGAAGATAAGAAAACAGTTTTTTCATCTACTTTTTTAACCGTACTTACAACATCAATTTTCTTTGTTGCGGCATTACTCCTAACATCCGCTCCGGTAAACAAGTTGTTCGCTGTTCCCGAAAAGTATTCAACGCTTTTAACCTACACCGGGTTCATATTGATGTTCGACGCCCTTTCTTCGCTTCCGTTTATTTACCTTAGAGTGAAGAGGAAAGCTGTAAAGTTTACCGTAATAAAAATCACGAACATTCTGCTAAATGTTTTTTTCAATTTTGTTTTAATTCTTGTTTTGAAGCAGGGGATAGAGGCGGTCTTCATCAGTAATTTGATTGCTTCGATTGCAACTTTCATCATTCTGCTTCCTGACATTCTTTCTCAATTGAGATTGAAAATTGATTTTGTTGTATTAAAAAGATTGATGAAATTCGGTTTGCCGTATCTTCCGGGGGGGATCGCCGCAATGCTGATGTCCGTAATCGACCGCCCGATAGTAGAGCATCTCACCGATCTTACCACGCTTGGCATATATACAGCTAATTACAAGCTGGGTATTTTTATGATGCTCTTTGTTTCGATGTTTCAATATGCGTGGCAGCCCTTCTCTCTGCAGTACGCGAAAGACGAAGACGCTCCGAAACTATTTTCGAAAGTGTTTACTCTCTTCACTGTGGTAGGAAGTTTTATTCTGATTTTTCTGACCCTCTTTATCACAGATATCGCTACGTTTTCCCTGCATGGTAGATCGTTGATTGGAAAAGATTATTGGAGCGGACTCTCAATTGTGCCCATCATTTTAGCCGGATATCTCTTTAACGGATTTTACATAAATTTTTCAGCGGCAATTTATATCAAAGAAAAAAGTGGAGCCGTTCCTTTTTTAATGGGAGCCGGTGCCGTAACGAATATCGTTGTTAATTTTCTTTTGATTCCTTCACTCAATATTACCGGTGCGGCACTAGCAACGCTTTTAAGCTACTTCGTTATGGCAGTAGGCTATTATTTCGTTTCGCAAAAACATTTTCCCATTGAATATGAATGGGAGAAAATTCAACAGATTTTCCTGCTCGTTGTAGTAATTGTAGTTTTGTATTATTCAATTACTTTCTTTGGCGGGGCGGAAATCTTCTATAAATTTATTTTGCTCCTTATATTTGCCGGCGGATTAGTTAGGTTTCATATCATTCCGAGAAATGAATTGCTCGCGGTGAAGAATAAGTTTTTACGAAAGAAAGTTGATGAGTGAAATTCAAATTAAAATAAAACGGTTATCGGATGAGTATAATGATTTACCGCTGCCGAAATACGCAACAACCGGAAGCGCCGGACTTGATATCACCGCGGCAGTAAAGGACGTACTTCTTCTCCCTAAAGGAAGAATTGCGCTGGTTCCTACAAATCTTTCGGTAGAAATTCCGGAAGGCTACGAAATTCAAGTGAGACCGAGAAGCGGATTAGCGATAAAACATGGCGTAACGGTTTTGAATACACCGGGCACAATTGATTCCGATTATCGCGGCGAAATAAAAATAATTTTGATAAATCTCGGCGAAGCAGATTATCAAATTACGCGAGGTGAGCGTATAGCGCAGCTGGTGCCGGCAAAAGTTCATTATGCTGAATTTAGAGAAACGTCGGAACTGAATGAAACGCATCGTGGTGAAGGGGGCTTCGGACATTCCGGCAAATAAAAAAAATTATGCATGAAAGGTGAACAGACCATGAACTTGGAACAACAACTTCACTATTTGGAAGGGTTTATTCAAGAAAAGGAATCCTTGATTACCGAAATGGAAACTTTTGCACAAGAAAAAAACATTCCGATCTTAGATAAACACGCCGCAGCATTTCTTGAACTTCAAATTAGAATTATAAAACCAAAACGCGTTCTGGAAATAGGAACCGCAATAGGATACTCCTCAATTCGTATTGCAAGAAATTTAGCAAAGAACGGGATTGTGCACACCATCGAAAAAAGTGAAGATAACTTACTTGTGGCCGAAGAGAATTTTCAAAAATCGGGACGCGCAAATAAAATTATTCAGTTAAAAGGTAATGCATTGGAGGTTATGCCGACGCTCTCATCAAAATACGATTTCATTTTTCTTGACGCCGACAAAGAAGATTACAAACAGCTTTTCGATTATTCTCTTATGCTGTTGAAAAAGAACGGCGTATTATTTGTTGACAATTTGTTGTGGCATGGGTATACAGCCGCATCACATGTACCGCAAAAATTCAAACGGTCTACCGAATTTATAAGAGAGTTTAATAACGTATTTATGAATCAGCCCGGACTTTACTCATCAATTCTAACCATTGGTGACGGTATCGGATTAGCCGTGAAAGCTAAACGAAAAAAGGAAAAGAATGGCTGACCACGTTGACACATTTTTAGAAGATGTTGAAAATTTTTCGGGGAAGAAACTTCAGCACAAAAGTGAATTGGCGCAGTTGTGTGCCGCGTCGGGTTTCCCTGCAGTATCCGACTCCTTCTCGTCAATCCTCTTTACGGCAAAATATATTCAAGGGTTGATGAGAGTAATTGAGCAAGCGGCAAAGAATCCGGAGATTCACAATTTACAGCAGATCAAACAAGATTTAACGGTAAATCTTGAAAAATTTACCGGTGATCTAAAATCATTTCTTCAAAATGAATCCGAACAAATTCAAGGGGAATTTGAAAACAAATTTCTTTCGTTAACCGGGGAATCTTTTTTACAGTTGCGAAATCTCTTGAGTGATTTAGAGTGGGTAAAGATGTATTTGAATCATTTGAACAGAACTAAATAAAAAGAATTTCGTTTTGTTCAACAACCGTTATTTGTCCTGCCGAAAGAGAAATTAATTTTTCCTTAATCTTCTCAACCGATTCAAATTTGCAATAGACTTTAAGGTGAATGTTATCGGTATACGTAGTCTCAACTATTTTTGCTTCGTACTCATTGAAAAGTTTGTAGACCGAATTGACTAAATCAAATGCAAACGAAACGGTTACTTTTTTTACCGGATATTTGGTCCTTCTTTCACAGGCTTCAAGCACACCCGAAGCAGCTTCGTGATATGCCTTTCCCAGCGGTCCAACGCCAAGTTTTGTGCCGCCAAAATATCGAATCACCACAACTAAAACATTTGTTAGGCCTGCTTGGTTAATTGCATTCATAATGCGTATTCCGGCGGTTCCGGAGGGTTCACCGTCGTCGCTATATTTTGTGTCACCGTGAGAACATAGGTAAGCATAACAATGGTGGGTCGCGTCGTAAAACTTCTTTTTCAGCGAAAAAATGATGTTTTTTGCATCTTCAGCAGATTCCACCGGAAAGAGCTGCCCCAGAAAACTAGAACTCTTTTCTTTGTAGAGATACTCGGCAAATTTGGTTGGTACCGTAATTGGAAGAATTATTTTTGACTCTTGAGACATTTAGGTTGAAAAATTTGTTTTTCAAAATAATGATTACTAAAATAACTCTTTAAAATTTGAGACTTACGAAAAATTTGGAAACAGAAAAAATAATAATCAAGGGGGCGCGTCAGCATAATCTAAAAAATATTGATGTTGAAATTCCCCGGAATAGTTTAACCGTAATTACCGGACTTTCCGGTTCAGGGAAGTCATCGCTTGCCTTCGACACCATTTATGCGGAAGGGCAGCGGCGGTATATCGAATGTCTTTCTGCTTATGCCCGCCAATTTCTTGATATGCTTGAGAAACCCGATGTTGATGCAATTGAAGGATTAAGTCCGGCAATATCAATTGAACAAAAAGCCGGCTCAGGAAATCCGCGCTCAACAGTAGGAACGGTAACTGAAATTTATGATTACCTCCGGTTGCTTTACGCCCGGGTTGGCGATGTTCATTGTTACAATTGCGGTAAAACGGTTGTAAAACAATCTGCTTCTCAAATAATCGACACCATTGTGAATGATTTAGCCGGAAAAAAAATTCTTATTCTTGCGCCGGTTGTTCGCGGAAGAAAAGGACATTACCGGGAATTGTTCGAAGAAATTCTCAACGATGGATTTCTGCGAGTTCGAGTTGACGATGAAATTTGTGAAATCGGGAAAGGGTTCCAGGTAGACCGGTACAAGATTCACAACATCGAAATGGTAATTGATAAAGTTAAAGTTGAACAAAGCACTTCTTCAAGAATTACTGAATCAGTGGAAGTTGCCCTCAACTATGGGAACGGAACGGTTATTATTCATGACGGAGAAAAAGATCATCTCTTTAGTCGTCACCTCGCGTGTCTTGATTGCGGAATCAGTTACCAGGAGCTTGCCCCTAATTCTTTTTCATTTAATTCACCTTACGGTTTTTGTCCTGACTGCGAAGGACTTGGAGAAAAGAAAGAATTAGATATCGATTTAATCATTCCCGATTGGAACAAAAGCATCAACGAAGAAGCAATTGCTCCGCTTGGGAAGCCCCGGTCAACGTGGATATTTACTCAGCTTAAGGCGGTTGCGGATAAGTTTGAATTTGATTTCGATACACCGTTAAAAAAACTGTCGGCTGGACAGAAGGATATTCTTCTCAACGGTACGAAAGAGAAAATAGCTTTTACCTACACCTACGGCGGCGGCAGACCCGTAACCTATCACCATAAGTTTGCCGGAATACTTGCCTATCTTCATAACAATTTTACAACATCAACCTCTCCCAAAATTCATGAGTGGGTTGAATCGTACATGAACACAAAAACATGCACTACATGCAATGGCGGTAGGTTGAAGAAAGAATCTCTCTCGGTAACATTTCAGAATATGAATATTAGCGAGGTTACGGCACTCTCGATCAGCAAAACGAAAGACTTTTTCAACGCTGTTAATATTACCGGTAATGCCGAAGTTATTTCAACTCCTATTTTGAAAGAAATTACAACCAGGCTTGATTTTTTGCTGAACGTCGGGCTTGAGTATTTAACACTAAATCGAAGCGCAAAAACGCTTTCCGGCGGAGAGGCGCAACGGATTCGATTGGCGACACAAATAGGGACACAACTTGCAGGGGTCTTGTACGTGCTGGATGAGCCGAGCATCGGGCTGCATCAAAATGACAACCGTAAGTTGATTGATTCTCTAAAAAAATTACGCGATTTGAATAACACCGTAATTGTGGTTGAGCATGATAAAGAGACCATGGAGCAGTCGGATTATCTTGTTGATTTAGGTCCCGGTGCAGGGCTGCACGGCGGGGAATTATGTGCTCAGGGAGAGACAACAAGATTAATTGACGGAGCGAAAAATATTCAGTCGTCTACGCTTGATTATTTATCAGGAAAGAAAAAAATTGATTTGCCCAAGCTGAGAAGAGTGGGCAATGGAAAAGTTTTGAAATTAAAAGGAGCTTCGGGAAATAATCTAAAGAACGTTGAGCTTGCAATTCCCCTTGGCACGTTAACCGCTGTTACCGGTCCGAGCGGTTCGGGAAAATCATCGCTCATAAACGAGACCCTCGTTAAAATATTAATGAAGGAAATTTATCAATCCAAGTTGGTGCCGCTTCCTTATAAAAAAATTGAAGGGACGGAATTCGTCGATAAAATAATTGAAATTGATCAGTCACCTATCGGAAGAACACCCCGCTCAAATCCCGCTACTTATACCGGACTCTTTACCTACATTCGGGATTTATTTACGCAACTACCTGAATCAAAAATGAGAGGATATGCTGCGGGGAGATTCAGTTTTAATGTTTCGTCCGGAAGATGCGAAGATTGCGGCGGCGGCGGTCTCAAAAAGATTGAAATGAATTTCCTTCCTGATGTGTACGTTACTTGCGAAGTTTGTCATGGCAAACGGTACAATCACGAAACGCTTGAGGTACTCTATAAAACAAAATCCATTGCAGATGTTCTTGAACTTACAGTTGATGACGCGCTTGAACTGTTTGAGGATCTTCCAAGGATTAAAAGAAAAATTAAAGCACTGCACGATGTTGGACTTGGATACATCAAACTTGGGCAGCAGGCTACAACCCTCTCAGGAGGTGAAGCTCAGCGTGTAAAACTTGCGACAGAATTAAGTAAAGTAAGTACCGGTAAAACTCTTTATATTCTTGATGAACCGACGACCGGACTTCATTTTGAAGATGTTCGTATACTTCTTCACGTCCTCAACAAACTGGTTGAAAAAGGAAATACGGTGGTTATTATTGAGCATAATCTTGATGTTATAAAAACAGCCGATTGGATTATCGACTTAGGTCCGGGCGGGGGCGAGTATGGAGGTCAAATAGTTGCCGAAGGAACGCCGGAAAAAATTTGCAAAGTGAAGAAGAGTCTCACCGGTATCTATCTCAAAAACGAATTATAAAAAAGAGGATGAAATGAAAAATAAATCAGTTGCAGAAACGCGGGCCTACCGACTTGAAATGAACGACAAAATACTCAATTCGGGTTTTCGGGATTACAATAAGTTTTTTGCGCTTGATAATAAAGCATACGTCAAAGGAGCACTTCCAACAAAAACAAAAGAACTCATGGGTCTTGTCGCTTCTATGGTTCTTCGATGCAACGACTGCATTTTTTATCATATAGACCGCTCAATCTATGAAGGCGCGACAAAAGATGAATTGATGGAGTCATTCAATATTGCGCTTATTGTTGGTGGCTCGATTGTTATTCCTCATCTCCGTTACGCTTTTGAAGTAATGGAAGACTTACTGAAACAAAAAAATGAAAATAATAACTACGAAGCTTAAGAATAATGAACTTACTTTTTGCGACGACAAATAAAGGGAAATTAAAAGAAGTAAGAAACGTTTTTGCGGAGTCAGAATTTACCATCCTTTCGCTTGCGGATTTTCCTCAAATTCCGGAGATAGTTGAAGACGGACAAACGTTTGCGGAGAATGCTAAAATAAAGGCGAAAACGGTTTATGAGCATTTCGGAGTTCCAACAATTGCTGATGATTCCGGTTTGTCGGTTGAGCAGCTTAACGGTGCACCGGGAGTTTATTCTGCACGATACGCCGGAGAAAATGCGACCGACGAAGAGAATAATTCGTTGCTCTTAAAAAAATTGGCAAGTCATCTCCAACCTCACCCTGCAAAATTTGTTTGCAGCTCAGTCTTTTACGATGGGAGCGATTTTTTAGTTGCTGAAGATGAGATGCATGGACAGATTATTCACGAAGAAAAAGGAAAGAATGGATTCGGCTATGATCCTTTGTTCGTCGCGGAAGGGCACACGGTTACCAACGGAGAACTTATGTTAGAAGAAAAAAATAAAATCAGTCATCGTGCAAAAGCATTTAAACGGCTTCATAAATTAATTTGTGAAAAATATGGCGTGTAGAAGTTTATTTTTCTGCGATAACAACTTGCACTAAACCAAAAGTAAGATCAGTTCTCGTCACCGATGAAAAACCCGCCGCATAAAAAAGTTTCACCAAATCGACAGTCGAGTCAAATTCCTCAACCGATTCCGGTAGGTACGTATATGCTTGCTTGTCCTTCGAAATCATCCTGCCAACCACCGGCAAAATAAACTTAAAATATGCCCGGTAAACGAGTTTGATTAAGGGATTCGCGGGCATGCTGAACTCAAGCACTGTGGCTTTCCCTTGTGGTTTGAGAGCGGAATAAAATGCGTTAAATGCTTCGAGGATGTTGTAAAAATTTCTTACGCCGAACGCAACGGTGATGTTTGTAACTGTTTCTTTTTTTAAAGGAAGTTTTTCAGCAGCCATCTGCATATTTCTGCCGATGATCCAATCACACTTTTTATTGAAGAGTGTTAGCATGTTAAAAGAGAAATCAGCTCCATAAATTTTCTTCACACCGATTTTTTTTGCTTCGATTGCAAAGTCACCGGTTCCGCATGCAACATCAAGCAGCACGGCATCGGAAGAGAACCTCGTCAATTTGAGTGCTTTCTTACGCCAGTAGACATCAACACCCGCGCTTAAAAAATGATTGAGGAAATCGTACCTGTACGCGATCGCGTCGAACATTTGCCGTACTTGAGTCTTTTTATCTTGCATAATTAATTGATAATTTCTTTCTCTGTAATTCTTTGCCACCAATTGAAGGTTTTTTTGCCGGTCCAAAGCGAAAAGGGAACACAAAGAAGTCCGCCGATTACATCGATTACGTAATGGTAACGGAGGTACACAGTTGAAAAAATGAGGAGTGTCCCGCAAACAACTAAAAACCATTTCGCCTTGCTCTTGAACTTAACAGAAAGATACATCACAATCGCTGTCATCATCGTATGCCCGCTTGGGAAAACATCTCGTTGAACGACGAGCGCCGGGTTTAATGTTCCCGTCGGGATTGATTCTCCTGAATTAATAATCTCTCTTAAATAATTTGTCAAAAAGAGACCCGGCAAATCTTGGTTTGTTGTTGCAAAATTGTGAAGCGTAAACCGGGGACCAATTGCCGGAAGAAAAAAGTAAGCAACATACGAGACGAAAAATCCGTAGATAACCGAAAAAATTGCGTAGTCGGTTTCGATATATTTTTTGTTCATGAAAAGAGAAAGAGCAAGGATCATCGGTAAGAAATAGAACGTTGCGTAGACAATTTGGAGAAATTCCGTTAAGAGAGGGAAGGAAATGGTATGTAAAAACTTTGTTGGATCAGTTCCGAATAGACCTTTATCAATGCCAATGAGAATGTAATCAAAATCTGCCTGCCGGATGGGCTTTATCATTAAGTACAATTCTTTAAACGTTACAAAAATTAGTGGAACCGGATACCAGTAGTTGACGAGCTTTGAGAAGCGGGTATTTTTTTCTCTTCTCCATTTTGCAACTGCAAGAACAATGATGATGATAACCGCATTCAGCACGAGTAAAAGCATCCATTGATGAACACGACCGGTGAACAACAGATTCATCACCGTTAAACAGAAGTAGAAGATGATGACTACAAAATCAGTAGCGGAGCAGTTACGAAAAAAGTTTTTTAGATTATGAAGCAATATTTTTATCCAATTGGTGAGCGGCAAAATTAGCTACCGCGATAAAATTTTCCACAGGAACCGATTCAGCCCGTTGAACAGGATCGATACCGAATTTGCGGAGATCAATTGTTTCAAATATACTTCCGGCGAGGCAATTTTTTAAAGTTTTTCTTCGCATGGAAAAGGCAGATTTGAGAAGCGAAAGATAAATGCTGTCATTGACTACTTGCGTATTCTTTTTGAAATCAAAACGAACAACCGCCGAATAAACTTTTGGTTTGGGATAAAAGACGTTCGGGGAAACTTTAAAACAGAGATCGGGTTCCGTATAGGCGGTGAGATACGCCGAAAGAATTCCGTATTCTTTCGTATTAACCGAAGACATTATTCTTTGTGCAACTTCAAGCTGCATCATCAACACCGCACTGCTGATTCTTTCCCGAAATTCGATCAGCTTAAAGAGTATTGGCGAAGTGATGTTGTACGGAATATTCCCTACTACGGTTATTGGTTTTTTGTCGTCGGAAAAAAGTTCGTTCAAATTGATTTTCAGAATATCGGCATTAATCGTTCTCACTCTCGGGAACAGCAGATTGAGTTTTTCGATTACCCGTGTGTCAATCTCAACTGCGACAATATTTGCCTTAGTCTCAACCAGCATTTCAGTTAGCGCACCGGTGCCTGGACCAATTTCCAGCACGGTATCTGCCTCTCCAATGTTCACACAATCGACAATTTTGCGAAGAATATTCTTGTCCAGCAGATAGTTCTGACCAAACTTTTTAAGTGGTTTAACTTTTCTGTTGGTATTTTGAAAGTCTTGTTGCATATTTTAAACAATTAAAATTATCTTTGTGAGAATGAAAGCAAAGATAAGCATTAGAAAGTTTATTCCGTTACGTAAATAAAGGGTAGTCGTCATGAGAGATTATGTTATCAGTATTGACATGGGGGGAACCAAGGTTCTTGCCGCTTTAATAAACTCAAAAGATGGTATTCGTGTTAAAATTAAAAAAGCTACAAAATCGAAAAACGGAAATACAAATTTTGTAAAGCTCTTATGGGGAATTGTTAACGAAGTTATTCTGGAAGCCGGCATCTCGGAAAAAAATGTTAAAGCAATCTGTTTGGGAATTCCCGGTTCCGTCGATCCGATAAGTGGTCGCATCGGTATTGCTCCGAATCTGAATATTAAAAATCTTAACATCAAAGAGCAGTTGCAGCAATATACATCCATTCCGGTATTAATTGAGAACGATGTGAACTTAGCCGCGCTCGGCATTAAACATTTTGGAATTGGAAAAGAAGCCGACAATATGCTGGTAGTTTTTGTTGGAACCGGTATTGGCGGCGGACTCATATTTAAAGGAAATATGCATCGTGGCGCAAGTTTTTCTGCTGGAGAGATTGGTCATATTGTGTTGCAGCCAAACGGACCACTGTGCGGTTGCGGGAAAAAAGGTTGTTTTGAAGCCTATGCAAGCCGTACTTCAATTGTAAGAGACATTACCAAGCAAATTAAGGCCGGTAAACGAAGTCTACTCGCGAAACTTCTCAAAGAAAAAGTTCCAATCAAGAGCAAAGCACTTTCTAATGCTTTGAAAAAGAAAGATCCGGTTACGGTAAAAGTAGTAACCAATGCCGGAGTAATCATCGGACGAACGCTCGCCAATATCAATAACCTCTTGAATCTCCAATTGATTGTTTTGGGCGGCGGTGTTATGGAAGCTGCATCGGATTATTTGACGCCTATTATTAAAAAATCTTTCAAGGAATATTCGTTAAAAGATGCCGGAAAAACAGTGAAAATTTTTACCGCAAAACTTGGTGATGAAGCCGCTTTATACGGTGGTATTGCTTTGGCTGAAGAATTTTTGGGTATAAAAGTTTGATGCCAAAAGGTTTTTTCGGGTTACGGAATTTCTTTTGCGATGTTTAATTTCCTCAGCGTTAATTCTTCAGTGGCAGAATCGGTTTGAAACACAATTTCAATATTATGCTTCTATCGGGTTGTCTTACACCTTTGGATCGATTTACAATAACATTGTAAACCCACGATTCGGAAACTAATTCTCCGGAATTTCAAACTTACTTTCAATCTCTGAAAGTTCATCACTTAGCCGTTCCCATTCATGCAGTCTTGATTGCAAGGTTTCTTTAACTGACTGGTATTTTGTTTGTGTTTCTCTGCTAAGCTGCGGATTTGAGTAAATTTTTTCATCCATCAAATCAGCTTCACATTGTTTTTGCTCAGATTCTAAACGAGCAATTTCAGATTCAATCTTTGCAACTTCTTCTATGAGTTCTTTCGTGCTTTGAAATTTTTTCTGCCGAAGTTCAGCTTCAAGGCGTTTTTGATCTTTTCGTGAGAGAGGAGAGGAATCATTTTTAAGTTGAATAGTATCAACGTGTATCTCATTCTCCTCCACTCGTTTTGAGAGATAGTAATCAATCCCGCCGAGAAAAGTTTTCAATGAGTGTTTTTTTATCTCGACGACCTTATTTACAATAGGTTTGAGAAAATCAACATCATGCGAAACCAAGACAAGTGATCCGGAAAAATCACTGAGTGCCTGCTGCAGAACAGCTTTCGATGATACATCAAGATGGTTGGTCGGTTCATCAAGGATAACCAAATTCGCTTTGGTTAACAATATCTTTGTTAGAGCTACCCGACTTTTTTCTCCCCCGGAAAGAACGCCAATTTTTTTAAAAACATCGTCTCCTTTAAAGAGAAAACAGCCGAGCAATGAACGTAATTGTCCAATTGTTTTTCCTTCTGCAATTCCTTCAACGGTTTCAAGAATATCGAGATCCGGGTCAAGCACATCAGCAACATCTTGCGCATAGTAGGCAATAAGTGTATTGTGACCCGGAATGCGTTCACCGGAATCGGTCAAAATCTTACTTGCTAAAATTTTCGCTAAAGTAGTTTTGCCGGCGCCGTTGGGTCCAACAAATGCAATCTTATCTCCCCGCTCGATGGCAAAATCGAGGTGTGAGAAAACATTGTTTTCCCCGTATGATTTGGAAATGTCCTTTAATTCAATTGCGACCTTTCCGCTTTTGGGAGGTTCGGGAAAGCGAATAGAAATTTCATCGGAAGATTCCGGCAGTTCGATTAATTCTACCTTTTCTAACTGCTTAATTCTGCTTTGTACTTGCTTTGCTTTGGTTGCTTTGTAACGAAAGCGTTCAATAAACTCTTCAGTCTCTTTTAATTTTTTTTGTTGAATAAGATATTGCTGCTCCAGCAATTCTTTGCGTTCGGAAGTATACTTCAGATAAGCATCATAATTCCCGTTGAACGGAGTGACTTTCCCTAGAAATATTTCTATTGTTTTATTGGTCACCTCGTTCACAAAATGTTTATCGTGAGAAACTAACAGCAAGGCACCTTTGTATCCTTTGATAAAACTAATTAGCCATTCAAGTGAATCAAGGTCGAGATGGTTTGTCGGTTCGTCGAGAAGGAGCACATCATTCTGCGAGATGAGAATTTTCGCAAGCGCAATACGCATTTGCCATCCACCCGAGAATGTATCGGTGCTTTGCAGAAAGTCGGATTCATCAAATCCTAAACCGGATAATATTTTTTTAATTCTTGCTTCGGAAGAATAGCTGTCAAGTTCCTCAAGTTTGTGGTGAACCTCGCCAAGTTGGTTGATGTAATCTTGTTGCTCATCCTCACTTATTGACGAATCAGAAAGCAGCGAAGTAAGTTCATTTTCTTTTTCTTTTAACAAATTAATATTGGTTAGCGCCGAAGAAGCTTCTTCGAGTAACGTCTTCTCTTGATGAATTATCTGATCTTGCGGAAGGTATCCGAGTGATATTCGCTTCTGTTTTGCAATAGAACCATGTTCGGGCGGAACTGTTCCATAAATAATTTTTAAGAGAGATGATTTGCCGGTACCATTTGCCCCGACCAGAGAAATTTTATCCCCGGCATTTATTTTATAAGAAAAATTCTTAAATAAGTAGGTGCCGCCAAATTGCAGAGAAATGTTTTGAAGATCTATCATTGCCTTTTATTCTCTAACAACAGCAACCTTTCCGGTTGCAACAGAATTTCCTTCGGAGTCAAACGCAATGATCAAGTAAACCCCGCTGTTTACCAATTTGCCGTCGTCATTCTTTCCATCCCAATAAGCAATTTTTCCCCCGGGAGATGAAAACCGGCGGATGAGGTTTCCGGAAATGGTGAGAATTTTTATTTCGCTGTCTTTTATCAATCCATCTATTGTAAGTAGTGCTGAAGTTTTTCCAATTTTAAAGGGACTCGGATATGTTGCAATCGAAGTGAATGAAGTGTTGGGCGCTAATGCCGTTGTGTAAAAAGCGGTCAGCCCGCCGTCAACAGCTACATAAACAATTCCGTTTTTCTCATCAATCGTTATGGCTCTAATTTGATCGGAGAGGAGAGGACTATTTTTGCTATCAAAAGTGGCGGAAAGGCTGGAGCCATCGGAAGATGAAACGATCAATCCTTGATTTGTTCCTACCCATTTACGATTTATTGCATCTACCGCAAGACAATTTATTGCCTGTTGCCGTAAACTGAAGACAGATGATATTTTAAGGGCAGAGGATGATGAGTTCAAAATTACCCCTGGATTAGAAATTACATTTACGCCTTTATCCGTACCAACCCAAATGTCGCCTCGTTTATCAACCTTAGCCGTACTCACCGCGGAGCTATTAAGTCCATTCACATATCCGATTCTATCGTCTGACGTAGTTTGAAGTGTGCCATTTTCGTTAAAATAATATAAACCTGTTTTCCCCGGATTTTGGGAAATAAACCATTTAGTATCATTCTGGTCGATTACAAGGTCGCTGTATTCCACACCGCTTGGATCGGCAGTATTATTGAATTGATACCACGTACTATCTTTTGTGAGAACGTTCAAAACATTTTTATCCGCGGGATCAAAATTCAGCACCCACATGTTGCCTTTGGAATCGGTTGCAATTTTACTAACGACTAGAAAAAGTGGATTTTTCGTTATCCCGACCAGTGGTGTGTTTTGTGCGGTATAAACCGTTAGGAGCGAATCATTTTTTAATCTGAGAAAACCGGATCCCCAATTGCCAAAATAAACCGAGTTATCATTTCCTGTTGATACAGTAAAAAATGCGTTTGAAGAGAGAGGAGTATTCGAAGTATTAAAAACTTTCCAGCTATTCGCGGCAAAGCGATAGAAGCCGACTCCGCTAACATCTTTACCCGTGGCAACCCAAAGCGTTCCGTTTTGATCTACAGCTAAATCGAGAAAGACATTTAAAGTTGGTCCAACCGGCGCGATTGTTTTTTTCATTCCGTTCCGGTTAAAGAGAGAAATGCCGTTGCTGGTAGCTATGAGTATTTCGTTTGCGGTAACACTTCCTATCATTACGCTGTTGATATCGTATTCCGGACTGATGTCTTTATAACTTGAGGCTGAAGCGGCAAACAATTTCCCACCGCTTAAAATATAGAGAGAATCATTTGTGGAAGTAATATCAGTTATACTATTGCTGTTGAAGTCGGTTAAAACACTGTTCCATGCGTTTGATGAATAGACGGCAATTCCTTTTGCGGTGGAGACGTAGACATTTCCTTTATACTGCACAAGTTTATTGAGAGTAATTGTCGGCAGGCCGTTCGATGTTGTGAACGTATTCCATGCGTCCGGAGAAACAAGATTGGTCGTTCCGGGTACTTGTACAGCCATTCCGGCTTCGGTTGCCACATAAAGGACGTTCTCTTTCTTCAAACTGTAAATGACTTTTATGTTTGAATTAAAATTTCCGAACTTTGAATAGGTGTCGTAAAAACCATAAGATTTCGTATCAACCAGAGAAAGACCAAAAGAGGTAGAAACAAAAGCCGAATCTCCATAAATAGTGATAGCGTTTATTTGTTTTGCCGTTCGCCCGGAATTGTAAATGTCGAGAATTGATTTAAAACTTTTTGCGGAAGGATTATATACATCAATAATGCCGTTTTGACAACCGAACCAAATATTTCCCGTAGAATCTATCGCCATAGCTGATATGGGCGATCCATTTAGTCCTTCGGTTTTTGTCAAGGTGCTATAAGAAGAATCGCTGAAATTAAAAAAGAATGCGCCTCCCTCCGTAGCAGCCCAAATACCGGATTTGGTTTCAATTGCTGCGGAAACTTTGTTCATGCTCGTATAATTTTTCCAACCGTTAAGCAGCTGCGAAAAAGTAAAACCGGTGAAGATAAGGAGTAAGACCGTGACATTTTTAAAATTCATAGATGACCACCAAGCAAGTGAAACATTCCCTTTGAGAAATACACAAACCTCTCGTTTGCCGAAGGATTGATAGTAAATACCATTGTTTTTTTAGGTTCTAAATTAAAATTAGCATTTTTTTTGTTCTCGAAAAGGATAAAATAATTATCCTTGATTTGTGAGAGGACGATTCTCCCCGCTCCGGTTGAATCAATTTTTATTTCGTCATCCCAACGGTTAAGATACGATTTGCTTAACACAGTTATTTCTGCATCTGTATTGAAGTAATAATGAACAAGCGATTCAAATTGCAGTTGAAAAACAGGCACATCATCTACTTTTGCCGGTATATTGATGAAGCTGAATTTTTTATCGCTTGAGAGATTCGTTTGTTTTTTTAGATCAAGCAGCGCTCTTTCCGCCGATAAAGAAATGTCTTTCCACAGAACTTCTTTTTGAAAGAAAGAAATGGAGTAACCCAAAAATATTGTTCCGAGGATGATGAGACGCAGCTTTTCTCTGTTCACTTTTAAGGAAACGAGGTATGTTATGCACAGCGCAAATCCGGTTGATGGAAGGTAGAGATACCATCGCATGAATAATCGGCTTGCGGGAAGAATGGTTAATAAAATGAAGAAGAGTAAAAACCAGAATTTTTTATCATTCTTTTCTTTTAAGAGAATCCCAACAAACAATGCTCCACCGGAAAGAGCCAAGAGCCAAAAATAAATTTTATTTGAAACGAGCAAAGTCTGCACTAATCTTGGCGAGAAGGGGAAAATGAGATATCCTCCGAAGTAAAAGTAATTTTTTAAAATGGAAAACAATCCGGCAGTGCTGTGAGCGTCTTGCGCGGTAAAGACGTTGTTTTGGAAAAGAAAAATTCGCAGCAAAAGAAAGAGTCCCAGCAACAGAAAATAACCGCTTGATTTGAAGAGAGCGGATTTAATATTTCCTGCTCTGTCATTCACAAAATATTCCCAAGCAGCAATCACTAACGGAAAACTGAACGCCGCTTCTTTCGACAGCATTGCCAGAAGAAACAAAATGAGTGATGCAAGGGAAATCCTTTGTTTTTTTATGTGTTGAATGAGAGCCAAGAGATAGAAAAGGACGAGAATGCGGTCAAAGAGTGCTGTGTGCCAAAGGATTGCGTAATCGTTTCCCGGATAGACTAAAAAGAGAAGAGAAGCAGCATAGGGCATCAATGAATTCTTCGGTTCTCCGAAAATAAGCTTTGTCAGTTTGAATAAAACAAATGCATTGAATATATGGAGAAGGATATTGAAGAGTCGATAAACCTCAATGTGGTATCCGGCAAAAGAAGTTACCAAACCGGAGAAAAGGTTACCCAAAGGACGGTAATAGTATCCATCATAGGTTTTTTTTTGAAAAAGATATACAAAGTCCTTAATAGATGATGCGCTGTTTCTTTGGATAAAAGCAATTTCATCACTTATGAAAGGAATGTGTAATGATGGAGAGAAGAAGAGCATCCCAAAGAGAAGAAGCGATAGAAAAAAAAGAATATCTCTCTTCCGTTCACTCAACTTCTCAAACTGATGAAAGAAATTCATGCAGTGTTGAAAATTTTCTGCTTTTAAATTGACTTGAAGAGATTCGCCATCTCAATTGCCGATAACGCAGCGTCCCAGCCCTTGTTACCGCTTTTTGTTCCGGCTCTTTCAATTGCCTGTTCAATAGTGTCGGTTGTAAGAATGCCGAAAGCAACCGGGAGATTATATTTTAATGATGTTGCGGCAATTCCCTTGCTAACTTCGGAAGCAACGTAATCAAAATGGGGAGTAGCTCCGCGGATTACTGTTCCGAGGCAAACAATGGCATCATATTTTTTTTGTTCGGCAAGTTTTGCGGTCGCAAGAGGAATCTCGAAGGCACCGGGGACTTTTACCAGCGTAATATTTTTTTCATCTCCGCCGTGGCGCAAGAGGCAATCAACCGCTCCCTCATACAGCTTTGTAGTGATGAAATCATTAAATCTGCTTTGCACTATGCCAATCTTTAAATCTTGTGCGGATAAATTACCTTCAATGGTCTTCATGGTTAACTCAAATTGTTAGAATTTAATACTTAAAAATATCTGTTTAGAGTGAATTATAAAAGGAAGTTTACAAATTGACGAGGTTTATCTCAGAGGCTTTCCGCTTCATCGACTCAAAAGTACCGAGCGGTGTATAGTATCTTCCCAGAGACGAAGCATCCGAACGCGTTCCCCCATGAAAGTCCGATCCTCCTGTCGCGTATAAGAAATAGTTACTTGCTATTCCTTCGTAATACTTAATTTGCTGAACGGAATGAGACGGGTGGTATGCTTCAAATCCATCAACACCAACTTTAATCAAATTGTTTATTGTTCCTTCACTCAAGAGACCGGGATGAGCAATAACCGCTAAGCCTCCGGCTTGATGGATAATCCTGATTGCCTGTTCCGGTGAAATATGATATTTTTTTTCATACGCGGGGGAGGTATTTCCGATCAACTTTTGAAAGGCACCCTGGAAATTATTTACGGCTCCCATTTTCACCAGCGCTTCTGCTATATGAGGTCTGCCGACTACTGCCGACTGCGAGAGATTAAGAACATCGTCAAGCGAAATCGATATTCCGAGGCTATTTAGTTTAGCAATTATTTTTTCCGCTCGTTTGAGGCGTTCCGTCTTGAAAAGCTGTAGATATTCTTTAAACTTTTTATTTTCGATATCGATGAAGTACCCGAGAATATGGAGATCGAGATCGCCGTCGAGCGAACTGAGCTCAACTCCCGGTACTACCTCAATACCAAGTTCATTTCCAATTTGCTGTGCATAAGGAATCGCGTCGGTGGTATCGTGGTCGGTTATAGCGAACGCGTAAATTTGTTGCTGTTGAATTATCTGAAGTAGTTCTTGTGGGGTGTAAAATCCGTCAGAGTATTTCGTATGGGTATGAAGGTCAATCTTTATAGGCATGCTTCCGGTGCTTAGTCAAACATCTCTTTAAATTTTTCGTAATTAATAATCCGAAGCTTTGTCCCTTCAAGTTCGATAAGCCCTTTCTTAGCGAACGTATGCAGTGTGCGCGAAATCGTTTCGCGGGAAGTCCCTGCCATGTTGGCAAGATCATGTTGGAAAGGAAGTTTGTCAATTTCAACGACACCTTGCTTTATTTTTCCGATGTCGTCCGCCAATTGCAGAATAACGGTGGCAACTTTTCCTTCGGCATCTTTAAGAGAAAGAGATTTAATCTTCATATCAGCGCCGCGGAGCCGTTTTGTCAGTTCTTGGAGCAACGAAATGGAAACCTCAGGATGGTTGTAGAGCAGATCAAGAAAATCGCTTCTTTGAATAAGGAAAAGCTCGGTATCATCAATGGCAGTTACGTTAGCAGAACGATTTTGACCGTCGAGAATTGCCATTTCACCAAAAAAATCCGATTCACCTAAAATTGTTAAAATCACTTCTCTGCCGTCGTCGCTTGTACGCGAAACTTTTACTTTACCGGTGACAATGACAAAAAGAGCAGACCCGGTTTCATTTTCGAGAAGAATAACATTATCCTTTTCAAACTTCCGAAAATTACCGAGGTCAGCAATTTTATCTAAAGTTGACTGATCCAATTCTGCAAAAATTGGAACGTACTTAAGAAAATCATCTTTCGCCATTTTCTTTCCTTTTCTTTTGAATTTTCACCTCTGAATATACCTTCACCGTAAACGAAAATCAATACAAACCTGAGAAATTATCACACTGGTAAATTGGTATTATTTTTAATCTTAGCTAAATTTACACTGTAAGTTAATTAATATTTGAATTAAGGAGTTAAAATGGCAATTAAAGTTGGAATTAACGGATTCGGAAGAATCGGAAGATTAGTTTTTAGCGCGTTGGTTGATAAAGGCTTGCTCGGAAAAGAGATTGACGTTGTGGCAGTGGTTGACGTTACTACCGATGCAAAATATTTTGCATACCAATTGAAATATGATTCTGTTCACGGACAGTTTAAAGGCACTCTCTCAACAGAAAAAAGCAGTCCGGCTGCCGAAGCTGACGACGTGCTTGTTGTAAACGGCGACAAAGTTCGCTGCGTTGCGGCCACCAAAGAACCGAGTCAACTTCCATGGAAAGAACTCGGCGTAGATTACGTTATTGAATCAACCGGATTATTCACAGATTCTGAAAAAGCTAAAGGACATTTAGCTGCCGGAGCAAAAAAAGTTATTATTTCTGCTCCAGGTAAAGGCGACGTAAAAACAATTGTTATCGGCGTAAACGATACTGAATACGATGCCGCAAAACATAATATTATTTCGAACGCTTCCTGCACAACAAACTGTTTGGCTCCGCTCGTATACGTTCTTTTGAAAGAAGGAATTGGAATTGAAACCGGTTTAATGACCACCATTCACTCGTACACGGCAACCCAAAAAACAGTTGACGGTCCTTCCAAAAAAGATTGGAGAGGCGGACGCGCTGCTGCAATAAATATTATCCCTTCATCTACCGGAGCTGCAAAAGCTGTTGGTGAAGTTCTTCCGGAAACAAAAGGAAAATTAACCGGAATGTCTTTCCGTGTTCCAACCGCTGATGTATCAGTAGTTGATTTAACCTTTACCGCTAAACGCGATACCTCAATTGAAGAAATTGACGGGTTGATGAAAAAAGCTTCTGAAACATACTTAAAAGGTATTCTTGGCTACGCAAATGAAGAAGTTGTTTCTACTGATTTTATTCACGATCAACGTTCCTCAAATTATGATTCTCTCGCTACCATGCAGAATAATCTTAAAGGTGAAAAGAGATTCTTTAAAGTTGTCTCCTGGTATGATAACGAATGGGGTTACTCAAACAGATGTGTTGAGTTGCTTCAGAAGATAGCTAAGTAAGATTCACTTCATTTCTTCCCTCTTCAACCCGGAGAGGGAAGAAGTTTTTCCCTCTAAAAATTCCCTTTTTCTATTTCCTTTCTTTTTTGATAGAGCTTTTTTTGCTCATCCAGCAAATTAAAAACTTGCTGCTCCGATTCTGCATTTTCAATTTTTAATTGCATCTCCTTGAACTGTTTATCAACCGCAAAGAGGAGGAAAGTCTTTATTAAATCGTGAGCATACTTAAGCAGCCGCTTCTCTTTGTTTTCCGGTTTACGAAGATCCCAAACCTCGCTGATATGATGTTCATCAACGGTTATTTCTCTTAAATAGTCGGCCAGCTTCTCGTCTTGAATTTGATCCATAAACTTTGCGATGTGGAGCGATTCGTCATTCACAAGTGCATCGTAAACCATTTGTGCAAGCTGGCTGTGGAAAGGAATTCTGAATTGAGCAGGTTCCATGTGGTCTAATAAATACCGGGTGATTTGCTCATTCCCGTTAAACATGAGGATAATTATTTCCTGTTCATTTCTAAATTCAGCCGGCGGCATAGGTATTACCGGAGTTGTACTCTCCGCCGCTGCTTCTTTTTTGTCCTTAACAGCTTCACGTTGAACCGATGATTGTTTTCCTTTTTCGGCTTTCTCAAGTTCGGCTTCAAGGAGTTTTTCTCGAAGTCCAAATTTTTCCGCAATCGATTTTAACAAAAAGTTTTTTTTCAAATCATCGCTAAGCAGAGCAACGGGTTTTACAAGCTCACGTATTGCTTCGGCTGATTTCACCGGATCATTGAAGTATCCTTGTTCTTCATAGACCGAAGTTTGAAATTCGAGAAAACTCACGGCGCGTGAAATTGCATCAAGAAAGGCATCCTTTCCGTTTTTTTGTACGAAAGAATCGGGATCTTCTCCTTTCGGAAGCGACGCAATTTTTACATTCATATTTTGTTTTAACAAAATCTCGATGCTTCGCATGGATGCCTTCATCCCGGCTGTATCGGCGTCAAATAGTAAGAGGGTATTTCTGGTGTAACGGGAAAGAAGCTGAACTTGCTCATCGGTGAAAGCCGTTCCCGAAACCGCAACAACGTTTTTAATTCCATGTTGATGAAGAGAAATAAGATCCATGTATCCTTCAACAACAATGGCTGCGTCGCTTCTTCTGATATCGTCTTTTCCGTGAGAAAGACCGTAGAGTGTTCTCCCTTTGTGGTAAATTTTTGATTCGGGAGAATTTAAATATTTTGCGGCGCCTTCCCGGGCATCAAAAATTCTTCCTCCAAAACCAATCACGCGTCCGTTCGGTGAAAAAATTGGAAAGATAATTCTTCCGGAAAACTTATCGTAAATTTTTCCTTTTTCGGATTTTCCAATTATTCCAAGCTCAAGCGCTTTGTCGAGGCTTAAATTATTTTTGTTAAGATAGTTAACCGTTGCATCCCAGTGGTCCGGGCAATATCCAAGTTCAAACGCGCGGAGTGTTTGCGGTTTTATTCGTCTTGCCTCAAAATACTTGCGTGCAACATCGCCATCTTCCTCTTTGAGCAGGTTCGCGTTAAAAAACCGTGAGACGGCTGTGTTCAAATCGTAAAGCTGTTCAATTTCACTTTGTTCTGCTTCATTTTTTTGTGACTCATATTCTAACGTTATGCCAAGTTCAGCAGCAAGTTCCTGGACTGATTCCACAAAAGAAATTTTCTTAAACTCCATCAAAAATTTGTAAACATTTCCGCCTGTATGGCAGCCGAAGCAGTGAAAAATCTGCTTGTCTTGACTAACGGTAAACGATGGAGTTTTTTCGTTGTGGAAGGGGCAGAGGCCGATATAATTATTTCCTCTTTTTCTCAACTGAATGCTTGCGGAAATAACATCAACAATATCTGCCGAAAGACGTATTTGTTCTATTTGGGCTTCGGAAATTCGCATAAGTAAATATAAAGAATAATTTAGCGTGAACGGGAAGTTCATGCGTAAAGATTGAAACTAATTTGTGATCCCCTGGAAAGAAATAGTTTTTCGCAATAAGTGCCACCGAGAGGTACGCAACCCGGTGACACCATTAATTTTTACCACGTGTAAGAGATACCGAGTGTTCCTCCCGCGTGCGAAGGATTAAACGAAGTACCGGTTGAATTTGTAAAAACTTTTTGTTTCCATTTTGCCGAACCTACGTGACCATAACCTTCTATTACTAAAGCCCAATGCTCAGCGAAGAAATAGGAAAGTCCAGCACCGGCGCCAACGGCAAAACCGGTACAGCGTAAATTTCCCATATCGGAATTTTTCAAAGTTCCCGCCACCATGCTAAAAGCGCCATAGCAGTACGGTTGTATAATTCCGGGTGAAAAAATCCATCGAGCATCCAATCCCATTAAGCTGCAGGTAAGATCAAATACTTCACTTTTAGTTTGTCCGCTTTGTAAGATAACCGGAATGTCCTTTATCGACTGAGTAAACCCTTCTATGAAAATTCCGAATGCAAGATGTTCGCTGGTTGCATAGTGCATAGTAAAATTCATCAATATTTCGGGAGAGACTTTCACTTCGCTAATTCCGGTTTGAAAGAGGTCTTTCTCAAAGGCGACTCCGGTTCCTACACCGAAACTGAAATCATATTGGCGGGAAAGAGATTCATCCTCAATTTCCTGGGCGTTTACCCTGGTTATGGAAGCAATAAAAAGAACAGTAAGAAGTAGCCATAATTGTTTCATAAGATATTCTGCTTTTTGGTTATAAAAGTGGATGCAATTCTACTTAACTTTAAGAAAATTACCTAATGAAGTTCGAATTCCCTTTCGTTCAATTAGATTTTTCGAATTCTTTCTCTCTTTCACTTTTAGTATATTGTTACACCTTTTTACAAGAATGGATAGTGAAAAAATTGCCTGCTGAAAAGAGTATTCTTTTTATACTTCCCAAAAAAAAATTTAACGAAACGGAATTTCTCGTTACAAAACGTATTCTGGAAAGGCATGGTTTTAAAATTTTTATTGCGTCGGACGCCGCTTCGCTTTGTGTGGGGAGAAATGGACTAAAAATCAAGCCGGATGTTGTCTTTTTCAATATGAACGAGAATAACTTTAGAGGAATTGTCTTTATTGGGGGAAGCGGTGTAAAGGAATATTGGGAAAATAGAGTGCTGCACAATGTCGCTCAAAAATTTTTGAAGCAGAAAAAACTTGTGACCGCTATTTGTTCCGCTCCGGTTATACTTGCCAACGCCGGAATTTTAAAAAAAATTGACGCGACGTGTTATCCGGCAGATAAACAAGAACTATTGAAAGAGGGGGGTTGTTACTTAGATGCGCCTGTGGTTGTTCGAAAATATATTATTACCGCACGGGATTCCGAATCTTCCGAAGAATTTGCGGAAACGATTGTAGCAAAATTGAATGAGTCCTGAGAAAAAAATTATCTCATTGAACGAAGAAATGAAAAACATCGAAAACAAATACAATAACAGTTTAACCGAGTACAGCCGACTAAAAACGAGAGTGGTGAATATTGGTGATGTCCCTCTTGGGGGTGAAAATCCTATCCGTATTCAATCAATGACAACCACTGATACGATGGACACAATTGGAACGGTTGAGCAATCGATCAGGATGATAAAATCCGGTTGTGAGTATGTGCGTATAACTGCTCCAAGTCTTAAGGAAGCGCAAAATCTTCAGGAGATAAAAAATGAACTCAAGAAAAGGGGATATTCGGTTCCGTTAATTGCGGATATTCATTACACACCAAATGCCGCAGAACTTGCTGCCAGGATTGTTGAAAAAGTGCGGGTGAATCCCGGTAACTACATCGATAAAAAGAAGTTTGCTCAGATTGAGTATACGCAAGCGGAATACGAAGAAGAGATTGAGCGAATTAGGGTAAAATTTACTCCGCTCGTGAAAATTTGTAAAGAGTACGGTACTGCAATGCGCATAGGAACCAATCATGGGTCTCTTTCGGATAGAATTATGAGCCGTTTCGGGGATACCCCCTTGGGAATGGTTGAGTCGGCACTTGAGTTTCTTCGTATTTGTGAAGAAGAAAATTATCATCAGATTGTCCTCTCGATGAAATCCAGTAATACCCAAGTGATGGTTGAGGCGTACCGTTTGCTCATCAATAAAATGGCGGCGGAAGGAATGAATTACCCGCTTCATCTCGGTGTAACGGAAGCCGGAGATGGTGAAGACGGAAGGATTAAATCGGCAGTTGGAATCGGTGCGCTTTTAGAAGATGGTATCGGTGATACTGTGCGAGTTTCTCTAACGGAACCTCCCGAATTCGAAGCGCCTGTAGCCATAGCTTTAGTGGATAGATACAAAACGAGAAAAGGACACCGAGCGATTCCGGAAATTACCTCCAATCCATGTGATCCGTTTTCATATAAGCGAAGAGAAACGAATGAACTTATTGGTCTTGGTGGTGCAAATGTCCCGAGGGTAATTGCAGATGTAAGTTCGCTTAAACTAAATGCTGAATCTGATCTGAGTACAATCGGTTATCATTACGACCCCACAACCGATAAATGGAAGATGACCGATCAAGCGGCAGATTTTATATATCTTGGTGAAAACCTTCCCAAGTTTACTTTGCCGTACGGACTTAGAGCAATTGTGGATTACAACATTTGGAAAGAACTCGAAAACCAATTGTCATTTTATCCGTACTATCAAAGTTTCGATTTTTATTTAAGCGCAAAGGAAGAACCTTCACTTTTTAATTTTGTTTCTCTTAACGTAAACGATATTCAACTTGCTTCCTTTAAAAAGACCCAAAATGATTCTTCCGTAATTTTCGTGATTGAAACAGAAAATTCGCACGGAATGGCGGAACAGAGAAGACTTTTAATTGAATTGGTTCAACAGCAACTTAAAAATCCGGTAATCATCAAACGGAAGTATAATGAAACATCGCTTGAACTGTTTCGATTAAAAACGGCAACCGACTTAGGCGCTTTAGTAATTGACGGATTTGGTGATGGCGTTTGGGTTACGAACGATAATGCAACAATTCCCATCAGCGATATTTGCCGAATCATGTTTGGAGTTTTACAAGCTGCCAGAGTTCGAACATCTAAAACAGAATATATCGCGTGTCCTTCTTGTGGGAGAACATTATTTGATTTACTCGAAACAACCGATAAAATTCGAAAGAAAACCGAACACTTAAAGGGAGTTAAAATCGCCATCATGGGATGCATTGTTAATGGTCCAGGAGAAATGGCTGACGCGGATTACGGCTATGTGGGGTCCGGCCCAGGCAGAATTACCCTTTACCGTGGGAAAGAAATTATGCGACGGAACGTAATTACTGAAAATGCTGTTAATGAATTAGTAGAACTTATTAAGGAAGACGGAAATTGGGTAGAACCAAAATGAGAAAATTTCGAAGGAGAGTTGGTAAAGTTCGCCGAATCCTTTAAATTGTGTTTGAAAAAAATGAAAATAAGGTATTTGAATTTACTTAATTATAAGTCGAAAATTAGATTTTTTTATTTGCAAAGCCATAGATAAGTGCACTTTCCGCAAAAGTGCACTTTTTTTTTATATATATGAATAAGTACTCAGTATTGAAATTTCTTGAAAGGTGGGCTCCTCCGCAAATAGCGTGGCAAAAGGATAATGTCGGTTTACAAGCAGGTTCGTTGCAAGGGAAATTGACGAATATTATGCTCTGCCTTGAGGTGACCCAAATTGTGGTGGAAGAAGCAATAAAGAAACGCTGCAATCTTATTATTTCACATCATCCGTTTCTTTTTTCACCTCTTAAAAAAATCGATACAGACAACGACACAACCGCTCAACTTGCACAACTTCTCCTTTCAAACAACTTAACTCTACTTTCATTTCACACGAATCTCGATTTTGCCCAAAACGGAGTAAGTTTTGCGCTTGCTAAAAAACTTCAATTGCAGAATATTGAATTCCTCGTGCCCCAACGAGAAAACCAATCCAAGCTGATTGTTTTCGTTCCGGAATCTGCTGTTGAAAAAGTAGCCGATGCGCTCTTTCTAGCAGATGCAGGGAGAATAGGCGAATATGATAAATGCAGCTTCCGTGTTGATGGAGAAGGAACTTTTTTTGGTTCCGATGCATCTCATCCGGCGGTTGGCAAAAAGAAAACGTTTGAAAAAGTTAAAGAAGTTCGGTTTGAAGTAATTCTGGATGATTGGAACATAGGGAAAGCAGTTTCTGCACTTAAATCTGTTCACCCTTATGAGCAACCGGCTTTTGACATTTATCCCGTTAAAAATGAAAATACGAAATACGGATTTGGTACAATTGGTTCTTTAAAATCTCCTTTAAAGGAAAAAGATTTTCTGAATCATGTATCCACATCGTTGAAAACCCCGGTTCGGTATACAGATGGAAAGAAAGAAGTGATATCGAAAGTAGCGGTGTGCGGCGGTTCCGGAAGCGAGCTCTTGAAAGAAGCACTTGCTCAAAAAGCCGACGCGTTTGTAACGGCTGATATAAAATATCATTCATTTTTTGATGCGAATGGGAAAATTTTACTCGTTGATGCTGGCCATTATGAAACTGAGATCCATATTTTGCCTGAAATGAAAACGAGACTCGAATATTATTTAAAGACTGAAAAATCCACGTGCAAAGTTTTTCAGTTTGGCGGCAAAACAAGCCCCGTAAAGTTTTTTATTAATTAAAGGAGAAACAACGTTGCAAAGTAAATTAAAAATGCTCTATCAATTACAGTTGATAGACAATCAGTTAGATCACTTAGAAGAGTTACGCGGTGATTTGCCGAGGAACGTAGAAGCCCTCGCCTCACAAATTACAGCGCTTCAGGAAACCATCACCTCAAAAAAAGATGAGCAGCAATCGACACTTGAAAAAAGAACCAAGAATGATGAAGAAATAGAACGATTAACGGAAAATCAGAAGAAATTTAAAGCACAACTGTATTCCGTACGCAATAATAAAGAGTATGACGCGTTAACAAAGGAAATCGATCATTCCGATGAAATGATAAAAAAACTCCAAGCAGAAAATGATTCGCTTGCAGATTCGAGCAAGAAGTTGAGTGTCGAAATTGAAGACATTACTCCTCAAGTTGATGAATTAAACAAAGAGTTGAAAGAAAAAGAAGAAGATTTGGAACGTATCATCAAATCAAACGAAAAAGAAGAATCGAAGTTTCTTGATGAACGTGGAAAGATTGAACCGCTCATCCGCAAGAGTGATTATTCAACGTATTTGAGAATCCGGAAAGCCAAAAAAGGTCTTGCGGTGGCTACGGTTATCCGATCCGCTTGTTCCGGTTGTCATAAAATTATTCCTTCGCAAAAACAGATTGAAATACGGAAGAAAGACCACATTCATTATTGTGAATACTGCGGCAGAATTCTCGTCTCGGCTGAATTTGGAGACGGCGAAGAATAGTCTTTTTGAAATATCATTTCTTAGTAACGGATGGGAAAACCATCCGTTTTTATTTTTAAAGAGAGCACTTCGTAATTCTTTGTTGAGAGTAACTTTTCGAATTTATTCTCGTCTTATAGAATGAGAATCGCTTAATATTTTCCACCACTTTTTCTTCACTTTTCCGTAATTTACACAGGTAATTAATTTAATTTGAGGATAATATGAAAAAAACAATAGATCAAATAGCCCTAAAAGATAAACGCGTGCTCGTTCGCGTTGATTTTAATGTTCCTTTGGATGAACAACTTAACGTAACCGATGATAATCGAATTGTTGAATCGCTGCCGACAATTAAGAAAATAATTGCCGAAGGCGGAAAAGCAATTTTAATGAGTCACCTTGGCAGACCAAAAGGAAAAGTAAACGCCAAATACAGTTTAGCCCCTGCCGCTAAAAAGCTTGCTGAACTTCTTGGAAAAGAAGTTAACCTTGCGCCGGATTGCATTGGTGATGAAGTAAAAGTTCTCGTGAAGGGAATGCAAAACGGTGACGTTCTTCTTTTAGAAAATTTGCGCTTTCATGAAGAAGAAGAAAAGAATGATTCCGGTTTTGCGAAACAGCTTGCAGAACTTGGTGATGTTTATGTGAATGATGCATTCGGCAGCGCGCACAGAGCACACGCTTCAACAGAAGGTGTTACAAAGTTTTTGGACGTTTCTGTCGCCGGTTATTTGATGGAAAAGGAATTGAACTATCTTGGAAAAGCGGTCGGAAATCCTGAACGCCCCTACTGTGCAATTCTCGGCGGCGCAAAAATTTCCGGTAAAATTGATGTTATCAATAACTTACTCGACAAAGTTGATACCCTTATTATAGGCGGTGGAATGGCGTATACGTTCTACAAAGCTCAAGGTTGGGAAATCGGAACGTCGCTGCTAGAAGCGGAAAAAGTTGCACTTGCGAAAGAATTACTCGAAAAAGTGAAAACGAAAAAACTTCAATTCCTTCTTCCTGTTGATGTAGTAGTGGCCTCTGAATTCAGCAACGATTCTCCTTC
>Ga0172370_10001747_pt1 | contig 32510 bp, 30 predicted proteins | sample LakKiv5m_FD_114538 | JGI IMG/M metagenome (GOLD analysis project Ga0172370, IMG submission 114538) | Freshwater microbial communities from Kabuno Bay, South-Kivu, Congo - kab_022012_11.5m | ecosystem: Environmental > Aquatic > Freshwater > Lake | place: Democratic Republic of the Congo...
GGGACTCAAGGACTTTCAGCGGCCATGGGAGAACCACAGCTTCTTCCGGACTGAGGTATCGGCCTATGTGCGCGACCAGTTCGGGCCGGTCGTGGTCCCGCCGGGCTGCATCTTCGTGATGGGCGACAACCGCGACAATTCCGAGGACGCGCGGTTTTTCGGGCCGCTTGAGCTGCGCCACGTCCGCGGCCGGCCGCTGGTTACCTACATGTCAACGGCCGCGGCCGGGTACCCCATCAATATCCCGAAGATGGTGCTCTCGCCCTGGGCGATTCGGCTCAACCGCATCGGCCACCTGGTCCGTTAGCCCGGCAGACGCTGCCAACCAGGTCTCAAAATGCGGCATGCGAGTCTCAAGGTGACCGGCCGGCGGTCCGTTCTCCTGCGTCTCCTGCCTTGCGCTTGCATCCTGCCTCCTCCTGTCCTATACTGACCGCCTGTGCTGACAACCGATAGAGGCGCCGTGCCGTGAGCGGCTTCCGCTGGCTGCGCAGCGTCGGCCGCGACTGGACCCCGGTCATCGTCGCGGTGCTGCTTATCCGGTCGTTCGTGGTCGAGGCGTTCATGGTGCCGACCGGCTCGATGCTCGACACGATCCTCGTCGGCGACTTCATGCTGGTGAACAAGTTCGTCTACGGTGTGAAGCTGCCATTCACCGACAAGACCATCATTCCGGTGTCGAGTCCGAAGCGCGGGGATATCATCGTCTTCCGCTTTCCGGTTGACACCGATGACCCGCAGCCGCCCGAGCGCTACTCGAGGATCTTTCCCCGCTGGCTGCCGCTATTGCCCTTGTTCTGGGACAACCAGGCGCACTTCTTCACCTGGTACGTCCCGCGCAACTTCATCAAGCGCTGCATCGCCGTGGCCGGCGATACGGTCGAGTACCGGGAAAAGCAGCTATACGTGAACGGCAAGCGGCAGGACGAGCCATACGTTGTGCACAAGGACGCGGGGATAGAGCCCGGCCTTGAGCCCGCACCCACGCGCGCCGCTTTCCAGCGGGCCTGGGAGGAGCGGCGGTTCTACCAGTCCGAATACTCGCTCTACGTACGCGACCAGTTCGGCCCGGTGGTTGTGCCCGCCGGATACGTTTTTGCGATGGGCGACAACCGCGACAACTCCGAGGATGGTCGGTTCTGGGGTCCGCTCGACATTCGCTATCTGCGCGGGAAGCCGCTGGTGCTCTATTTCTCGTCCGACGCGGCGCCGAGCATTGCCCGGATCATCATTTCGCCGTGGGCCATCCGTTTCAACCGGATCGGCCGGATCATCCGATAGTCCGCCGACGATTGACACGTCGGCGGTTCTGAGCTACATTCGGTCACGATGAACCGGTCGAACCGGCGGTTCGCAGTGGTCCTGTTCACGGCGCTGGTGCTCGCCGGATGTCGTCGCCCGCAGAGCAGAACCGAGCCTTGGGTCTGGCCCGGGGCCAACCGCAGCAACACATTTCTCTTTGCTCAGAGCGGGACCAGACCCGCGCCCGCACCGCGGTTCGTCGCGGTGTGGGAAGCGGAGTTGTTCGACGTTCCGGCGGCCGAGCCGGTCCCGGGAATCGCCCACGCCGGGCATCGCCCGCTGCTACTGGACCTCGACCGTGATGGTCTTCTGGAAATCGTGACGTCGCCGCTCGGCGAGCGTCCGGCCGCAGTCCTCAACTGGGAGGGCGCACCCCTTACCGGCCGCGCCCGGAGCGGCACGGACTGGCCGCTGATCCAGTCTGACTCGGCCCGTATCGTCGCCGACGACAGCACCGGCTGGGTGCTGTTGCCCGAATTGAGCCGGTCCCGGTCCGGCTCCGGCCCGCTCGCGGTCAGGGTTAACAGGCGGATTGTCACGCTCGATGTTGTGCCCGAGCCGGAATCGTCCCATTCCGTCCCGGTGCTGGAGTGCCGGGATATCGGTGACGGCCGGCTCCTGTGGCGGTACGAGTTCGGGGCGCGGCCGGACCTGATGGCCGTTGCCGACTTGGACGCGGACGGCAAAGAGGAACTGCTCTTGACAACCTACGCCGGGGAGCCCGGTGCAGCCGAGATCAAGACCGGCGGGAGCGATTCCTGCCATTGCATTGCACTGCGCGACGATGGGACTTTGCTCTGGCAGCACGGGTTCGGCGCGCACCGGTTCATCGGCTGTACGGCCGGTGTCGCCGACCTTGACGGGGACGGCAGAAGCGAGGTATTCGTCGCCGTGTATTCATGGCTGAATGACTTCGGCGGGCTGGCAGTCCTGGATGGCGGGACCGGAGAGGTCAGAGCCGAGTTGCCGGCACCGAGTCAGTCGCCGGTGTCGTACGCTGCGGCGGGCTGCGCCGACTTTGACGGCGACGGCAGGCAGGAACTGGCGGCCGCGGCCTGCGGCCGGAGGGCCGAGGTCCAGCTCTACCGGCTCGAGGCGAACCGGCTCAAGCTGAGTGCGCGCGCCCCGCTCGGGGAGGTTCGCGATTCCGGTGAGGTGAGCGAGTGCCGGCTGCATGGCATCTGCGACCTGGACGGCGACGGGAAGTACGAGCTGGTCTTGTCCCGGTGCCTCAAACGGATGATATGCAGGGACCCGCTGTTCTACCCGTTGACCTTCGACTCGTGCGGCCTGTTCGTCCTCGGAAGCGACCTGAAGCGCCGGCAGGAGATTGCGCTGCCGGATCGCTGCCAGGACGTTACGCTCGGGGATGTGATTCCGGGCGGTAACATCGAACTGCTGGTCGTCACCGACCGACTGTGGCTTTACACGACTTCATCCAGGTAGCGGCAGGGGCCGAAAGCTTTGCACCAACCTCGCCGTCGCCGGTCGAGCCGGCATTCGCTGTTCGAACGCGGTCCGCAGCTACAGCGGCGACTTGACGATGATCCGACCCCGGCTGAGCAGGAACTCCAGGCCTTCCTTCATGCCGCGCAGCAGGCCCGCGTCCCCCCGGCCAATCACGATATCGGCGCCGAGCTTCCCGCCCGCCGCACTGACCCTGAGCGTCAGCGGCAGTCCTAAATCGGGGCGGTCCAGAAGCTGAGCGAGTTCGCCCACATACTGCACTGTGTGGCCCCCGGGCGAGCCGGCCGCTGCCGACTGTCGCGGGTCGAGCAGCAAGATCCCGCCGTCATCGTAGAGCTTCGCGAACAGCGCGGGTTTGAGCTTCGACCCCACCCCGTCGAGCAAGAGTGCGGAATACCGGCTCAGGAAATCCCGCGTCGCCGGGGAGAGGGCGTCGGTCGCGTTCGCTTCCGCCTGGGGAGCGGTAGCCGTGAGCGGCGCCACCGCGCCTTCCACACCGTTTTCTCCGTAAAGGTCGCACTCCATCTCGACTTCGACAATTCCGCCGGCTGAGTCGTAACGCGCCGGCCCGTGCTGCCGGGCGGCCCTGACGACGGCTTCGGCGCGATGGTACACGGAGTCGGATGCGGCCATCAGGTCCAGGACCCTGGTGTCGGAATCGACCCTGATACCTTTGACGATTTCGAACAGGTTGCGCTGAGCAACAACTGCGGCGGCGCGCTCGGCCATCTGTCGCGCCAGGTCACGATCGGAGTTGCCCGGGTCGAGCACGCCGGCCCCGCGGGCGAAAACGGTCCGGCCCGACCAGTCAATCGCCCCGCCCGGCACGAACTCACGGACCTGGCCGGGCTCGGAGATCGGGCCGAGCGGGGAAGGTGGTTCGAACCGGGCCGTGGCCGGAGGCACAGACTCGACCGGCGCAGCCACGAACGGGACCACGGTGGTCTTCGTTACGCAACCGGCAGAGGTCAGCAGCAGGAGGCCCGCGGCCAGGAATAACGGACTGGTGAGGCCAGCGTGCCGGTTCATCGAGCATCCACGCTAGTCCCCGGCCAATCGGAGGAGAGGTCCGAGCGCCATTGCGAGCGCGTCGTCGAGCGCCGCGTCGGCTCCCTCGAAGCTCGATCCGTGCCCCTCGGCGTAATACAGCGCTTCCGCGGTCCTGACCGATATGATCTTCACGAAAAGCCGGGCGTCACGTTGTTCCGGATTGTCTTTGAAGAAGTCGTCGTGCTTCAGCTCGGTCACGTTGACGGTGACGACCGCTTCGGCATTCATCAGCCGGCCGAGCCGGCGCATGTCGTGCGGGTCCACAATTCGGGGACCACCGGACCGCTGCTCCTGTAGAATCCGTGCGACCTCGGTCCGGTCGATAAGCGTAAAACAGCCGGGTTTCATCAAGAGGAGCCCGGCGCGGTCGTATAGCTCGGGGACCTCATCGTCGCCGTTGTGCGGCGGGAGGACGGCAATCCGCCAGTCGCGGTCCAGCTTGAAGTCCGGCGCTATGCTGTAGGTCTGGTTCGCTTCCTGCATCTGCCGCAAAGTGGCGGAGTTGAAGCAGCCCACCGACACGGCGACCAGCAGGAACGGCGCGACCAGGCTCAAGAGTCTACCAGTCATCAGACGTACTCCCTTCAATGTGATTGGACGTGAGATTATCCGGGGTGTTGAAGCCGGTGTCAAACCGGGCGCGTTCTACGAAGAGGGACGCGGCGGCGGATGCCGTCTTTTGTCGTGCCGGCTGCCCGACCGCAGTTGCACCCCGGCCCCAATCAGGGCGAGCACAAGCCAGCAGGCGACCATCATGCCGTAGTGGGTCGGCGGTTTGTGGGCGCTGGCGGCGTGATACCAGCCGAGCAGTCGGAACCCACCGACTACGACTCCCCAGCTGCCGGCGAAGGCTGAAAGGACAGAGACGAGCGGCCGTTCGAGAAGCAGAGTCAGGATACCGCCGACAATCGCCGAGATTGCGCGGATGAGCAGCGGGTAATGCGTTCCGGTTGCCACGATGACGACGCCGGCAACCAGAGCTCCCGCGCCGGCGCCGAGCAGGAACACTCCGAGCTTGTAGAGCAGGGCTGCAGCAAGCGCGCCCAGTACTCCGCAGACAACGCCGACGACTATTGTCAGGACCTGGCTTGCGTGCGGCACGAGTCCAGCGATGGCCAATCCGAGCGCGAGCCCCACACCGAACCCGGCAATGCCTAGGGTGAGACGGAGAAGTCGATAGCCGAAGAAGCAGACGATGAAACCCGCGCCCAGCAGGGCAATCGGCGGCACTGTCGAAAGTGTGTTCATGGGCACCTCGCTGAAGCATCACGATTGCGAACCTGTTTTCGCCGCTGCAGCCATCCGAACACCAGGGCGGCGAGGAAAGCAAAGACCAGCGGGTCGGTGACGAACCGGAACCGATTGTTCTCGCCGACCTCAAGGGCGTTGGCGACGAATGTCATCAAAGCAACGTTGTACCAGAGGAAGAAGAGCGATGAAGGCTGAGTGACAGACGATGTCCGACGAAACAGCAAGGCCAGGCCCAGGACGAGGACAAGAAGGTAGGCAGTGATGAGCAGCCACCCGGTGTTGAAGAACCCCTGCAGGTAGTACCGCCCGGGCTCGGTCTGACGCAGGCTGCGCTCGAAGTGGTAGACGAACCGCCCGTTGAGTATGCTCTCCAGGCGTGCGAGCCCCTTGATGTGCGCAGCATTGCTATCGAGAAACAGGTAGGCACTGGCGGGCAGGAAGTAGAGCAGATACGATTCGGCGAACCCGCGCAGGTAGGCAGCCGGTCGCGCGGTGAGAATGCGAAGAGCATCGCGCCCATATTGCCGGGACACGGGAACAAAGATGTAATTGTTGAAGTTCGGCACGCCGGAAGGTTTCACTTCCTGGTCGAGAACAGGGATGCCGGCTGGTCCGGGTTTCGGAATCAGGCCGTGGTACTTGCCTGGAGGGCTGAAGGGCGGGACCATGGACAGGGCCGAGATCGTGCCGTTGTCGTATAGCGCCCTGCGCTCAGGTACGGTCAGCATGCTGTTGGTCATCTTGGAGAAGTTCATGCCGAACCACGTGCTGCCCGAAAACTCGCCAACCTGGACGAGGTTCTTGCCGTACCAGAGTACGACGAGGAGCACCGGCACCGCGGCGGCGGCCAGCACCTTGCGCCAGTCACGCCGCCGGAAGAGCAGGAGTGCGAAAGCCAGGCCGAGCAGCCAGACGAGATGGAAGAGACTCCAGGTCAGCGCGAGCAGACCGGCGGAGATGAACAGCAGCAGCGCATCGACGAACCTGCCTTTACTTGCGAACCGCTGCCAGAAGAGGGCGCTGGCCAGCAACAGGGCGGCCAGAGGATAGGTGTAGAAAAGCCAGTTCTCGTAGAGAACACATGCCGGGCCCGCAAGGTAGATTGCGGCCAGCGCTGCGCTGAGCGCGTTCGGCATTCCCAGTTCAACGAGCAGCAGGAAAAGGGTGGCGGCGAACAGCACACCGACCAGCAGGTAGCACGCGGCGAAGGCGGTCGGCGCGTGACCGGGAAAGAGGGCAAGGACAGTTCCCAGAAAGAAGTTGAAGGCCGGTGGCTGGCTGTGAAGGTGCCAGAGGCTCTGCGCCAGGTTCGTCCTGAGCAGAGCCGGGTCAACGTATTGCCAGAACCAGGGGAGGGAAGACGCATCGAACCTGACCCCCGCGATGTGATACGCGACCCGCGACATGATGACCAGACCGATAGTCACGAGCAGCGGTCTGAGCCGCAGGCACTTCACGGCCTGCGGGGTGGGTGCGACGCGGAGCGGTCGGCGTTTGTTCACTGCGCTGAGCATATTCGGCTGTGCCGGCCAAGTCAAGTCGGTGGCATTCGCATGGAGCTGAAACGGTTGCCGACTCCTGGAGTCTAACAGGCCAAGGTATACGTGACCGTCCAGGAGGTAATACCATGGCAAGAAACCTGATTGCATGGGATCCGTTTCGTGAAGTGAGCACCATGCGTGAAGACATGGAACGGCTTTTTGATTCGATGCTGAGCCGCTATCCCCGCGAGCGGGTGCAGGCAGTTTGGGCGCCGCCGATTGACGTCGAGGAAACCAATGACGCGATGATAATCCGCGCCGAATTGCCCGGCATGAAGCGCGAGGAGATAAAGGTGACGGTAGCCGAAGACATCGTCACCATCAGCGGTGAGCGGAAGTACGAGAGCGAGAAGAAGGACCGGACTTTCCACCGAGTCGAGCGTGCCTACGGGTCATTCCAGCGCTCGATCGGGCTGCCGGTCAGCGTGCAGGGAGACAAGGCCCAAGCCAGCTACAAGGCCGGCGTGCTCGAACTCGTGCTGCCCAAGGCCGAAAGGGTCAAGGCGCGCGAGATAGCGATCGAGAACAAGGACTAGGTTCTCTTCAGCCACTCCGGAGACGGCCCGCTTTGCGCGGGCTGTCTTCCGCTTTGCGGCTTGACGGAACGCTCGATTCCTGGTTTAATGTGACTGCGATAGACCATGATGCACACCCGTCGGGCTGCAGCATCCGCTGCCCGTTAACGAGAAAGGACTACCTGCGTGATCTGTCCCGCTTGCGGCACGCGTAGCCCGCGCACGTCGCGGGTTTGCGTGACGTGCGGCACAGTCCTCTCGGCGGTGCCGAGGACCCAGTTCCGGTACGAGCAAGGCCTGCTGGAAAAACGGCAGACCGCCGACCAGCCCAGGACCCGAATTCTCAGTGGCATCGCCCTTGCCCTTGGTCTGGCGGCGCTCACCCCGCTGACATTCGTCACCGGCATACCGGCGGTCGTCCTGGCTGCAGTCGCGCTGAAGAAGCAGCAGCCCGGCCGGGGCATGGCATACACCGGACTGGTGACCGGCGCGTTCGGCTCTCTGGTCCTTACGTTCGTATTACTGCTGCCGATGGTAGCCTGGCAGCGCGAGCTTCACCGGGTCGCGTTGGTGAAGCAGAACATGCGGTCATACCGGGTGGCAATGGACAACTACGCGACCGATAACGAGGGACGCTACCCCAGGTCAGGCATCTCCTGGGAGAAGGAGGACGAGCACGGGATGGTCCTTCACTTCAAGACCGAAACCGGGCTCCTGACCAGTATCCCGTTCAACCCCTACACTGGCGAGCGCTACCGGATCGGCAGGGACTTCTTCTATCTGCCAGAGTTCCTGGGCGAAACCGAGCTTAACGCAATTGTCGACCGCGACTACCCCCGATGTCCCTACGTCGGTCTCGCCGCGCCGGGTGGTGTGCCGGGCACCATCGTCATCGTGGGGTGGTCACCACCCGAATTCCACGGGTCGCCGATTGAGTACGCAGTTGTCGGCTACGGGCGCAACACAGCCGAGCCTATCCGCCGGGGCAAGGACTACCTGGTTCTGCACAACTGACTTCGGCAACGCTCAGTCACACCCGCTGTCGCGGATTGACAAAGCGGCGCCGCAAACTATCTTTTCCAGCCATGCTAAAGGAGTACCTTCCATGAGAATACGAGCATTGATCATAGCCCTGCTGGTCCTCGCCGCAGTATCCTGCACTCGCAAGTCCGACAGCGAAACGGCATCCGCGACGAACGCCAGGTGGCCGAAGGAAGCGCTGAGTCCGCTGAACGAAGGTGACCTCGACCAGTTGGTCAAGGCGTTGCCGGCGCTCAACGGAGCCCTCAGGGCTGCAAACTGGGATACGAAACCCCAGCGGCCGGGGACGAACCCGCTGTCGACGCTGACCGATCTCGTCGAAGGCATGAATGTAGCCGGCGTCGACGAGTCGCTCAGGCCATACGGAGGCTGGGCCAAGATACGACCTACGCTATACAAAGTGTACGCCGCATCGGCTGCGCTCGTTATCGACCGGGCGTCGCCGGAACTGATCGCGCGGATGAAACAGGACACCTCGGAGGGGGCGAAGAAGAGCATGAAGGATTACGACTTCTTTAAAGCCGTCTGTGCCCAGGTGCCGGAGGCGAACAAGAAGATGGTGGCCAGGTACGAGGGCCAACTCCAGCCTCTCGGGTCGCTTGGGCGTGGGCCTCAACACCCGTAGCCGCTACCGCCGCTGTGGGTCGTCCGCTACGGAGTGCGCCACGAGGCGACGTGGCTGTAGCCCTTTATACATAGTATCTTGTTATATGTAGATATGATGGTATCGACTTCTCCGCAGCAACCCGGCAAACCGGTGCGAAGTCTATGTAATATCGGCACGTCATCCGAAAGGAACCACATTATATGGAAGAACTGAAAGACGACATCAAGCGAGTTCACGAGGAGATTGAGCGCGAGAGTCTGTTTGTACAGACTATTACCAATGAGATCGGAAAGGTGATCGTCGGTCAGAAGTACCTGGTCGACCGTCTGCTGGTCGGGTTGCTGGCGAACGGGCACGTGCTGATCGAAGGCGTGCCGGGTCTGGCGAAGACCTATGCGGTCAAGACGCTGGCCAGGGCCATCGCCACCACGTTCCACCGGATTCAATTCACCCCGGATTTGCTGCCGGCCGACATCATCGGGACTCAGATATACAACCAGCGCACGGGCGAGTTCACTTCCCGCAAGGGCCCGGTCTTCGCTAACCTGGTGCTCGCCGATGAGATCAATCGCGCCCCGCCCAAAGTGCAGAGTGCGTTGCTCGAGGCGATGCAGGAACGGCAGGTCACCATCGGCGACGACACGTTCAAGATCGAAGACCCGTTCTTGGTGCTCGCGACCCAGAATCCGATTGAGCAGGAAGGTACTTACCCGCTGCCGGAAGCCCAGACCGACCGGTTCCTCCTGAAGCTCCGGGTCGGCTACCCAAACAAGGAAGAGGAGAAGCAGATTGTGGACCGGATGACAACCGGCGTCGAGCCGACCGCATCCCCGGTCGTCGATCCGGCTGCCATCGTCCGCGCCCGCTCGCTCTGCACGCGCATCTATGTGGACGAGAAGCTGAAGGACTACATCCTGAGCATCGTCTTTGCGACCAGGCAGCCGAAGGAGCACAACCTCGCCGACTTGAGCCCGCTGCTCCGCTACGGCGCTTCGCCGCGCGCTTCCATCTATTTGCTGACCGCGGCCCGGGCCATGGCTTTCCTGCGCCGGCGCGGGTTTGTGATTCCCGAGGACATCAAAGAGCTGGCGCCGGACGTGCTCCGGCACCGCCTGATACTGAGCTACGAGGCCGAGGCTGAGGAACTGACGACCGACGACGTCGTGAAGCGCGTGCTCGAAGGCGTCGAAGTGCCGTGAAGTTCGGCCCGGAGAAACCAACAAAGTCGGACGGCCGCACCACGAAGCGGCCGGATACTGCCGGTCGCTCGCGCATCCGGCAGATAGAGATCCGGACGCGGCGGCTGGTGAATACGCTCTTCTCCGGCGACTACAAGTCGTCATTCAAGGGGCGCGGCATCGAGTTCCTCGATGTGCGGGAGTATCTGCCGGGCGACGACGTCCGGACGATAGACTGGAAGGTGACGGCGCGGTTCGGACGGCCGTTCGTGAAGAAGTACGCCGAGGAACGCGAGCTCGTCGTCATCCTGCTGGTCGACGCCTCCGGTTCGGACCGGTTCGGGACAAGGCGGCTGTTCAAACTGGAGCAGGCGGCGCAGGTCGCGGCTACGCTGGCGTTCTCCGCAATCCGCAACAACGACAAAGTCGGGCTGGTTTTCTTCACCGACCATATCGAGAAGTACGTGCCGCCGAAGAAGGGCCGGGTCCACGTGCTGCGGCTCATCCGCGACATCCTCTACTTCGAACCGGAGCACCGCGGCACCGATGCCAGGCAGGCACTGGAATTCCTCGCGCATGTGCTCAAGCGCCGGGCGATTGTCTTCCTGATTTCGGACCTGATGGGTGACACCTATCGGCCGGACAGCATCAAGCGGCCGCTCGGCATAGTCGCGCGCAAGCACGACCTCGTCGTCGTTTCTGTCAGCGACCCGGCGGAGAAGGACCTGCCCAGGCTGGGCTTAGTCGAGATGGAAGATGCCGAGACAGGGGAACTCGAGACCGTGGATACGTCCGACCCGGTGCTCAGAAGGCGGTTTGGCGAGCTTCAGTCGGCGCGGCAGGAGGCGTCCGAGAGGCTGTTCCGGCAACTAGGCATCGACCACATTCCGGTTTCGACTGCCGAGGACTTCACCAAGAAGCTACACCAGTTCTTCCAGAAGCGAGCGAGACGGTACAGGTGAACTCCACCCTGCTGTCATTCCGAGCGAGGCGCTCCGCGCCGAGTCGAGGAATCTCGTCGGCGAGACCCCTCGACTCCCTTCGGTCGCTCGGGGTGACAACGTTGTTGCTGTTGGCCGCAATTGCGACAGCGATGCCCGCGGCGTCTGACTCGACCGCGGCCAGGGATACAGCCGCCAGCGACACCGTTGCCCGCGATACCACTCCCACCTACCACATAGTCGCAGGCGGGCCGGTATCGGTGACCGCCAGGCTGCTGCCCAGGCCCAAGCGCGACCTGACCGTCGGTGACCGGTTCAAGCTGGAACTCACCATCCGCCACCATCGCAACACCAAGGTCGGCGAGCCATTCGCTCCAAGTCTCGACCCGTTCATGGTCATCGACCGGAAGAGTGTCACTCGCTATGCGGGAGACACGATAGTCGACGTCCATACCCTGACGATGGCGCCGTTTGCGACCGGCGAGCCGAAGATTCCGTCGTTCATCGTGCCCTACCCGCAAGATGGCGAAGTCCTGGCAGCGGCTTCGGATTCGATCCCGGTTAAGGTCGCAAGCGTGATGCCCAAAGACATGAAGGACATCAACGACCTGAAGCCGCAGATCCAGTTTCCCAACTTCCTGCCAATCTGGATAATCCTCGGGCTGCTCGCGGCCGCGGGTCTGGGCTACGCCGGCTGGCGTCTCTACCGCCGTTACCGTCGAATCAAGCTCTATGGCGCGCCGCTGCCCGACCCCTGGGATGAGGCGCTTGCGGCGCTCGACAAGGTCCCGGCCGACGACTGGCTCGCCTCGGGCTACTTCAAGCGATACTACTACACAGTGTCAGAAGTGCTGAAGCACTACCTCACTCGCCGGTTCGGCTTCCCGGCCATCGACCAGACGACCACCGAGATCCTGCGCTCGATGAAGGTGGCGAAGATGCCAGAGCGCGAGGGGTTCGGCGAGTTCTTCCAGCGGGCGGACATGGTGAAGTATGCCAAGTTCGTGCCGCCGGCGGCCGAGGCGGCCGAAGTCATCTCCACCGCGCGTGAGCTGGTCAAAGCGACCACGCCGAAGCCGGAACCAAGCACTGGGGTTCAAGTGGCCAAGGGTTCAGGGGTTCAGGCCCGAACCCCGGAACCCCCGAACCCCGGAACCCGTCAATGAGATTTGCGCACCCCTGGTTCTTCCTCCTCCTGCTTCTTGTGCCGGCCTATGTCTGGTGGCAACTGGTGAAGCGCCGTGCCGCGGTGGTATTCAGTGACCTCGGATTCCTGCGTGCTGCAACTCCTCGCGGCCGCTACGGGCGGAGCATCGTCCACGCGCTCTACTCGCTCGCCATCATATTCATGACGGTTGCCCTGGCTCGGCCGCAACGCGGTCGCCAGTTCCAGGAGGTCGAGACGCGCGGTATCGACATCATGCTCTGCCTCGATATTTCCGGGTCAATGCAGGCCGAGGACTTCTCGCCGCAGAACCGTCTGACCGTGGCCAAGCAGCGGGCAAAGGAGTTTGTCGAGAAGCGCAAGGGTGACCGCATCGGCCTCGTTGTCTTCTCCGCCACCAGACTTACCCAGTGCCCGCTGACGCTCGACCACCAGATCGTCGAGAACCTGATTGACCGGGTGCATTTCGGGATGCTCGAGGACGGCACCGCCATCGGGCTCGGGCTTGCGAGCGCGGAGGCGCGGCTCAAGGACTCAAAGGCCAAGGACCGCGTCATCATCCTGCTCACCGACGGCGTGAACAATACCGGCGACATCGACCCGATTACCGCGGCCCAGACCGCCGCGAGCTTCGGCATCAAGGTCTACACCATCGGCGTGGGCAGCAAGGGGCTCGTGCCGTACCCGGTGAATGACCCGATGTTTGGTCGACGCTACGTGCAGGTGCAGATTGACCTCGATACCGAGACGCTGCAGAAGATTGCAGATATGACCGGCGGCAAGTTCTTTCTGGCGACGGACGCGCAGGCGCTCGGCCAGATCTACGACGAGATCGACCGGATGGAGCCGACCACGTTCAAGGTGAAGCAGTACACCGTGTACAACGAACTGGCCGGGTTCTGGTTGCTGCTGTCGGTTATCGCCATGGCCACCGGCGCAGCACTGGCCATGACAGTGTTCAGGAGACTGCCGTGAGAGCGGGTCAGGATAGTTCAGAGATCAGAATTCAGAAACCAGAGAGCAGAATTCCGGACCCGGACATTCTGAATGCTGGTATCTGCATTCTGACTTCTGCTTTGTCCGGAGGTCTCTGTGATTAAGTGGGCGGAGCCAATCTATCTCTGGTTCCTGGTTGTGGTTCCCGTCGGCCTGGTGTTGATGATTGTGCGCGGGCTGAACCGCCGGCGCGCCCTGTCCCGCGCGATTGACCCGGAACTTGCGGAACGGCTCACTCCCACGCTTTCCCCCGCTCTCTCCACGCTCAAAGGGCTGCTCCTGCTTGGAGCGCTCGCGTTCCTGCTGCTGGCCGCGGCCCGGCCCAAGTGGGGAGAGAAGCTGCAGATGTACCAGGGCCGGGGTATCGACGTCGTAATCGCTCTTGATGGTTCACAGTCGATGCTCGCCCAGGATGTGAAGCCGTCGCGGCTGGTGCGGGCGAAGACCGAACTCGCTTCTTTCATCGACGGGCTGACCGGCAACTCCATCGGCATCGTTGGCTTCGCCGGTGACGCGTACGTGATGTGCCCACTGACTACGGATGCGGATGCGGCCAAGCTCTTCCTCGACATCATCGGCCCGGACATGATGCCCGTTCCCGGTACCGACTTCGGTAAGGCGATTGACGTTTCTCTCTCGCTCTTGAATCCCAAGGAGGCGAGCTACAAGGCGCTGGTGCTGGTGACCGACGGCGAGGACCTGGGCAAGAACACTGCCCAGGCAATCCAGCGGGCGGCGGAGCAACACGTGCGGATATTCCCGGTCGCGTTCGCAACTGCCGAGGGCTCGCCGATTCCCGACTATGACGCACAGGGCAATCTGACCGCGTACAAGAAGGACAAGAACGGCCAGGTCGTGATGTCGCGGATGAACGAGCGCGAGCTCATCGTAATGGCACAGGCTACCGGCGGCCGATTCCTGAGGGTCGAGGGATTCTCGGGCGAGCGACTGCTCAGCGATCTCGAGCAGATTCGGAAGAAGGACATCGGCGGCGGGCAGTTCACCGACTACGTTGAACGGTATCAGTTGTTCCTTTTGGTGGCGCTGGTGCTCTTCGTCGCCGGGCTGGGACTGAGTAACCGGAGAGGAGCCTGGGTTCAATTCAAAGGCCAAAGGGCAAAAGCCAAAAGCCAAAACGAGGAAGGCGGAGCGCAGCATGAAGCAGCATAGGCTCCGGTTCTTTGTCCTTTGTACTTTGTCCTTGGTCCTTGCTTCCTACGCCGCTGATGTCGGCGGCTTGATGCGGCAGGGGAACAGCCTGTACAGCCGGGGCAAGTACGACGAGGCGCTCTCCCGCTACCAGATGGCCGAGGTGCTGGAGCCGGACGCAACCGCGATTCACTTCAATCTGGGCAACGCGCTGTTCCGGCTCGGGCGCTACCAGGAAGCGGCGCACGAGCTTGAGTTGGTGATGATCGATAAGAAACCTGAGCGTCGAGCAAATGCGCTGTATAATACCGGCAACGTGGCATTCAAAGCAGGCCAGCTCGACCCGGCAATCAAGGCATACGCCGGAGCCCTCGCTATCAACCCGAACGATAAGCAGGCGAAGCAGAACCTCGAGTTCTGTCTGAAGAAGAAGCAGGAACAACAGAACAAGCCGGATAGCTCGCAGCAGCAGAATCAGCAACAACAGCAGAACCAGCAGCAACAACAACAGCAACAGCAGCAGCAGCAACAACAACCGAAGCCGCAACAGGGCATGGACAAGAACCAGGCCGAGCGCATCGTCCAGGCGGTTGAGGACAAGGAGAAAGAGCAGCAGAAGAAGCAGCGCCAGGCTGGCGGAAAGCGACAGGTGGAGCAGGATTGGTGATGCGCGGGGCATCTGTCCGATACGTCCTATCGGTCCTATCCGTCCTATTCCTTTGCGCTGCTGCAGCGGAGCTTACCTTCTCCGCCGATGCCGACCGGACTACGGTCGGGCTGGGCGAGCAGTTCCAACTCACGGTCACGGTTGAGGGCACCAACATCGGCGGAGCGCCCCGGCCGCAGGTACCGACCATGACCGACTTCGACCAGCTCGGCAGCACGTCGTCTCAGTCCACGAATATCTCCTTCGTAAACGGCCGGATGACCCAGCAGAACAACATCAGCTTCATCTACTTCCTGTCGCCGAAGCGGGTTGGCAGCCTGACTGTCCCGCCGTTCAAGCTCAACTTCAAGGGTACGACCTACGAGACTCAGCCGATTACGATAACCGCCACCAAAGAGAGCCAGGCTCCGCCCCCGGCCCGGCAGCAGCCGCAATCTCCGTTCGGGTTTCCGGGACTTCCCGGCCGTTCGCAGCCGCGAAGCTCGGGGCGCGCGAACGTCCTGCTCACGGCCACGGCCGACAGAACGTCAGTCTACCAGGGCGAGCAGGTAACCGCCACCTTCGTCTTGTACACCCAGGCCCAGATCGGCGACCTTGGCATCAAAGACATGCCGGGGTTCACGGGTACGTGGACCGAGCAGCTTTTCGACGCCAAGCAGCTCAACTGGCGCAACACGACTTACAACGGCCAGCGCTACAGCGCCGCGACGCTCAAGCAGGTCGCGCTCTTTCCCACCCAGTCCGGCCAGGTGAAGGTCGACAAGATGACGGTTTCCGGCCAGGTCGTTATCGACGACGGCTGGTTCGGCTCGGCCCAGCCCTTTGAGGTGTCCTCGGACCCGATTACGATAAACGTGAAGCCGCTCCCCGAGGCCGGAAAGCCGGCCGACTTCACCGGCGGCGTCGGTGACTTCAAGGTCACGGCGGCAATGAGCGGGGACAGCTCAATCGGCGGCGAGCCGCTGACCCTCACCGTCAAGGTTGCCGGTACCGGCAACATCGGGCTCGTGGGCGAGCCGCAGCTCGTGCCGATATCAGGCGTCAAGGTGCTGAGCCCGGAGACGAAGCAGACCACGCGTACTTCCGACGGCCGGGTCGGGGGCGAGCGAACGTTCAACTACCCGCTGATACCGACTGCCGACGGCAAGTTCGTGATTCCCGAGATTGAGATGGGATTCTTCAATCCGAGGACCGGCAGCTACTACACGCAGACGACGCCGCGCTTCGAGTTCGTGGCAACCGGGGCGACCGGCAGGACGCCTCTCGCCGAGGCTGGCACCGGTGTCAAGACGCTCGGAACCGATATCGTCCATATCAAGCCCGGCTTCGGTCTTGTCGCGCCATTCGCCAATCGCCATTCGCCGGTCGGCAAGCTGGTATGGTTCTTCTACCCGGCCGGCATCGTCGTGCTCGGCGTCGGCTTGCTGATGGGGCGGCATCGCCGCCGCCTCGAACAGGACCGTGGCTACGCGCGGCGTTCGCGCTCCAGCCGGCTGGTAAAGAAGGGCCTGGCCGAGGCGACCCACCTGCTCGCGCAGGGAAATGAACGGGAATTCTACGCCGCGCTTAATCGGGCGGTGGTGCGCTACGTCGGCGACCGGTTCAACCTCGAAACATCCGGCATGACCGGGGACCAGATTCAGTCCGAACTGTCCCGCCTGAGCGTCGCCCCGGACACAATCTCGAACCTGCTCGACCTGATTGCCTCGTGTGACGCGGCCCGGTTCTCGCCGGGCATGGCCCGCTGCACGCCCCGGGAGACGCTCGAAAAAGCGCGGATGGTGCTGGAGAAGCTGTGAGGCGGAGAGTGGCCCAGTGGTCTAGTGGTCCAGTGGTCAAGGGCTTGGCCATCTTCACGTTTGCATCCTGCATCCTGCAATTTGCAGTGGCATCGGCCTCGCCCGCGGACCTGTTCAACCGCGGGAATGCGGCCTATGAGGCGGGCAACTACCAGCAGGCGGTTGTGCTGTACGACAGCGCGATTTCCGGCGCGACCAGCGCCGAGCTGTTCTTCAATCGAGGGAACGCCTACTTCAAGCTCGGCGAAGTAGGCCGCGCAATCGCCGACTACAACCGCGCGTTCGTGCTCAAGCCACACGACAAGGACATCAGCTATAACCTTGCCTATGCGCGGCAGTACCGTCCCGACAAGTCCCTCACCATCGATAACCCGCTGGTGCGGATGTTCACGGCCTTCTTGCGCATCCTCGACGTGGCGACGGCGAGACTGCTCGCCGGCCTCTTTTTCTTCCTGGCGCTTGGCTCATTGGCCCTGCTGCTCATTCGTGGCGAGCGCTTGTTCGGCTGGACTGCCATCGTGCTCGGTGTCCTGTTTCTGTGCTGCTTCATCTCCGCGGCAAGCTGGGGCGAGGTCACGAGCGCGGCGCGGGCGGTGGTAGTGCAACCGGAGCTTACCCTGCGCAGCGGTCCCGGCCCGGACTACAAGGAGATTGCCGTAGTCCACGACGGCTTGGAAGTGCTGGTGCGCGAGGAGCGGCCCGGGTATGTGCTCATTCAGATTCCGGGCGGCGACGGTGGCTGGGTCGAATCGAGCTCAGTCGAACGAATCTTCACCCGCTAGCGCGGGCCTCCACCGACAATCGTCAGGAGGCGGGCTGCCTCGACTTAAGGGACGAGTGCACCTTCTTCAGGAGTTCGGGGATGGCGAGTTGCTGCGGGCACTTGGTCACGCACTGGCCGCATTCCTTGCAGGCCGAAGCACGGTTCGCGGCATCCATCCATGTCCGGTATTCGAGCCGGGCCTGGTCGGAGCCGGGGAACATGCACCAATCGTTGTAGAGCGCGAAGTTGCGCGGGATGGCAACGCCCGACGGGCAGGGCATGCAGTAGGCGCAGCCGGTGCAGGGAATGCCGCGCCGCTTCCGGTAGGCGCGCTGTACCTGTGTGACTAATGCGAGTTCGTCCTTTGACAGCAGGCCGATGCCGCTCCGGCTCGCGTAGCGGATGTTATCCTTCACCTGCTCCATCGTGCTCATGCCGGAGAGCACCATCGAAACTTCGGGTTGATGCCAGAGCCAGCGCAGTGCCCACTCGGCCGGCGAGCGTTTGATAGGTGAAGAGTCCCAGAGAGCTCTGATGCTCGGCGCGACGCGGCCGGCCAGGTCGCCGCCGCGCAGCGGCTCCATGATGATGACGCCGAGGTCTTTCTTGGCCGCGTAGCGCAGGCCCGCAGTCCCGGCCTGGTGATGGGTGTCAACGAGGTTGTACTGGATCTGGCAGGTGGTCCAATTGTAGGCGTCGACGATCGGCTTGAAAGCGGCCGGGCCGTCGTGGAACGAGAAACCGGTGTGGCGAACGCGTCCCTCTTGTACGGCCGAGTCGAGGAAGTCGAGTACGCCCAGTTGGCGAACGCGCTCGAACGACTTCGCGTTGAGCGCGTGCAGGAAGTAGAAGTCAAGGTAGTCGGTGCGGAGCCGGCGCAGTTGGGTCGAGAGCAGCCGTTTGAAGTCCTCGGGCTTCTTTGCCATCCAGACCGGAGACTTGGTCGTGACCATCACCTTGTCGCGCGGGAGGCCGGCGAGCGCCCTGCCGAGAACGGGCTCGCTCCAGCCCATATGATAGCCCCAAGCCGAGTCGAAGTAGTTCACGCCATGCTCGAAGGCGTAGTGCATCATCCGCACCGCCTCGGGGATGTCGACGGCGCAACGGCGCTTGGAGTTCTTCCGGCCCGCGACGAGCGGCAGGCGCATGCAGCCGAAACCAAGGGCCGGGACCTTGATGCCGCTTGAGCCGAGAGTGCGGTGTTTCATGGGCGCGTATTCTACCTGCTTCGGGCGTTTCCTGCAACCTCCTCTTCGATCGTCGAAGCGGGCCGAGTGTGGCACCTACGTCCTGAAGTACCGGACGAGGTGAAGAAGGGGATCCAGTCAGTTCCGAGCTTGTAGACGCATACGGCTACAAGCCGCCGGCGCGGCTTTCTGGCTTGTCTTCCTGCAAATCAATTCCTTAGGCGCGGAGCAGCCAATTCAGACCCCCACCTCCCAGGTAGTCCCCAGAACCGTTCCCGGAACGGTTCACGAGGTTGCTCGCATGGTCGCTCGCAGGATTACCTGCCAATCTGCAAGGGTGGTTGTTTCCTCCTGAGTCCTGTCCGCAACTCTGACCGCCGCTCTCGGTAGAATCCGGCGAGGGATTGTGACCGCAGTTTTCCCGGTTGCTCTGGCCGGTATTCTCCGCAGTACTGTCCTCGCGGTCCCCACCGTTGCTCTGACTGCGGTTCCCGGAAGTGCGCGGACGGCCATTCTCAGGGTCATCTCTGGGTGAGTTCTGACCGCAGCTCCGCCCGTCGATTCCCAAGCTAACAGCCCGCATTCGTCCTCCGTTTTTCGGCGAGTGAGCGCGGGAAAAATGCAGAAATTGAATCATGTGCAAATCAAGTATTGACACCAGATAGGGGGGTACCTACAATAAACGCGTGTTACAGGCCGGAGCCCGTCCGGCCATGCTTTGCAGGGCGGTTTTATGGGGCCCTCGCAAAGGCATTGTCCAAAAAACCTGAAACGCGCCCGCGGGGCGCAGATTGGATGGGTGTGACCAATCATATGCACCGCGGCTCTACATCTGAGGGATGAGCCGTGGCTACGAATAGATCCTCTGACATCGGCTTGGCCGATGCACTTGCTCGTCAAGGCGAGTCGACGGTCACTATCTGGCGGCCGCGGCGAATCGGTCCGCGTTTCCGCTGGCTGGACCACGATACAATCAAGATAGTAGACGGTGGGTTGGCTGGCCGTGAATTCGGCCTTACAACCGACATTCAGCGTACAACCGCAGAACTCGTCCTGACCGAAGGGAAGGAACGAGTCGGCGAGGTCTCAATCGAGCGCAACCCGCCCGGTAAGGGCGTCATCCTGTGGGACATCGGGGTGCGCGAGCAACTGCGCGGCAACGGACTCGCGGCCATCATGACGTGGTGTGCATTCCGCGAGATGGTGCTGGCGCAGGAGGCTTCGACGTTCCGGATGCGGATGGTGCGCTCGCCGAAAGCCGGCGAGCAGGGCATCGAGGTGCAGAATGTCGGTATCGGCGTCGTTGCTGCCCGGCTCGGGTTTGAGCCGGAGCTTGACCTGCAGCAGGCGCTCGACCCCCGCAACGTGACCGGCGTGGACATCATCGAGAAGCATCTCGATGCGCCGCCCGGTTTGCGGATAATGCTGCGGTCGGAGCCGCAGGTCCTGATTGCCTTCGCGCTGAACCAGGATACCCTGAAGCCGCTGAGCGAAGATGACATGTATGTCGAGCTCAGAAAGGACCGGGACCTGATGCGCGACTGGGCGCTTTCGGGACGGATGGTCATCTGCAACGGCAACTACTGTCTGCGTCGTGCCAAAGCCGAGCGGTTCGCCGACATTCTCGCGACCGACGCGGAAGAGGCCCGGTTGTTCCGGGCCCGAGTTCGCGGCTTCTAGCCGAGCCGGCCAAACGTTGAGGTCGTTGCCGGTCGGCCGGTTGTCGGAATTGTTGTAATAGTCTGAGGCCATGAGCCTCAAGTCAGCCCGGTCGCTCGCGCGGCCGGGCTGATTTGGCGTAATGGCATAGGAGGAAACGTGAGACTGCTCATCCGCTGGCTGATTGCGGCGCTCGCCCTGTTCCTTGCGGCCTGGATAGTCCCGGGTATCAAAGTAGCGCCCAACGCCTGGTGGGTCTACGCGGTGATGGCCGTGATTCTGGGCCTGGTCAACGCGCTCATCCGGCCACTGCTCAAACTGCTGTCCTGCGGCCTGATAATCGTGACGCTCGGCCTTTTTACGTTCGTCATCAATGCCCTCACCCTGTGGCTCGCGTCGTCCATCGCGGTCCACTGGTTCCACGTCGATTTCTACGTACGCGGGTTCTGGGCCGCGTTTCTCGGGGCGCTCATCGTCAGTGTCGCCACCCTGATCATGCACGCGTTGTTCAGGGACGAAGAGAAGCCTGGTTGATAGTCGCCTGAGTTCGGCTATTCTCTCGATGACATGAAAGGCAGCCGGCCGCGCGTTCTGGTTGTCGGCAGCTTCGTAGTTGACCTCACGTTCAAGGTGAAGCACCGGCCCGGACCGGGCGAGACGATGCTGGCCGACGGCTTCGGCATGTTCCTCGGCGGCAAGGGCTTCAACCAGGCGGTCGGGGCAGGGCGTCTGGGCGCTGATGTCTGCATCGTCGGGCGGGTCGGCCGCGACCCATTCGGTGACATGTTCATCGCCAAACTGGAGCAGGAGGGCATCTGCCTGAGCGGCGTGACTCGCGACGCTGAGGCGGGAACTGCTATCGCCACGCCGGTTGTGGATGAGAACGGGCAGAACAGCATCATCGCCGCGCCGCGGGCCAACATGCGGGTCACGTTGGACGACGTTCAGGATGCGCAAGAGCAGATTGCCTTCGCCGACATCCTGATGCTCCAGTTCGAGATTCCGCCAGCCGCGTCACGACGTGCCGCTGAGATTGCCCGCAAGCACGGGACCCTGGTCCTGCTTGATCCGGCACCGGTTTCGCACGGATTGCCGGGCGAAGTCAGAAGTCAGAATGCAGAGGCTAGAAGTCAGAACTCGGGCGCGGACACACTGGCGCACCCGACCGCAAGGCCACTGGACCACTTTCACATCGACTACCTTGTACCTAATGAGGTCGAGGCGCACATGCTGACCGGCAGGATGATTCCCGAGGAAGCGGCGGCGGTGCTTCTTCCAGAAACGCGACGGGGCGTGGTTATTTCACTCGGTGAAGAAGGCGCGCTGGCCGTTGACCGCGACGCGCTTCGCCGGTTCCCTGCACACAAGGTGAGTGTCGTGGACACGACCGGCGCCGGGGATGCGTTCCGAGCCGGACTGGCCGTACGAATCGTCGAGGGCGCAAACCTCGATGACTCGGTTCGGTTTGCCAACGCCTGTGGCGCTCTCGCCTGCACCATCATGGGCGCAGAGCCGTCCATGCCGAGGCGCGAAGCGGTACAGGGGATCGTGGATACAGGGAAAGCGCGATGATGCAGGTTATTGCCCTGGCTGTGGCGGCCGTTGCTTTGGCAGCCACGCTACATCAGGTTCGTAGATGAATCAGACCACTGCGTCGCGCACTATGGATACGGCAATGACGCCGCAACTGCCGCCTATGTCCGAGCAGAATCACGGCCGTGCCGCTGCGCGGCCACGTGAAGACATGGATGGCGCAGGGGCGGTTTGGGGAGGGCAGCGACTGGTTCCAGCAGGGGCGATACCTCGCCTGCGTGGCCGGGGGTTATCAGGCTGTGTTTGAAGTGCCGATGCAGTAGCAGAGGAGAACACATGGGACTATTCCTGGATAGCGCGAGGATTGAGGAAGTACAGCAGGCGGCGGAGCTCAGATTTCTATCGGGCGTGACCACGAACCCGACCATCATGGCGAAGGTGATTGGTCGTCCGCGGGACATCATCAAGCAGATATGCGCGATCTCGCCCGGCCACGTTTTCTATCAGCTCACCGGCAAGACTCCGGCAGAAAGGGAGCGGGAGGCGTGCGAGTTCGCCGACCTCTCACCCGGCAAGGTCGTACTGAAGATACCGGCAACGACCGAGAACATGGCGCTGATGGCGAAGCTATCTCGGGACATCCCGTGCGCCGCGACGGCCGTGTACAGCGGGGCTCAGGCTCTGGTCGCACGTGAGGCGGGTGCACACTATGTGATTCCTTACGTAAACCGGGCGACGCGGCTGCTCGGCGACGGCTGCAAGCTCGTGGCCGAAATAGCGGCGGTGTTCAAGGCCCACGGCAAGCACGTTGAGATTCTTGCCGCGAGCATCAAGTCGGCCGACGAGGCGACTCAGGCGGTTCTCGCCGGCGCAAATCACCTGACGCTGCCGCTGGACATCCTGCTCGGCCTGGGCAACCATCCGCTTTCGGACGCCGCGATTGAGGAGTTTTCGCGGGCTGTTGCCCAGACGAACTCAGAAGTCAGAAGGTAGAAGGCAGAAGTTAGAAGTCCGAACCCGAATCGGGTCAGCCTGGTGTCTTGGTGTCTTTGTGGTTGCCGGTCTGGTCCTCGGCCGCGCCCTCGCCGGCAGGAGTGCGGTGGAGTGCGGCAAGTCGCGGATGCTTGTAGGGGGACTGCTCTGAGAGCTTCCGCGTGGCCTTGAAGAAAATGACCCAGAAGAGAACTGCCATCGTCAGCAGGCTCAGCACCATCAGCGGCGCCCTGTCCAGAGCGAAGACGATGAAGTCGTACAGCCCATGGGCAATGACCGCCAGTACGAAGCCAAGCGCGGAAAGCCAGTTTCCGGCCCGGTCGCTGCGGGCGAACTTGGCCTCGCCCAGGAAGTAGCCCATCAGCACGCCGTCAAAGGCGTGGCTGGGCATCGCCAGCAGCGCGCGCATTACCCCGGTTCCGGCGCCGTTTGAGAAGATGTAGATGATGTTCTCCAGCGTCGCGAAGCCGAGCGCGGCCATCACCGAGTACATAATCCCGTCATAGGGCTCGTCGAATTCGGGCCGGTGATAGGCGTAGAACCGGACGACGAGGAACTTCGCGCCCTCCTCGACCAGCCCGACTATGACCATCGCGCCGAGGAAGGCCTGAAGCAGGCCGGGTGTGCTCGAATTCCAGCCGGTCAGTTTCTGGAGCGAGAGCGACGTCATGGCGGCGGGTATGAGCGCAACCGCGCCGAGGACGAAGGTCATGAGCATCACGCCGATCGGTTCCTTTCGGTATTTGTCGCGGAGGTAAAAGAACAGGAACAGCGCGACGGCCGGGGCGATTGCGAGGGCGAGGAGACCGATAATCATCGGACGAAGTCAGAATGCAGAATCACGGCCGGGCAAACGGAAATCGAAAATGATTAGACGATGGGCTCGAACAGGTATTCGGGCCGGTCGGACGGCGGCCGGGCGCGCAGGTACGTAACCCGGAACGATATCGGCCCGGCGTGGGCCAGTTCCAGACGCAGGCGCCCGTTGCGAAGCTGATATTCACCTTCGTCCAGCAGGTAGGGTCTGGTTCGCGGTGGCGCGGACTCTGCCGATGGGTGAACGCGGCCGGGCCGGACAAAAGCTGCGTAGAGGAGCGAGAGTCGGACCACACCGGCGTCGCGCACGACCACCGGCCAGCGGTTCTCCAGAAAGAGCGGAGCGCTGTCGAAGCTGAGCGCCAGGCAGTCGCCGCTGCGGGCAAGCAGCGCCCGGCCGAGTTGGGGGCGGGAACGGGAGTAGCCCTGAACCGTGGCGGCGCCATGGAGAGGAGTCAGTTCGTCCAGACGGACCGAGCCCGGTCTTGCGCGCCCCGCGGCGCGCGGAGCCGGGAAAAGGCGATGGATTTCGGCGGCTATCTCGTCTACGTCCAGGTGACGGGTAATCGCGTTGGCCAGGGCCGACCGGCTGCGCGGCACCACGATATCGATTCGGGCTTGCTTGACCAGGCGCGACAATTCGGTGTGAGTGAAGTTGGCGAGAAGGTTGCGGGCCGGTTCGAGTCTGATGCCCTTCATGGAACTCTAGTATACGAGGTCGCAGACCGTGGTCAAGCCACGTTTGTTGCGGATTTGCGTCGGTCTTTCTGCAACCCGAACGGCGCATCTTGCCGGAGCGTGCAAAAGCCGGCGCCCCGGCTGCTGAGCCGGGGCGCTACCAAAGGAGGGCGATGGTTCCTCGCATATGCCGCGTAAAACTGTGAAGCTGCGCCGGTCGGGATCCATCAGTCGGCCGGGTGACCAGCTATCGGGAGCAGCACATCGGCCACGGGCACCGTACGCTGCCAAATCAGGATAAGACCCCTATCGGGTCTTGTCAAGCGAACGTAGACTGGCTTGTTAGCTCTGGAAAATCAAATACTTACACTGACAGATGGGTGTGAGTGGCCGCTGAGCCAGCGGACCCACAATTCGTAGCTTGTTGAAAACTCTGGGGTTAGACGCGGATACCCCCTCCCTCGCGCTGCCATTGTGCCCCTCGGGTGGCGATGATCTGCGTGATATCGTCTAACGTTTTGATTAATAGTAAGTTAGAGTGAACCTATGTTCCTGTGACCGGAGCCGGCGCCAATGCATGGGGAGTCGTTCCTGAGGTGAAAATCATCATTTGCTCGGTCCATGAAGCGAGGGTCCTTAAACAGGTTGCTATCGAGCGGAGTTACTCGGTCGAAGTCGAGGCCGTTTCCGAACAGGCAGTTCCTTCGCACCACGAGCTTTCCCTCGGGCTGGTCGGTGACGATGCCCCGAGGGTTGAATGCCACAATGCAGTCCGTTATCACCGTGTTCGAGTCGTCCCGGGCGGCATGGATACCGACTTCACCGTTCTCGACCACGGTGCAATTGGTAATGTGCGCGTAGGCATAGCCGGCAAAGGAACTCAGGTATATGCCCCGGTCGCCGTTGTTTACTATGACGCAGTGGTCGACGGACTGCAGTCCGTCCCGTACCCATATCCCGTGGGAGTCGGCGTTCCTGAGCGTAAGGCCGGATACGCGGTTACTGTCGGTACGAAGCTCAATTGCCGAGTACCGGTCGGTGGCGTCGACCACGGTTGTCGCCGGGTCGGCGCCGAGCAGCGTGATGCGCCGCAGTCCGGCAATCTTCACCGTCTCGCGGTACTCCCCGGGCATGACGAATATCGTGTCGCCATCCCGCGCCAAGTCGAGCGCAGCCGATATGGTCTGGAATCTGGTGCTGCTGTCTGCGGCGACCACCAGCCGGCCCACCGGGACTATCCGAACCGGCCGCACTTCGCGGTTACCCGCGCAGCCGGCAAGCACGAGCGCGAAGAGACCGGTGGCGCGCAGGCAGCATTTTGTCATGCCGGGATGATTATGGGGCAATGGTCGCGGCTGTCAACGTAGAAACCCGGCAGCGCCATGGGGGAGGGACGCTGCCAGGTCTGGGTCCTCGTCGCAGATAACAAGGATGCGATTCCGCAGACGGCGGTCAGGGGTTAACTGCCGGTGCAATTCCATCTACCGCGAAGGTCCGCCGTCTATTCCCCTATTGCCAAACCGTATGAAATTGCTACAATTAGAGCGTGAAGGCGGCTCAATACTGCGTCGTTGCCTTCCCGAAGCTGGACAGCGAGGCGCAGATTCAGGAGCTGAGAGAGCAGTTTCCGACCTGGTACTATCGGGTCAGGCCCTACGTGCCCGTAGTACTGCCGTTCACGCCCGCCACTCTCGACGAAATCCAGAATGTCTCCGAGCACGTCGGCCGCATCCGGCGGAACCTCCATTCACTTGCCATCTCTTTCTCCCGCTGCGTTGAGCGCGGCGAGGCCGTTTTCTTCCAGATTGAACAGGGCCGCGACGAGCTCATTCAGTTGCACGCCGCCATGACCGGCGCCGAACCCCAGCAGTCGCTGCTTAACGACGTGCCCGTCTACGAACCACAGATCTGGCTCGGACGCGTTACCGACGCCCGCCAGCGCGCCTACGCCCTGGTCGAGGCCAACCGCATCGGCCGTTCGCTGGGTATAATCGATTCGGTCACACTGCTCAGAATTGAGCCCGACGAAGAGCACCGGCTCGTCGCCACGTTTCCTTTCGGTATCGGTCGGGTCGATTACTACGACCGATTCACGGTCTGACATCCAGCCCGCGCCGGACGGTGCGCAGGAGGTCTATCTCGCCGAGTTGGCGCGGCCCGTGTTCTGGAGGTCGTGGTGGAACTTGGGCCAGGCCGAACTCGCGAGCGGGCTCGTGCCTTTAAGGGCGTACAGATAGCCGTCTTTGCTGGTGACGTAGACTCTTCCATTCGGCCCGATCGTCGGCGACGACTGGATGGCGCCGTCGGCCTCGAACTGCCACCGGGCTGAACCGGCCGCGTTCAGTGCATACACGCTGCCGTCAGCCGACCCGAAGTAGATTGTCCCATCCGCGGCGACTGCCGGTGAACCCTCGATTCCCCCGCCGGTAGCGTAGTGCCACTTGGACGACCCGTCCGGGTTCAGTGAGTACAGGTTGCCGTCACTTGACCCGAAATAGATGGTCCCGTCGGGCGCAATTGCGGCTCCGCCCAGGACAACGCTGTCGGTCGGGAACTTCCACTTGAGCGTTCCGTTGGGGTTCAGTGAGTACAGGTTGCCGTCATCCGAGCCGCAATAGACCGTGCCGTCAGCAGCAATGGCAGGGGACGAATGGATGGCACCGTCGGTCTTGTATTGCCACCTGACCGCGCCATTGGTGCTCTCGGCACAGACGTAGCCGTCATCCGTGCCGACGTAGGCGGTTCCGTCGGCGCCGACTGCCGGCGATGAGCGTCCGGCCCGGTTGGCCAGGGATCGCCAGTCGAGCGAGCCAAACCGGGTGAGCGCGTACAACCAATGGTCCTGCGAAGCGATGTAGACGGAGCCGTCCTGGCCGATGGCCGGCGATGACTGGATTGAACCGTTCGTCGCGTAGCTCCACTGGTACGTGCTGTCGGAATTGACGGCATAGAGCAGGTTGTCGTACGAGCCGACATAGATTGTCCCGTCGGCGGCAATCGCCGGCGATGACCGGATCAAGTCGCCGGTCGCATACCGCCACCGAAGCGTGCTGCCAGTGTCGACGGAACAGAGAGCGCCGTCCGGCGAGCCGACATAGATGTTGCCGTCCGGGCCGATGGCCGGCGACGAATAGAACGAACGCCCCTCCATCACGGTGAGCTTCACTCGCCACAGCCGCATCGTGTCCGGCATCCGGATCCTGATGCTGTGCGGGACCGACCACGGCGACATCGCGTTACCCGAGTCCTTAGCCTGCGCCGTTACCGCGTAGGTGTCGGGGAGGGACCACTTGTGGTCCATCGACACCGATTCGCCCGGGGTAACGAACGCGCTCCAGTCCGATGTGTCGCCGTCGCCCCACGCGAACCGGATAGCAACGTTCATGCTCTCGGGGTGGAAAGCGACGGTGGAAAAGCTGTACGTCGTGTCCTGGCCGCCTTTTGCCGGCCCGTCCGGCTCGGCGGGCGCATCCGGGGTCGGGCGCGCCACGACCACCCGCACCGTCAGCGCGGCCGACCAGTCGGAGTTCTTGAGCTCCTTGTCCCTTGCCCGCGCCCGGACTTCGTACGTACCCGTGTCCGGCCAGGCGTGAGTGATTGCCACCGTGTCCCCGCTCGCGACCAGGCCCGACCAGCTCGTCGCGGTGGAATCGCCCCAGTCGAAACTGACGGCCACGCTGTCGCCGTCCGGGTCGGTCACGACGGTCGTGAACGTGTACGTCGAATCAGTGAAACAGGAATCGGGTCCCGCCGGCACGGTCGGGATGCCGGCCGCGTGGTTCCCACCGCAGGAAACCACCGCAACCAGCGCCAGGGCAACGGACAGAACGGCAAACAGCCTGAAATAGCTTCGGCTCAATGTTACCTCCCGCGACGACCGGGCGTCGCCAGTCAATGCCATTGATTGTAGTCTATGATTGGAGCGCGGCCATGTCAATGCGGCAGTTGCCGCCCGAATCCGATAATGAACCACAGCAACTCTGAGGGTACAGACCCAATCCCGGCTTCACCTGCTCCGTGCTCTCGGTGGGCTCTGTGGTTGGTTTGATGTCGGCCCCGGGCGTCAGTCGACGCGAATGGTGATGGCCTTGGGCAGGACGGTGAGGTGGAAGCGCCGGAAGGGCTGCGGCGAGAGCACGTCGCCGTCGAGCTCGACCTGGACCGGCTCCAGGAACTCCAGGTCAAGCTCAGGCCCTTGGAGCATCTTGACTTCCTCCAACGTGACGTGGGTTCCGGCAACGAAGCGCGGCAGCTTCTTCAGCGTCGACCACCAGCCCATTTCCCAGCCGATGCAGACGTCGATGAGACCGTCGTCGGGCCTCGCATCCGGCGCCACCTTCAGCCCGCCGCCATAGTACTGGCCGTTGGCGGCGGCAACCATCAGGACGCGCCGGTCGGCTGAGAAGTCACCCGCTCGGATCCGCACCAGCGGGCACTCAAGGTGACTCAGTGTCCGCACTATCGCAACGAGGTACAGCAGCATGCCGCGCAGGTGCTTCGACTTCTGGGCCTCAGTCGTGACCTGGGCATCGAAGCCGAAGCCGGCCGCGTTCGCGAAGTACGTCGGCTGCGTGTTGGCGCCATCCGACATCTCGACCCGAATCACGTCGATGGGACGGACGCTGCCACCTTTGGCGACGCGGCAGGCCTCGGTGATGTCGGCAGGAATGCCGACGTTTCTCGGCAGGTCGTTGCACGAACCGACGGGAATGACTGCCAGAAGAGGAGGTGATCCAGTCGTCGAGTGGTCCAGTGGTCCAGTGGTGGACATCAGGCCGGAGACGACTTCGCGGACCGTGCCGTCACCGCCGACCGCAACGATGAGTTCTGCGTCTCTGGCATCTCGTGCCAGCTCAGTCGCGTGGCCCGGCCTGCTCGTGTAGAGGAACGTGCTGTCGGGGAAGACTCGCATCAGCTCCTCGAGTGCCTTCGCGCGGAGCTCCGCGCCCCGTGCCTTGCCTGCGACCGGGTTTACGATGCAGACGACGCGCGCCATCCGTCAATCCTGCCACCAAGCCCGCGCCAAGTCAAGGAGAGCGCGCCGAGGACGGCAAACCCGAAGCACGAATCTCCTATTAGGGTTTCTCCGTGATTCGTATTCGATTCGGACTTCTGGTTTCATGTTTCGAGCTTGTTCCCGGGCCGCGCCTTGACGTTTCGTCCGGCCGGCCTATCATAAACGCAGGCGAAACGCCATGGTTGAAACCAATCTCGAGCGAATCAGGGAACTGGTCGAGCAGAAGAAGGACGAGAACTGGGCCTTCCGGCTGCATATCAAGGATTGCGATATCGAGGAAGAGGAGATAGATGCCATCGTTCACCGCCTCGATGCCTACGTCTCGTCGAAGATAGACTGCCGCCAGTGTGCCAACTGCTGCCGGGAGCTCCAGGCGACGCTGGGCCGTGAGGATATCGCCAGGCTGGCGCAGGCCGAGGGCATAACACCCGAGCAATTCGAGCGAGGATATCTCGACAAGTCCGACGAGCCGGACCGGTTCCTCATCCGGCAGAAGCCCTGCCCGTTTCTCGACGGCAAGCTCTGCCGTCATTACCACGTTCGGCCCGAAACCTGCGCCGGATTCCCGTTCCTCCACAAGCCGGACTTCACAACCCGTTCCATGATGGCGCTCTGGAACCTGCCCTACTGCCCGATTGTCTACAACGTCTACGAGATGCTCAAAGCCGAGATTACCGAGCTTGAAATGCTTCGCCGCAGCGCGAAGGAAGAGGACCTGGAGTGATGTGATCCGCGTCCTGTGCGTCCTGTTCGTCCTATCAGTCGGTTCCGCTTTGGCCAGCTGGGGCCCGACCATACGTCTGACCGTGAGCGACAGCGCGACGCACAACTCGATGACGCCGGCCCGCAGCATCGCGGCCGGGCCGGCCGGCTGCATTCACGTCGTCTTCTACGACAACCGTACCGGTGCGCAGCAGGTATTCTACAAACGTTCGGTTGACTCCGGCGCGACGTGGTCAGCCGACACCATGCCGTCCAATGGTTCCGGGTACAAAGGCGAGCCGGCGGTCGCGGCTTCAGCCGGCTGCGTCCACGCGGTCTGGGAAGACGGCGCAAATACCGCAATCTGCTACCGGCGCTCGACCGATGCGGGACTGACTTGGCTTGCCGAGACGCTGCTGGTGACTACTGCCTTCGGCTGCCGGAACCCGTCGGTCGCGGCGCAGGATTCCTTTGTCCACGTCGCCTGGGCCGACGACAGCGCCGGGCGGGAAATCTACTACCGCCGCTCGACCGACTACGGCGCGACCTGGAGCGACGAGGTCAGGCTCACCAACGACATCCAGGAGTCATGGCACCCGTCGCTCGCGCTGCACGACAGCTTCGTGCACCTGGCTTGGCGCGACTGGCGCGACCACTCGTTCGAGGTCTACTACAAGCGCTCGACTGACCATGGGGCTACGTGGGGTAGCGACGCGCGGCTGTCCGGCGACCTCGCGAACGGTTCCTACGACCCCTGCATCGCCGCGGACTCCGGACTCGTGCACGTGGTCTGGTGGGATACGCGAACCACGCCGTTCGAGATCTACTTCAAGAGTTCGACGGACGAGGGCGTGACCTGGGGTGAAGACATCCGCCTGACCAACGATACTACCGGTTCCTACAACACGACCGTCGTGGCACAAGGCGCGACCGTACACGTGATGTGGGAAGCGCTGTACAACACGTCCTACATCATGTACAAGTTCTCGACCGACGGCGGCACGATCTGGTCGACCGACACCGCGCTGACCGTGACGCCGGACTACTGGTCGGTATCGCCCTGCGCGACGATGGACGGAAGCGTCGTGCACCTCATCTGGACCGACTTCCGCGACTCCGAGTACGGGGAGATCTACTACAAACGGAAGCTCGCCGAAGGCGCGGGAGTCGCGGAAGCGATGAGCGATGAGCGCAGAACGATGAATGACGTGCCGACCATTCTGTCTGGGTCGAGAGTCCAGAGTCTGAAGTCCAGAGTCATCTTCGACGCGATGGGCAGGCGCGTGCTCAATCCGACGTCCGGCGTCTACTTCGTGCGTCCGGCGTCCGGCAGCGTGTGTGGCGCGTCCGGCGTCACGAATGTGGTGATTGCGAGGTAAAGCGGGGCGACGAGACACGTGACTAAGTGCTGGGCGTGGCTCGATTTCCCGTCGACGCAGGACGCTCAGCCAGTCCGTGGCCCGACGCACAAGTTCATTTGACGGTGTGAGGGCTCGGACTACAATGGTCTCATGAAAAGGACGATTGTCTTTCTTCTGGGGTTAGGGTTGGCTGTGGTCGCTGTCGCTGGACGGTCGTGGATGAGTGAGCGGGCCCGCCTGCCGTGGCGCGGGCAGGCGCTGATGGATTCGGCCCGGTCGGTTCCGCCGAAGATGAGAATGGAATGGCTGTTCGAGAAAGGATGGAAGACGGAGGATGGAGGACTGAGGACGGAGGCAGACTCGGGACTCAGGCTTGTGGGGAAGTGGGGGCGTGGGCCGGCGGCGGAGGTGACGGGGAAGGATACTCTGGTCGTGCTGACCCTTGGCAGCGAGGTGGCGCTGCTGAGCTTCGCCAACGTCGACAGCCCGCGAGTGCTCTCCGAGATTCAGTTCCCGGCGCTCACGGCGCAGTCGTACCTTGTGGATTCGCTGCTCTACACCAGCAGCAATGTTGACCTTGAGGTCTGGAATGTGGCCAACCCCGCTATGCCGGTCAAGCGTGGCGAGCTAATCGGTGCTATGGGCGATTTCTGGATACGGGATACGTTCCTGTACTACATCAGGCGCGACACGTTCCACGTCATCAGTGTCGCCAACCCTGCCAATCTGTACGAACTGGGTTCATGTATCGAGTCAGGCTCAGTCACAACCGGCTCGGGTAACACGGTGGTTGTCCTTCAGGGCGGCGGTTTCGCTTTCGTGGACGTGTCCAACCCGGCCAATCCGCACCAAGTCGGCACGTACCCCTGCGGGCGCACGCTCTCGGCAACGGCGCGGGGCAACCTGGTCTGCGCGAGCTACGAGGAAACCGGCTACCCGTATCCGGTCCGCTTCGTCACGCTGGACATCTCAACGCCAAGCTCACCGCGACTCCTGGCCAAACTGAACGACCTCGGCGGCTATGAGCCTGTCGGAGAACCGGGCTTAGTTGATGTGGGATTCAGGGTTGATTCGGCTGTGGACCGGCAGACTTGCATCCAACCGTTGGTTTCGTGTCCGAATCGGCCTTGGA
>Ga0172370_10001749_pt1 | contig 32506 bp, 33 predicted proteins | sample LakKiv5m_FD_114538 | JGI IMG/M metagenome (GOLD analysis project Ga0172370, IMG submission 114538) | Freshwater microbial communities from Kabuno Bay, South-Kivu, Congo - kab_022012_11.5m | ecosystem: Environmental > Aquatic > Freshwater > Lake | place: Democratic Republic of the Congo...
AAGGTCCTCCACTACCTTTACCGACAGTATCAAATCCAGATATTCGCTCGCGTAATCCTTTTCCGTCGCCCTCTTTACCCCTTTGACGATTTTGGCGGTTATATCGCAGCCGCGTATCTGGACGCCGGCTTCCTTAAATTTCTTAATCATCCCGGGAAGAAACCGCGCCGCCGCATCTTTGTGCACCAGCATGCTTTCCATGGCGTTGCATACACCCGGACGCTGGACCTTAGCGTTAAAACATATCTTCTCCGCCATATTCAAATCAGCCCAGTCGTCCACATATACATGACAGATACCCTTATAATGCTTGATTACGGGAATACGCGAAATCTTTGCTACCCTGTTAATCAAGCTCTCTCCGCCGCGTGGGATAACCAAATCGATATAATCATTTAATTTAAGTAATTCATCGACTGCCTTCCTGTCTCTGGTGGTCACGATATTCACCGCTGCTTCCGGAACACCATGCCTTTTCAGCGTCTTTTGCAGGACAGCAAAAATAGCCAGGTTAGAGTTTAAGGATTCACTGCCTCCCCTTAAAATTACGCTGTTACCTGACTTAAAACACAAACCAATGCAGTCAGAGGTAACATCGGGCCGTGACTCATAGATAATCGCGATGACCCCGATGGGGGAACGGACCTTATGGATCCATAAGCCATTGGGCCTGCGCCAGGCCTTGATTACCTCTCCTACCGGGTCCGAAAGACTGCTTATCTCCAGTAAAGACCCGGCCATCCGGCCGATCCTTTTTTTATCAAGCGTAAGCCGGTCAATAAAGGCTTTTGCAAGCCCATTGGCCTTTGCCTTTGAAATGTCTTTTTTGTTGGCTGCCAGGATAGCCGGAGCATCCTTAACCAAATCCCGCGCCATCTCCTTAAGCACGTTGTTTTTGGCTGCGGAAGATAACCCGGCAAGATAACCGCATGTCTGCTTTGCTGCCATGGATAAAGTTATCAATTCATTCTTGAGCCCCATGCTTTCTCCTATACCTCTGCCTGTACCTATGCCTCTTCTTTACAGAATTACTATATTGTCCCGGTGTATTACCTCTTTGCCGTAACGGACACCTTTAATCTTTTCCAACTGCCTGCTGGAGATATTGACCCTGCCTCTGGCAAACTCAGAGTTATGCCTATCCGTAATACTGACCGCGTCTTTAATATCGAAATGGCCTTCAACAGAAGTTATGCCTACAGAAAGCAGGCTCTTCTTATCCAGAAGGGCGCACTTAGCTCCGTCATCTACTTTAATTTTGCCCTTGGGTTTGGCGCCAAAGGCCAGCCACCGGTGTTTTGCCGCAAGTCTGCCTTTTTTAGGTATAAACAGAGTACCGCAGGCCTCCGGTAAATCCACGCAAGAAGCAATGATATTTGCTTTCCTGCCGTTGGCAATAAGACAGGCTAAACCCGAATCTACCGCCATCCTTGCTGCCTCTATCTTCGTGATCATCCCTCCTACGCAGGTTGCTCTTTGCGTAGGGCAGGCTAAGGCTTTTACCTCGGAGTTTATCTCGGTGACCAGATGTACTAATTTTTTGTCCCTGTCCAGAAGTCCGTCAACGTCGGAAAGTATGACCAATAGCTCGGCATCGATTAAACCTGCTACGAGACTCGAAAGCTTATCGTTATCCCCGAATTTGATCTCTTCGGTAGAAACCGTATCGTTTTCATTGATTACAGGTATGCATTTCAGTTTTAAGAGTGTAAGCAGGGTGTTCTTCGCGTTCAAGTAGCGTTTTCTGTCCGCAAAGTCCTCCCAGGTCAAAAGGACCTGTGCGCAATTAAGCCCCTTTTCCGTAAAGACATCCCTGTATACGTTCATCAGTTCGTTCTGGCCGATGGCTGCTGCTGCTTGCAGATACGAGAGCTGTTTAGGCCTTGTCTTTAAGCCGAGCATGGACATGCCCAGTGCTATCGCCCCGGAAGAAACAATGACCACCTGGCTGCCTTCGTCAACCAACTTACGGATATCCGCGGCCATGCCGGACAATAAACTCAAGTCCAGCTTTTCTTTTCCCGAACAAAAAAGACTCGAGCCGACCTTAACTACTACCCTTTTGCACTTTCCTGGCAATTGCTTCAATTAGCTCCTCCAACCCTTGTTTGTTCAACGCCGATACAGGGTATACCTTTTTCCCGATTATTTTCCTGAATCTTTCCAGATTGGCCTGGCTAGAATCAAGGTCTATCTTGTTTGCGCAGATAATCTGTTTTTTTAGGGCTACCTGCCTGCCGTACTCCTTGAGTTCCTTGTTTATCGTTTTGAAATCAGAAACCGGATCCCTGCCCTCAAACCCGGAAATATCCACCATATGCAGGAGTATCTTGGTACGCTCCACATGCCTTAAAAACTTGTCCCCCAGCCCGCGCCCATGCGAGGAACCTTCGATCAACCCCGGTATGTCGGCGATTACAAACTTATCGTCCTGATAGTTTACCACGCCCAATACCGGAGACTTGGTGGTGAATGGATAAGCAGCAACCTTAGGATGCGCATTGGAAATATTGGAGATCAAGGTGGATTTGCCGACATTCGGAAATCCTATCACGCCCACATCGGCAATCAGCTTCAGGTCTAATGCCAGCTCTTTTTCTTCTCCGGGCTCTCCTGGAGTGGCATCCATGCGGTGCCGGTTTCCCAGCCCACCCTTACCGCCCTTTACTACTACAACCCTATCCGCGTCCTTTTCCAGGTCAGCCAGGATGCAATCTGTAGCAGCGTCCCTGATTACCGTGCCTGCGGGCACGCGCACAACTACCGCAGGCGCATCTTTGCCTTTTTTCTGCTTTCCGGAACCATGCCCGCCGTGGCTGCCGGTAAAATGACGGTTGTATTTAAAATCCAACAGGGTATGCAGGTTACGATCAGCGATAATAACTATATCCGCACCCCTGCCTCCGTCCCCTCCGTCGGGTATACCCTTACGGGTATACTTATCCCGGTAAAAACTGTGGCAGCCTTTACCGCCTGAACCAGCCTTGACTTCAATCAACGCGCTATCAATGAACATATACGTGATAGTTCTGTAAAGAGCTTAGCTTCCTATAGTGATTTCCTTTATTTTTAAGCGGGTGATCTGCCTGCGATGGCCTTTTGTCCAGTGCGAAGATTTACGGCGGCGGTATTTAAAGGAAACAGTTTTGGGGTCTTTATCCTGAGCCAGCACAAGCGCTTTTACCTTTGCCTCCTTCAGATAAGGCGAACCCACCTCTACCTTTTTATCCTTTGAAACCAGTAAAACCTTATCCAGGCCGACTTCCTTGCCTACTTCGGCAGAAAGCTTCTCCACTTCGATAATTTCGTCCTTTTCCACAACGTACTGTTTTGCTCCAACTTCAATTATTGCATACATTTGCCACTCTCCTTTTGAGGATTTGCGATAGACCATAATTATAGCATACGGATTTTAAGCGTCAAGGATAAAATGGTGAATCCGGAGCTATCCCTCGGTTATTTTGCGGTTTCGCTTCCGGCACTGGAATTTTCCGCCGTCTGCTACGGCTTACTCCTCGTTCCGGTTAGCCTTCCGGATCTCTGCCATACGATATAACGGATTAACCTATGTTTATAGCTAATCCTGCACTCGTCGTAATTCCTCGCAGACTTCTGCCGAAAAATTCCTTATGTGCCTTCAGCAAAACCGCAAAATTCCTAATTGATTAAAATAGTTCCGGATGTAGGGGTGGGCAAAAAAGAAAAGCAGAAAAAAGCACGAAAACAAGCTAATAAACAGAATTACCAAGGACGCTATGAAATTCTAATTTCCTCCAGGTGGCAGGAAGGGTTGGAAATAAGGTTAACCCTGGTACGGAACCTGTTTTCTATGAATTTAAGGTTGGCTTTCTCCTTCATTATCTCATCCACTACCGCTGGGTTGGCGCTTAGGCTGATCTCTGGCGAAGGCTTTACCAACAGATGCCTGCGTAGTTCTTTGACTGCATAAATCGACATGGTAACCGCTGACTTAATCCTGCCTTTGCCCTGGCAATAAGGGCATGGCTGATAGGAAAGCGCCTGCACGGTCTTGTGGATGCGTTCGCGCGTCATTTCTACTATACCGAACTTGGAGATACCCAGAATGTCAAACTTGGCCCGGTCATTGTTCATGGCTTTTTTAAGGACGTTGAGCACTTCCCGTCGGTGTCCCTCCTTCTGCATATCGATAAAATCTATGATGATAATACCTCCCAAATCCCGCAGTTTCAATTGTCTGGCGACCTCCACAGCTGCTTCGCTATTGACCTTGAAGGCCATATCCTCCTGGTCGAGCTGCCTGCGGAAACCGCCGCTATTGACATCTATGACCACAACTCCTTCGGTAGGCTCGATTACCAGGTATGCCTTGGACTTAAGATATACCTTGCTTTCAAAAATCCTGTTAATCTGTTTTTCTATGTCCTTTTCCGCGAATAAGTCATTGCCCCTGTAGAACTCTACCCTTCTGGCCAGATAGCCCAGGAAGGTCCGGACAAAATTTTGTATACGGTAATATTCTGGCTTGGAATCGACAATCAGCTTGTTTACGTCATCGGTAAAGGAATCCCTGATAGCCCTCAATACGAGTTCATACTCTTCGTAAACCGGAGCGGGTGCCTTTTTGAGCTTTATACTGCGGTCAATCCTCCTCCATAGTTTAAGCAGGAAATTGGCGTCGCGCAATAATTCAAGCTTTGATTTGCCGCTGGCTGCGGTGCGCACGATAAAACCCACATCCTTTGGCAGCTTTAGCTCCGCAAAAACCTGCCTGAGCCTACGCCTTTCCGCATCATCCTCTATCCTGCGGGATATGCCTATCTGGCGGCCCTGGGGCATAAGCACCAGGTACCTGCCTGCCAGGCCGATATCGGTAGTCAACCTGGGCCCCTTGGTGCCGAAAGGCTCCTTCACGACCTGTACCAGAACCTCCTGCCCCTTCTTGACCTCTTTCGGCGCGGATTGTTTTTCTTCCAGGCCTTCGAAATAATCCTCTATTTCGGACAGATAAAGAAAGCCCTTCTTGGGAAATCCTATATCCACGAAAGCAGCTGCCAAAGAAGGAAGCACTGCCTCTATCCTGCCTTTGTATATATTTCCTACGATCGTCCTATCCTGCGGCCTCTCGATATAGAACTCTTCCAGTACGCCGTTATTTACGATGGCTACCCTTCTTTCCTGCGGCTCTACGTTAATTAATATTTCCCTTGACATCTTTTACCTCAATCCCTTCCGGAAGCTGGCTTTGCAGCTTCTCTTTGAATTCAGCAGTATTGACAATTGCCCGCAGGAGTATACTAGCCTCTTCATTTTCGCTATCCACTCCCAATTTCAAGGCCCGCTTCAGGCTCAATTTCGGGTGGGGGTTAAACCCCTGCGTCATCTTAAGCGGTAGCCCCGAGCGGCGCATCGCCCTGGTAAACAAACGCATAAGGTCCAGGTGCGATATGTATTTCATGGCGCCTTTTTTGCTGAATGTGAAATCTATCTTATACATCCTTTAAAAACTTTACGACGAAGTCAAGACCCCGCCCGTTGAAGCAGAATAATTTACCCTGCCGGAATCCGCATTCAGGGGAGTAGCCGTAAAAATATAGCTCGCGTTATTGGCCGTGCATGCGTATCTATACCCCATAACCTCGCTCTCCTTACCGTTTAAATCAACGCAATACTCTCCGGCAGAGGTAAAGTATTCCTTAAGGGAATCCACTGAAACCGGATACTTGCCGTTATGGGATACCGCATAATTCTCTACCGCCGTAGAAAGGCTCAAGACAGCAGCTTTCGCTCCTGCCTCATTGCTGGAGCGCCTGGCATTCAGTAACTTAGGAATCAATACCGTCCCGAGTAATGCGATGATAGCAATTATTACCGTTATCTCCACTAAGCTCATACCTCTGTTATTTTTCATTATTTTCTCCTCGCGGCCGCTGGCTTGACTTTGGCGGAAAACCAATCGATTGTTTTCTTTAAGCCGCTCTCCAACTTTATGGCTGGCTCCCATTTAAGCGTTTTTCTGGCAAAGCTTATATCCGGCCTTCTTTGTTTTGGGTCATCTTCCGGAAGAGGCTTAAAAGAAAACTTCAGGTCTTTGCCGGTTATCCTGCAGATTAATTGTGCCAGTTCCATTATGGTAAATTCATCCGGATTTCCCAGGTTCATTGGCTGGGTGATTTTTGAAATCATTAAACGGAATATCCCCTCGATAAGGTCGTCCACATAACAAAAACTCCTGGTCTGCGTGCCTTTGCCGTAAATTGTAAGCGGCTTTCCGGCCAACGCCTGGTAGATGAAATTAGGAACCACCCTGCCGTCGTTCATCCTCATCCGCGGGCCATAGGTATTGAAGATGCGCAAAATCCTTATATCCATGCTGTGCTTGCGGTGATACGCCATAGTCATGGCCTCGGCAAAACGTTTTGCCTCGTCATAACAACCGCGCAAGCCTACCGGGTTTACATTTCCCCAGTAAGTCTCGGTTTGAGGATGGACTAAGGGATCGCCGTAAACCTCAGAGGTAGAAGCAAGCATAAACCCGGCCTTCTTTTCCTTTGCCAGGCCCAAGGCATTATGCGTCCCTAAAGACCCAACCTTGAGGGTCTGAATGGAAAATTTCAGGTAATCATCAGGAGAAGCAGGCGAGGCAAAATGTAAAACATAATCCAGTCGTCCTTTTACCTTAACGGATTTACTGATATCGTGTTTTATAAATTTAAGGTGCGGGTTGTCTTTGATGTCTTCCAGGTTTTCCACTGATCCGGTAATGAAATTATCCAAACAGATGACTTTAAAATCTTCTGCCAGAAGTCTTTCGCACAGATGCGAACCTATGAAACCTGCTCCTCCCGTAACTAAAACAGTTTTTCTTCTCATAAATTGGCACTCCACTCTGCATTCCTTAGGAAATGCTCCACTGTCAGCCCTAAACCCTGTCTAAGACCTACTCTTGATTTGAATCCCAATACCTTCCTTATCCTGGAGATATCTGCCTGCGTTTTGAATACATCTCCCGGACGGCTATCGAGGAACTTAGGCTTAATATCCTTTTTGAGAATGACATTAAGTTCCGCCAAAAGCCCAAGCACGCTTATATCGTGCCCTAAAGCAACATTTAAGACTTTCTCCTTTAACTCCTTTTTCGTCGCTGCGAGTAGATTGGCCTCTGCTACGTTTGCGACATAGGTAAAATCGCGCGACTGTCTTCCTGTGCCGTACACCGGCGCGGGCTTATCCTGTAAACAGCAGGAAATGAATTTCGGCACCACACCCGCATATTCATTATTGAGCGATTGACGCGGCCCAAAGACGTTGAAATAACGTAAACACACTGTTTCCAAGTCATAATGATGGCTAAAAATCCTGCAATAATATTCTCCGGCGAGCTTGGTCAATGCGTAAGGCGAGATCGGTTGTGGTAATAAAGTTTCCTTTTCAGGAAAATCAGCAACATCCCCGTATACGGAGCTTGAGGAAGCAAAAACAAACCGCTTTGCCTTATTCTTAACGCAGGCCTTAAGCATGTTAAGCGTGCCGCCTATATTTACCTCGTTGTATTCTTCGGGATTCTGCAGAGATTCCGGCACGCTCAATAAAGCGGCCTGATGCAGGACGCAACTAATCCCTCTTGTTACTTTCAAGCAGGTCTGAAGCGAACGTACGTCTCCTTTAATAATTTGTATTTTACTGCTAACGGTCTTGAGATTGGTCATTTTACCGGAGGAAAAATTATCCAGCACCCTAACAGGATATTTTCTCCTCACTAGCTCTTCGACTATATGAGAGCCAATAAAGCCTGCTCCGCCGGTAACTAAAAAGCTGTTCATAGCCTCTCCAGTTTGCTGTTTCTGCAATTCTTATATACATTGCGGGTATCCAGGATAAAACGGCTGTATTTAAGCAGCGCTTTATAGTCTATTGAAGTGTGGTCCGTAACAATCACAACACAATCAAAACTGCTAAGCGAAGAAGGGGAAAATGAAATAGAATCCAGCCTTCCTCCTACTGTTTCAAGAAAAGGGATTAAAGGATCATAATAATGAACCTTGGTATGCCCTGATCGCAGCAACGAGATTATATCTAAGGCAGGGGATTTACGTAAATCCTTTATGTCTTTTTTATACGTCACCCCGACAATCAATATTTTTGCCCTGTTCAATGCTATTTTACGCGAAGCCAGTGATTTATCTAGCCTCGAAACTACATAAGCGGGCATTGCGGAGATAATATTCGAAGACAATCTTATAAAACGCGAACTGAAACCGTGATGCCTGGCCTTCCAGTATAGATATAGCGGATCCTTTGGTATACAGTGTCCTCCTACGCCCGGTCCGGGATAAAAAGGCATAAAACCGAAAGGTTTCGTAGAAGCCGCTCCAATCACCTCCCATATATCTATCTTCATCTTGTGTGCCATCATCGCCATCTCATCTATAAGTCCGATATTGACTATGCGGAAGGTATTCTCCAGAAGCTTCACTGTCTCGGCAACCCTTGAAGAAGAAACAGGAATAATCCTGTCTATGATGCTTTCGTAGAGGTATTTTCCTAAGCCAGCTGCCTCCTGGCTTATCCCGCCAATTACCTTGGGGATTCTGTTCAAAGGGTATCTTTTATTCCCCGGGTCAATACGTTCGGGAGAAAAACAAAGGTAAAAATCCTTTCCGTGCTTAAGCCCGTTCGATTCTATCAGCGGCAATATGACTTCTTCGGTAGTGCCTGGATAAGTGGTGCTCTCCAATACCACCAGAGCCCTTTTCTTAAGATTCATCGAGACCAGTCTGACAGCGTCTTTGATAAAGGATACATCTGGGGTATATTTCCTTTTTAAAGGCGTGGGGACACATATCAGAATAGCATCAACTCCCCTCAAGCAGCTAAAATGTGTTTCTGCCCGAAACCTCTTTTTCTCAATCAACTCCTTAAGTATGCGCGTGGGTACGTCGCTTATATAGGATTGCTTCTTTCTGATTCTTTCTATACGGTCTTTATCCAGGTCAACGCCGGTAACTGAAAAACCCTTTCTACTGAATTCAATTGCCAAGGGAAGCCCCACATAGCCTAAACCTACCACCCCGATTTTGGCTTTTCTTTTTTTGACCAATCTTTGGAAATTATCGCTAAAGTCTGACATATCGTTTTATTTTTGCTTGCCTACTGAAGAAACTGGTCTACCTATCCCTATATACTGGAAACCCAAGCGTTCCATATTTTTAGGCTCATATATGTTTCTAGTATCCGCAATAAGAGGTCTGCGCATCAAACGTTTCAACTTCTTAAAATCCAGAGTTCTGAATTCCTGCCATTCCGTAGTGACTAAAAGGCAATCTGATTGCTTTGAAGCATCGTAGGGATTGCGACAGAACACAACCCCTCTTAAAATGTCTTTGGCTTTGACCATCGCCTTTGGGTCAAAAATCCTTATCTTAGCACCTTCCCCTTTAAGCATATTGATTAAATCTATGGCAGGGGAATTACGCAAATCATCCGTATCTGGCTTAAAGGATAAGCCGAGTACCGTAATGTTTTTCTCTTTAAGAATCCAAAGTGCATCCTTGAGCTTTCCAAAAACAAACTCTTTCTGGTCCCTGTTGATATCCCGTACTGCTTTAAGCAACCTAAAATCATATCCTAATTTATCGCTTATATGTACAAAAGCATCCAGGTCTTTTGGAAAACAAGAGCCGCCGTAACCCAAACCCGCATTTAAAAAATCTGGACCTATCCTTTTGTCGAGCCCCATACCCTTGGCTACCTCAATGACATCAGCACCTACTTTATCACAGATACGACTGATAGCATTAATAAAGGATATCTTATTGGCCAGGAAGGAATTTGAGGCGTGTTTTATCAATTCTGCGGATTTTATATCGGTTATCACCATCGGAGCTTTCAGAGGACGATATAATTCCGTCAACAGCCTTTCAGCCCTTTTCGATTCAACGCCTATAACTATCCGGTCAGGGTGCATGAAATCCTTTACCGCCGAGCCCTCCCGTAAGAATTCCGGGTTAGAAGCAACGTCAAACTCAATTTTGCGCTTTATGTGAATGGCAATGGTGTGTTTTACCCATTCGCCGGTTTCTACCGGGACAGTAGACTTTTCCACTATGAGACGATAACCATCCATGTTTACTGCCACATTACGGGCTACGTTCTCTATACAGGTAAGATCAGCCTCTCCGTTATCCATGGAAGGAGTACCTACGGCAATAAATATAATCTCGCAGTTACGCACCGCCTGCTTTATGCTCGTATCGAATTTTATCCTCTTTCTCTTAGCGTTCTCCAAAACCAGCTTATCAAGACCGGGTTCATATAGCGGTATTTTGCCTTTTTTAAGTTCAGCAATCTTTTTTGCGTTATTATCTACGCATATAACCCGGTTTCCCAGGTTCGCCAAGCAGGCACTTGTAACCAAACCCACATATCCGGAACCGATTACTGCGATGCGCATGTTATAAAACCTCCTATGATTGCTGTGAGCCGTCCTTTGGAGCATGATAGTTCTGGTCGAAATTAAACTCTAACTCCGGGAAGGCTCTGAGTCTAAAAATAAGCCAGAGAGTATGACCGTGTTCACTTGATATGTTATAGGTAAAATCCATATCCCAACAGTGCAGATTGCGGCCGATGGTATATTCCTGCTCCTTCATGCCCTTTTTTCTTACCTCGGCAATCTGATACCTTTCGTAAATACCAAATCTCCACTTGGGGTTCAATCTCCAGTTAAACTGTGTAGTTATTTCCTTCCCTCCTTTTCGCTCATAACGGTAACCCAGACCAAAATTCCTACCCTTGTCCCACTCCATAAACGAACTAAAGTTTATCTCTTTGAAAACTCTCTCTTTGCGACCGTAAGTTCCGTCTGTTTTCATACGCAGCCATGAATAAGGTAATAACTCCAGGTCAAAAAGGAAATCCGTAAGACCGGACTGGTTTGTCCCTTTTGGTTCAAAATTATAATCCGTATCCAGTTTCAACATTGCAAAATCCACTCTTTCCAATTCCCCTTTAATGCCTTTACCTCTTCTTTTTGTCTGTATCTTATTGACGAGCTCAATGGTCGCCGTATTACTAGCGGAAATGGAATCAATATCATCGAATATCTGAAGCTGGGATTGATGTACGGTAGGCTCGTGGTTATAACCGAACTTAACCGTCGGGGTAATGATATGCCGTAAACCGTTAATATCCATACCGAGAAAATTGGATTTGACGTTGAAGAGCCGATAAAACTTGGTACTCAAGTCAGTGCCGCTATAAAAAATGGTGCGCGGGTTTATGGAACCTCCGTCAATATCTCTGGAGTAATACGTCTCCCGGGAACCGACAAAAGGATTAACAAATATGAAGAAAAATTTGAAGGGCATGGAAAACTGGTTATAGGTATCAAAACGAGTCACTTGCTGGTCAGGTGGTTGAGTCGTAGTTATCCCGATGCCGGCCGGATATTTATTTGCCAAGTTGGCAAAAGAGGTATCAGTCTTGAAGTAAAATGGGCTTTCACCTAACTCATACTCTGGTAATGTATAAAGGATTTCTGGTAATTTCTCATCGGGTGTATTTGCCGTATGGTCATACCAACGGTTGATACGCTTTTGTACTAACAAATTGACCGAAGAATAATTGAAATTATGGCTGAGTAACAAATAGGTCTTGGGTTGGCTGTCTTTTTCAAATTCCCTGTAGAAATAATCTTTCAGGAAGGTATTAGCCGTTCCCAACTGCATCTTGGTATCTTTTATCTTGTAATATTCCGTGATTAACCTCGTAGCAGAATCAATACTCCAATTATGCCGCCAACGCGCAAGATATCTTTCAAACTTATCCGTGGTACCCTCTGGTTGGTTTTTATCTCTTTCGTGCGTATAGTAGAATTTAAAATCGCCCTTGCCGAATTTCTGTGTTTTATAGTTAAACCCAAATCCTTCTGCCAAGCCTAAATTATTACGGTAATCCGCGTAAATCCTGGCAGTCACATTCTCTTTTAAGTCATAATGGTAAAGACTCAAAAGATAGTAACCCCAGTCCTTGCTTTTCCCCGGAGTGACCTGCACGTGCATCAGAGGATCGCGCAGGCTATGATTGTATTCCGGCAGATACGCAAGGGGTGCGTTGCCTAAATAAAATATATCCTCCTTGGTCTGAATCTTATTACCGGGGAAGAAATTGATTTTCTTTGATTTTATGCGATAGTGCGGACGGTCAAGACTGCAGGTTGTCGCATAACCACCCAGGCAAACGAACTCCTCCTCGCTTACCTTTTGCATCTCTTTGGTCTTTGCAAAATAAGGGTTGGAGCGGAAATTGGCGTCAATGATTACGCCGGTCTTGTCCTGGAAATTATAGATTACCTTATCGCCCTCTACAACCGTGCCCTTGTCTACAAAACGGACATGGCCTTCTGCCTGGATATCCTTTGTTTCGCTGTTGACAACGATCCTGTCGCAGGTAATCCTGGCACCCTTTATCAGGACCTCGACGTTACCGGTAGCGGTGATTTCCTTGGAATCGGCGGAATACTCAACCTTATCCCCGTTGACGATAACGCCTTCCTTTTCTGCCCAGGCTACGGCAGGCAAGGATAACAGCAGCCAAATGACCAGTAATAAATGATTCTTGGGTAACCGTTGCGAGAGCATCTATTTGGGAATCTTTTTATAATCCTCCAGGAACCTTTGGATGCCTATATCGGTCAGAGGATGTTTAATCAACTGTTCAATAACCGCAAAAGGTATTGTAGCGATATCCGCTCCGCAAAGGGCTGATTCCAATACATGCACCGGGTTACGCACGGAGGCCACGATTATCTGCGTCTTGAAGCCGTAATTCGAATATATCTGTTTTATGTCGCGTATCAAATCCATACCTACCTGACTTATGTCATCAAGCCTACCGATAAAAGGAGAGACATAAGTGGCTCCTGCCTTGGCGACCAGTAATGCTTGGTTGGCGGAAAAACACAAGGTGACGTTGGTTTTTATCCCTTCCCCGGAAACTATCCTCACGGCCTTGATACCTTCTTTAATCAGCGGGATCTTAACCACGATATTATCCGCTAATTTCGACAGCTGCCTGGCTTCAGTGACCATATCTTCACAATTAAGACCTATCACCTCTGCGCTGACAGGGCCGGAGACTATGCCGCATATATCCTTGAGCACTTCTTTGGCAGGCCGGTTTTCTTTGGATAAAAGAGTGGGATTGGTAGTGACCCCGTCAATCAAACCCAGGGAGCTTGCCTCTTTTATCTCCTTGACATTGGCGGTATCTATAAAAATCTTCATTTCAAATTTCCTCTCTGACCATTACAGCAGCTCCGATTAAGCCGGCGTTAGCGCCTAATTTGGCTTTTACGATTTTCACTCTCCTGGCCTGGACTGCCATTGCGCGCAGGCCGATAGTCTGCCGGATACTGTCAAACAGAATCTTTCCTGCCTCCGCAACCCCGCCGCCGATGACGATTATGTCCGGATTAAGCAAATTAACCACTCCTGTTAACGCCACGCCTAAACGGCTGCCAACGTTAGTCCAGATATCTATTGCCGCGCGGTTACCTTTGTAGGCCAGGGCGGTGAGATCTTCCAGCAACACCTTGCGGTGCAATAACTTTTGAGCCTGCCTTATGATTCTTGCATTTCCGATATAAGCTTCCAGGCAACCTATACCGCCGCAATTGCAATAAGGCCCTCTTTCATTAATAGGCACGTGCCCTATCTCACCGGTTGCGTTATCGCTGCCGCGGTATAATTGGCCATTAATAATCAACCCGCCCCCTACTCCGGTACCTAAAGTAATGCAGATTGCATTATTGAATCCTTTAGCCGCGCCCAATTTATGCTCGGCCAGTGTCATAAGATTAGCGTCGTTATCGATGAAAACCGGCAACTTCAGCCGCTTCTGCAGGAGGGCCTTCAAATTAACCTCCCTCCAGCCGGGTATGTTAGGCAGAAAATGCACTATTCCCAAAGTATGGTCTATGGGGCCGGGAAAACCCAGTCCCAGGCCAATTATGTCTTCTCTGGCGAGGCGGTTATTGACAATTGTCCTGAAGATGGAATCGATTAAAGCGGAAATGAGGACGTCTTTTTCGTAGAAACGGCGCGTGTTGAGAGTTGACCGGTCGATAATCCTGTATTTACGGTCAAAAAGCGCTATCTTTAAATTTGTTCCGCCCAGGTCAACGCCGATGATGAATTCCCTTTTCATATGGGTGTATTTTATACGAAACTTATTAGAATTGCAAGAGATAAGTTAATATCTTAAGCTAATAAGAAATAGGATGTAGATTTAGTTTATCTTTTTAATTAAATAGATAATTAACGCTGGGGGGACAACAGGAGGGGTTAAACACAGACTCTGTTTCTGCCTGATTCTTTGGCTTTATAAAGCGCATTATCCGCTGCCTCTATCAATACCGGACCATCCTCTGCAGCCGTAGGATAAACCGCAATTCCTACACTAACCGTCACCTTCAGGTCTTCGTCATAAACATGGATAAGGGCAGCTTCAATTGACTGCCGGATACGTTCCGCAGCTAATTTAGCGCCCTCTTTATCGGTATTGGTGAGTATGATTGCGAATTCTTCTCCGCCGTAGCGGCAGAGCAAATCTACCTGCCTTAAGTTATCTTTGATCATTTTTGCGATTGCGCGCAATATCGCATCTCCCACCAGGTGGCCGTAACGGTCGTTGTAGCTCTTAAAATAATCTATATCTACCATCAGAAACGAAAGGGGGTATCCGTACTTGCCGGAATAATCTATTTCCTGCTGGAAACGTTCCATGAAATGCTTGCGGGTAAACACCGAAGTCAGTGAATCCGTTATGGCCAGTTCTTGCACGCGCTGGAAAAGCACTGCCCTTTTAACGGCAAGCAGGCACTGCCTGGACAAGATGTAAAATTTATCCTTATCCTCGTTACGCAAGCCCGATACCGCAAGATACCCTACCGCGACCTTGTTTATTTCCAGCGGGATAATGCTGTATTCTTTATAGGCGGAGAGTTCGGCCTCGGTTTTTAAAAACAGGCAGTCGTCAACATGAACGTATTTCCTTACCTGTTCCTTAAAATAGGCGAATACCCTGTTTTCATCAAGCGACCTGCAGATTTCCCTCGTTATATCATAAAGCGCCACGGTCTCATCAAGCATTGACCTTAATCTAAGGTTATCTCCCTTAAGCGCGATGCCCTCCCCTTCTACCTCTTGCCTTACCTGTTCCAGGGCCTGGATAACCTCATCGCTGCCTGAGACCTTATTCTCAAAAGAAACCTTGAGCAGGATATAAAGCGTAACCACAAGAAAAATCAATACCGCCAGAAAAAGCATGTTAGGGAATATCCTTTCGGTTATTTATTGACGGCAACGCGGTTCCTCCCCGCCTGCTTTGCGGCATAAAGTGCTCTGTCTGCCTTAAGAATCAATTCCATTTCTTCGATAGCATCTTCGGGAAACGCCGATACCCCGATAGAAACCGTCACGTTGGTTTCTACCCTGCGTAGTATTATTTTTGTCTTTTCAATCTCCCCCCTTAGCTTTTCTGCATACGTCAAGGCCTCTGTTTTGGCCAGAGACGGCAATACAACGCAAAACTCCTCGCCTCCGAAACGGCCGATGACAGAGCCGCTTACGGGCTTAAAAACCTCCGTTAGCGTCTGGCTTATAGTCCTTAACACTATGTCTCCTGCGCTGTGGCCGAATTGATCGTTGTAATTCTTGAAATAGTCTATATCGATCATCAAAAGCGAAAGCACGCTGCCCTTACGCTGGATCTTTTTGCACTCTTCTTTTAACCTCTCGAGCGCGTAATCCTTGCGGTATAAAGAAGTAAGTCCGTCGTGTATAGCCAGGTCCTGGACCTTCTGAAACAATAAACCGTTTTCCAGGGCAAGGGCTCCCAATTCGCTTATGGACACCAGAATCCGCAGGTCATCCTGAGAATAAAAGTTGGTTTGCGGGCTATCGAGCCTGAGGATACCGATAAAGGTATGGTCACAGGTAAACGGGGCACTGATAAGCGAGGATACCGGACGGGTATATTGTGATTTCAGCTGTTCGGGGTCAAACCGGAAATCCCTCTTTATGTCTTCTATCAAAAGGGGGCTGGTATGCCTTAAGACCCAGAAATCAAAGGCATCCCCCTCCTTGGCCTTGATAATCAAACCTTTGTCTTCTTTCCTGCTTTTGAAGATGCTCAGCCTCTGGGTCTGGTTATCCACAAGATAAAGTATGCAATTGCCTTTGGAGCCGGAAATTACAGAAAAGGCTATGGAAACAAGGTGCTCGGCTATGGAATCAAGCGTCAGGCTCTGGCTTATCTCTTCGATTATGTTCTTCAGACCCTCGTAGCGTTTTATTTTCTCCTGGAGGGCTGTTTTATTTTTATTTTCCCTCTGGCTTTCGTCCCTTAAAAGGTTTATCCGCTCCCTAAGCTCTTCGCTTTTGCTTTTGAATCTTCCCAATCTGTAGGAATTGGTCTTCACAAAATATACCACGACGGCAATGCAGGAAAGATAATACAGGAGCAGGGCTACGGGATGGACGAACCTACGGTGAAAAGTCAGGATAAAAGGAAAGATTATGTAGAAGAAGCCTACCAGGACAGAATAAATGATAATCCCGGTGTAGGGCCTTTTTACGAAGGAGTGAAGGTATGCGCTTAGTTTAGATGATTGTTTTTTCGGTGTCTTTATCAAAGAAATGCACCTTACTCATGTCAAAAACCATGTCTATATCCTGATTGACCTTTGGCCTGTCATGAGCTCCGACCCTGGCGATGAAAGTATGCCTTCCGGTATTCAGATAAAGATAAACTTCTGAACCCATCGGTTCTACGACTTCGCAGTTGACACGGACTATGTTTTCGGGAGGGGCGTCGGAAACGAAAAGCTTATCGTAGATATCCTCGGAACGGATACCGAATATGACGTCTCTATCGCGGTATGGCATCATGGCCTCATGCATATGCTCCACAAGTTTTACCTGAAGCTTGCCTTCGTCAAAGTATATGCGGCCGTCTTTCTTGATTATCCTGCCGCGCATAAAATTCATAGGAGGTGAACCTATGAACCCGGCAACAAACTTGTTGGCCGGATGGTCATATATGGTGATAGGGTCTGCCACCTGCTGCAAGACGCCGTCTTTCATAACGGCGATCCTGTCACCCATGGTCATGGCTTCGATCTGATCGTGGGTAACGTAGATAATCGTGGTCTGCAGTCTGATGTGCAGCTTGTGTATCTCGGTGCGCATCTGAACGCGCATCTTTGCATCAAGGTTGGAGAGCGGCTCGTCAAAAAGAAAGACCATAGGTTTGCGCACTATAGCCCGGCCCACTGCTACGCGCTGCCTCTCTCCTCCCGAAAGCTCTCTGGGCTTGCGGCCGAGGAGAGGCTTGATACCGAGTATATCCGCCGCCTCGTTTACGCGCTGGACAATTTCTGGTTTCGGATAATGCCTCAACCTTAGTCCGAATGACATATTTTCGAATACGGTCATGTGCGGATACAAGGCGTAACTCTGAAAAACCATGGCGATATCGCGGTCTTTGGCAGGGACATCGTTTATTTTCTTATTGCCTATATAAATATCCCCCGCGGTAATCTCTTCAAGCCCGGCGATCATCCTTAAGGTCGTGGATTTACCGCAACCGGACGGCCCTACCAGAACCATGAATTCCTTGTTCTCTACGCCCAGGCTTACGCTGTTGACTACTTTTATGCCATTGGAGTAAATTTTCGAGACACTGCTAAGGCTTACCTGCGCCATATTCTTTAGCTCTATTTTACCTGGGCTACTAAGTTAATAAAAGTATATACTTATCCGCCCATGTAGTCAAGCAGTTGGCCAAGCGTTGATTTCATATTCTTACGGTGCACGATCATATCTATAAGGCCATGGTTAAGCAGGAACTCCGAGCTCTGGAACCCGGCCGGAAGCTTCTGCCTTATAGTCTGTTCAATGACCCGGGGGCCCGTAAAACCGATTAATGCCTTCGGTTCGGCAATAATAAGGTCGGCAACCCCCGCAAAAGAAGCCATAACCCCTGCCATCGTCGGATTGGTAAGGACCGACAGATACGGGAGTTTCTGCCGGTGGTGGTAAGACAGGGCGGCGCAGGTCTTTGCCATCTGCATAAGACTGAACATGCCCTCATACATACGTGCGCCTCCTCCGGAACCGGAGACTATGATAAGCGGCAATTTATCTTGTGTGGCCCTTTCGATAGCCCGCGTTATCTTCTCTCCCACCACAGAACCCATTGAGCCCATGATAAAACGCGAATCGGTTACCGCGATGACCACCTCCCTGTTATCCAGCAGGCCTTTACCGTAAACCGCTGCCTCCTTTAACCCTGTGGCAGCCTCATCCGCGGCTAATTTCTCCTTATATGTCTTAGGGCCCTTGAAATCAAGGGGATCGGAGGAAAGCATGTCCTTGTCAAACTCCTCAAAGGTGTCTTTATCTACCAGTGTCGCTATCCTCTCGTAGGCTCCAAGCGTAAAATGATGATTACATTTTGGGCATACCCTCAGATTCTCTTCAAGGGTCTTCTTGTATTGGGCGGTAGAGCATTCTTCGCACTTGACCCATAACCCATCAGGTATCTCTTTCTTCTTCAGCCTTACGATCGTATATTTTGGTTTTCCAAATAGAGCCATAGTAGTCAGGGCTTAATCGTGTTTGTGGATTACCAGGCCCGATAAGACCTTCGGGTAGAAATAGGTGGATTTGGCCGGCATCTTTTCCCCTTTTAACGCTACATCCATTATCTGCTGTATCCTGACCGGGTTCAAGAAAAAGGCAATGCTCGAGTTATCCTGATCCGTACGCCTGACCAGCTCATCGGCATTATGACTGAAAAATATCCTTTCTTTATCTTCCAGCGGGATCCCGAGGATATCACGTAAAACCAGATAATTGAGCACGGAGACATCCAGCTGCCTGTACTCCGCCGGCTTATCGATAATAACTTTATCAATGACCTTTGTATTCTTAAACCTGAGCAGCCAATACCTTTTTTCTCTGTACATACCCAACAGGTGTTCTCCGCTGCCGCAGGCCCTTTGCATCAAAAGGAAAAGCCTGTCTTTATCTTTAACCTCCTCCACGTCGAAATTGACTTGCAGTTGCTTAAGGAAAGCTTCCAAAGAAAATTCCCGGCTGATTTTAGCCAACCGGTGTATAGGCATAATCGTCAGGTCGCGCGATTCCACGCTTGTAAAATAGGCCAATACGTAATCAAAGCCCTCTTCCGGTTTTCTCTGTTTTTTTCTCCTGTTCATTTCCTGGCGGTAAGCGCAGGATACCTCGTAACGGTGGTGGCCGTCCGCTATGAAAATATTGGAGCCCTCCAGCGCCAGGGAAATCTTTTCTATGACAGCCGGATCATTTATTCTCCATAGCTTATGGACGGTGCCCTCATCATCGGCAACCTCAATAAAAGGTTTTTTGTCGGAGAGGTATTCCTGATGGAGGGAGGGAATTATACGCTTCTTATCCGAAAAAATGACAAAGATGGGGCTCAGGTTTGCTTTTACCGCCCTTAAAAGCTTGAGCCTGTCTTCCTTGGCTTCAACCCGCGTCCTTTCGTGGCCGAATATACAGCTGGCATTCTCTTCAAGTTTCAACAGCGCGATAAACCCAAACCTGGTCTTCTTCTCGCCTTTAAGGTTATACTGCTGGCTATAAAAGTAGGCTGCCGGAGACTCTTCCTGCGTCAAGACCCTGGCTTTCAGCCATTCCTTGAAATAAACGCCGGCTCTATGATACTTATCTTCCCCGGCTATATCCTTTCCCAATTCCAGATAAATCAGATTATACGGCGAGCGCGCATGATAGGCATCCTGTTGCGAGCCAGAGATAACGTCATAAGGCGGGCAGACCACATTCTTTAATCCGCCGACTTTTTCCTGGTTATAAATTACCGCGCGTAGCGGCCTGATTTTTGTCATCGATAAAAAATAGTGCTTAAGAAAACTCCGGCGCTGTCGTAGGTAACGTCTATTACGGAGGCGCACCTGCCGGGCACAAAGCTCTGGTGAAACTCATCGATAATCGCGTAAAAGACACAGATTAGCAGAGCTAATAAAAAACGCCTTACCCGGCTGCCTCCGGGGTTATATGCCTTTAAGGCACGGATAACCAAGAAAGATAACAAGGCGTATTCCAGGATGTGAAAAACCAGGTCCTGGTAGGAAAATATTACCGGGATCTCCTCCCCGGGCAAAGATGAAAAATGGAAAATGATTATAGCATAAACAATGACCGGTAACCAATATTTTAAGAACCTTTTAAAGGAATGATTAGTCACCGCCGCAACCATGGCAACCTTTTTGGGCGTGTGGGCAACCGGCAGGCCCCTCTTTAGGGTGCTGCTTTGCGGATGGTTTACGGTAATCAGTGGCATAAAAGCCCGAGCCCTTAAAAATCAACCCTGCTCCCGGGCTAATAAGGCGCCTGACCTTCTTTGAGCATTTAGGACATTTATCCAGCCGTTTTTCCTTGATACCCTGAAATTGCTCAAAGCGAAAACCGCACTCAGTACATTCGTATTCGTAAGTTGGCATGATAACCCTTTCTCTATCTGAACGTCTTTTTTATCCTCTCGCCGAAACTGTCTTTCCTTGAGCCGTCTTCTCCGGAAATCCTGGCAAATTCCTCTATGAGCCTGCGTTGTTCACTGCTCAGGTTCGTCGGTATTTCCACGTTGACCCTGACCAGCTCATCCCCCAGCTCTCTGGAGTGCAAATCGCGGACCCCCTTATCTTTAAGCCTGAAGATCTTACCGCTCTGCGTGCCTGAGGGGATCTTCATGCTCACCCTTCCTCCTAACGTAGGTATCTCAACCTCTCCGCCTAAAATCGCCTTGCTTAAACTTATATTTATTTCCGTCAGTATATCGTTATTGTGCCGCTGAAAAACCGGATGGTGTTCTACTTCAATTATTACGTATAAGTCTCCGTTTGCAGACGGCCCTGATTCACCCTCGCCTCTTATCCGCAGCTGTGAACCTGTATCCACCCCCGCGGGGATCTTTACCTGTATCTTACGTGTAACCTTTGTCCTTCCTTCCCCATGACATTCAGGGCAAGGGGTCTGGATTAAACTGCCCTCTCCCCGGCAACGGGAACATGTCTGGGCCATCTGAAAATAACCGTTTGAAACTACGGTCCTGCCCGAACCCCGGCATTGAGGACATGTGATTTTTTTAGTCCCCGGCTTTGCCCCTGAGCCGGAACAGGTCCTGCAGGTTTCATAGCGCGGCACGCTGATGGTCTTCTCGCAGCCGTCTGCCGCCTCCTCCAGGGTAATGGAAATGCTTATTTGGAGGTCCCTGCCGCGCCTTGCGCGTCCGGACCTCGCCCTGTGGCTTGTGCCGAAAATATCAAAACCTAAGTCGCTGAAAATACTCTCAAAAACTCCGCCCCCCAGACCAAAATCCCCTAAATCCTGAAAGACGGTATTGAAATCAGCACCCTTAAAGATATCTTCATAGGCATATTTCTGGTCTATACCGGAGTGTCCGTACTGGTCATAAAGGGCGCGTTTCTGGGAATCCGAAAGCACGGCATAGGCCTCAGATATCTCCTTAAATTTCTCTTCCGCCTCTTTTTTCTGCTCGTGGGGCACCCTGTCAGGATGATAGCGTAAGGCCATCTCCCGATAGGCCTTTTTTATCTCATCAAGGGTAGCATTTCTCTTAACACCCAGTATCTCGTAATAATCGCGTTTAGTGCTCACTTTATCTTACTTGCTGTCTTTCCCGTCTTCTTCCTTATATTCCGCGTCAATGATGTCTTCGTCCTTCTTTTTCTCCTGCGGTTCTTCCTGCGGCTCTTCCTTGCCTTGCGTCTTCTGCTGGCCCTGCTGTTTGGCTGAGGCCTGCTTGTAGACTTCCTCGGCAAGCTTATGAGACGCCTTCATCAACTCATCCATATTCTTCTTAATCCTGTCGACATTCTTGTCTTTTATCGCCTGTTTCAGGTCATTCAATTTCGCTTCTATATCCGCGCGTTCAGATTGAGATACCTTATCGCCGAACTCCTTAAGCGATTTTTCGGTTGAATATGCAAGGGTATCTGCCTGATTAATCATCTCTATTTCTTCTTTTTTCTTTGCATCATCGGAGGCAAACTTCTCCGCATCCTTGATCATCTTATCAATCTCTTCCTTGGAAAGTTTCTTAGGCGCGGTGATGCGGATGGATTGCTCCTTGCCTGTGCCTAAATCCTTGGCCGAGACATGGACGATGCCGTCACGGTCAATATCAAATTTTACTTCAATCTGCGGGACGCCGCGGGGTGCAGCCGGAATCCCCACCAGGTCAAACCTCCCTAATTCCACATTATCATCAGCCATGGGCCGCTCTCCCTGCAAGACGCGTATGGTAACTGCGGTCTGGTTATCGGCGGCAGTAGAAAAGGTCTGGCTCTTTTGAGTAGGAATGGTGGCATTCCTTTCGATTAATTTTGTATTGACTCCGCCCAATGTCTCGATACCCAGCGACAAAGGCGTTACGTCAAGTAAAAGTACGTCCTTGACGTCTCCCTTGATAATCGCTGCCTGGATCGCGGCTCCCAGGGCAACGCATTCCATGGGGTCAACCCCGCGCTCGATTTTCTTGCCTACGTAATCTTCCACAAACTTCTGCACTATAGGCATACGCGTGGGGCCGCCGACCATGATAATGCGGTCAATATCCTTGGACGTAAGCTTTGCGTCGGATAATGCCTGTTCCATAGGATGCCTGCATCTATTTATTATCGGCGAAATAAGGTCTTCCAGCTTTGCCCTGGTAATTGACATGGTCAGATGTTTCGGGCCTGATGCATCCGCCGTAATAAACGGCAGGTTTATGTCCGTGCTTACGGTAGAAGACAGCTCGATCTTCGCTTTCTCCGCTGCTTCACGTACCCTTTGTACCGCCATCTTGTCATTCATAATATCAATGCCTGTTTCGCGCTTGAATTGCCCAGCGATATACTCAAGAAGGGCTTTATCCATATCCGTACCGCCAAGCTGCGTGTCTCCGGAAGTTGACTGCACGTGAAATACCCCCTGCTCCATCTCCATTATGGTGACATCCAGGGTCCCGCCGCCTAAATCAAAGACCATGATCTTCTGCGCCTCTTTGGCCTTATCCAAACCAAAGGCCAAGCAGGCAGCGGTGGGCTCATTGATAATACGCAAAACCTTCAGGCCCGCGATTTCACCGGCGTCCTTGGTTGCCTGGCGTTGGTTATCATCAAAATATGCTGGGCAGGTTATAACAACCTCTTCTACCTTGTCTCCGAGATAACTTTCCGCGTCCTGCTTTATCTTTTGTAGAATAAACGCGGATATCTGCTGCGGCGTATAACTTTTCCCGTATATCTTAAACTGAAAGTCTGTGCCCATTTTACGTTTAGCAGCCTGCACCGTGCCTTCGGCGTTAATCGCTGCCTGGCGCCTTGCCGGCTCGCCGACTAAACGCTGCCCGTCTTTCGTAAATGCGACATAGGAAGGGAATGCCTTGCCGGAAGCTACCCCTGCGCCTTCTGCCGAAGGTATAATCACGGGCCTCCCCGCCTCCATTACCGCTGCTGCTGAATTTGATGTTCCTAAGTCAATACCGATAACTTTTGCCATAGTAACCTCCTGAGTTTATACTTTCGCGGCCAAAAATGTTGTCCTTTAGGGCAAGGATGAAGAATTGAACACCTAATGCATTTGCCTAGTGAAATCCTTACGTTTTCTGTAAGGAGGCCGCTCAAGTATTTCATTTAAAGAAATCGCAAGGCTTAAAGCCCTGCGAAGATTCATTTATCCGTATCTGCTTCTTCTATTTTTACTGTGCCATCAGGCTTAGCAACTGCTACCTTTACCTTTGCCGTCCTGATTACGCGTCCGTTCAAAAGATAACCTTTTTGTAATTCCTCTATAACCGTATGCTCCGGGACATCCTTATCCTGCGCCTGCATCAATGCCTCGTGGAAATTGGGGTCAAATGGCCTGCCCTTTGCTTCGATAGGCCTTACCCCATGCTCCTTGAGCATTTCATAAAGATGCGCCAGTATCATCTCTACCCCTTTTAGAAAAGCAGGCAGATCTTCATGTTTGGCCTGGGCAAGCTCTATAGTCCGCTCCAGGTCATCCATTATATTAAGAAGCTCAAGCACTACTGCCTCGGTGGCAAATTTTAGATATTCCTGCTTTTCCCTGTCCAGGCGCTTGCGGGTATTCTCGAATTCCGCCTGGAGCCTGAGCAATTTATCCCAATTCTCCTGGCCCTTCTGAGCATCTTCTTTAAGCTTAAGGTATTCGGCTTCAGACAGGATTACCTTTTTTTCTTCCTTGAGATGATTTTCTGCTTTTTTGGCGTTTTCTTTCTTCTCTTCCATAGTCTAAAGGTTGCTCAGTAAATCAGTCAAAACATCGGAAATATATTCCAAGGTGGGAATAGCATGCCTATATTCCATCCGCTTGGGCCCTAAAATCGCCACCCTTCCGATAGGCTTGTCTTTTATGCGGTAGCTGGATATAATCAGGGAGCAATTATCTATTTCCGGAAGCCCCATCTCCTCGCCTATATAAACCTCCATCCTTCTATCCATCTGACGGTTGATTAGTTTCATCAACTTCTCTTTGTCTTCGATAAGCCTGATAAGCAGACGCATCTTTTCGAAGTCGTGGAATTCCGGCTGATCAAGGATAAGGCTTATGCCGCGGTAGAAGAATCTATCCTGCCACTCCAAAAACGATACGATCCCGGCATAGTTGGTAATGGTAGAGATGACTGCCGAGGTATTCTCTAGTATATCCTCCAGGCGTTTTATCTCCCTTTTGTACTGCCGGACGATATTCTCTTTTTCTTCATCCAGCAAATCTATCCTTGAAGCAAGCAGGTCAACATAATACCTGTAGCCTTTACTGGTTGGGATCCTGCCTCCGGAGGTATAAGGATGCGTTAAATACCCCTCGCTCTCCAGCTCGGAAAAGATATTCCTTATCGTGGCTGAACTCAGGTTAAATTCCCTGGCGATATCTTCGGAAGATATGGCAGAGGCATTCCTGATATACCTGTCGATAGTGGCATTCAAGACCGCCTGCCTTCTGGCGCTGTGGTCAATACTTTTTACCATATTCGTAATGACGGGTATTAAATCCCGTAGTTGCGGGGTTGGCTGAATGAATTAGCACTCTTGCTGCAAGAATGCTAATTCTAACACAAATCAGTCCTTTGTCAATGCCTATCGGCACAGCCTTCGTTACGGATTATTCCGTTTCTTCTTTCTCGAGAATGATCCTAATCCCGTGGATGTTCACGTGCCTATCTTCCATCAGATAGTGCACGTATTCGAGCCTCTTTACGTCTTTCAACGAATAAAGACGGCTCTTTCTACCAATCCTTTTGGGCCGCACTATTCCGGTTTTATCCAATTGACGCAAGGTCCAAACAGGCAAGTCAACAAGTTTACTGACTACACTTATTACATAAACCGGTTCATCAGGACTGATTTGGATATCAAATATACCCATAGCCCCCTCTCCTTACTTCTTATTTATGGAATATAACACATACTAATGACTTTGTCAAGGTATTCTAACAAAATATATTAGATATTCTAATAGATTTATTCTTTCTCTCTGTATTGCAATATGTTATGTATTAATGACTCCGGCAAACCAACAACAATTTTTATTCCCCCCTGCGTGTATTTGATCTCCTTTATTTTACCTTGACGATAAAGAAAGTCTACTAAATCCATACGGTCAGCAGGCAGCGACAATTTAAGGTTGACCAGCTTAAAAGGAAGATTTTTTTCCAGTAACAAAAGCAATTCCTGTATATTCTTTTCCTGGCTTGCGGAGATGAAAACAGGATTGGTAAAGCTCTCCGGGATAGTTGAGATGTCCGGCGCCTGTTCTAAAAGGTCTATCTTGTTCAATACGGTAACCATTGGCTTATTCTCTATGCCTAATTCTTTAAGCACCTTAAACACCGCTTCTTTATGTTCCTGGAATTTCGGATGGGCTATATCTAAAACATGTATCAAGAGGTCAGCGTCAATCAACTCTTCAAGGGTCGCCTTAAACGCCTCTATCAAATGGTGGGGCAAATCATGCAGGAAACCTACGGTATCCGACAACACTACATGTTCACCGTTAGGAAGCTTAAACCTTTTAGATAAGGGGTCAAGCGTAGTAAATAAGCTGTCTGCTACAGCCTGGGATGAACCGGCCAGGGTATTCAGAAGAGTTGATTTCCCTGCATTGGTATATCCTACGAGAGAAACACTGGGAATCTGTTGAATAGCCCTCTTTTTGCGCATAAGCTGCCTGTGCAGGCTTATCTGTTTTAGGTCTGATTTCAGCCTGTCTATCCGTTTTCTTATTCGCCTACGGTCAACCTCCAGCTTCTGCTCTCCCGGTCCGCTGGTGCCTATTCCTCCTCCCAGCCGGGAAAGCATTATGCCTTTGCCTACCAGCCGGGGAAAAAGATACTGAAGTTGGGCTAACTCTACCTGCGTTTTTCCCTCAGGGCTCCTGGCATGCCTGGCAAATACATCCAGGATAAGCTGTGTACGGTCAATTGTTTTCCTCCCGATCAATTCTTCAAGGTTACGTTGATGCGTGCCGGAGAGGTCATGGCTGAATATAACTACATCAGCAGCCATCTCCTGGCACTGCAGGGAAATCTCTTCTGCCTTGCCCCTGCCTATCAGAAAATTAGGAGTCGGTTTATCGCAAATACAGGAAACATTGTCAAGGATCTCTACACCGCAAGCCATGACCAGCTCTTCAAGCTCTATGGCAGAATCCTCCATACTCCAGTTATCCTTGTCAGTTTTAAACTTGATTGTGACTAATAAAGCCTTTTCCATATGCGGTCTGCTATTTGTCCCGGCGTCTCGTTATTTTTTATATGTATCCACTTTATACGCTTGTCCTTTCTGAACCAGGTGAGTTGCCTTTTGGCGTATAAACGGCTGTTATGCTTTATTAGATCCTTTGCCTTTTCCAAATCATATAATCCCTCGAAGTAGCCCTTTAGTTCATTCAGTCCTATAGCATAGGCAGCGGTCCTGCTTAACTTGCGTCTCAGCAGCTTTTGCGCCTCCTTAACTAAGCCCTTTTTGAACATCCCTTCCACTCTTTGCTCTATCCTGCGATAGAGCCCTCTACGCTCCATATTCAGGCAGAAGATTCTTACGTCGTATTGGTCAACCAGGCCTTTTCTCTGTTTCTGCAGCACTGATATGGGCCTACCGGTTAATTCAAAGACCTCCAGCGCACGGATTATTCTTTTTGTGTCGTTGGGGTGTATCCTGGATGCGGCTTCCGGGTCAATACCCGCTAATTTCTGATGCAGGAAATTACTTCCTTTTAAAACCGCCTCCCGCTGCAGCCTGCGCCTTATCTTTATGCTGGAAGAGGCGCCTTCAAACAAACCATCCAGCAATATCGACATATACAGCCCTGTGCCGCCTGCTATAATAACTGTTTTACCGGACCCGATTATCTGCCTAATCTTCCCCGTTGCATCCTTGACGTATTGGCTGACATCGTATTCCTTCTGCGGGCTTACTATGCCGAGCAAATGATGCCTTATCCGTTTCCTGGCGGAAACAGACGGCTTGGCAGTCATTACGTCCATGCCTCTATAGACCTGCATGGAATCGCAGGAAACTATTTCTGCCTTCATCTTCCTGGCCAAAAACAGGCTGACCTCGGTTTTTCCGACGCCTGTCGGACCTACCAGGAAATACAATGTCTTTTTTTCTGTCATGGGTTAGGGGAAAAGGTGGGTAGGATATCCTTCCTGAGAAAGCTTTCTTTCGAGTTCCTGCGCCTGGTTGCGGGTACGAAACCTGCCTACCCTTACGCGGTAAATAGTTTTGCCGTGGGAAATACCTTCTTCCACAAAAGCAGGATAACCTTTCTGGATCAGTTTACCGGAGAGATTGTTTGCGTTGGTTGACGCGGAAAAAGACCCTACCTGGACCGTATAATAATCTAAAAGCGGACCGCTTTCCTGCTGGATAAGCAATTCGGTGGTCAATGGCGCTGATTTCTTGAGCGAATCCATATATTTATTAGCCTCTTCGGTATTACCCTGGCGCAAGGAACATTGATTCAACCTGTGCAAGGCCACAGGACGCATCGTTGCAGAACCGCTATTGGCAAGAGCACCGTATTCCTGGATTGCTTTTGCGTAATCCCCTTTAAGAAAATAGGCATCTCCCAATCCCAGCATAGCCCTTTCTTTATAGCGGCTTCCGGGGAATTCATTTATAATGATCTCGAATATATCTGATGCGCGCAGGTAATTACCTGTTTTTAGATAGCTTAGGCCTGCCAGATAATAAAGCTCGTCCGCCTCGGGCGGATGCCCTTTCAAGCTGGCGAGTGCCCTTTCGCATTCGTTTATCGCTGCATTGTAATCACCGCTTAAATAAAGGGACTTTATCCTGTCAAGATTAAGCGCGCAGGCAGAGGTGGAAAAAAAGACAACCGCCAGCATAACCAGCAGCACCTTTAACATTTTTTCTCCCTTGAAATGCCTTTCTGCAACTCCAATATCAACCCGTGCCTTTTTTCTTTCTCTGCCTGCGGGACATCATCCGTAAATCCTCCGGCAGCGGTCCGTGGCCTTGGCGAATATTTAAAGATGTAGGCGGAATCAAATCTGACCTTTTCCACCAGCTTGCGGGTATCCTGAAAATCATCGGCGCTTTCTCCGGGGAACCCTACGATGATATCCGTACTCAGGAGCCCACCCTTAATAATTTTACGATAACTATCCGCCAAATCCAAATAATATTTACGGCTGTATCCGCGGTTCATTAATTTAAGTATCCTGTCTGAGCCTGATTGCACCGGCAAATGCAGGTACTTCTTTAATTTATCCGCTTTGGCCATTGCCTCAAACAGCTGTACCGTAGTATCCCTGGGGTGCGAGGTTATAAAACTGAATTCCTTTAGCCCCTTAATGCCGTTAACACTGCCCAATAGCTCAATAAAAGAAACACCGTTATCCCTGTAGGCATTTACGTTTTGCCCCAATAAAGTAATATTCTTTATCCCTTTATCCACTGCCTCCTCTATTTCTTTCAATATATCCTTGTGGCTGCGGTTATGTAATTTGCCCCTGACATACGGCACCACGCAGTAGGAACAATAATTGGAACACCCTTCGGAGATTACCACATAAGCATGGTTTTTGTCTTCGTAAAAACCAGTATGATAAATATCTTCGGGACGGCTGGTGCCTGCCGTCTCCCAGATCTTACGTTCAAACAGCATCTCGTCCGCTGGCCTTCGGATGCCCGAAGTCAGTGTCTTTATTATCTGCGGGATTTTATTGATATCCGAGGGCCCTACCGCAAAGTCCACCTGAGCGGAACGCTCAAAGATACTCTCCTGATAATTCTGCGCCATACACCCGATTAAGCCGATTATTTTATTTTTTGCGCGATTGGCCGTACGCAAACGCGAAGCACCTTCTTTCTTATACCGGCCGATCTCCGACCAAACCTTATCTTCTGCGTGCTGGCGCACGGAGCAGGTATTAATAATCAGGATATCCGCTTTTTCCGGTCCTTTTGCAATCTTATATCCCTGCTTTTGCAGCAGCCCGCTGACCACTTCGGAATCCCTGACATTCATCTGGCACCCAAAATTTTTAATAAAAACTTTTTTTCTATCCTTACTCATATCAATTGGTTATCAATATCAAGCCAAGTGTCTAAAAGTGTAAAAGAAGATGAACGATGGTGATTTTAAGTGGCTTTTAATGGAAATTTTATTGTATTTCTCCATTTTATGAGGTTTTCGATGTCTAAAACTGTAAAAACCGGATAATTCCTGTAGTCTCTCTTCGGCTTAAACCAGCCTTTCTTGATCCAATAATACAATGTCTGGCGGTGAACTTTTAATATTCCTGCTGCCTGTGTTAAATTGTATCTTTTGTCTGACCTTTCAATGCTTTTACGAAATATCTTCTTATCGTTTTCCTCTATCTGATTTTCTAGCTTCTTTTGCTTTTCTAATTTTGTATTCAGTTGCCGTTCTCGATCTATTAGATAAAGCTGATACAGCAACTTAATCCCCTGCTCAAAACTCTTCTGTTCTTCGCTTCCATAAAGAAAAATTTTGATTATTTTGCCTTCCTTATCACAAAAAACCAGATCCTTTTTTAAAACCGTGCATAAGCACCTCCTTTAATTGTATTTGAATAATAATTTATTCTCTACACAACGACTTTTGGATACATGTATGCGCTTAGAAAAGATATGGCAAATGTAGCAATAACAAGAATAATGATGTCAAAAGGAAGCCGCGATATATTCCCAGTAATCAGCAGGACTCGCAGGCCATCAACCATGTAAGTGAGGGGATTTATGTTAGCAACTGCTTGAAGCCATGAAGGCATAATTGAAATTGGATAAATAGCATTTGATGCAAAAAATAATGGCAATGTGATAATCTGGCCTATGCCCATGAAGCGCTCACGGGTTTTTACTATAGAGGCGATAATCATGGATAATCCTGTAAAGAAACTTGCGCCAAGCATGGTGATAAAAACCACACCAAGAATCGAAAGAAGCGTAATCTGAAGATGGATTTGCAAGATGAGGGTAAAAATATAGATGATTACCGCCTGGCTTAATCCCCGTACTCCGGCTGAAATCATTTTTCCCCACACCAGCGCCAAGCGGGGTGTTGGGGTAACTAATATCTTTTGAAGTAATCCCATGTCGCGTTCCCAGATAATTGCCAACCCATAAAATATCGAAACAAAGGTTATGGATTGAGTTAGGATACCGGGAGTGATGAACTGTAAATAAGTAAATCCTTCGGTGGGTATGGCGCGGATTTTGCTCAACGCCTCTCCAAAAATACCCAGCCATAAAATAGGCTGTATGGCGCGGGTAATAAGCTCGGTTGGATCGTGGAGGAGCTTTCTTACCTCCATTTCAGCCATTACCCAAGTTTTTCTGATAAGTTGTAAGAGGTAATTTAACATGTCTTAACCCAATCTATGTTGTATTTGTCTTGTTCTTTTTATTTCGTGGAAGTTGCCGTTTGTTTGAAGTTCATTACCGGAAAAGAAAATAAAGGCGTCTTCAAGCGTGGCGTCCTTCTTGTTGGTTCTTTCTTTTAGCTCTGCAACAGTGCCAATAGCAGCAATTTCTCCGGCATTCATAATAGCAACCTTGTCGCAGACATCCTCTGCTTCTTCCATATTGTGTGTAGAAAAGAAAATTGTTGTTCCAAAAGTATCGCGTAACTCTACGAGATGCTCCCAGATATGACGTTTTGCAATAGGATCGAGCCCTGTAGTCGGTTCATCAAGAAAAAGCACGTCTGGATGATGCAACATGGCCTGCCCGACTTCCAGCTTCCGTATCATCCCTCCTGAAAGCGTCCTTACAAGCGACCCGGCGTATTTTTCCAAGTCAATAAATTCAAGTATTTGTTTTATACGCTCATCGCACTCACGATAAGGGACATCATAAAGATGCGCCATAAGCATTAGATTCTCGCGCACAGTGAGCGATCCGTCCACAGAAATCATCTGAGGCACGTAGCCGATGACTTTGCGCACTTCGGCTGGCTGGTGAATCACACTATGGCCATTAATGGTTGCGTCGCCGCTTGCGGGCGATAGTAAAGTAATGAGCATCCTTATGGTCGTAGTTTTACCCGCTCCGTTTGGGCCAAGAAAAGCAAAAATCTCTGATTGCTTAACTTCGAATGAGATATTTTTAACTGCCTGGATCGAGCCAAAATTCTTGGACAAATTATTAACCTTAATTATCATCTTATCCATGTTTTACAGCCAGCCTTTATCTTTCCAATACTGGTATTCTTCCTGCCAATCATTTTTTCTGGATTTGATTATTTCCCGGAAATGCTGTTTGCCTTTTTCAATGAGCTCTATCTGTTTTGGGTAAATATTCTTTTGTTTGATATCCTTGGCTAGTTTTTTGCCTAATTTAAAGGCTTCGTTAATTTTATCCTGGTCAAGTCGACTGCCGCTAGATATGCCACCCGAATATTGTGCTCCGCAAGTATGCGCATAATGCTTAAGATAATCCAAAACGTCTTTGTTCTGTCCGCTTCCCGATGAAACAACGCCTACAACGTATTTACCTAAAAGACGCTTGCAGTGAATAAAGTGCGCTGAACGATCAAACAAAGCTTTCATTGAGGCAGTTACCTGATTTATATAGTTTGGGCTTGCTAAAATTATGCCTTCTGCATCAAGTATCTTTTCGAGAATCAAATGCACGTCATCTTTTATAGGACATTGCAAAATTTTCTCGTGGCATTTTTCGCAATGACAGCAAAATTCTATCCTATGGTTGGACAAATGTATAATCTCGGATTCTACAGAATCAACGCATCCCCTCAACCCCCATTTTTTCAGCGACAGTGACCTCAAGTTTAGGGTTTAATTAACTTTTAGGATTTTAGGGCGTTTTTTTGAAAAAGCGCTAAATTTTTTGCGATAGGAAGCCCTACAATCGACGAACTGC
>Ga0172370_10001754_pt1 | contig 32402 bp, 28 predicted proteins | sample LakKiv5m_FD_114538 | JGI IMG/M metagenome (GOLD analysis project Ga0172370, IMG submission 114538) | Freshwater microbial communities from Kabuno Bay, South-Kivu, Congo - kab_022012_11.5m | ecosystem: Environmental > Aquatic > Freshwater > Lake | place: Democratic Republic of the Congo...
GGCATAAAGCCGAAAGGCTTGGTCTTGGCGGCGTTTATTATTTCCCAGACATTGAGGCCCATTTTATTACACATAAGAGCAAGTTCGTTTACCATGGCGATATTGACGCTGCGGAAGGTATTTTCTAAAAGCTTCACCATTTCAGCTGAACGGGTAGACGCGACTGTAACCACCTCTTTTATCGCCTGAAAATACAAAAGCCTCGCAAGCTCCGTGCACTGGGGAGTAACGCCGCCTACTATCTTGGTAATATCCCTTGTTTTATATTTAGGATTGCCCGGATCAACTCTCTCGGGAGAAAACGCCAGAAAAAAGTCTTTGCCTACCCTTGAACCGTCAACATCAAGCTTGGGAAGGATTATCTCTTCTGTTGTGCCGGGATAAGTAGTGCTTTCAAGTATTACAAGTTGCCCTTTCCTTTTATTTTTGGCTATTGCGTCGCTCGCTGAAAGTATATAGGAGATGTCCGGTTCTTTAGTCTTACGTAGAGGCGTAGGAACGCAGATAATAATAGCGTCCATTTTGCCAAGAAGTTTTGTATCAGTAGTAGCTTTTAGCCTGCCTGTAGCTACGAGTTCTTTTATATCTCTTGAAGGAACATCCAGTATATAAGATATTCCTTTATTGATGCTCGCGACCTTCTTATCGTCTGTATCAAAGCCGGTAACACTGAAACCGACTTTCGCAAACTCAACTGCCAGAGGAAGCCCGACATACCCCTGCCCGATTATCCCGATATTCGCTTTTTTATTTTCAATTTTCGCCTTTAATTCATTAAACATATTACAATCGCCCCCATAAACTTGACAAAACTTACATTGTCACAATGTCAAGTTTATGTAAACTTTACAAACTAACAATGTCACAGTGTCAAGTTTTTAGCTTTTGCCACCAGGTGGTGTTGGTTTTGTACCAGTTTATTGTTTCTTTTATGGCTATGTTAAAGTCTTTTGAGCTCTTCCAGCCTAATTTCCTGATTTTCGAAGAATCAAGAGAATAGCGCCGGTCATGGCCGAGCCTGTCAGCAACATAACGGATCATTTTATCGGTTTTGCCAAAATCTTTCAATATAATCTTTGTAAGCTCTATATTTGGAATTTCAAAGTTTCCGCCTATATTGTACACCTCTCCGATCTTGCCTTTGTGGAGCACCAGATCGATGGCAGAGCAATTATCCATAACATACAGCCAGTCGCGGACATTCATGCCGTCTCCGTAAAGCGGAACTTGTTTATTTTCCAGGAGATTAGTGATAAATAGCGGAATTACTTTTTCCGGGTACTGGTATGGCCCAAAGTTATTGCTTGAACGGGTAATGATAACAGGCGATTTAAAGGTCATATAATACGCCATAGCCAGATGATCCCCGCCTGCTTTGGCTGCTGAGTAAGGGCTGTTTGGCCTAATGGGGCTCGCTTCTTTAAAAGAACCCTTGGTTATACTGCCGTATACTTCGTCCGTATTCCCGCAAAAATCAAATCTTCCATTTCTTTCAACTAAAAAGTTCTTATTATCTTTGACTTTCAAACACCATATATCTCCTTTATAATTAACTATTTTATTCCTATGCCGGCTAATACTTTTCATAGTGCTTGCAATAAAAACATAATAACTATCACCTTCTATTTTTCTACCATTAATAAAAGATCTTGAATGCCTCTTATGTATGCTTGGTTTAAGATTTAACTTTATACAAAGTTCGGAGATATCGGAAGTTAATCTCTCGGACACCGTATGATATATTTTATTTTTATACCCATCGGAATCTAATAATCCTTCCAATAAATATTTTAAGTATGCGGGTGAGTATTCCAGTGCCCAACGCGGTATGTGCTTATTATAAGCCCCCTGCCCACATTGATTAAAAAGCTCCATGAAAACTTTAGATGTAAAATATAAATGCGTTCCCGCCTTTCCCTTATGACAATGATAATTTATACCTAAATTTGACAATGTATTTTCTACTCTTTTTCTGCATTTATCATTAATCGGGATATCAAAAAATATTCTATAACCATGACTTATTGAACTATAATTAGATTCTTTTTGTATAGATTTAAAACATCCTGTATCTTTGTCTCTTGCTTTTTGTAAATACACATCCCTTTGTAAACCTGTTCTAGTATCTGTCTCTCTTTCTTGATAAGCAGTAAATCCATCCCCTATAAAAATCCCTAAAAGGTACATCAAATCTTTCGTTTTAACGCTGCCATGGCCATTAATATTAAAACTTTCTTCATCCTTTCCTAACCAGCTACCTTCTGGCATATAAAAAATACTTCTCTTATAAGACTGTTCAGCTGTTTCTATTACTATTTTTTTCTTCCCTGTGTTCATTATAAACATATTGTGATTAGGGGTCACTAATAAATCAATTCTTTGATTTTTAAAATGGACCATTTTCCCATTATATGGCTGAATAATAATTTTTTCTATCGGTTTGACTTCAATTTTTCTAGTGACTGGATTTAAAGAAAAAACTTTATCCCCTTTCTTTAACTCTTTATAAGATTTTAAACCATCTATTGTTAAAGCTCTTGTTTTATCATCATAACAACTGATTTGAATGAATCTTTTGATATTATGCCTTTTGGCGGCTTCGAGAAGCACATATACGCCATGGATATTGGTGCGGATAAATTCTGAGGCATCTTCTATGGACCTGTCCACATGGCTCTCGGCTGCAAAATTAACAATCACATTGCAATTTTTTACAATTTTTTCCACTATCTTTTTATCACAAATATCTCCTTTAATAAAAGTATAGCGCTTATCGCCTTCTATATCTCTCAAATTATCCGGATTGCCGCAGTATGTAAGCTTATCAAGATTTACGATTTTATACGCGGGGTATTTCTTCAGCATCTCTTTTATAAAATTTGACCCGATAAACCCGCATCCGCCGGTTACAAGAATTCTCATATGCTCTCCAGACACGCGAAACTATCTTTATCTAAACACAAAAGAGCTCTAAATAATGCAACATTCTCATTAAGATTTGGAGTCTTCTCCATATATAAAGCCCCCAGCATTTCTTTAGCGCGCAGTAATTCTTTTAGTTTTCTCATATCTTTTAAACAAACTATGGTCAAATAAAAAAGCTCAAAAGCTCTTTCATAACAGCTTTTTACTTTTTCAGTGTCGTTATTCTCTATCCAGTTTTTAGCCCTGTTAAGTTCGTTCCCAATCATTATAAGTTGTTTATAAAATGGAAATGTGTTCCACTTTTCTTCTGTAAGCGTTTGATGGTATTTTAATATCATATTATTAAGTCATTTACTACTTTTTGTATTTGAGCTCTTAAATCATTACTTTTTATATCCATAGAAGCATTGCCTTGTGAAGGCCTTATATTAATAAGTGATGTATATTCGATAAGCTTTTCTTTATCGGCTTTGGGATAAATATTTATCCCCCAAAGATTTTCTTGTTTTGACCCGTTTTTAAGCAGCAGCTCTTCTAGATCAGAATGCAGTTCTGCGTCTACAGCTAAAATTTTATTTTCAATATCTACTACAGCCTTTACCATATCTTTGAAATAATGCAGATATTTTTCTGAGATATCTATTTTTGTAACACCGGACTTTATGATTTGCATTTTCCGGCCACCAGGTTATTTGCGCGTAAAAGCGCTTCGTGCGTTCCACAATCTGACCACCAGCCGTCCAAGATAGCGAATGTCATTTCCCCACGTTTTATGTACTCGTTATTCACATCTGTAATTTCTAGCTCTCCCCTGCCGGAAGGCTTCAGGGTTTTAATAATATCAAAAACTTTTTTATCATACATGTAGAAGCCTGTAACGGCGTAGTTGGATTTGGGGCGCTTGGGTTTTTCTATAATATTTATAATTCTATTTCCTTTTATCTCAGCGACTCCGAATCTCTCGGGGTCATCGACTTTTTTAAGCAAAATCTTCGCGCCTTTCGGCTGTTTGGAAAAACCGCTTACATACTGCTTGATTGATTTTTCAATTAAATTATCGCCGAGGATTACAACGATTTTATCATTATCGGCAAAGTGTTCCGCCAAGTCCAGGGCTTCCGCAATGCCGCCCTCGCCTTTCTGATAAGTATAATTTATATCCTGAAGCCCAAATTCCGAGCCATTGCCCAAAAGGCGCAGGAATTCTCCTGCGTGATTGCCGCCTGTAACTATTAAAATATCTTTTATGCCGGCATCTACAAGCGTCTGGATAGGATAATAAATCATCGGCTTGCCGTATACAGGCAAAAGATGCTTATTGGTTATGCGAGTTAATGGTTCAAGCCTTTTACCCAAACCGCCTGCCAAAATAACGCCTTTCATATCTCACCTCTATTTGTTCCAGTCGTATGGTATATCATTGTCAAACGCATCCAAGCGATATTCGTCTGGAATTTTGTAGTTATATGTCATTGTCGGGACATTGATAACTATCGCCTCTTTTTCGCTTACGCATTTAAAACCGTGATATATAAGTTTTGGTATCTTAACAAGTATTGGATTGTCTGGAGAAACTATAAAATCGTTTATTTCTTTATATGTAGGCGAATCTTTTCTGGAGTCATATATAGCTAACCTCATAGCGCCGAATACGCAGGTAAAATGATCATCCTGCAATTTATGATAATGCCAGGCCTTGGTAACTCCTGGAAACGCCGTAGTCATATACACCTGGCCGAATTTCTGGAAAATAGGCTCGTCGGAACGCAGTATTTCCATAAGCCTGCCTCTATCATCCGGGATAATCTTCAATTTTTTTATCTCTACGCCCTTTATCATCTAACCGCCTCTCGCCACCTCCCATAAACTTGACACTGTGACAATGTTAGTTTTGTCAAGTTTATCGGCCGATTGAAATATATTTGAAGCCTGATTTGCGCATTTTGGCAGGATCAAAGATATTTCTGCCGTCAATTATCAAAGGATTCCTCAACAGTTTCTTTATGCGCTTAAGATCCATAGTTTTAAACTCGCTCCATTCTGTCAGTATTAAAAGCGCATCGCTGCCAGCAGCTGCCCCGTAAGGGTCTTTGCAAAACTCTACGCCTTTTAAGCATCCCCTAGCCTTCTCCATCGCATGGGGATCATACGCCTTGATCCTGGCCCCGGAGAAAACCAAAGAATTTATTATATCTATAGAAGGCGCGAAACGCATATCGTCTGTATTGGGCTTAAACGCCAGGCCCAGAACACCGATCGTTTTATCTTTTATGATCCAGAGCTCTTTTTCTATTTTCTTAAGAAAAATTTCTTTCTGGGTTTCATTGACTTTTTTTACTGATTTTAAGATGCTGAAATCATATCCCATTTTTTCCGAGATATGGATAAAAGCATCCAGATCTTTTGGAAAACAAAACCCTCCGTAACCTATGCCGCTTTTTAAAAACGCCCTGCCAATTCTTTTATCGAGCCCTATTCCATAGCTGACTTTTTCTATATCAGCGCCTGATTTTTCGCAAACATTGGCAACGGAATTTATAAAAGAAATCTTGGTGGCAAGGAAAGAATTCGAAGCATGCTTTATGAGTTCCGCGCTTTTTATGTCAGCAACTACTATTTCAGCTTTTATAGGGCTATATAATTTGGTAAGCAGTGTCTTTGCTTTTTTGCTCTCTACCCCTATCACAATCCTGTCGGGACGCATAAAATCTTCTATCGCGCTGCCTTCTTTCAGGAACTCAGGATTTGACGCCACGTCAAATTTTATGCCTTTTTTATTATTTATCTTTATTGTGTGCTCGATCCAGTTGCCTGTCTCAACAGGTACGGTGCTCTTCTCGATAATGAGGCGGTACGAAGGCATGTTTCTGGCTATCTGGGCGGCAACATTTTCAACGTATGAAAGGTCTGCTTCTCCGCCCGGCTTGGAAGGAGTGCCGACGCAGATAAAAATAATAAGCGATTTTTCTACGGCCTCTTTTATGTCATCCGTAAACTCAAGGCGGCCGGCTGAAACATTTTTCTTAACTATTTTATCAAGGCCTTTTTCAAAAAAGGGCATCTTGAGTTTTTTAAGGAGGGCTATCTTTTCAGAGTCATTATCCACGCAAATGACTTTATTGCCAAGTTCCGCGAAACACGCTCCTGTAACCAGGCCTACATATCCGGCTCCGATAATTGCGACCTTCATATTTTGCTCCTAGAGGCTAACCTGCCAGGTTACCCAGATTTATTTGGGGTGCGGGTAGTAGTCTTTGAAATCAAACGCCGCTTTAGGCGAAGCCTTGAGTTTCATGACAACCCAAAATGTTGTACCGCTGTCTCTTCCTGAACTTACGCTGACTTCAGCCAGCCAGCAATGCAAATCTTTTATAACCGTAAACTCTTTGTCTTTGAATTCATTTATATATTTATTCCCTGAGTCTTCCACTTCTTTCAAATCATATCTGCCGAATGTCCTGAAAGACCAGTTACTGTTCAGTTTATAAAATAATTCCGATGTAAGTTCTGTGACCTCGTTCTGTTCGTATCTGGAGCCTACGCCAAACTGCCAGTCTTCGGTTTTATTTATATATAAATCCGTATTCCATGTCTGAAAATCTTTGGTATCAGGGTCGTAGCGGGTATCTGATTCAAACCTAAGCCATTTAAAAGGAGTAAGCTCAAGGTCGCCTTTTAAAACAGAAAACTGGCTGCCGAGGCCCTCCGGCTTATAAAGATAATCACCTGTTATTAACAAATACCCCAGGTCGACTGTTTTCAAGCTTTCGCCTATCATACGCTTTGTCTGAAGCCTGTTTTCAAATCCAAGGGTAAAAGTACTTTTCTGGTCAATGGCGTCTATATCATCAAACTGCTCGAGTTTTGTATAATCAACTGAAGGCTGATGGATATATTTATATTCTACCGTAGGCGTAATAATATGGCGGAGCTGGTTAAAATCTACCCCCATAAATTTGCCCGAGGCCTCATATGTCTTTGCGAATTTCGTGCTTATATCAAAGCCTGTATAAAAGGCGGTCCTGAATTCATTTTTATCGTCATTTAATTCTCTGCTAAAAAACGTATCTCTCATGCCGACAAACGGCGATATGCTAACAAAGTCTACAAGCTTCAGAGGCGTGGATAATTTATTATACATATCGAATCTTGTGACATTTGAATCATTTGCGTTGTCGCTTGTTTTTGTATTAAGATTAGTGAAAGTGGTATCTGTTTTAAAATAAACAGGTCCGTCAAATAATTTCTGGTCTTTAAGATCAAACCGCGCCTCAGGAAGCCGCTCGGTAACTGTCTGAAAATGATTCACTCTTTTGCGGGCTAAAACGCTCAGAGAATATTCAGACTGCCTGTCCAAAGCGTAAATATAAGACTCCGGAGCAGCTTCTATTTCATATTCTTCCCTGTAAAAATAATCTTTGGTCATGGTAGCATCACTTGTGCGATGATATTCCATGATAGCCATAGCGCGATCATTTATATCCCAGCGATGGCGAGCCTGAATTCTATATCTCTGCTGTTCGCCTTTTTCAGATTCATTTCTGTCTACATCATGCTGATTTGTATAGTATGCCCTCAAAAGACCTCCGCCAAAACCATTCAAAGAATATTTATAATCAAAACCTTCTGCAAGGCCCCATTGACTTCTTTCATCGACTCTCAAGGTTAATGCATTTTCATCATTTATTTCATACCTGTAACTATTTAACGCGAAAACTCCCCACTTGCTTTTTTTGCCTGGGATAATATTTACGGTAGGCCAACCCCCTGATTTTAAGGCAAAATGATACTTTGGCAAATACGCAACCGGCGCGTTACCCACTTTGACAGTGACGTCTTTGGCAACTACTTTGTTGGTGACAGGATAAACAGTAACATTCTTGGCAACTATCTTATAATGAGGTTTTGGAAGATTACAGCTTGTTATGTAGCCGTTTATAATTTTGTAGGAGCTGTTTGCAAGGAGTTCTATCTTGTCTCCAAAAATATACCATCCTCCCGAGACAGCCTTGGCTTTTAGGATTTCTCCGACTTTCGTGTTAAAATTATAGTTTACTTTTTCGCCTCTTAGCTCAGATCCCGGGGTTGACAGAACGACATTGCCTTCTGCCTGGCTATCTTTGGTTTCGGAATAAACAGTAATCTTATCGCAAGTAAGCCTTATGCCCTCGTAATCTACGATAATATTGCCTTTACCGACAATCTTTTTATCTTTAGGAAAAAATTCCACCTGATCGCCGTTTACTTCAACAGGTTTTCCCTCGTCTAAGGCATATCCCGCCCCGCAGTAAACCCCCAACAACACCACCACCCCCAATAAACTTGACACTCTGACAATGTTAATTTTGTCAAGTTTATTGCTTCTTCGCTCAGTCTTACTCAATGTAACTCCATAATGTTGACAAAACTTACATTGTCACGATGTCAAGTTTATTGCTTTTGGGGCACCTTGGCCCAATCTTTTAGAAAACGGTCAATACCTATGTCTGTCAAAGGGTGCTTCAAAAGTTGCTCCAAGACTCCAAATGGAATAGTAGCTATGTCAGCTCCGCATAAAGCGGAATCCACTACATGCATAGGGTTACGGACACTAGCAACTATAATTTCTGTCTTAAAGCCGTAATTTGTAAAAATAGTTTTTATATTTTTTACAAGGTCCATACCGCGCTCGCTTATATCATCAAGCCTGCCGACGAACGGGCTTACAAAGCTCGCGCCGGATTTAGCTGCTAAAAGCGCTTGGCTTGCGGAAAATATCAGTGTCATATTTACTTTTACGCCTTCTTTAGAAAGGATTTTAGTGGCTTTCAGGCCTTCTTTGGTAACCGGAATTTTGATGACTATATTTTTATGTATTTTAGCCAAAGGCCTTGCTTCTTTTACCATGCCTTCGGCATCAAGGCTTACGACTTCTGCGCTTATAGGCCCGTCCACTATCTCGCAGATCTCCTTAACAACTGTTATAAAATCCCTGCCTTCTTTCGCTATTAAAGACGGATTAGTGGTAACGCCGTCCACAATACCCCAGCTAGCCGCCTCTTTTATCTCTTTTATATTTGCCGTATCTAAAAATATCTTCATATCCCCATTCCTTCTCCAATAAACTTGACAAAACTAACATTGTCACAGTGTCAAGTTTATCAATGTTAAGATTTCAATAAGAGGGAGGCGCCGATTATGCCTGCGTCTCCGCCTAGCTTGGCCGCGATTATTTTAACATGAGCGGCCTGGTCTTTCATGGCGCGCACTTTTACTTGTTTCCTAAGGGGGGCCAAAATAAGTTCGCCGGCTTTGCTCACCCCTCCGCCGATAACAATTTTATCGGGATTCAGCAGATTAACAACTTCTGCCAAAGCTACGCTTAATTTTTCAGCAACATCTTTCCAGATAGCTATAGCTTTTTTATTGCCAAACTTGGCGAGGCTTGTAAGGGCTTCAAGTGTAATATTATTGCCGAATACTTTTCTGGCCCTTTCCAGTATATATTTATTACCTATGTACCTTTCAAGACAGGCAATGCCGCCGCAGTTACACTTAGGGCCGGTTTCATTGATAGGCATATGGCCTATTTCGCCCGCGCACATAGATCCGCCCCTGTAAAGCCTGCCGTCTATAATGATGCCCCCGCCGACACCTGTGCCAAGAGTAAGGCAGACCAAATTATTGCAGTATTTGCCGGCTCCAAATACGAATTCGCCAAGCGTCATCGCATTGACATCATTATCAAGTTCTACCCGCAAACCAAGCTTTTTTTCTAATATGGATTTGAGAGAGACCCCTTCCCATCCTTTTATATTTGGAAAGTAATGAACAACGCCTTTTTTGGAATCTACCGGGCCCGGGACGCCTATGCCTACGCCTGAAACAGATTTGCCTGAAATTTCAATAATATCCCTTATATTGCATATAATAGCATCTATAAGAGAAGTTCTGTCTGAACTTAAAACAGTTTCTATTTTGCGCCTGAAATAAACCCTGCCTAAACCATCAACAAGGCCCATCTTCACAAATGTCGCGCCAAGGTCAATGCCTATAGTATACATAGGTAATTATATTACATTAATTTAGAGGAGAATGCAAATGATTTTTGGCAGAATTTGGCCGGGGAAATTTGGCCGGGGATCCGCTCTGCTACTCCACGCGATTGCGGCCTTTCTCTTTGGCCTTGTAAAGGGCTTTGTCAGCTGATTCAATAAGAATATTTTCATCCACTCCGTCTTCAGGAAAACTCGCGACGCCTATACTGATCGTACTGGAGACTTTTTCATCATACGCCTTAAACACGGAATGTTCGATGTTCGAGCGAAGACGTTCAGCGGCCTGAAATGCACCTTCCCTCCCGATTCCGGCCAGGGCTACAATAAATTCCTCTCCGCCGTAACGGCCTATAATATCTATTTCGCGAAGGGTTGACTTCAGGATTTTCGCAATCTCTTTTAATATAACGTCTCCTACGAGATGGCCAAATTTGTCATTCTTTTCTTTAAAAAAATCCAGGTCAATCATAAGCAGGGATATGCTGGATTTTTTGCGCATAGACCTGCGGATCTCTCCTTTGAATCTTTCCAGAAAATACCGCCTCGTAAAAACCTCCGTAAGCGAATCCGTAATAGCCATGTCCTGGACCTTTTTGTATAAAATAACCTTCTGGAGCTCAATGGCAAACTGGCCCGCCAGGATCAGGAAATTTTCAAAATACATCCTGGAAATATTTTCAATATACAATATGCCCGCTATCTTCCCTTCGGATACAAGCGGTATTATTATCAACGCCTCAAAATCTTTTATAACGGTCAGTCTCTTTAAAAAAGGCGAGTTTTCATAGGGGATTAAGATGATTTTTTTTCGCACTTCGAAAATTATATCCAGCAATTCTTTGTCAAAATTATCCGGAGCTACTTTCGCATAAGAACGGCCGAGCTCTATCTCATAAACAGAATCTATATCGCTTTTATACTCTTTTAAAAGTACAAGCCTCGCAAGGCGGAACCTGAAAGATTTCTTAAGCACCGACGAGAATATGTTGAATATATCTTCGAAGGTAAGACAAGTGGACATGTCTTTCGAGATCTCGTATAAAGAGGAGACCTGCTGCATTTTTCTTTCTATCTCAAGGTTTGATTCCGTCTGTTTTTTATCGACATGGATAAGGCTGTCGTAAAAGGCCCTGACGGATTCAAGCTCTCCTTTTATGCGGAATTTATAGGCATTGAAATTCTTTCTGAATTTTTCCGTGATAAAAGGTATAGCGTTAAAAAACAGGACAGATAAGGCTGTCTCATATGAAAGGTGCTTTATCTCGAATATAAAAATAAATAAGCTTATCAAAGCGGAGCACGCCAGAGATAATGACAGCTTCACTCTGTAGCTTAAGAGTAAAAGCGCTATATAAAAAATAAAGTATATAAAAATATTTATATCCATCACTCCGCCACCACCCTATTTTTTCCTTCACGCTTGGCTTTATAAAGGCGTTCATCGGCTTTCATGATCAATTCGTCCTGTACCCTGGCGTCTTCCGGAAATGTAGCCACGCCTATGGAAACCGAAATATGGGTTTTTATCCTGCGAAGGTCTACGCCTTCTTTTTTCAGGGCTTTTTTAATATCGCCTGCTATAACAAACGCCTCTTTTTTTGAGGTATCGGGCAAAAGTATCGCAAATTCCTCTCCGCCGTAACGGCAGACAATGCCTGTATCCGCAAAAATTAAGAGAATCTTGGAAATCAACTTCAGCACCATATCTCCGGCTATGTGGCCGTATTCATCGTTATAATTTTTAAAATTATCCACGTCTATCATAAGAAAAGAACAGCTCGTATTGCTCCTGGAGCAATGAGCCAGTTCTTCTTTAAGACTATCCAAAAAGTATCTTCTCAAGAATAAGCCCGTAAGGCCGTCTCTTATAGCCAACTCCAGCGTTTGTTTATATAAGGTCGCATTCTGGAGGCTTACCGCGCCTATATCGCATATAATATCCAGAAGCCTTAGGTCTTCGGAAGTATAATTATAAGGCCTGGAATTTTCGAGCCTTAATATGCCTATAACCTTGCGGCCTTCCATCAATGGGCATGAAATAACGGAGCGAAAAGGCCTTTTATATTCATCAAACTTATCTTCGCTGAACCTGAAATCCTTTTTTATGTCTTCCACCAAAAGCGCCTGGCGCTCTTTAAAAACCCATTCGTCCAGGATATCGCCTTTTTTTGTTTTTATCTTTTCCGCGGAAACTTTATTTCCTGAAAGAGCAAGGTGCAGCTCCTGCTTCGCGGTATCCACTATAAACAAAAGGCCTGAGTCTGACTTGCCCACGATATTGAAAGCGTTATCCATGATCTTTTTCGTGATGTCTTCCAGGAACAACGTGGAGCTGAGCGTGGAAACAACATCCTTCAGCAAACTATACCTGCCTTCTTTTTTCTCCAAAGAAGCGGTTTCCTTTTTATGCTTGGTATATTCGTCCTTGAGGATATTAATGCTTTCTTTTATCTCTTCTATGCGGGTCAGCACGACATGAGAATAATAGTTGTGTTTTTTTATCTCATTGTCAATAATTAAAAATGTTATAAAAAATGCCGGGACATTCCACACATAGAAAAAATGAGAGCTGATAGCTATAAGGATGGTAAGAAACGTGCTTGCGCCAAGAAAAAAAAGGCTTCTGTTATATCCAAGCTCGTGCAGGGTAAAGACTATGATAAGGTTATATATAAAGATATTTGGTAACTTCGGGAGATTGGTGCGAAAAATAAGGTATGAAACGATTATGAATAAAACGCTGGATAATAAGGTTGTTGTTAGAAGGTTTTTATTTTCTGATTGCATAAGCAACCATTGCTATTAGATTGCTTCGCTTCGATCATAATAACAAGTTATACGATAGTTTCTTCGGTGTCTTTATTAAAAAAATGGGCCTTAGACATATCAAGCACAAGGTCCATATCCTGGTGAATTTCAGGCCTGTCATGCCCGCCTACCCTTGCGATAAGCGAACTCTTGCCGGCTGTAATATATAAAAAAGCCTCTGCGCCCATAGGCTCTATTATTTCAACAACGGCCTTTACCGTATTTTCGGAAGATGCCTGGGAGGTAAATAGCTTATCATATATGTTTTCAGGCCTTATGCCGAAAAATATTTCTTTGCCTTCGTAAGGTACCAGCTTTTTATACATATCTTCCACTATCTTCACGATAAAACCGTCTTCCGTAAAGAAAAATTTGGAATCTTTTTTGATTATCCTGCCTTTTACAAAATTCATAGGTGGAGAACCCATAAAGCCCGCTACGAATTTATTAACCGGCTTATCGTAAAGCGTAATAGGGTCAGCCACCTGGTTTATTACGCCGTCTTTCATTACAACTATGCGGTTACCCATGGTCATAGCTTCTGTCTGGTCATGTGTAACATATATCATGGTAGACTGCAGTTTGATATGCAGTTTATTCAATTCCGTCCTCATCTGAACGCGCATCTTGGCGTCCAGATTGCTCAGCGGTTCGTCAAACAAAAATACCAGCGGCTTGCGTACAATAGCCCTTCCGACCGCAACCCTCTGGCGCTGCCCGCCTGAAAGCTCCTTCGGCCGCCTGTTTAAAAGTTTATCAATGCCGAGGATCTCGGCAGCTTCTTTAACCCTGGATTCTATCTCTGATTTAGGATACTTGCGCAGCCTCAACGCGAATGACATGTTTTCATAAACTGTCATGTGAGGATAAAGGGCGTAATTCTGGAAAACCATGGCAATGTCCCTGTCTTTGGATGGCACGTCGTTTACCATCTTGTTGCCTATCCAGATTTCGCCTTTTGTAACTTCTTCCAGCCCGGCTATCATCCTCAACGTAGTGGACTTGCCACAGCCTGAAGGACCGACAAAGACTACAAATTCCTTGTTCTCAATCCCCAGGCTTACGTCGCTGACAGCCTCTATATTGCCGGAATATATCTTGGAAACATTTTTTAAGCTTACTTGGGCCATATTTTTATATTTTATCTAACTTCTAAAAAAATGTCAAACAGTTTATGATAAATAAGTTATGATTTGCGAAACAATGTTTTTAAGATTTTTGCGCTGGACAACTATATCTATGAGGCCGTGCGCAAGAAGAAACTCCGAGGTCTGAAAACCTTCGGGGAGTTTCTGGCGTATGGTCTGCTCTATTACCCTGGGGCCTGTAAAGCCGATAAGGGCTTTCGGCTCCGCTATTATAATATCTCCCAATGTAGCGAAACTCGCTAGGACTCCGGCCATAGTCGGATTGGTAAGTATTGAAATATATAAAAGCCCGGCCTTATTATGCCTGGCAAGCGCGGCGCTGGTCTTAGCCATCTGCATTAAAGAGATCAGGCCTTCATACATCCTGGCTCCTCCGCCCGAGCCTGATATTATTATTAAAGGAAGCTTGTTTTCCGTGGCGTATTCTATGAGCCTTGTAATCTTCTCGCCCAGCACAGAGCCCATGGTACCCATTATAAAGCGGGAATCCGTAACACCCAGCGCAATAACTTTTTTATCAAGAAGCGCCTTGCCTGTTACGCACGCATCCGCCATGCCTGTGGCTTTTTGGTCTTCTTCCAATTTCACAGGATACGCCTTAGGGCCTTTAAAGCCCAGAGGGTCTCCTGATTTCATATCCTTATCAAATTCTTCAAAGCTATTTTCGTCAACGAATTGATTTATGCGCTCGTACGCAGTCAGCGTAAAATGAAAATTACACTTGGAGCAGACTTTAAAATTCTCATCAAGGGTTTTTTTATAAATCGTATCGCCGCAGTCTTCACACTTTACCCACTGGCCGCCTGGGACGCCTTTACGCTTCTGCGCGACATGAGTTATTGTAGGTTTTGGTTTACCGAACATAGGCATTAAAATACGTTTATCACAAGGCCGGTGAGGACCTTTGGATAAAAATACGTTGATTTTTGCGGCATACGGCTGCCCTTAAAAGCAACATCCCTGATTTCCGTAATCTTCACAGGGTTGACTAAAATCGCGAAACTAAATTTGCCTTTATTTACCTCTCTAATAGCATAATCTAAATCTTTTGTAAAATCTATAAAAATTTTATGAAGCGGCTCGATAATAAGATTTTTGGCAATAGTTACGTCCAGATCTTTTTTGCCTTTGAATATAAGGCCCGTGGATTTTTTACAGGCGTAAACTACAAGCCTTGCTTCAGTTAATGAAGCTTTTTCAAGAAAGGGTTTTATATCTTTTTTGGATTTAAGGGGCTTTACGATAAAATTTTTCTTTAGATTGCTTTCCAGCGCCGTAAGCGCGGATTTGGCCAGCCCTCCTATTAATCTATGATACGGCAATACCACAAGGCCGTCGCCTAACAGATCTGTAAAGTATGTCAGGATATAGCCGTATTTGGGGCTTTTTTTAAACTGGCTGAAAGCAAGCCCTACTTCGTACCTGTGATGCCCGTCCGCGATAAAGATCTTTTTATTTCTCATAGAGCCGCAAAGCTTTTCTATTATTTTTTTATCGGAAAGTTTCCAGAACTTATTTCTGACGCCGTGATTATCCGATATATCCGCCAATGGTTTGGAACGCATCTCGTTTTTAAGGATGCCGGATATGCTTCTGTCCTTGTCTTCATATATCGCAAATACCGGGCCTAGATTAGCTTCAATAGCATGCAGAAGCTTAGCCCTGTCTTCTTTTGGGGCAGTGAGAGTGTTTTCGTGAGGATATACGGAAGATGTTTTTGTATCGAATTTTTCGAGCTTGAGAAGGGCGATAAAGCCGATCCTCCTTTTAATTTTTCCTTCAAGCTTAAATTCCTGCAGATTTATATATATGCTGGGTTGCGAATCTCTATCCAGGACGCCTTTTTTCTGCCAGGCCTTAAGATATCCTCCGGCGCGGGTATATTTATTTTCTTTATCACCGTCCCCAGGCAAGTCTTTTCCCAGAAGCATCCGGACAATATTATGCTGGTTCATCCGGTAAAGATCGTTTTGCTCTTTTTCGGAGATTACGTCATAAGGCGGGGCGACAACCTTTGATAAATCTTTTATTTTTGCGGGATTATAACGGACTCCTTTAAAAGGGGTGATATTTGCCATAAAAAATAGCTCCTATTGTTCCGCCGACAAGGTCTGCCGTTACGTCAAACACGTCACAATTGCGGCATGACACAAAAAGCTGATGAAATTCATCCGACGCTCCATAAGCTACGGCTGCCAGGACTGCCAATATCCTGAAATTTTTATACAAAACTTCCCGCGGAGAGCTTTTAAAAGCGCGGCTCGCGAGAATGCCAAAAACAGCGTATTCAATTATATGCAAAAATTTGTCAAAGTGCGGAATGGCGATATGAGGTAAAGGTTTCGGGATACTTGAAATATAAAATATGATTCCCGCATACAAATATAAAATCGCCCAGTATTTAAAGAATTTCTTGCTCAATGCTTGCATCCTTCCTTGCATGAGTGGCATGGGCTGGACGGATTATCCTTTTTCGCCTTTTCTTTATAGCTGGCGCTTCTATTGTCAGTAGCGTAAAAACCAGAGCCTTTGAATATAAAACCGCCTCCGGAACTTATGAGGCGCTTTACCTTGCCTTTGCATTTTTTGTTAATGCAAGTCGTTAAAGGTTCAGCTTTCATGCTTTGGGATACCTCAAAAGTCTTTTTACACTTCTGGCACTCGTATTCGTATGTAGGCATATTAAATCTCCCTGAACTATTTTTTAAACAATCTTGCTACCTTATCCATAAAAGACGCGTACATTGGGTTAACACTACCGTTGCACACTCTTTCGAATTCTTTCAAAAGCCTCTTCTGTTCTGAACTCAGGCGCGTGGGCGTTTCTACCACTACCTTTACAAGCTGGTCGCCGGCGCCATAACCGCGCAGATTTTTCACGCCTTTTCCAGATAACCTGAACACCCTGCCTGACTGAGTCCCTTCCGGAATACGCATCATTACATTACCTGTCAGGGTAGGGACTTCGATTTCTCCGCCAAGAGCAGCCAAAGGGAAGCTGATAGGTATTTCGCATATTATATCATAACCATGCCTCTGGAATATAGGATGTTCTTTTACGTTTATATAAATATAAAGGTCCCCGCTCTGGCCGCCGCCTCTTGAGCCGGCGTCTCCTTCTCCCTGAATACGCAATCGTAAGCCTGTGTCAACTCCCGCAGGGATACTTACTTCCAGCTTTTGGGTATTTCTGACTTTACCAGCTCCGTCGCATCTGGAGCATGGGTTTTTTATAGTGAAGCCCTCGCCTCTACATTTCGGGCAGGTCTGGGAAACATTTATAAAACCTGCTGAATATAAAACCTGGCCCCTGCCGTTACATGTAGTACATTCTGTTTTTTTGGTGCCTGGCTTGGCGCCGGAACCATTGCAGGCTTCGCATACTACCTGCCTTGGAACATTTATTGTTTTTTTAACTCCGAACACTGCCTCTTCAAAAGATATCTCAATCTCGTATTCAAGATCTCTTCCCCTTGCAGGGCCTCGGCTCCGTCTATGGCCTGAACCGCCACCGAATATTCCTCCAAGGATTTCTTCAAACATATCTCCGCCAACTCCCATATCTTCAAAGATACTTGAAAAATCAGCGTTTTTAAATATATCTTCGGATGAATATTTTGAGTCAATGCCTGCATGGCCAAACTGGTCATACTGGCTTCGTTTCTGGGGATCGGAAAGCACTGCATATGATTCCGAGATCTCTTTGAATCTTTCTTCAGCTTCTTTTTTCTTATCAGGTGTAACTCGGTCAGGATGGTATTTAAGCGCAAGGTTCCTATACGCCTTCTTAATATCATCCGCGCTAGAACCCTTCGGCACCCCCAATATCTCGTAGTAGTCACGCTTAGTAGTCATATTTTACAAATCCGCAATTAACACATAAACTTGACATTGTAACAATGTTAATTTTGTCAAGTTTATGGGGCTTATTTTTCTTTGAACTCGGCGTCGATGACGTCATCGCCGGATTTTTTGTTCTGGTTTTCGTTGCCAGCACTCCCTGCGTTACCTGATCCGTCCGGGCCGGATGCGCCTGCATCGCCTGCTCCCGGCTGCTGGCCAGGCTTAGCCTGCTTTGCCTGAGCGGATTTATAAACCTCTTCCGCTAACTTATGCGCGGCCTGCGTAAGGTCTTCCATTGATTTCTTGATCTTCTCAATGTCAGCACCTTTTAACGCGTCTTTAAGATCAGAAAGTTTTCTTTCGATATTCAGCCTCTCGTCCTGGCTGACTTTATCGCCAAAATCTTTCAAGGACTTCTCAACGGAATAGGCAAGAGTATCCGCCTGATTCTTTATCTCAATTTCTTCTTTCTTCTTTTTATCCTCATCTGCAAATTGCTCAGCCTGCTTTACCATCTTGTCTATTTCGTCTTTCGAGAGCTTGGTTGAAGCAGTAATTTTAATAGTCTGCTCTTTGCCTGTACCAAGATCTTTAGCGCTGACATGGACAATACCATCTTTATCAATGTCAAAACTTACCTCTATCTGCGGTATGCCTCTAGGCGCGGAAGGAATTCCGACCAGGTCAAACCTTCCAAGCTCTGTATTGTCATTTGCCATCTTACGCTCGCCCTGCAGAACCCTGATAGTAACAGCTGTCTGGTTGTCAGCCGCAGTTGAAAATATCTGGCTCTTCTTAGTGGGGACAGTAGTGTTGCGCTCTATAAGAGTCGTACAAACTCCTCCGAGAGTCTCTATGCCCAGAGAAAGCGGAGTCACGTCCAGAAGAAGGACTTCTTTTGTGTCTCCTTTTATAATAGACGCCTGGATTGCCGCGCCAAGCGCAACGCATTCCATAGGATCCACTCCGCGTTCAATCTTTTTGCCCACATAATCTTCCAGAAATTTCTGCACAATAGGCATCCTGGTAGGGCCTCCGACCATGATAATTCTGTCAATATCCTTTGTGGAAATACCTGAATCCTTTACTGCCTGATCGATAGGATGCTTACACCTGTCGACAATAGGCTTTACAAGGTCTTCAAGCTTTGCCCTGGATAAAGGCATAGTAAGATGTTTCGGGCCAGTAGCGTCCGCGGTTATAAAAGGCAGGTTCAAATCTGTCTGCACAGTGCTTGAAAGCTCTACTTTTGCTTTTTCAGCCGCTTCTCTTATGCGCTGCATGGCCATTTTATCATTCTTCAGGTCAATCCCTGTCTCTTTTTTAAACTGGCTTGTGATAAAATCTATCATGACAGCGTCCATATCCGTACCGCCAAGCTGAGTATCTCCACTCGTAGCTTTTACTTCAAAACCACTGGCTTTATGTTCTTTGTTATACCACATGTCCATGATAGTGACATCCAACGTGCCACCGCCAAGATCAAAAACCATTATCTTTAAATCATTTTCCGCTTTATCCAGGCCGTAAGCAAGGCAAGCGGCGGTAGGCTCGTTTATTATCCTTAAAACTTTAAGGCCCGCTATCTCTCCGGCATCTTTTGTTGCCTGGCGCTGGTTGTCATTGAAATAAGCCGGACAGGTAATAACAACACCTTCAACCTTGTCTCCTAGATAAGCCTCCGCGTCTTGTTTTATCTTTTGCAATATAAATGCAGAGACCTGCTGTGGAGTATATTCGTTGCCGTAAGCCTTGAATTTATGGTCAGTACCCATCTTCCTTTTGGCCGCATATATCGTGCCTTCAGGATTCATGGCTGCCTGACGCCTTGCAGGTTCTCCTACAAGCTTCTGTCCATCTTTTGTAAACGCAACAAAAGAGGGAAAAGCTTTTCCGCTAGAGACTCCTGCGCCCTCCGCGCTCGGAATTATGGTAGGCCTGCCACCTTCCATTACCGATGCCGCTGAGTTAGATGTTCCTAAATCTATTCCTATAACTTTTGCCATAACATACCTCCTATTTTTTGGTTGGTTTTTTCGCAACCTTTACCTTTGACGGCCTTATGACGCGGCCGTTAAGAGTATATCCTTTTTGAAATTCTTCTACTATAGAATCTTCGGGATGTTTATCTGTTTCTTCCTGCATCATCGCCTCGTGCTCATTAGGATTAAAAGGCTTGCCCTTTGCTTCTATTTCCTTAAGGCCTTTTTGCTTCAAGAACTCTTTAAAATCATTATGGATCATCTCTATACCTTTATATAGCACATCAAAATCATGCTTGACCTTGCCTGCTTCCACCGCTCTTTCAAAATCGTCCAATATCTGCAATATCTCCGCGATGATTTCTTCATTTGCAAACCTTATAAATTCTACCCTTTCTCTTTCAAGCCGCTTTTTATAATTGTCAAAATCCGCCTGGAGCCTGAGAAGCCTGTCAAAATACTCATCGCTCTTAGTAGCCTTATCTTCCAGGGCCTTGAATTCTTCGACAGTCAGAAGTATTTTGTTCTTCTTTATTTCTTTCACTTCCTGTTCATGATCGTGTTTATGCTCAGCCAAGATTTTCTAATTCCTTTCCAAGTTCATGCGAAATATATTTCAGGACAGATATGACCTTTCCGTATTCCATCCTGGTAGGCCCTATCGCGGCAATTGCTCCCACTACCGCGTCATTGACCTTATAATTACATGTAACTACCGAACAATCCCGCATTTCGCTGTCTATATTTTCTTTACCGATATGGATTTTTGTGCCTTCAAGTTCCAGGTCTTCATTTAAAAGATTCAAAAAGCCTTTTTTATCCTCGCAAGCATTTAAAAAGAGCCTTGCCTTTTTAATATCAGTAAACTCGGGATGCGCCATTATACATGCTGCGCCTTCAAAATACAAGTGATCATCTGCTCTGAATAAACCCGGGATAGATAATATATCCATTGCCCGCTTTAAAAATGTGTAAAACGAATCTCTTTCTTCGAGTAGTTTGCGCGTAAGATATGATTTTATATCTCCGAGAGATACGCCCTCCAATTCACTGTTTAAGAATTCCGCTATCCGAGTAAGCTCCTGTTTAGTAACATGCTCCTCTAAATCCATTATAGAATTTTTCACAAAACCTGAAGTAGTGATAATAACTGCGAGGATCCGGGAATCATCTATACAAAAAAGCTCTATATGTTTAAAAATGCTTCTCCTTAATCTGGGCGTAAGAACTATTCCTACAATATTTGTCGTAATACTTATGGCCTTTGAGGCGTTCTGCATTACGTATTCAATATCATTGCCCGAGTGGTGAATAAGTTTATTAATAATTAATTCCTCTTCCTTTGTAAGATGCTTTGGCTCCAATAAAGAATCCACATAGAACCTGTAACCTTTATCAGTAGGGACTCTTCCCGCAGAAGTATGCGGATGCATAATTAATCCCATTTCTTCCAGGTCAGCCATTACATTACGTATAGTCGCGGGGCTCATGGTATACCTGAATCTCTGGGAAATAGCCCTGGAACCGACAGGCGTAGCAGTATCCACGTAGGATTCGACTATCGCACCTAATATAGTTTTACGTCTGGATTCAATATCAACATGTTTCATAAATTCGCCTCTATTTCTTCTAAAGTATATTAGCACTCTACCACTTAGAGTGCTACATGTCAACAAAAATCTTTCTTTAATTTATTCCGGACTATAAGAAATGTTTGAGGCGGACCGGGACAATAGCTTCCAGGTAAACTGATTCAGGCCTGTCTTCTCGATAATTAACCTTTCCATTTTCGTAAACCAGATTTACCCTGTCCATCCTGTTATTAGGTATCTCTATTTTGATTTCCATGACAAGGCCTGCCAGCAAAGTTTGTATTTTATCTATAAGGCCTGCCATACCTTCGCCTGTCAAGGCTGATACAAACACAGAGTCCTGAAAATCTTTTTTAAGGCGGGTGATGCGGTCAAGATTATCCACGCAGTCAATCTTATTCAAGACGTTTATAATAACCTTATCTTCAGCTTTTAGCTCCTTTAATACCTTATATACGCTCTCATCCTGCTCATGAATTTTTTCGTTTGAAGCGTCCAGGACGTGTAAAAGTATATCAGCTGTCTTTACCTCTTCAAGTGTGGATTTAAAAGCCTCTACAAGATGATGTGGTAGATTATGTAAAAACCCCACCGTATCCAGGAACAATATCTTCTGATTATTCGGAAGGATATAACTCCTGGCAATAGGATCCAGCGTGCTGAAAAGCCTGTCAGCTACCAGTTGTTTAGAATTGGTCAGCTGGTTCAAAAGAGTGGTTTTGCCGGCATTGGTATAGCCTATTATGGATATGGACGTAAGAAACGTGCCGCTGCGGATTTTTCGTAAAGCTGTGCGCCTTCTTTCTATATCCAATAATTTTACTTTTAATTTCGCGATCTGGTCCCTGATTTTGCGACGATCATATTCCAGAATCTTCTCGCCCGGCCCCCTGGTTCCGATGCCGCCTCCAAGCCTTGAAAGATGAATGCCTTTTCCAGTAAGCCGCGGCAATAAATATTCCAATTGCGCCAGCTCTATCTGGACCTTCCCTTCCACGCTCCTGGCATTCCTGGCAAAGATATTCAGTATAAGCTGGGTCCTGTCAATAGCCTTTACGCCATCCATCCCTTCTTCTATATTTCTAAGCTGGGTAGGCGTAAGGTCATTATTAAATATAACCAGGTTGGCTTTTGTCTCCAGGACAATCCGGCATAATTCTTCAAACTTCCCTTTGCCTATAAATAAATTAGGAGTGGGTTTTTCCTTATTGCATAACATCTCGGCTGCTACCAAAGCTCCGCTGGAACGCACAAGCTCTTTAAGCTCCGCCGCCCTATCCTTAAGCGGCCATTCTGTCTTATCTTTCAAGTCAACCGTAACTAATATCGCCTTCTCCATACCTCTCTCTCCCATAAACTTGACATTGTGACAATGTTAGTTTTGTCAAGTTCTTGGCAGGAAAGCCAGTGAATACGGCTGTCCGAGCGAAACCAGGTCAGTTGGCGCTTGGCAAAATGCCTGGTGTTTTTCTTTAGAAGCTCTTTGGCTTCTTCTAAAGAATACCGGCCTTTTAAATAACCAAGGACTTCACCATATCCAAGCGCTTTTTGCGCAGTCATGCTAAGCGTTTTCTTTAAAAGCTTTTTCACTTCTCCGGCAATGCCTTCTTTAAACATCTCATCTACTCTATTATCTATATTTTTATAAAGCTCGCTTCTATCTACTGCCAGGCCAAAGATTTTGAAATCATATTTCAGCGGCTCAGTATTGCTGTTTAATTCTGAAGGCCTTTTCTTCTCTGTATGATAAATTTCAAGCGCCCTTATTACGCGCCTCAAATCATTAGGGTGGATTTTTTCCGCTCGGAGAGGGTCTATTTTTTTCAATTTTTTATACAAATAGCCTTTGCCATATTTTTTCGCCAAAGACTCCTGCTTCTTTCTAAATTTTAAATCCTTTTCAGCTGACGGAAAAAGGCCGTCTGTAATCGCCTTTACGTAAAGCCCGCTGCCGCCTACAAATAAAGGGGATTTCCCACGCTTCAGGATATCTTCTATTTTATCAAGCGCCATCTTGCGGTATTCTGCAACGCTAAATTCTTCGGTAGGCGAAATTATGTCTATGAGGTGGTGGCGAACTTTTTTTAAATCAACTTTGGAAGGTTTGGAGGTAAGTATATCCATACCTTTATAAACGCACATAGAATCGCAAGACACGATTTCGGCGTTTAGTTTTCGCGCAAGAGATATCGATAAATTAGTTTTTCCGGATGCTGTAGGGCCTACTAAGAATATTACCGGCATTTTTTACTCAATAGTATGCTTCTTTGCAAATCCAGGAGCAAAGTGTGGCGTCTTTCTTTTTCTTCAAGAGTCACATTATCTTTAAATCCAGCCGCTTTTGTAAAAGGCCTGGGAGAATATTTAAAGATATAAGCCGCGTCAAACTGAAGCTCTTTGACTATATTAAAGGTATCGTTAAAGTCTTTCTCCGTCTCTCCGGGAAAGCCCACAATGATATCTCCGCTGAGATTTCCGCCTTTAACGATTTTCCTGTAATCAAGCGCAAGCTTTTTATATCTCGCTACCGTATATTTTCGATTCATTCTTTTCAGGATTTTATCTGAGCCGGATTGGATAGGCAGATGCAGGATATTTACTATGGATTTGAGGTCCCTCATTGCTTTGAATAATTCAGGGCTCGCATCCTTCGGATGGCTGGTAAAAAACCCTATCTTTACACCAATTGGGTAACCTGACAGGTTAACCAAGTTGTCTATTTTGGTAAGAAGCTCGACAAAATCTATTTTCTCCTTCAGGAGTTTGCCGTACGAATTTACATTCTGGCCTAAAAGAGTAATTTCTTTCGCTCCGTTTTTAATTAATTTTTCAATCTCATTCAGGATGTCTTTTGAAGGCCTGCTTCTTTCCCTGCCGCGCACATACGGCACAATACAATACGAGCAAAAATTATCGCAGCCTTCCATAATCTTCACATACGCCTTCTCGCAGGTTTTTCTTTCTTCGGAAAACCCCGGGATTATTTTTGATTTATATCCTTCAAGACGCATTATATGGCCGGCACCATTATTGATTTTATTAATAATATCCGGCACGTTATCCAAATCAGCCGGCCCGCACAAAAAATCCACAATCGGGAACCTGTCAATAATCTCGCTTTTCTCAGCCTCCGCCATGCATCCTATGATACCTATTATAAGGCCGGGTTTTCTTGCCTTTAACTTCTTTAGTTCCCCTATCTTTCCGTAAACCCTGTCTTCAGCATGTTTCCTGACGCTACAGGTATTAAAAATAACCACATCGGCACGCTCAAGCGCATCGCAAAAAGAATAGCCTCGCTCCAAAAGCAGGTCTTTCAATCTTCCGGAATCATGCTCGTTCATCTGGCAACCGAAAGTCTTTAGAAACACCGCTTTTTTTGTACCTGGTTTATTTCTCATGATTTTGATAATACGCGCGCTTTATAATTTTGTTAATCCAGAATTCCTTTAAATACTTATCCGTTTTTTCAGGATTTATCGCTCTTGCTTGATCTAGATATTTCTCTGCATGAGGAGTATCCTTTCGCAAAAAACTACACATCGCCAATCCCAGATACGGCTCATATCGAAAACTGTCAATAGCGGCTGCCCGGGAAAAATACAATTCAGCCAGCTTTAATCTTTCTGATGGGTCATAGTGCCAGGTCGCAATCCTGGCAAACCACCGCCCGCGGCTTATATAAATTTCAAACATCCTGGATTGGTCAATAGAAAATTCATCCTCGGCTTCTTTTTCTGAAAGCGGGCGTATCTGCTTTGTCTCGTGAAATATTTGTTTTATTTTATCTGCAATAAGCCGTGAAATCAAGATATACCCTTTAAGATTAGGATGATGCCCGTCTATCATTAAGTTAAATCCGATAATCCCATGTTCGGCATTTTCTCTTAAATATTGAACCGCATCAATTGTAAACACGATATTATCTTCAAGTATTGATTTAATAAAATTATTCTGTTCTCCTTGAGCCCTGATAGGCATCCCGTCACTATCAACAGCTTTTTGATATTCTTGCCACGCCTTTTCATAGTTACCTGTAGCCTCATAACATTTTCCCAGCCGGTAATGCGTTTCCGCGAAACTATCGCAAAGAATAAGCGCCTTAAGGTAACAGGTCATAGCTTCGACAGGCATGCCCTGGTTTTGCGCTTTATATCCATCATCCATAAGCTGTTCGAATTTTACTTTGTCCGCATCATTGCCGCAAAATACAGACCGGTTTGGTTCCCAATCAGCATAATTTCCGGCTACGGTTGAGATAATACAAGGGACATTATATTTATGCAACAGCTTAACGCTCTCGGTGATTTCGGCTTTATATTTATCAATGACCTTTTTATTACCATCGGTTCCACGAGGGAAGTGGTCAAAAAAATTTCTTTCATCAATTTCCAAACTATACAATTTGGGTAGACCTCTGTTTACAATCTCCCTTGCGAGATATGAATACTCTGTAATATATTCCATAGTTTGGCTATAATTACTGCGATAATTTCCGAATCCATAACCAGCATGATATTTTAGAAATTCGTCATGAGCGCTATAGATAATGCACAGAGAAGGGCGGGTAATGCCTTTTTTCTTCAGTACTTGTTTTAATCTATCGAGGCTAAATTTAAAATCTCTTCCGTATTCCGCCATATTTATATAGCGGATATCTTTATCCTGCACCTTGTAATCAAGCATATAACCAACAAGATCCGGGATAGAAAACGAATTATAATAAGGCTCTCCAACCATTGTCGAATCGCCAAAGTAATAAATATTAAAAGTATCATCGGGGAGTTCATTTAATACAGAAAGTCTAGCTTTTTCCGCAGAATAATACGCCCTTAGCATAAATTCCAGCAAAAGAAATGTCAACAAGACAGTAACGCCCGCGATTAAAATATTTACAAATATTTTTTTCTTTTTCATTTATATTCGATTCTTTATCTTACAATAAAATTGACCCCTGTAGCTGCCGGATACCGGAAAATTTTTGAACAGCATCTTGTCAGCATATTTTACGCGCATACAGGTACATATTTTTCCCGAATAGCTTGAAAGTTTTTCCCGGCTCAAATCCTAATTTCTTAAGGAGCCTGTTAATGGCTTCGTTCGCAACCAAGGTGGAAACCTTGACCTCTTTTATACCTTTTTCCTTTATCAAATCCAGGGCTTTTTTTATAAGATTGGCTCCGAGGTCTTTATTCCGGTACTCGGGCTCTATAGCTATAAACAACAGTTCGCTATTTATACCCTTGACGCCGGTAATAAAAGGATAAAAGATTAAACCCAAACTTTTAAAAGCCATGCCAGGATGCGCCAGAACCCGTTTTATGCAAGAAAGAGGGATCTGAAAATTAAAAAATAACTCGCATGACAACTTCCTGGAGTCAAAGGCCGCCATAATAAATCCTACGGTACGGCTTTCTGACGCGACCAGGGTAATGCAATTTTTTGACTCGAGAATTATCTTTAAATAATTTTCCACAAACGAATTCCCAAACCTTGAAAGATGCGAATCGAACATATGTTCGGTATAAAGACGGAGCGCGTCTTTTAAGTCTTCCCGCGAGGCGATTCTGATTAAAATTTCTCTTTCAGCCATGAGATTAAAAAGAAGAATATGATTTTTATGCCTTTTAAATATTTAACCACGTCGGCAAATGACCTTATTTTTTTAAAATGCCTGTACCAGATTTCAGGCCTCAAATAAAACTTTAAATAAAATTTTGTATAATAATAACGAAGATCCTCGTATGTCAGCGCACCCGGAAGGAATACCGGCTCAAAAAAAGTATAATCGGAAAGGTTGCTCGTCGCTAATTTTCCGTACTTTTCCATCAATTGATATTGAGGGGTATTCTTAAGCGGCGTATTCATCTGGACGGTTATATCCTTCAAAGGCAGGCTGCAGGCAAAATTTATAGTGTCTTCGAGCGTCTCTTTTGTATCGGTAAGATGCCCTACCATAAAAAAAGCTTTGGGCTCAAGGTCAAGCTCGTAAGCCCATTCCGCAACTTGCCGCGCATGGCTCGTCGTTATTCCTTTTTTGATAAAATTCAGCACTTCACTATTTCCGGATTCTACACCTATCCTTACCCTCCAGCAGCCGGCGAGTTTCATTTCTTTTAGAAGCTGTTCATCCAGTATATCCGCTCTCACGGAGCACGTCCAGGTAACATTCAGATTGGCCTTTTTTATTTCTTTTATTATCTCATATACCCTGGTCTTACCGGGAGTAAAAGTAGAATCCAAAAACGCGATATCCCTGGCTTTAAAATCTTTTACAAGATGGGACATCTCATTAACTATATATTTTGGGCTAAAAGAACGGTATATATTTTTAAAGACGTTTTTATCGCAAAATATGCAGGAATAAGGGCAGCCCCTGCTTGAAATCATGCTCAATTTCGGCAGCAGCTTTTGATCATTCGGCTGCGGCTTGTACAGTTTTATAGGGACCAGCTCTCTGGCAGGGAAAGGCAGCGAATCCAGATCCGATATGAACTCCCTGGGAGGAGTAAAAAATACCTTGCCGTTTAAATTGTAAGCAAGGCCTTTTACATTGCTGACATCCTCTCCTTTTTCAATCGATTCCACCAGCTCTTTGAATGTAATTTCCCCTTCTCCTATTACCGCCATATCCGCTTCGGGGCATCCTAACAAGTCCTCTGGGTTTGACGTTATATGCGGGCCGCCTATAACAACCTTTATCCCGGGAAATCTTGATTTTACCTCTCTTACAGCTTCATAAGAAGAATGTTTGCATGTGGTAAAGGTAATAATCCCGACTATATGAGGAGAAAAATTCGCAATCCTTTTTATTACTTTCTCAAGAGACAGCCCCTCAACTGCCGCGTCTATAATATCCACTTCGTATTTTTTTTGTTTTAAAACAGCTGCCAGGTAACAAAGCCCCAGCGGAGGAGAATTGTAAAACAAAATTTTTACAACCGGGCCCAGCCTATGAAGAGCCAATTTATCTAACGGAGGGTTTAGCAGGGTTATTCTCATTGGATTAAAAATCTCCTTGGCGAACCATACTCCTTGAACTTCCAGATATTCATCTCTCCGCGGACAAGCATTTTTATCAAAATACACAAAAGCTTGACAGAATTACACATTTGCGCAAACCATTTTAGCGGCAGCGGATGGTTTTTTAAAAAATCGCTTTTTTTGATTAATAGAATCAAACACTTTGGGACAAAAAATTTAGACGTAAGAGAGACCAGGCACGCTACAAACAGCTCTTCCTTCATTCTGGGATAAGAAAAACTCAGCCTGAATTGATAAAAAGATTTATTAGCCTCTCCTTCAATATCTTCATGCCTGATCAACCCTTTGCTTAAAAGTAATTCGCAAAGCGCGGTCCCGGGAAACAGCGTCAAAGAATAGACGAATAAGCTAAAAGGCCGCGGTAAGTTGAGCAAAAAATCTATTAGCGCTTCCTTGTCTTTAAAGCTCGCTAGGGGATTGTCTAATATCACATCATATACCACTTCCAGTTTTAAGGCTTTGGCTGAGCTGGCAAACTTCCGGATATTTTCCATAGGCAGGCTTCTGTTATATATTTCTTCCGACTCTTTCCTTGAACCTGTTTGAACGCCAACCTGGACCCTCTTCAGCCCGGAAGATTTTAATTCTTTCAAAATATCTTCGTCCAAGCATTCCGCGTTAAACAGAATCTCAAAGCCGCAAGCTACGCGGCGTTTGTACTTTTCGCAAAATTCATGTATCCATTCTTTCGGAAATATAAATGTGTCGTCGTCAAATTTTATTTTTTTTATGTTTTTAAACTCTCTTCGCGCGTATTCGATTTCAGATATTACGCTTTCGACGTTTTTTATGCGGTAATATTTTTCGTTTTTATATAATTTTCTGAGAATGCTATTATAGCAATAAGCGCAGTTAAACGGGCACCCGCGAGAAGCGAAAACTCTTAATTCCTGGACATTGACAAGAGGGTCGATATTTTGCAGGGTGTTTTCGATAAAATATTTGTTATCACCTCCGTAATCTTGATACGGCAGGGAATCCAAATCCTGTATCAAAGGCCTCATTTCTTCAAAGATCACCTTGTTCTCCAGCTTATGGCAAATATTCTTGATTCCTGAAAAACTCACGCCGCTAGAGTAAGCCTTTGCAAGGTCTAACATGGCGTACTCTCCTTCTCCTCTGCATACAATATCGCAATATTTTAAACATTCTTCAGGCCTCGCCGTAGCATGAACTCCTCCCCAGATTACAGGCACTGCCATAGCGCCTTTGATACAGCCGGTCAGATCCTGGGCGATTTTCAAGAATGGGGAAGTAAAACCCATCCCTATCATATTGATCTTTAGTTCTTTCAAAAGTGAAATCAGGATATCTTTCTCTTTTTGCGTAGGCAGCTTGATATCATTGTTCGCCCACCTTTTAAAGAAAATAACATGGGTATTAAACCCTTCTTTCTTTAGTACGGAAGAAATTAGCCTTATACCATTATTTTCTATGCCGTATAAATATATTAAAGCTACGTTTAACATTTTAGGAATACGAGCCTCGGGTATTGTTTCATATTCTGGTAATTGAATGATAAGCGGACGGCAACAGTTTGAAAAATATACGGAAGTTTTTAACAACTTCCGCCAATCTCAAACTCCTCAGCATATTCCAGGCTATCCGCGGCCTGAGATAAAATTCCGAATACGCCTTTTTCTTCAGTATAAATAAATCCTCTTCTTCCATGCCGCGAGGAATAAAGTACGGCTTTGTTTTTAAGATATTACCCTTTGTATATTCTCTCCAGTAATCAGCGGAAAATTCTCCGTTTTTTAGCGCTTCTTTATAAATCTCCGTTCCGGGCAGGCCTATTGCAATAGTAAAACTTGCCCAATCCAGAGGAAGAGATTTTGCGAATTCGATTGTCCTGCGCATACTTTCATCCGTCTCCCCGGGATAGGCTAACATAAAATATCCCCTTAATTCCAGCCCAAACCTCTTTATCAGGTTAGCCTTTTCAATAACATCCCGAATATTGGCCTTTTTATCCATATTGCATAAAACTTCCTGACTGCCTGACTCAATTCCCAAATGGATCCTGGAACACCCCGCGCTTTTAAGAGACTTGATAACTTTTTCATTTATCAAATCAACCCTGGTCCTTATGTCCCATTTGAATCTTATCCCTTTTTCATGTATAAGTTCGCAGATCTCAAGCGCGGTTTTTTCTTCAACAGCGAATGTCTCATCAAAAGTAATTATCTCTTTCGCCCCGTATTCTTTTACGAATATCTCCATTTCTTTGACTATATTTCCAGGACTCCTGGCACGGTATCCGCCCAAATAACCTTGAAAACAAAATTTACAGTTATATGGGCAGCCTCTGGAAGTTACAAGCGTGAAAAATGGGTTTTCAACTGATAGGGCAAAATATCTTTTATAGGGAAGGAGCTCAATCGCCGGAAAAGGAATCGAATCCAGGTTGCTAATTTCTTCGCGAGGCGCATTCACTATTACACCTCCATCCTTTCTGAAAACGCACCCTGCTACGCCTTCCAGCGTTCTTTTATCCTGAATTCTTTTAAGAACTTCCAGAATAGTGTTCTCTCCTTCTCCGCACACACCAAAATCAAAGCTTTCGTGCGACAATGACTCCGCAGGATACACTGTTAAATGCGGCCCACCTACGCCTGTAACAATTTGCGGGGAAACATCCTTAATAAGCTTGCTTAGCCTGACCGCCCTAAGCCACGAAGGCGTCATAGACGACAGCAAAACCACTGCAGGGTTAATTTTTCTTATCTCGTTTTTAAGGCAATCGCTATTTAACCCTAAAATCTGATTATCTATGAAACTGACATCGTAATTTGCATTTCTCAATACAGAAGCTATATAGGCAAGCCCCAAAGGCGGGTATATCCCGGTAATATTGGTTTCTGAGGAAAGGCTTGATTCGTCATCTCTTATTAACAATATTTTCATTTATTTTTGTACTGATTGTACTAAATTTTACATCGCTACGCCATGAAAGTCAACAAACTTGACAAATGTTACATTGTCACAGTGTCAAGATCTTGCCCCCTCCATAAACTTGACAAAACTAACATTGTCACAGTGTCAAGTTTAGAGTATAATTAATTTTATGAAAATAGCTATAATCTTTATCTTTGCGATATTTTTTCGTATTGACGCCGCGCTGGCTGAAAACAAGGCCAAGGACTACAGAAAAGAGCAATACCGGCTATGCCATATCCTTGTTGAAAATGAAGAAAAATTAAGCTCGTTAGTTCAGTCGTTTAACGCGCTGCTTTCAGAAACAGGAGATCCTTTCAAAAGCGCTATTCTCCTCTCCAATGATATGTCAGAAAAAGACCCGCTTGGCAGGCGGTGGGGAGACCTGGGCTGGGTATCGAGAGGCAAATTTCCAGAAGAATTCGACCGAAAAGTTTTTTCTTTGAAAGAAGAAGGCGCATATACCGCGTTTTCGACTCCGCTTGGCTGGCATTTTGTAATGTTGATGCACATCAGAGAACCCGGGCACTACTCCTCTGCCAAAATAAAAAACACTATAGAAATCAAACCGGAAAACGAAAAAAAAGACAGGGCATTTATTAAAGGCGGAGAATTCTACGCAGGGTACAATAAAAAAGAGATAAAAGAAAGATACCTGATATGGGAAAAATATATAAAGCCTCACGTAAATCAGGACAAGCCCGGATGGCTCGAATACGTCTACCAGACATACCACAAGGCAAAGGTAAAATCATTTTACATAGATAAGACCGAGGTAACATATAAAGAATACAAGCAATTTTTAAGCGCTACGGGCCACAGAAATCTGCCGGAAGATATAGAAAAAACTATTCCCGGAGACGATTATCCCGTAGTCGGGGTAAGCTGGGATGACGCGGATGCGTATTGTAAATGGAAACTCGGAAGGCTACCTACCCAGGATGAGTGGGAGTTTGCCGCAAGAGGCAAAGCCAGAAGAAAATATCCCTGGGGAAATAATCCGCCTGAGGGCAAAAAAGGCAATTTCGCCGATACAAATTCCGATGTCGCATGGAGGAATATCTACTACGACGACGGATACAGGTA
>Ga0172370_10001756_pt1 | contig 32391 bp, 31 predicted proteins | sample LakKiv5m_FD_114538 | JGI IMG/M metagenome (GOLD analysis project Ga0172370, IMG submission 114538) | Freshwater microbial communities from Kabuno Bay, South-Kivu, Congo - kab_022012_11.5m | ecosystem: Environmental > Aquatic > Freshwater > Lake | place: Democratic Republic of the Congo...
AGCGTAACCCAAAAAAACGATAGCCCAATATCTCTTGGTCTTGTCAGCCCAATATCCTGACACAAGCCTCAGACCATATCCAACCAACTCACCGAAGCCGGCAACTATGCCTACCACTGTGGCACTTGCCCCCAACATGGACAAGAAAGGTCCAGTAATACTCCTAGCCCCTTCATACGTCATATCGGAAAATAGACTCACAACTCCAATTAGAATAACGAACTTTATGGCCGATGGCCTGGTGATGTCGCAGAGGATTTGACCAGCCGATTGTGTTGGTTTCACAGGTTTTCTCCTTTTCCAGAGTTGGGAGGAAGCTAGGTGGCATCAGCATTAACAGAAACACCGACATGGTTGTCAAGACATATTAATTGCTGCTCACAATAATAAAACCGGTTCTGTTTCGGGCGTCGTATCGTCATATAATCGCATGGATCAAAAAGCATCGCCTCCCCACGCTAATGGCCGTACATTGGGAGGAACTTGCATTTTACAAGATAACCCCCATCGGGCCTTGGTTAAGCAGGTTGCTATCCTAACTTCCAAGAAACTTCTTGCGCTAGGTTCTCGTCAAATGTACTTGCTCTGCACTGGTGGCGAGGGTATCTTCCTACCGAGAAAATAACGAATGCGGATTCATTCATGGCTAATCAGTCAAGTTTAGGACCTAGTAGGAAATACTCGACTGTGGCGAGAAATCCAATGGTCAGGTCTTTCGTAGCCATTGAGCTTCCCGAAGAAGTGAAGTCATTTGTAGGCGCAGTCGCCAACGACCTGAGACGCGTGCTCAGTCAAGCTAAGTGGGTAAATCCACAGGGAATACACCTCACCCTCAAATTCTTGGGAGATGTTGCAGCCACCGCCATCCCGGAGGTCGTCAAAGCGTTAGAGAAACCCTTGTCCATCCGAGGACCTATTCAATTGGGGCTCGAGGGGCTGGGTTGTTTCCCAAACATCAAGCGGCCACGAATCGTTTGGGTTGGTATAACGGACAAACAATCGGTCCTAGGTGCCCTGGTGAAAGACATAGAAGATGCGCTAATACCTCTGGGGTTCTCGCGCGAGACGAGAATCTTCAGCCCACATCTCACTCTAGCGAGAATCAGAACCGGCCAAGAATTATCAAAGGGAATAGACTTGATTACGGAAAGACAACGTCTGGTCGGACCTGCGTTCTACGCAGCCGGAGCTGTGTTGTTCAAGAGCGTATTAAAGTCCCAGGGAGCTGAATATCACGTAATAAAGCGTTTTGATTTTCTAACATGTTGATCTTATGAGCCATGGATAAGCCGGAAAAGACAAGAAGAGGCCGTAGAAAACCGTTTATGCCGAGACGGTTAACTCAATATAAACTTGTCAAGATAGTATGTTTATGTTCCACCTGCACAAGATAGGACTGATTCTTTATTTTTTGGGTGCCTTCTCTGCAACCTTATGGGCCGACATATCTGAACAGCGCTTGCCTGTACCGCTACAGAGTAGGGAATTCGATGCTCAGCAGTCTATTCCTCCAACTGATTTGTCAGCATCTCCAGCGCCAGCCCCTGATGAGGCACTTGAAACGCCATACGATCTATGTTTGCCTCCACTTTTCAGAGACTGGCAGGAATTCAGTAGGTTCCGCAGAGAGGCGTCAATACAAGCCGACAGCCGAGTTAGAGTCGTTATTGACCGTACCATGTTCAGCCTTGTTCTGGAGGAGATAGACGTTGAAAACACCCCGCACGTCATGTACCAGACGGAAGTAGCTTTGGGGAATTTAAGATCTCCTACACCTGAAGGCTCCTTCATAATCAACCACATCTACTGCTATCCAGATGTGGTGTTCTTCACCTCTACTCACGAAAGAGTATCAAACCTTTATAATGGCTTCTTTGCTCCTCTCCTACGCTGTGACGCTTCAGGAAGATGTGACAGATTTAATGACCTTGGCATACATGGTTTCTACCCGGATGCTCGACCAGATCAGAGAATCAGCCCTGATACTTTTGGCGCGGTATCGGGGGGGTGCATTCGATTACCTGACCCCTGTGCCTTTAAAAGAAGCCTCATATTGACAAGTAGTTTAGGACCGCGAAAAATCAATGAGCGAGGCTCCTATCACTGGCTTAAGAAACCCATCGAAGTGCTGATTGTGAACGGGTATCCCACAGAGAACCCTAATACCCTCTTCAATATTTTCATTGACAGCTTCGGCAAACTGGAAAAGGGGCTCGGCGAGCTATTAAGAGGGTGGGGACGATAACTGACGAGCTGTTCGCTCCATTGCGGGGAGTCAGAGGCCAAGGCAACCGTCCAGTCATATGTTACATTTGCAGGGATGCGCCGAAGTCCGGTGCTTGGCGGGACGGGCAGCGATTGATTCAATCGCTGCCCCCTTTGGATAAAGGTGTAAAATGGAGCCTTATAAAGAGGCTCTATGATTCAAATGACCTCTATTCCCCGGATGGGGGGGTTATGGGGGAGGGAGGGTGTCCATCCCGGGTAGAGGTCTCACATGGGAACCTTCGGCTTTCGTCGAATGTGTTCTCACGTTTTTGGACTATAGTTTAGACGCTGCCGAAAGTCAAGAAAATACTTTAATAAAATGATATAAGGTATTGATAATACATCACTAGTATTTATTAAACTACTCTAGCCTAGCCCCGTACGTCCCCCGTTAGAAAGAACCCCGCATGACGCCATACCTGACTAGATGCTAATATTCTCGCAAATACAGTCTTCACGACATTTACAGCGGAGGCTGATTGACTTCATTCCCCTTACATAACATTCACACATTGTTTTGGGGGAGCTAGCGCCCAGGAAGCTCACCCTATGCAATGGTGGTCCCTTCTTAGCTTGTGTCATTCGACATTTGAATGTAGTCCGATTCGCGCTTCCTTGGGAAAGTTCTCTTATAAGACCTTTCTTGCTGGCCCCTTTGTGTCTTACCAAGCTAAGAGTTGTTTCACCGAAAAGCCTACCGTAAGGATGCTCAATACGGAAAGCAGTGCCACAAACATCCAGGAGACTATGTTCATGACGAGGCCATTGGCGTGGTGCAGCATAATGGATCGGTCATTGATTAATATGACCATGAATATGAGCACAATGGGGAGGACAAGTCCGTTAATGACCTGAGATACGAACATTATGGATACCAATGGAAGATTAGGGGCCAGGATCAGCAGGCCTGAAAAGAAAACAATAAAGCAGTAGAGGCCATAGAATTGAGGTGCCTCGGAAAATTTCTTGTCGAGACTTGATTCCCATCCAAAGGCTTCACAGACGGTATATGATGTTGAGATGGGCAGTATGGCAGCGGAGAACATAGAGGCATTAAAAAGTCCAAAGGCAAACAACCAGGTGCAGTATTTTCCTGCCAAAGGTTCTAAGGCGAGAGCGGCCTCGGCCGCCTCCTCAATCTTGACGCCGGCCTTGTACAGAGTAGCCGCGCATGCAAGGATTATAAAGAAAGCCACAACGCTCACCACGATCGAGCCGACTATCACATCGATGCGCGCTGCATGAAGGTCCTTCTCTTGTAAACCCTTATCAACAATGGATGCCTGAAGATAAAACTGCATCCAGGGGGCAATGGTGGTTCCCACCAAACCGGCCAGCATCACTAGAAATGGTGGTTCCCATTTTATGGAGGGAGAGCTTACGGCTTCTGCGACTTCCACCCAGTCTGGCTGGATGAGAAACCCGACGACGATGTAAGCCACATAAAACAAGCAGGCGCCCAGAAAAACTTTTTCGATGGAGCTATACGTTCCTTTTACCGCGAGCCATAAGAGGAAAAGCATGCTCAAAGGCACCGATATGTATCGCGATATACCGAACAATTCTAGCGATGCGGCAATGCCCGCAAACTCTGAGAGCGTGTTGCCCAGGTTTGTTACGATGAGGAGTATCATTGTGTAGAAGGTAATCTTGATGCCGAATCGTTCTCGAATGAGGTCCGATAGCCCCTTTCCTGAAACGACTCCCATCCTGGCGCCCATCTCCTGGATAATTATCAGGACCAGCGTTATGGGGATCAGAGTCCAGAGCATTGCCAGACCATATTCTGACCCCGCTAGAGAGTAGGTAGTGATGCCGCCGGCGTCGTTGTCCACATTGGAGGTGATGATGCCCGGTCCCATAAGAACGATCATGGCCCAAAAGCCGGTGAGTTTTCGCCTCAACAAGCTCTTCGGCGCGCCACCATGAGTAGCCGATTCTTGAGACGCTGGTAAGGGCACCATCTTCTCCTTAGAAGTTACTTCCCCAGATGAGGAGCAAGAATATCTAATAGGGCCTTGAACCGTACAACGCCCTGAATATGGTTTTCCTCATCAACGACAGGAATTCCTCTAAATCCATATTTGGCAAAGAGCTTTCCAAGATCTTCCGCCGAATCATCAACACGAGCTGTTATCATCCGGGTTGTCATTACCTGCCGAAGCGGTGTAAAGATTTCGCCTGACAAGAGGTCCCTTAAACTAACAACGCCTAAGAGTCGCGAATCTCCGTTGACAAGATAGACATAATAAATAACATCCATCTCATTGGCATGCTGCCGGATGTAGTTAAGCGCATCGACAACAGTCTGGTCTGGCCTCAGCGCCATGAACTGAGTTGTCATCAGTCCACCGGCTTCATCTTCTTCGTGCTCGAGTAACTCTTTGACTTTGCTGCTATATTCTGGGGCAAGCTCTCTGAAGATGCCAGTTGCAGTGTCTTTGGGGAGATCAGCGATAAGGTCCGCAGCCTCATCAGGGGACATCTCTTCTATGATGTCCGCAGCCTTGTCAGGTTCCAGCCCCCTCATTATAGCGACCTGGACCTTTGGATCCATTTCTTCAAGCGCGTCTGCCAGGACTTCTTGGTTGAGGGAGTCCACGATAGCCGCACGTTCCCGAACATCCATATCCTCGATAATGTCTGCCAGATCTGCGGGATGAAGTGCCTGGAGTTTACTTTGAGGTATTTGGAGCCTAAGGCGGTCGAAATCCGCTAGCGGTTGCACAAAACGCCATGGGATAATTCTGTCTTTGAGATCGTAATCAAAAAACCACTTTGCAAATCTCACCGCAGCATCTTCAAATCCGAGGCGTCTAAGTATTCCGCGTAATCCAACATCCACAAAATCCAAACGCAGGGACCCATTTGACTTAACGAAATGCAGATCATTGACTCGCTCGACCTTGGCCCCATGCACGTCAACTATTTGTTTGTCCAATAGTAAATTCTTTAGGAGTACACGCGATGCGGTGCGGGTTGCTTCGCTGAAAGGAATGATGTTGGAGCTCTGTTGGAGCACAATTTCTCTGTGGGACACGCGATCCACATCTGACCACAACGCTGTAAGGATACGTTTGCGCCACTTAGGCCGAATGACCAAGGCTGTTACAAGAGGCTCTGGTTGCTCCAGTGACACCACAAGGTCTGAACTGACGCCTAACACAGCGCCATTTTCACAGGAGAGTACCCTCCTATCGAGCAGGTCGCTCAAATAGAAATGATCCCTTGTTTGGATCCCCGATGGGGTTATCCTCTCCGGCGTCGAAGACATTTTTCTCCTTCCGAGAGTCAAACCCAAGCGCCAACCCAGGTCGTTCCCGTTTCAAGATGACGTTGCCTTTTTTTGAGCTACGCTAAATAATTATACATTGAAAGGAATTCCTTTCAAAGGATAACTATTGCATAATAGTGGCAACCATCTAGATATTGGAGACAGTAGCATGCGCGTACGAAAACAGCTTGAAGTAATGCTGGCAGATGCGCCTGGCGAGTTGGCAAAACTGACCGCGATTCTCGCTGAAGAGCACATCAACATTGAAGCTATGAGCATTCAGGACGCCAATGAGTACCTTTTGGCTCTTTACGAGGTCAGAGCGAAAACGGGAAGGAGAGTAGCGCCCCGTGATTACTATGAAGCGATCCTAAAGGAATCGGCTAGGTACTCGATGATACGCCTCATCACCGACAACCCCACAAGAGCAGTGGACGTTCTCGCCAAGGGTGGATATCAGGTAAAAATCCAAGATGTCGTAGGGTTAGTCCTCGAAAACCATCCAGGCATTCTTCATCGTGTGTCCCGTGTCCTCGGAGATGCGGGGATAAATATTTCCTACACGTACGGGTCTGGTTTTTCCGATAGCGAGGCGGCCTTGTTTATCTTCAGGGTCTCTGATCTGGAAAAGGCATTGGAAAAGCTCCCAGATCCCTTGGTGTAATTAGACAAGAGAAGGCGGTTATGAAACTAAAGTTGGTTCAAAATGGGCCACGCAGCGTAGAAGTCGCGTCGGACCGATGGAGTTTTCTCGTCGATCTCAAAGAAGAATATGGCGGCAAGGATCAAGGACCAAATCCGTCAGAATTGACTGCGGCCGCGGTTGCGTCGTGCGAGATGCTCACGGGGATCTTTTGGGCGTCGAGGCGTCACGGTGTTGAACTCGAACATCTTGAGGCTGAGGTTGAATGGCAATACGGTGATAAACCAGATCGGATCACTCGCTTTGACGTCAAAATCCGAGGGGTGAAGGATCAACTGGGTGAAAAGACACGAGGGTTTGCTGCGATAGCTAAGAACTGCACGGTTTCCAAGACGTTTGCGACGCCTCCGGTCTTGACGCTCGATGTTGAGTGATAATTTTTGTAGGCCGGTGTCGGCCGGGCGGATCGAGTATTGTGTGAAGGAGCTTACGTCCGATAAGATATATTATGTTAACTCGGACTATCTCGCACAGACCCGTCTGTCATCACACGTCCGAGCGGCCTTACTCCGCGGTACCCGCTCTCTGTAATGCGAGGTGTAATGTCAAAATCACCTACTGGGACACCAAAACTTTCCGTCGCTGTCATCGCCAAAAATGAAGTTGACCGCATAGGGAGTCTTTTCGACTCTGTCGCCGCGGCTGATGAGGTTATCGTGGTAGATTCCGGCAGCACTGACGGGACTATTGAACTTTGCGAGAAACGGGGGGCCCGAGTTGTTACTGTGGGATGGAGCGGGTATGCTCGCCAAAAGCAAATCGCCATGGAATTGGCTACCGGTGAGTGGGTTTTGAACCTTGATGCTGACGAGGCCTTGTCCCCCGAACTAGCCGACGAAATACGCAGGTCCATCGATCAGGCAGATGAATCAATTAAAGGCTTCTCAATGCCCAGATTGAGTCGTTATCTCAATAGGTGGATTCGGCACGGAGGATGGTATCCTGACCGCAAGATACGTCTTGTAAAGAGGGGGTGCGCACACTGGATTGGAGACGGTTTGCATGAACGCTTAGAAGTTGCGGGAAGCGTTAGAGAACTTCAGCATCCCCTTCTTCACTACGTTTATAGGGATATCAGTGATCAATTGAACACAATAGACCGTTTTTCCTCAGTATTCGCAAAGGTACCAAGACAGCCGGTGTCTAATCTGTCCGTCTGGCTCGGTGTAGGTCACTCCTTCGGAAAATTCTTGGAGTGCGCTTTTTGGAAGCTCGGGGTGTTAGATGGGATTCCGGGGCTGATTATTGCCGTCAATAGTGCGTTCTACGTCTTTCTCAAGCATGCCAAGTCGTGGGAGCAAACCCATGTCCGACCTAGCAGCGTCATCCAGGAATAAATTACAGATCCAAGTGAATCAATTGCGTTACAGCGCTGCGTACCCTCATTTCGGCTCTTTTTTGATTTGGCGCAAATGTGAAACTAATGAGCAGGAGTTGGAGGTATGAAGATTGCGTTGGCGCTTGAAAATTTCAATCCGTACGGAGGGGGTGTTGAAGCCTATGCAGTGGGTCTCGCCAAGAGACTAGTTGAAAATGGCTGGGAAGTGCACCTTTACGGCCACTCCTGGAATTATGAACCTCGTGAGGCGATCTTTCATCGGATCTCTCCCCTGCCCCATTTTCTTCCTCCTTCAATAAGGATTCTTCATTTTGCGCTGCGCCATCGAAGCATGGTAAGATCAAATGATTTCGACGTAGTGCTGGGTTTTGGTAATACCTTGTTCATGAATGTGTATCAAAGTCATGGGGGCGTTCACCGCTTCAGTACGATGAGAAAGATCGAAGCTGTCCGTAGTCCTATTGTGAGGATCGCTAAGCACCTTCTTACCCTTATCAGCCCTAAGTATCACGTAAGAGCGTGGATAGAAGGCTCGCCATTCAGATTCAATAAACTGCCTGTAATCATTGCAATATCAGATATGGTGAGAAGGGATTTGTCCGCCTATTTTGGGGTAAGAGAGGACGAGATCATCCTCGTTTACAATGGTGCAGATCATTCGAAGATCAAAGCAGTGGAAGAGGCAAGGGTCATCCAGACAAGGCGGAGCCTGGGGTTCCAAGACGAGGTCGTCTTTCTTTTCATGGCTTACGATCTGCGGAAGAAAGGAGTACATTATCTCCTAGATGCGGCAGCGAAGTTGGCAATGGGTTCCGAGGTGGGGCACTTCGGCGTTCTAATCGTTGGAGGAGAGCCGTCTTCAGCCATGCGTTCTTTCGTGAAAAGGCAGGGGTTGACGAAAAAGATTATGTTTTTGGGGCCAACTACGGAGCCGCAGCTTTATTTTCGTACGTGTGACGTTCTAGTCCTGCCGACGTTTTATGACGCGTGCTCGCTAGTTGTCTTCGAAGCTTTGGCTGCAGGAATGCCGATAATTACAACCAGATTCAATGGGGCTGCGGGCATTATAAAGCAAGGAGTTAGCGGTTTCATCCTAGAATCGCCGTCAGATACTCATGCCCTTACAGTGGCTATGAAGGAATTCCTGGACAGAGATTTCTTAGCGCGCGCAAAACAAGCGGCTCAGACTGATTCAATGTCTTATCAGCTCGACGATAATTACCGAGAGATGATCGATATCTTCGACGCTGTCGCACGCAAGAGAAGCATTTCTTAGAATTCGGCTAATTCTAAGGCACGAGTTCATTCATTGCTACTAGCTCTGCCACTAAGGTAGTACTCGACCATAGAATTTACGAGACCGTCAATGGTGTACTCATGAGCTTCCACCGTCACGTCCAGCCCCAGCTGCCGGGCGCTTTCCGTGGTCACAGGGCCAATGGAAGCTGTCATCACACCCTTGAGCAGCTCGCCAATGCGCAGTGAACCGACGATATCGACGAAATTGGATACTGTCGAGGATGACGTGAAAGTCACGGCGTGAATTGTCCTGTTTTTAAACATTTCGAGGACTGAATCCACATCAAGATTCGCGGGCTTCTCGGTTCTATACACAGCAACGACATCCACTTGACCGCCTGCAGCCGCTAAAGCCGCCGGTAAGATGTCCCTCGCTTTCTCAGCTCTCGGAATGAGTATTTTCCGTCCTTGAATCGCTGCGTCTCTGAAAGCTTCAATTAACCCCTCAGCGACAAATAGATCGGCAGTGAGGTCCACTCTTATGCCCCTTTCCACCAACGTGGAGGCTGTGACAGGACCAATCGCTGCGATCTTAGGTCCCCTCATTTCTCTAATATCCTTAGCCACATGTAGGAATCTTCTTAAAAATCGCTCGACACCGTTGGCCGATGTAAAGATCACCCACTGGTATGTTTGTATGCTTCTGATAGCTTGATCCAAGGAGCTGAAATCTCCGGGGTCTCTGATGGCTATGGTGGGAAACAGAATCGGTTGCCCCCCAAGCTCTCTGATTTTTGCCGTGAGTTTGACCGATTGTTCTCTTGTCCTCGTAATAAGGATGTTTTTCCCGAACAAAGGTTTGCATTCGAACCAAGCCAGTTTCCTCGACAAGGATGCCACACCGCCGACAACGATGACCGCCGGAGCTCTAATACCTCTTTCGTTTGCAAGCTGAGAGATGTCGGACAATGTCGAAACGAGCGACTTCTGGCGGGGCGTCGTTCCCCATTGGACTATCGCTGTTGGGGTCTCGGCTTTCATTCCGTAGGCCATTAGATTTCTACATATTTCTGTAAGGTTTTTCATACCCATAAGGAAGACCAGCGTACCGGGGCTGCGCGCCAATAGATCCCAATCTATGGCGGAGGTTTCTTTTTCCGAGTCTTCATGGCCAGTGACAAAGGTCACCGTAGAAGCGTGGTCTCTGTGAGTTACAGGTATCCCAGCATAGGCTGGCGCCCCTATTGCCGATGTGACTCCTGGTATCACCTCAAACGGGATACCGGCGGAAACAAGCTCCTCGGCTTCCTCCCCTCCCCTTCCGAAGAGGAATGGATCTCCCCCTTTGAGGCGAACCACAGTCTTGCCTTCAAGGGCTTTCTCTATCAGTAGCGCATTTATATCTTTCTGTTTTAGGGTGTGGTTACTCCCCGTCTTTCCTACATAAATCAGCTGTGCATCTGGTCGCGCCAGCGTTGTCAATTCTTGTCCGGCCAGATAATCATAAATAATGACGTCCGCGGTCTTGATTTTGGCCAGAGCCTTGACCGTTATGAGCTCTGGATCTCCGGGGCCTGCTCCTGCCAGATACACCAACCCTTGAGAAAGAGGTTTCGGAATCACTTCTTGTCCCATGCGCTACCTCATTTGAAAAATCACGTAAGGACCTTCTTGTGTACACAGAGATTAGCTAGAGTGTGTCTAGGAACCTCGCGGAACGGTACGTCAGCCACTTTATTCTAGGATGGGGAATACGAATTTACGTGCGATACGGCTACACTTTACCCGGTTCCCATTCCTTACCCAACACCCCTTTGAGAATGCCAGATGCCCCTCTAGCCAGGAGCTTGTCGGCCAAATAGGACCCTTCTTCGACATCTATAGAATTGCCAGCATATTCATCTTGCACTCTGAGGTGTCCATCAGGATCGATAACGGCAGCCACACAGTAATAGCCTCCGTCCTTCGGAATGCAATGCGCCGCCATCGGCACCTGGCATCCGCCCCCCATTCTGCGAAGGAAGGCTCTTTCCACCTCGACGCAGGTCTGGGTCACACTGTCATTTAGGACTGCTACCTTTTGCCGCACCGCAGTATCGTCCTCTCTGATCTCAACGGCAAGCGCTCCTTGACCAATCGCCGGTATAAAAAGGTGGGGGTCCAAATATGAAGTTATCTTATTCGAATACCCCATTCTTAAAAGGCCCGCGGCAGCCAGAACTACGCCTGCCAGATTTTCAGATTCTATCTTTCTTACCCTCGTGTCCAAATTACCCCTGATAGACACTATCTCCATCTGCGGATATTTGTTGAGAATGAAAGCACGCCGCCTCAGACTGGAAGTTCCAATTCGCGCCCCTCGCCTTAAGTCTTCAAGACAGGAACTGCCATTGGATAGGAAGACGTCGCGAGGGTCGTCCCGCCTCAGAAAGGCGCCTACGCACAACCCGTCTGGTAGTTCCGTAGGCAAGTCTTTGAGAGAATGAACAGCGAGATGTATGGAGCGATCGAGGAGGCTGTCTTCGATCTCTTTAGTGAAAAGCCCTTTTCCGCCGATGTGAGCCAGGGGAGCATCCAGGATGCGATCGCCTTTGGTCTTTATGATTGCCAATTCGCATCGCACTTCTGGATTCGCCTTCTCAAGAGTTGATGCTACATGCCGTGCTTGCCACAGAGCAAGCGAGCTTCCACGCGTGCCTATTCTAAGTCTCATCTCGACGTTTCTTTTCTCGATCATCGCCTTCTTTAGCCGATACCTCAGTCTCACTGCCCAAAGCAAAAAGCTTTTGCGCGACATCAAGGTACAGACTTTGTTTAGACCTAGATCTGGTTTTCTTCAGAAACGACATTGGATAATGGGCTATCTTGTTGACGATGGATCGAGTTATTATCTCCACTGCTTCCCTTTGATCAGGTGTGAGGTTCGACAGCTTTCCATTGGAACGCGCCAACTCGGAACGCCTTATCTCCTCTAGCCTATTTCTTATAGCCACCAGAGTCGGGGTACAGCTCAAAGACAGAGTCCACTCCATGAACTTGGCGGTTTCCTCCTCTACGATCTTTTCTGCACTCATGGCTTCCTGCCGCCTCTCTGTGAGGTTCTCGGCTGCTATTGTCTGCAAGTCGTCGATATTGTAAAGGTACACACCATCTAGTTCATTCACGGTTGGTTCTACGTCGCGTGGCAAGGCGATATCAATAAGAAAAAGTGGCCTATAACGTCTTTTCTTCATAATCTTTTCCACCTGATCCTGCTGGATCAGGCTTTCGCAGCTACCAGTTGACGTTATAACTACATCTGCCTCCAATAAGTAATGGTTGAGGGTATCGAGGGTATCCGCCCTACCGTTAAGACGATTGGCCAGGCTGCAGGCATTTTCAAGGGTTCTATTTAGGACTATGGGTGGATTAGTTACGTGACCGGCCAGATGACGAGCTGCCAGTTCGGCCATCTCCCCAGCCCCCAATAGTAGAACACATGCGCTCTTTAGATCTCCCAGGATCTTTTTTGCAAGCTCTACTGCCACGTAGGCCACCGAAACGGCAGCAAGGGCTACCCCCGTCTCGTTTCGAACGCGTTTGGCCGTGAAAAAAGCTTTGTGCATAAGGCGATTCAAAATCGGACCTGTGGCACTAACATAGGTTGCTCGCCGGTACCCGTCCTTAACTTGTCCCAATATCTGCGGCTCCCCCAGTACCATCGAGTCTAGGCTTGACGCTACTCGGAACACGTGATGAACAGCTTCTTGTCCCCTCTTCAAATACAAAAAGTTTGAAAAGGATTCTGCCGGCACACCGTGAACATCAGAGATAAGTTTGATTATCTGTTTTGTTATGTGCGGCTCTTCATCGACAACTAGGAGTACCTCCGAGCGATTGCACGTCGAAATCACGATGGCCTCGACAACTCCTTTAGTGGATAGAAACTTCTTGGTGGTATCTCCGTTTTCATTCCCGGGGAAGGTTATCAGCTCACGAATCGCTACCGGCGCCGTACAGTGGTTCAGTCCTACCAGGACAATCTCTTGCTTCATGTCTGTGATGCTCCGACGCTTGGCCCAGATATGGAATGATGACCACCAAGCAGCGTACTGGCACCCACAAAGGTAAACATGACCAAGACAAATCCTATGATAGCCAGTACAGCCGCCTTCTTTCCTCGCCATCCCAGTACAATTCTTTGGTGAACCATGGCCGCATAGGTAAACCAAGTAATAAGGCTCCACGTCTCCTTGGGATCCCAACTCCAATACTGACCCCACGCACTATTAGCCCACAGCGCGCCAGACAGAATGCCAATGGTCATAAGGCAGAAGCCAAGAGGCAAACCGTGCCTGTTCATCTTGTCCAATGTTTCTAGAGAGGGTAGCAGTCTGTGCAACCTTCCTATCCGTTTTCCTTTAATGAGCCATTCTTGGAATATGTATAGTATCCCACCAACTGCCATAAGTGCAAAGACTGCATTGCCGGCAAGGGCAAAAACAACATGGAGGGGGAGCCACCAACTGTGGAGAATGGGGACGATGGGGCCTCTAGTTTGATATGAAAATGTCGCGCCAAGCAGCATCATTCCTGCTGCCAGTGGCGCAGCCACAGCACCGAGTACCGGTACGGACAACCTGCGCTCCAGCAGGATAAACAGACCTACAATGAGCCATGCCAGAAATGACAGGGCGTCAAAATAAGTGCCAAGGGGAAAAAAACCATATACAACGGCTCGATGGATGAAGGATAGCGCATGCACTCCCAACCCAATAAAACAGCACGTAGAAGATATTGAGGCTGTCCTCAATGATGAAGTGAACAACAAAACTACATACCCTACTGTTGCGGCCAGATAAAATATCAATGCTGCTTGAAAAAAGGTGAGCTCCATTTTATCCCCATTTTGGCAGAGAGGCATTGACCGTCTCCCCAAGCGCCGATTCCGGATTCAAATCGGAGGGGAGTATAGAGGCAAGTATTTCAAAAACCCGGTCCTTGTCGTTTGCCCTAAAAGCTTCGAGAAGCCCTGAGTCCAAGAGCGCTCCAAACAGACGTTTATTCTCGTCTGAGGTTTTTCCCTGCCCTATAATTTCTTTGCGCAATTCTCCCATAAGTTTTGTCATTTCTGCGTATTCTGGTCCAAAGCGCTTTTCCAGGTCTTCCCGAATCCTCTTCGCTAGAGCCGGTGACGCGCCTCCGGTGGATACTGCAATCATAAGGTCCCCCTGGTTTATAACAGCAGGCACAATAAAAGTACAAAGATCTGGCACGTCTGCAATGTTACAGGGTATTTTTCGCGCAGTTGCAGCACGATAGATTTCTACGTTTATATCGCGCTTGTTCGTAGTTCCGAAGACCATGATGGGGTCTATTATATCGTCGAGAACGTTATCGCAAAATTCTTGTTCAATCCATTGAATCTTATCCCTGATGGCGAGAGCCCGCATCTCTTCGTTTAATTGTGGAGCAATGACGACCACATTGGCCCCACAGGCAAGCAACCCCAAGGTCTTGCGAAGGGCCACGCGACCTCCGCCAACCACGACGGCTGTTCTATCATGCACGTTCAGCATGATGGGGTATGGTCTCAATCAGAAGGACTCCTCTCTGAAGGTTTACTTTGGCATAATTATCAACTAGTTATTCAAAACACGAAAAATTCTTGGGGCTTGCGAAAAAAATTCTTATAAAACCTATAAGGCGCAGACTCCTCGTATGATATGGGAGATACCATCTCGTGATCAAAGGAGAGGATCTGTGCGTCCGGACACGCCAATATTATCGGCGAAAGCGTTGCGATTATATATTGCTTATTTCCATTAATTATATTCTTTTGCAATATTCTCACAAATTTCACCTGATTTTCCGGAGAAAGCGCAGCCTCAGGCTCGTCCAGGAGATAAAGGCCGTCTAGTTGAAAGCAGTAGGATTGGAAAAGAGCCAAGAAAGATTCCCCGTGTGACAGAGTGTTAAGCGACTTGCCCCCGTAATATCCCTCTCGGCCGGGATCATCACCAATAATATCATCTAATGAACTCGCGAAGTTGAAGAACGCCTCGGCTCGAAAATAGAAGCCATAGGGACGCCACGACTCTAAATGAAGGGATATAAATCTAGCGAGCTGTGTCTCATATGGATTCTGGTGAGACGTGTGCATTTTCCCGCCTCCCCAGGGTAAGAGACCGCATTTTCTAGCTACAGCATCCAACAGGGCTGATTTGCCAGTCCCATTGGCCCCGGTGAACATAGTTGCTGGCTTTCGAAACCCAATCTCTCGGGTGGTATTCAAAATCTTTACGTTGAACGGGTATATATCCCTTCGGGGGAATCTTTCAGCGTGAATTGAAATGGCTTTCAGGTACATAGTTGTGTCCGATGGGCTCCCAGATTCGCTTAACATCTCATACCGTGAAACGCCATTGACAAAAGCGATCTGCCGGATGGGGGTCCGGTGGCGCATGTAGGCATTCCACTCGAATATTGGGATCAACGGCTCGGGCGAAAGATATAAACTCGGCCTGATGCATCCTTTTGCATGCATATTCGCCAAGGTTACGCCGGATCCTCGCCACTTGTGTCGGGCACTCTGGCACAGATATGATCACCTGCTCGGCATCTACGGCTGTGTCGTAACCAACAATGATGGACCAAGGAAAATATTGTAGAACTCGTACAAAGGCTTCCAAACCCTTTTCATGAATCTGGAACCTCTCTATGATATCTTTAGCTGCCATACCCGCAACCCTACCCCACACGCGCTCATTAAAGTGATCGGCCTTGGCAGATCCTAACTCCTCTTCGATAAAGACATACCAAAATGCGTCCATCACTCGGTAGTGCCAGAGGAGAAAATCCAAATATTTCCTATGTTCCTCAGGCGTCATTTTGTCGAAAATCATTACTCACCTTCGTAAACGATCTAAGTGAAAGAGCGGTTCTATTTTACGTAAACGCCATTGAATCAAAACGTGCTCCGCTCACTCAATACAGGGGCCGTAAAGCGATTAAGGATCCGCAGAAAGACAAACCTGTACTCAATTTAGGGACCTTTTATCCTCCAGGAACAAGACTATAGACATGTACTTCCTGCTGAACATTCTTGAAATGCATATAGCCGCGATCGAAAAGCGTTGTCTTGTTTCTTATTCTTAGGGCGGTCTCCGGTCCCAAAAGTATATCCCCATCTTTTGCCGCAGCAGCCAGACGCGCCGCCAGATTAGTCACAGATCCCGACGCGGTGAATGTGGTCCTGGTCCCAGCGGAGCCTGAAAACTTACTCATCCCAACAGAGGCCACCCCTGAATTTATCCCCATGTTTACTACAACAGGGAAGAACAGACCGCGGAGTTCTTCATTGATTTCTATGGTCCGACGTCGAATCTCTAGTGCCGCTGCCACAGCGTTTAAGGCGTTTGTCTCCTCCGTACCCTGGAAAATCGCCATGAGGCCGTCTCCAGCAGTCTCGTTTACATCGCCCTCCTTGGTGTATATGACATCGAGATAACTCGAGAAGTATTTTTCTACGATAAAGCTTACTTTGTCCGATGTGAAGAACTCGCTTATCCTCGTGTAGTCTGCAAGGTCTAAAAAAAGGATCGAGACGTCTCGTTCAACCCGATCCAGCTCCGGCGCATCTGGATTTTTTTCTATAATCCGCTGCACTGTTTCTGGGACGAACGTCCTTATGTGTCCCAGTATTCTTTCGAGGGTAAGCTTATCACGCGCCATGGTCGTGTAACTTTTGGCATTAAGGATAGCATTTGTAGCCAGTTCGACGAGGTCGTTCAGAAGAATCATGTCTTCCTCTCGGAGCGGACAGTCTCGCCGGGTTACAACATTTAGGACAGCTAGCGGCGTGGCCCGGTCATAGATCGGCATAGCCACCTCACACACATTCTCTGTTGGCCATTTGTCAGTGATCTGTGGTGCCGAATTGTCTTGTGGCAGCGTACACATGGACACAGCTACTGGTTTTTTCAGAGCCTCCTGCACAATCCTTTTGCCTCGTTTGCACTGATGACAGTTTATCTGCTCCCTCTTCATCGTGCAGTGTAATGGTCTCGTGTAATTGATGGCGTCAGGATCTACCAAGATCAGGCATGCTTCCTCCGCATGCGGAACAGTAATTTTGACTTCATCTCTAATTATTTCGAGGATTTCAGATATATTAAGACACGAGGTCATTTTCTTGGCAACGCGAAAAAGATTTTCAAATCTTTGTTCGTACAAGGTGGGTTCCTTATGGGTTATGGTGCCACGAGACTTCACACCAAATGGGCTACTCCCGAGGAGGTTTCATCATCCGCATAAGTCAATCGTGTTACATAATACTACGATACCCAGCGCACTTCCACCCTATTCTCTCCTCACGGTCTAACACGAGCCTATTGTGATAGACCTTTTCATCTGCTAAGTATGGGGGAAAGTATTCTAGACCAATGAAAGGACTGCCCCATGTCGCGGATCATCCTTGGCGTGATGGTATGTGCGACGCTGCTCTTGACGGCCTTCCCGGGGTACACTCAGCAAAAGTATAAACTCCCGGACATACGCTCGCTCAAGCATATTACCACGTCCCAGTCAGATCATGCCACCGACATTCCAGGCAAAGAAACTACTATGGATTTTTATTCCGCTCCCAATGGGCAAATCATTACAATGTACTCATATCGCAACAGGCCCGTAGCTTTTAGCACCCATTCAAACAGTGACGTGCAAAGCACTTACAGATTATTCATTGACGTGACTGGTGAAGGTTTGTTTCAGGAGGTGGACCGATCTCGGCCTTGGCAGCTCCCAGCCTGGGCGCGGTAGTCTTTCAACCTTGAACCGGTGCCGCGATGCATGAAATGGCCATTGTCCAAAGCATGTTAGCCATTCTTGAGGATCAAGCGAGAAGGCATGGCGCTACACGGATAATAGCCGTTAACTTGGAATTTGGGGTCCTCACCGCCGTTGTCCCGTCTGCCATCGAGTTTGGGTTCGAGATAGTCTCCAAGGGCAGCTTGGCAGAAGGGGCTTGTCTGAACATTAGCATTATCCCTGTTAAAGCGCTCTGCCAAGAGTGCCACAAAGAAATCACTATGAACGACTATGATCCATTTTGCCCGGCGTGCGGTTCAGCCGCTCTGCGCATTGTTGAAGGACGAGACGAAATGAGAGTCGCGTCCATGGAAATTGAATAATCGCATATTCCGTGAACAAACCGCATCTGCGAACATTATACGAGAGAAAGATTGTTGCAATCGCTTGATCTTACCTATTTGAAAGGACTGGCTGTTCTCCCTGACGGGTTGAAGCCGGTTCGCATTCAGATCAAATCTGGAATGATAACGTCCATTGAAGAAATGGACGAACTCGGCCAAGTCGGGAAAATCATTTTCCCGGGATTTATTGATCTCCATGTACACGCACGGGAATATTGGCGGGCGAATGAGAACGATCCCGAATCTAGAGAAGTCTGGAATTCGACGATCGCGAAGGAAAGCTTCAAGACGGCAGGAGCGGCTGCAATCAACGGCGGAGTAACTCTTTTCGTCGCTATGCCAAATGATCCAGAGCCTCCGGACTGCGAATCTTTGTATGCTCGAAAGAAGGAATTGTCGCAGTCCTCTATCTGTCCTGTTGTCTTGGCAGCCGCAGTAACTAGCAGATCGGAGCCCTGGGAAGATCTGCTGTACAAGATTTATCTCGATCCAAAGATCTCTCCTGTGTCTTTCCGTCGCTGGCAGGACCTTCAAACGGTGGTCGCCCGTTATGCGCGCTGCAGGCTGTTGTTCCACGCGGAGGACCCGGAGTTCATAACTGCGCAGGGCGGGTCCGGGCCACGGTGGAAGACGCGGCCACCAGAAGCTGAATATAGGGCCGTTGACCGCATCCTTGATTTAACAGCTAAGTATGGTTTGCAAACCCATTTGTGTCACGTTTCGACGCGAAAAGCTGCGGAGCTTGTTTCCAGTTATAACCAACATTCGTCCTCAAAGGTGACTACGGAGGCGACTCCGCACCACCTATTCTTCAGCTTTTTTCGAGATGGAATTCACGGCGCCATTGGAAGGCCGGAAATACCGGAAGAGCTTATAGACTGTAATCCGCCCATCAGGCCAGAAGATGATAGAGAGTTTCTGCTCGAGTGTCTGCGAGACGGTTCCATAGATTGCCTTGCTACTGATCATGCGCCTCACACAATTGACGACAAAAGCAAAGGCGTTCCGGGAATGCCGCATCTGGATACACTGGGGCCGTTTATCGGGTGGTTGATTCATGACTGCGACTTTACTCCAGAACGAGTCGGACAGATCGCCTCTTCGTGCCCCGCGTGCATACTCCCCCCTGGTTCCGGGAAAGGCCTCGGCGCCATCCAAGAGGGTTGTTCGGCCAGTTTCACAGTCCTCGATGTTGACGGTGAGTCTCGCGTCCAAGGATCCCACATAGTGGGCCGATCCGAGTTAATGACGAGGTGTGGATGGTCCCCCTTCTCGGGATATACCTTGCCGTCCAAAGTTTACAGGACAATAATCTGTGGAAAGTGCTATCAATTCGACGAATAGACGTGATAAAAAAAACCTTGAGTAGTAAACCTATCCCATAACCTGATTCGAGGAGAGATTCAGCATGGATTTTGAGGGTCGAGACCTTATATCGATGAACGACCTCAGTCGTGAAGAAATAGATGCAATTCTCACGAAGGTACCCGAGGTAAAGAATCATCCTAATAAACGAAACTTATGTAAGAACAAGGTTTGCGCTCTGTTATTCTTCGAGCCCTCGACTCGTACCCGTACATCATTCGAAGTTGCTATGCGTAATTTGGGAGGTGTGGTAGGAGGTTTTTATGACGCCAGCATTACTTCGGTTGTAAAAGAAGAATCCCTTTGGGATACAGTGAAGATGCACGACGGATACGGATTTCACGTCATGGTTATTCGCCATCCGCTCAAAGGGGCGGCTCGTTTGGCCGCAGATGCAGCCCAGAGCCCGGTGATTAACGCAGGAGACGGACCTAACCAGCATCCCACCCAGACTCTCTTGGACTTGTATTCGATACAAGAAACACAAGACAGGATTGACGGCCTCACGGTGGCAATGGTTGGCGATTTAGCTAACGGTCGAACGGTACATTCATTAACCGAAGCGCTTCTAAAATATCAATCCTGCAGACTGATCTTCGTCTCCCCCCGAGATCTGGCTATGCCACGTTTCATTATCGACAAGTGTATAAAAGCTGGGCCAAAAACCGGCTTGTCGATCACCGAAGGCAGTCGTATCGAGGACCATATCTCTGAGATTGATATCCTCTACATGACTAGAACCCAGAAGGAGAGGCTAAAAGAACGCACAGCGGCTGAAAAATTTCGCAGCATTTATCGTCTGGAGGCAAACATGCTTAAAGATGCAAAGTTCACAATGAAAGTAATGCATCCATTGCCTCGTGTCACCGAGATAGCCCAAGACGTAGATTCTACTCCTCACGCCTATTACTTCCAGCAAGCCAGGAACGGTCTATTTGTTCGAGAGACTCTTCTGGCGCTCATTCTCGGAGCGGTGAAATGACCCAGCGCACTATTACCATAGCAAAGATCCAAAAGGGGATCGTGATCGATCACATACCAGCAGGCAAGGCTTATCTCATAGCACAGGTGTTAGGATTAAACGTACTCGCCCGAGAGACCGGCGACATAATTGCAATAGGAATCAACTTTGAGTCTCCATCGATGAATAGAAAGGATATCATAAAAGTTGAAAATCTTGGTCTTACCAGGGACATGCTTAACGTTGTGGCACTTATTGCGCCAATGGCGACGATTACAAGGATCGAAGACGGCAGGGTGATCGAGAAACATAAGGTCGAGATTCCGGACACTGTTGGAGACGTTGTCCTTTGTCCTGATGCCTTCTGCATCACTAACCATGAACAAGTTCCGTGTAGGTTCGCCGTTGTTGAGAAGAAGCCACTGACCCTCAAGTGCTACTATTGTGAGACAGAGTTTTTTGGACCACTAGTCAAATACAAGGAAAAGAGCTAGGAGTAACTTTAATGAAAAAGGCGGCCACTGGCCGCCTTTTTTGTCTGTAATCTTGCATCTGTTGCCGAGCCTAGTACATGCCTCCTGGAGGCATGCCACCGCCCGGCATAGGAGGAGTCTCTTTTTCTTTGGGCTTTTCTGCGACCATTACCTCAGTGGTCAGCATTAGTCCAGCGACGGAAGCTGCATTTTGGAGCGCAAGCCGCGTCACTTTCGCCGGATCGATGACTCCATTTTCCATCAGGTCTTCGTACACTTCTTTATGCGCGTTGAAGCCAAAGGCGTCGTCCTTGCCTTTTACTTTATCCACAACGATAGAACCGTCATGACCAGCGTTGACTGCAATCTGCCTCAGCGGTTCTTCTAGCGTCCGAAGGACTATCTTTGCACCTGTGAACTGATCACCTTCCAACTTGAGATTGTTGATAGCATCCAGGCACCGTAGGTAGGCTACCCCGCCTCCTGGGACGATTCCCTCTTCTACCGCCGCACGAGTCGCATTGAGGGCATCCTCAACTCTAGCCTTCTTTTCCTTCATTTCAGTCTCAGTGGCAGCGCCAACGTTAATCACCGCCACCCCGCCGACCAACTTGGCCAAACGCTCTTGTAACTTCTCTCGGTCATAATCCGATGTCGTCTCCTCAATTTGAGCCCTAATCTGTCTGACCCTGCCTTCGATCTTTTCCTTGGCGCCTGCGCCGTCAACGATGGTGGTATTGTCTTTGTCCACCGTAACTCTCTTCGCCCTTCCAAGGTCGTTGAGTGTTACGTTTTCGAGCTTCAATCCGAGATCCTCGGAAATGACCTGACCACCCGTCAGTATAGCAATATCTTCGAGCATGGCCTTCCTGCGATCTCCGAAACCAGGGGCTTTAACTGCGCAAGCAGTTAGGGTTCCCCTAAGTTTGTTCACAACTAGTGTGGCAAGGGCCTCGCCTTCTACATCTTCCGCGACTATAAGCAGAGGCCGTCCCATCTTGGCTACCTGCTCCAGCAGAGGCAGCATGTCCCTCATGTTCGAAATCTTCTTTTCATGAATCAAGATGTACGGCTCGTCCAGGGTAACTTCCATCCTCTCTGGGTCGGTCACGAAATATGGGGAGAGGTAGCCTCTGTCAAACTGCATTCCCTCAACCACGTCAAGGGACGTTTCCATCGATTTGGCCTCTTCAACCGTTATAACGCCTTCTTTGCCGACTTTCTCCATGGCCTCGGCAATAATGTTCCCGATGGTCGGATCGTTGTTGGCAGAAATGGTTCCTACTTGTGCTATTTCTTTCTTGTCCTTGGTTGGTTTTGAAAGATCTTTCAGCTTTTGTACGACGGCTTCCACTGCTGAATCAATCCCTCGCTTCAGGTCCATTGGGGAAGCCCCCGCTGCGACCATTTTGATGCCTTCCCGATAGATGGCTTGGGCCAGCACTGTAGCCGTAGTAGTTCCGTCACCTGCTACGTCGGATGTCTTGGAAGCGACTTCCTTGAGCATCTGAGCGCCCAAGTTCTCAAATTTATCCTCGAGTTCGATTTCCTTGGCGACTGTGACGCCGTCTTTGGTAACGTTTGGAGCGCCCCACGATTTCTCGAGGATGGCGTTGCGACCCCTGGGGCCGAGGGTGGACTTTACTGCGTCAGCCAGAATGTTGACGCCCCGCAGGATCTTGTCACGAGCCTGTTGTTCGAACATGATAACCTTAGCGGCCATACGATGTTTCTCCTTTTTTTATGTGATTTCCAAAAAATACAAGAAGGGACCGCGTTTCCTCCAATTCCTCCGCGGCAAGGGTTACTCTACAACTCCAAGCACATCATCCTCTTTCATGATGAGATACTCGTTGCCTTCGATCTTAATTTCAGAGCCTGAATATTTTCCGAACAGGATCACGTCACCAACCTTTATTTCAAGGGGCACCACTTTACCATCTTCGGTTTTTCTCCCGTTACCTACGGCTATTATCTTTCCTTGTTGAGGCTTTTCCTTCGCCGTATCCGGCAGGATGATGCCTCCCTTGGTGACTTCCTCCGATTCCACCCTCTCGACGAGGATACGATCATACAGAGGACGAAATTTCATGTGACCACCTCCAAAGAGTTATGAGCTTTTGAACGCGTTGTTAGCACTCTACTGAAGTGAGTGCCAACACCAACGGCTTTTGTCAAGTCCACAATCAAAAAAAATTCCAACCACAGCCTTACCTCATATACACCTTCACACAGCGCCCTAATAACCTCAACATATTGATATATCGGCTTAAAACAACATCATACCAGACGCTGGGTGGGTTCGACTTCCTTGTCGCCACTCCAGAAAATATACGCACATCCTTTCACAATCCTAATGAAAATTGATACCATAATATTAATGAGACAAGATCGTGGGCCGAGCGAGGAATCGTAACTCTAAACCTTGAGAATGAAAATGCAGCGCTAGTTCAGTGAGCGCGCTTCATTAATGTTCCGAATCCAGTCTTGACTTTCCCTCGATCTGAACAAGAGCGCCGTAATGGAACTAACAGAACTCAAGATACCACAAATCAGCAACAAGCGGAGGCGATGAGATGGCGGGATTGACTTGTCCAAAATGCGGGGCCAAGGTGCGGACATATCGTAACCCCATCCCCACTGCTGATGTCATTATCCTGCACCAAGATGGAGTTGTTCTGATCAAGCGCAAGAATCCACCCCACGGCTGGGCTATCCCAGGAGGATTCATCGATTACGGTGAGACTGCTGAACATGCCGCACTCCGTGAAGCAGAGGAAGAGACTGGTCTTAAGGTCTCAAATTTGAAGTTATTCGGGGTTTATTCAGAGCCTGACCGCGATCCAAGGCAGCATACGATAACTATTGTTTTCTCAGCGCGCACTAACCAATCGCCTCACCCGGGAGACGATGCTGCGGCTGCAAGGATATTCCCCTGGACGCATCTGCCAGAACCCATGGCCTTTGATCACGCCAAAATCCTCAGTCATTTTTTTGAAGCTAGCGTAAATCACCCTTGATCTCGAAAGGTCTTATACGCATCCTAAAGAGATGAGGAATAATTGGGGGATTAACACATGATTGGTATTTCAAAGTTGTATTGTGGAGCTGTTGAGGCTTCGGATCCGTTGCGTTATGGTCGGCGATCAAAAGAATTGCCGTCACATCTTCTTCAGTTCTCGCAAGACAAAAAGCCGGTGATCGTTTGGAACGTGACACGACGCTGCAATCTGCGCTGCGTTCACTGTTATTCTCATTCCGAGGACCGCGACTACTCTGGCGAGCTGTCAACGGAGGAAGGCGAGGTACTGCTTGATGACCTCTCTGAAATGGGGTGTCCCGTAGTATTATTTTCCGGTGGTGAACCGCTAATTCGACCTGATATACTGGATTTGATTCGTCACGCTGCCAAGAAGGGAATGAGAGCCGTATTATCTACCAACGGGACCTTAATTAATTCCCCCGTCGCTGCTGAACTTCACTCTATCGGATTAAGTTACGTGGGCATCAGTCTCGACGGGATCGGGGAACATCACGATGCGTTCAGAGGCGTCCCCGGTAGCTTTTCAAGGGCCATGAGGGCAATACGAAATTGTCAGAATGTTGGGCTGAAGGTGGGGCTGAGGTTTACGATCAGTAAACGAAATTTTAAAGATATTCCAGCCATATTTGACCTCGTGGAGGAGGAACGAATCCCTCGCATCTGTTTTTATCACCTTGTCTACGCGGGTAGAGGCTCTCAACTCGTGAATGAGGACCTTGAACACGAGGAAACTAGAGACGTGGTGGATACGATTATAGACCGGACCAAGAGACTTCACGACATTGGACTGGCCACAGAAGTGCTGACTGTGGATAACCATGCGGATGGTGCTTATGTTTACTTACGTCTCCTGAAAGAAGACCCGTTTCGGGCGCAGCAGGTATTGGAGCTTCTCCGCATGAATGAAGGGAACAACTCGGGTCGCGGCATCGGCTGCGTCTCCTGGGATGGCGAAGTCTATGCAGATCAGTTTTGGCGCCATCGCTCCTTTGGCAACGTTCGGAATCGTCCCTTTAGTCAAATATGGACCGATGGATCTGACGAACTTCTTGCCAAATTGAAGGAAAAGAAAAAATACGTGAAAGGGAGATGCGCCTCATGTAAGTGGTTGGACTTGTGTGGCGGCAACTTTCGTGTGAGGGCCGAGGCCGTATATGGGGACGTTTGGGCGCCGGACCCTGCTTGCTATCTTACGGATGAAGAGATTTCAGACGCCAATAATGGGGGAAACGCCTAGTGTTCTTCGGAGGGCATGTAATTTCCGCGCAGGATGTTGTTTTCCTCATATCGCATGGGTTTGATTTCGGTGAGGTGGTCTTCCGTGCCGGATTGGGGAAAACTTATTATAAAGATTTCAGAACTAGTGCTTGTAAGGAATCAGACTTCTTTCTAATTGGTCATGGTCCGTCTGAAGGTGCTCCCAACGATCTTGAGAACCTATGGAAAAACTACTATCCCAAGCTCCTGACGACCATCGAAATAGCACACGAATTAGGTATTCATTTCTTGACGGTTCATCTCTGGTTTGATCCTCGGTTTGTTAAGCCTCATATACGTGAAGAAAAGCTACGATTCCTGGATGCCATTTTCCATGCGGGCGCTAGTCATGACATTTTGATCAGTTTGGAGAATCTTTCAGAAAACGCGTACGATCTGGCTTATGTTGTTGATGGGCTCCCCGGAATCTCATTAACCCTAGATGTGGGACACGGACAGTTGCTGACGGAGAGGAACACCTCGTACGATATTGTCCATGACTTGTATTCTTGGATAGGCCATGTGCACCTACATGACAATCTCGGAGGTAACGGAGTGAAGGACGATCTACATCTTCCCATAGGTTCGGGAAGGATTGAAATCGCGCAAATCCTGTTAGGGTTGATGGAGAAAGGGTATGGAGGCACGGTCACTTTGGAATTGGAGCAGGATGAACTTGAAAGCTCCTTGAATAAAGTGAGAGAAATAGTAGCAGGATTTCGACCACCAGGGACATGCTTGAGCCGGTGAAATCTGCGGATATGAATGACGATGCTTTGTTGATCGATGTAGCCTTTCCCCTCCCCTTGAAGAACGCGTTCACATACAGGGTACCGGAACAACTGTGGAACAAAGTAGCTTTCGGCAAGCGCGTTGTCGCACCGTTTGGAACGAAAATAGTAACTGGTTTCATCGTGGGTCTTTCCAAAACATCAGACCCAAATCTCTTGCCCTCCCATGACTATGAAATAAGAGAAGTGACAAACATTTTGGAGGATCCACCGTTCTTTACGGAACAGTTGTGGCGATTTATTGCCTGGGCTGCGGACTACTATTTTGTTCCTCTCGGTACGGCTCTAAAGGGCCTTCTGCCACCCGGCGCAACGAAGAAGTCCAAGCGATGGGTTTTCCTAACTGAGGGCGCGACTATTGCAACTTCCGAGAAGAGCGAAAGACTGGCCTTCCTTCCCGAGCCTCTTCTCAGAAAGAGAAGAATGTTACAGAAAGATCTAGTGTCTCGGATTGGAGAGCAAACGTTCAAAGATTATGTCAGGCAGGGTCTGCTCACGACTAAGGACTACCTTGAAATGCCCAGAGCCATGACCCAATATGGTCGGGCCGCTCATCCGATTCTAACCCTATCTAAGCAGGACGACAACCATTGTGTTTCTGAAGCGTGGCCGGAACTGACTCGGAATCAGATTCATGCAGTAAATGCCGTATCTGAGGCGGTAGATAAAGGAGGATTTCAGCCTTTTCTGCTTTACGGAGTAACCGGGTCTGGGAAGACAGAGGTGTACATCAGGGCCATCGCCAGGACCCTCCAACGAGGCAAGGACGTCCTGGTCTTGGTTCCCGAGATCGCTCTCACCCCACAGACAGTGAGGGTGTTTCTCGACAGATTTGAAGATGGTGTGGCACTTTTTCACAGTGGGCTGACACCGGCGCAACGACTTCACGAATGGCGGAGGATCAAAGAACGAGATGTAAGAATCGTAGTGGCAGCAAGGTCCGGGATCTTCCTACCGATAGAGCGCCTCGGGTTAGTCATAGTCGATGAAGAGCACGATCTGTCCTATAAACAGGAGGACGGCTTTCCGTACAATGCGAGAGACCTGTCTCTTGTAAGAGGAATGATCGAGGGTTCCTGCGTTATACTTGGTAGCGCTACCCCTTCTTTCGAGACGTTTGAAAACGCGAGGCGGGGTAAAGTAAAGCGTATTGATCTGCCCGAACGCTACCATGCGGGAGAAATGCCCGAAGTAAAGATCGTCGATCTCAAAGATTCAAAATTAGTGGACAGGAAAAAAGCCTTTCTCACCCCCTTGCTACTCAGTTACATTCAGCAGGCGCTTCAGCGAAGAGAGCAGGTAGTCCTTTTCCTAAATAGGCGAGGTTTTGACACGTTTGCACAGTGCAAATCTTGCGGTTTCATCTTTCGCTGTCCCAACTGTGACATCAGTTTAACGCATCACAAATCCAGACAGCAACTTCGTTGCCATCTCTGCGGATACTCACGATTGGCCCCTCCCCTGTGTCCAAAATGTTCCAGCGCGACGATATCGTTTCGAGGCGTGGGGACACAAAAGGTAGAAGAAGAGTTGAGAAAACTATTTCCGTCCTCAAGGGTCGAAAGATTGGACAGGGACGCAGCGCACAAGCAAGAAAACCTTATGGGCATTCTGGAGCGTTTCAGAAACAAAGAGATCGATATACTTACTGGAACGCAAATGATCGTAAAAGGACATGATTTCCAAGGCATATCCCTCGTTGGTGTCCTGTATGGCGATGCCTCGCTCCACTTCCCGGACTTCCGGGCGGCCGAACGTACGTTTCAGGTGTTGACCCAAGTCTCGGGTCGGACTGGACGAGACCGAAGCAGAGGATTGGTGATATTCCAGACATTCGATACTGACCATCATGCCATTCGTTACGCCGCTAACCACGCGTATGACGAGTTCTTTCAATTGGAATGCGAGGTCCGACGGGAGCTGGCTTACCCTCCTTTTGGTCATCTGATTTTGATCAGGCTGGAGGGGAAATCGGAGAGTAAGGTTGAACAAGCTGCTATACGAGTGGGCAGCCTCAGCCGGATGCTCAAATCATCATTGGGTGATGTCACAATTCTTGGCCCTGCTCCATCGCCACGAAGGAAAACAGGTGGTAAATACAGGTGGCAGGTACTTCTCAAGAGCCCCAAACGAGAAAACGTACGACGGTTGGTTCACGAATTGAGGGACGCTGGTCATCTAAAAATCTCGGGTGTAAGAGTGGCCATTGACGTCGATCCTCTTGAATTGATGTAACACGGAGCATCTGCAGACTAAAAGCTGTGTGATGCCATACAGGTATTTGACGGCAGAGCCATTGGCCTACATAGAAGCGCCGGCCCTGTTTGGAGGTCTAATGAAAAGGTCGTCCGTTATCGTGATCAGCGTTGCCTTACTGGTCGTTCTAGGAGCGGTGATCGTTGCATGGTCATTGTACCAAAACAAAGGTTACGATGAAAAAACTTCCGTAATCCGAACCATTACCGACGATAACTTCGACAAAGATGTCTTACAGGCATCGAACAAGCAGTTGGTATTGCTGGATTTTTACGCGGACTGGTGTTTCCCCTGTCGATTAATGGACCCAACCTTGGAGGAGATAGCTCGCGAGTTAAAGGACCGTGTCGTGGTTGGGAAGCTCAACACTGACAGGAATCTTATTGCAAGGCGGTTCGGAATTACTCGTATCCCTGCCTTATTCGTCATAAGAAACGGGGAAATTAAAGAATCGTTCTTTGGAGTGGTGTCGAAGGACACACTTCGCAATGCGCTGAGAGAATAAGGCGGACAAGGAGAAAAGAGGTGGGGACAACACTCTTTGACATTAGAATATGCATTCGCGGCGCTGGCGATCTGGCGAGCGGCGTAGCCTTGCGACTCTATCGATGTGGTTTTAGACGTCTTCTCATGACAGAGATACCCCAGCCACTGGCTGTAAGACGAATGGTAAGTTTTTGTGAAGCGATTCACGAAGGCACATGGCAGGTAGAGGGAATTACATCGAAATGCGTGACGACACTGGCCGAGGCCTTTGAGGCGTGGGAGAAGCATTCCATTCCAGTTATGGTCGATCCGCAGAATACGGTAAGGGAAGAATACCATCCAGAAATTATCGTAGATGCTGTCATGGCAAAAAAAAATCTTGGCACACAAATGTCCCAAGCCGAATTGGTGATTGGCCTTGGGCCCGGATTCGAAGCCGGGCGCGATGTTCACGCAGTGGTAGAGACCCAACGCGGCCACGACCTGGGACGAACCATCTTTGATGGGTGTGCCTTTCCCGACACTGGTATTCCAGGTGACGTAGGCGGAAAAACTGCTCAGCGAGTCCTGCGGGCCGCAACTGATGGCATTTTCAATTCTAACGTTCCTATTGGATCTATTGTTAAACGAGGCGCCGCGGTAGGCTCTGTTGCGGGTATGCCGGTAACAGCGAGAATAGATGGCGTAGTTCGCGGATTGATACGCTCCGGAACCTCTGTCCCCAATGGCCTCAAAATAGGAGACGTGGATCCAAGGGGAGAGGTTTCGTACTGTTTTACGGTTTCCGACAAAGCCCGCTCTATTGCAGGAGGAGTATTGGAAGCGATTCTTGCCCACTGCTGTCGGAAGCCTCGATGTTATGAGATAAGACGAACAGACAGTTGTACGAAGGTTGTCGAGTAGATTGCCCGGGTCGGTTTTCACTCTGAAGCTTATAAATGAGCCGTTGTCATAGAGGGCAGACGTAGTATCACAACCTTGGCAACAGCAAATTCCCAATTATTAGGCATAATAGTCACGCCAATCTCATTACAGCAATCCCCATACGGTGAGGTTCACTGTCATCTTGTGGATCCATCACATGACCCTATGCACTGTTTCGTTGGCTTCGTCGCAGCGATTGTGATTGAAATTTTGACCATTTTGCGGTATATAAACAAAGGAAACCGTATAATTACGAGTCGCTGTTATTCAAATTGCATTTCGAGGGTGGAGATGTTGCCAAAGATACACGTGCTTACGACAATCATGACTATTCTGGTTTGGTCAACTGTGACAGGAATCTATGCCGCGAATACAAACTCAGAAGACATTCATCAAACAAAGGGGCTGGCCAGTACTGAATCCATACCCTTTAAGAGCCATGCTTTAGTTGCAGCAGCTCAAACTTCCAGTTCGAGCGTGTCCCGGCCTCCTGGGAGCGGTCTAGTGAAGGAGGCTTACCTTAAAGAAGCAGTTCAGCCACAAGGAGGTGCTGCTGGGACTGTTATAATTCCTGATAAGGGCGAGTCCCAACTCTTGGGGAGAGATCCCCTTCACTCGATTCAGTTTGACAACATTCGGCCTTTGTACACGTCGCCCCCTATGCCTGGAGAAGGCGTATGGGTTTCCGCTGGATCGCCTAGAGATTCTTCAGGTCGCCCTATTGTGTACAAGACCTTTTATCGTCCAAGCGTGGATTTCCCCAATGCCATTGTTTACATGATGGTAATCGATATGAGCAAGACCTTTGCTCAATATTACGTGGGTTCGCAGGAGCCTGGCGCCCCTATGGCACGGTCTGACGTCGAGCCTGAATTGCGATCCCGAGTGCTGGCCGTAACAAACGCGATGTGGATGCAAAGGCATTCTCGTGGAGCAGGGGCCATTTTTCGCGGGAAAGTCATCTATCCCATGACAGAAGGCATGGCCACGTTCATAATCTACAAAGACGGATCCGTTGACATAAGGGAGTGGTCGCCAGAGATTCCTGTGAAACTAGTTCGCGATGCACGTCAATTAAGGCATCTTATAGTGAAAAATGGTATGGTCGTGCAATCCATATATAGGAAAGGACGCTTAGAAGATTCGGAGATAGGCCTTGGGTTCCTCCTTGGAGGTGGAGGTCGAGACCAGGACGGGAAACACTACTGGTTTGTGGCCCATAGAAGTGCATTCGGCATTCGGAAGGATGGCAATTTAGTTTTTGCCATAGGGCATCATATTGGGAGTAAGGACTTAGCAAAAGCATTGGTTTTGGCTGGATGCGAACGAGGCATGCATGCCGACGCAAATCCAGACAATATAGTAGGTAACCTTTACATCAGGGATGCATACGGTAACTTGGTCAAAAAGCTCAAGCTGTCCCCGGAACAACCTAAATACACGCTGAATCGGTATGAAGACAGATACTCAAAAGATTTCTTCGCTTTTTTCAGGAGAGACAACCCTGCACCCTCCGCCAGCGGTGCAAGTTCATCCGGGTTTGCGTCAAAGAAATGATCTGAAAAGCTTGGGCCGACACATGAGTGATATAAAGGATCGTGGACAACACCGCTGGCTTTCTTTGCTCCTAGGCGCTTGGTTATGCATGAATGCCATAGGCTTAGCTTATGCTGCCTCAAAAACTGTTCACTCTCAGACTCCAATGACCCAGGATCAAACCGCGATCATGGAAACCGCGGTCATGAAAGCTAACGCAGGTGAGTACGAAGAGGCTCTGAAACTCTTTGACTCATGCTGCAAAGCAGCTAACCGCGCTCCCCTTCCATTCCTGAACCGAGGAAAAGTTTATCTGATAATGGGCAAACTGGATAAGGCGGCCAAAGATGTAGAGAGAGCAATCAAGCTAGACCCGTCTTTACAAGAGGCCTACTTAGTGCTAGGGATGATTGATCGATTGATGGGAGACTTTCCAGGAGCCCTGAAGGAATTCAATAAGGCTTTGGAAATTAAACCGGCTGACAATGCTACTCTCATTAATCGTGCTGTGTTGTTCTTCGACACCGGTAATCCAGAACTAGCCTTGGAGGACCTTTCCAAACTTCTGGAATCAAATCCCCGTATGATAAGAGCATTGGAAAACAGGGCATACATTTTGGAGCAAATAGGCCGCCATGAAGAAACAATCAGCGACTTGACGACTATACTTACGTTGCAGCCCGACCACATCCAGGCTATGAAACATTTGGGCTATGTCCATCGAAAAAAGGGCGACATTGACAGCGCACTCAGATGGTACGACAAGGCGCTGGAATTGGAATCTAATGAACTCGATAAGAAGCATCTTTCAATAGAAGTTGAGCAATTACGAGCGACACTGGGGGGCAAATAGTTGTGTCAGCAACTTTTCTAAGCAGCCCGTCGTCCCCAGGGCCTGTGCCTGCGAGCTTAGTGCTACAGTCAGTAAGTGAGGTACCGAAGTTGGTTGTCCATCGGCGGCCATAGAGTGATTGTCACAAGTGATTTCCGATTCAAGAAATCCCCTTCTTGACAAGTTCTATGAACTAACATTCCCACGTCGCCACCCGCTCCTCGCAATTAGAAGATGCCGGCTTGTGCTATTTCTGGCGAAGCAAAGCAACCTCGTCAACAATTCTGGTAGGAAGTCTGATCTCCGTGTGATAGCCGTACGTCATTTCGCGTATTGCGCTTATAAGGGTAATGACAAATCCCTTAAGACCCGGGTCTAGTAATAAATCGCCGGAATAACCGCAGCATATTTGCGGAGTTGATTCTTCTTGACTAATTTTAACACCTTGACTAC
>Ga0172370_10001758_pt1 | contig 32367 bp, 30 predicted proteins | sample LakKiv5m_FD_114538 | JGI IMG/M metagenome (GOLD analysis project Ga0172370, IMG submission 114538) | Freshwater microbial communities from Kabuno Bay, South-Kivu, Congo - kab_022012_11.5m | ecosystem: Environmental > Aquatic > Freshwater > Lake | place: Democratic Republic of the Congo...
GCCGCTGGGCGTAACCGGCCCTGATTTGGCGCAGCAGCGATATCAGGCTGTCGCCGACCAAGGCATCGACTTCATCCAAAAAGACCACGAGGGGTTTGGCGCTGGCTTGCGACCAGGCTTGCAAGATGGCCGACAAGCTCTCCATCCCCTGCTCGGGGGCACGCGCAAGGGCGCTGCGCGCCAGTGCGCCCCAACGCCCCTCTTCGCCCCAATACAAATCAGCCGAACGCATCAGTGCCGAGGCCATGGTGGCCACGGCGCGCTCAACGTCGTTGCGCCCTGCCTGCGCGGCCTCGACGTTGGCATACAGCGCGCGGTACGTTCCCTCGCGGTTCAGGCGCGCCATGATGTGCAGCAGCAAGCTGGTCTTGCCGGTCTGGCGTGGTGCGTGCAGGATGAAGTAGCGCCGCTCGTCAATCAACCCCAGCAACGCGGGCCAGTCGATGCGGTCGTCAGGCGTTAAGGTGTAGTGAATGTCGGGCTGGTTTGGCCCGGCAGTGTTGAACGAACGCGCTACGGGAAGATTGGTAAGCGTCATGTCAGCCACCCTCAATGCGGGTTTTCAAAGAACAGGTAGTTTGAGCCGTAATCGCTGACCTCAAAGTACACCTTTTTCTCGCCCGGGTCGGCGACAAAGTTCAGGTTCTCATCCATCACGCCGTAGCCGTAGCGGTACGAGCGCGGCAGGTTGTCTTGCGTACCCATGGCGGTGGACAGCTTGTCGATCTTCATGAAGCGGCGCACCACCTTGTCGCCGGCGTAAAACTCCAGCACGCCGTTGGTGCCGGTCCAGTTCTGGATGTCGCGGCTGATCTTGTTCTGCTGCTCCTGTGTGCAGCCTTGCAAGAAAAATAAGGCTGTAGCCCCCGTCAATGCTGCACCAATAGCTCTCAAAATCATTGAATTCATGGTTCAAATCTCCTTCGATATCAGATAGCGGTGCGCTGACGCAGCGCCTCGTACAGGCACACGCCACTGGCCACCGACACGTTCAGGCTTTCCACCGCGCCGCGCATCGGGATGCTGACCAGCTCATCGCAGGTCTTGGCGGTAAGCGCACGCATGCCGTCGCCTTCGGCGCCCAGCACCAGCGCCACCGGGCCTTTCAAATCGACCTGGTACAGCGTCTTGCTGGCCTGATCGCTGGTGCCGATGATCCAGATGCTGCGCTCCTTGAGTTCGTTCAAGGTGCGCGCCAGGTTGGTCACCATGAAGTACGGCACGGTCTCAGCTGCGCCGCTGGCCACCTTGGCCACGGTGGCGTTGATGCCGGCGGCGTGGTCCTTGGGGGCGATTACCGCGTGCGCGCCCGCACCATCGGCCACGCGCAGGCAGGCGCCCAGGTTGTGCGGGTCGGTCACGCCGTCCAGCACCAGCAGCAGCGGTTGCTCGCGCGCTGGCAACGGCTTGTCGGCCTGCGCGGCTTCCAATTGTTCCAGCAGTTCGTCCAGCGAGGTGACCCGCGCCAACGCCTGCACGCGCGCGGCCACGCCCTGGTGGCCGTGGCTGCCGCACAGCTTGGCCAGACGCATGCCGTCGGCTTCAATCAGGCGCACGCCGGCTTCCGACACCTTCTCGACAAACTGGCGCATGCGCGCGTCGCGGCGCATCGGGTCAGCGTAGATTTCGACGATGGATTGGGGTGCGGTTTTCAGGCGCACGCCCACGGCATGAAAGCCGAACAGAACCTTGGGTGAAGACATGGCGTGGATTATCGCCACCCCGGCTCAGGTTGCGATGCGAAACGCATGGCGCAGGGCGCGCGCCGCGTCCTGGTGCGCCTGGCGCGCCTGCGGCAGCACCCGCCCCATCTGGATGAACTCGTGCGTCACCCCGCGGTACAGCTCCAGGTCCACCGGCACACCGGCGGCGCGCAAGCGGTCGGCGTACTGCAAGCCTTCGTCCACCAGCGGATCACATTCGGCCAGGCAAAACCACGCCGGTGCGACGCCATCGACGTCGGGCGCATTCAGCGGGGCAAAGCGCCAGTCTTCGCGCTGCGCGGGGTCGGGGATGTACAGGTCAAAAAAGTAGTCGATGTGCTCTTTTTCAAGAAGGAAGCCGTGCGCAAAGCGGTGGTGCGACGGCGTGTCGGAATGGGCACAGGTACCCGGATAGATCAGCAGTTGCAATGCCAGCGGCAGACCCGCATCGCGCGCTTGCAGGGCACACGCGGCGGCCAGCGTGCCCCCGGCACTGTCGCCCCCGACCGCTAGCCGCGCCGGGTTCAGACCCAGCGTTGCGCCGTGTTGATGCACCCAGTGCACGGCGTCCCAACAGTCTTCAAACGCGGTCGGAAAGCGCCACTGCGGTGCCAGCCGATAGCCCACCGACAACACCGCACAGTGGGACAAATGGCTCAGGCTGCGGCACAGCACGTCGTGCGTGGCAATGCTGCCTATGGTGAAGCCGCCGCCGTGCAAATACACCAGCACCGGCCATGGCGCGGGCGCATCAGCGGGCAGCGCGGGCGCGTACAGGCGCACCGGCAGATCAGCCCCGTCACGCGCAGGCACGCTAAAGCTGTCCACCCGCGGCAGCTTTACCGGCGGCAAGTCCAGCACGGCGGCGCCCAACTCGTAGGCCGCGCGGGCCTGTTCGGGCGTGAGCGCGTGCAGCGGCGGATGCCCGGCGCGCGCCATGCGCTCCAGCACGCCGTGCATGGCAGGGGTCAACAAGGCTTTGGGGTTACGACGGGGCATGGTGACAGTGCAAGAAGTCTGACAATGGGGGGATGCTAACCAAGTCGTCTTCCAAAGTTTGTTGGCACCAACATTGCTGACAATGCTTCAGCGAACCTTGACGCTACGGCAAAACCATCAGACCACCCGGACCCGACCCCATGACCATCCACGCCGCCATCGTGGCGGCTGCCAGTAACATGTGTCGCATCCGGGTGGTATCGCCTACGACAAGCTGCCGGTAAACGCCTTTGAGGCCGAGAGCCGTCGCCTGTCGCGTTTTCAGGCCATGGGCCATACGCCAGGTGTCATGCATGTTCCACCGGCTACCATCAACCTGCCGGGCAGCCGGGAGTTTCCGTTCACGCTGGACTTGCGCCAGACCTTGTGGTGATGTAAGCGTTTGCCGATACCGCCCCTTCGGTGAAGATCGGGGTTGTACTGGACGCCGTGACGCTTGGGCGGCATTTGCCGCCGCCCGAGACTGGTCGCACACAGGGTGCATCGCCTAAAATTGGCCGTTATTACTTTGATTCACAGCGGTTGTTTTCAGGTTTGCCGGGCAGCCCCTCCTCTATTTATTCTCATGACCACCTCTCCTTCCCCCCTTTCCTACAAAGCCGCTGGCGTTGACATTGACGCAGGCGACGCGCTGGTGGAACGCATCAAGCCCTTCGCCAAAAAAACCGTGCGTGAAGGCGTGTTGGCCGGCCTTGGTGGCTTTGGTGCGTTGTTTGAAGTACCCAAGCGCTACAAAGAACCCGTGTTGGTCAGCGGCACCGACGGCGTAGGCACCAAGCTGAAGCTGGCGTTTGAGTGGGCCATGCACGACACCGTGGGCATCGACCTGGTGGCCATGAGCGTCAACGACGTGCTGGTTCAGGGCGCGGAGCCACTGTTTTTCTTGGACTACTTTGCTTGCGGCAAGCTCGATGTGGACACCGCCGCCGCCGTGGTGGCCGGTGTGGCCAAAGGCTGCGAGCTCTCTGGCTGTGCGCTGATTGGCGGCGAAACCGCCGAGATGCCCGGCATGTATCCAGCCGGTGAATACGACCTGGCCGGTTTTGCCGTGGGCGCGGTAGAAAAATCCAGAATTCTGACTGGTGCCGACGTCAAGGTGGGCGACGTGGTGCTGGGGCTGGCCAGCAGCGGCGTGCATTCCAATGGTTTCAGCCTGGTGCGCAAATGCATCGAGCGCGCTGGCAGCAGTGCCCCAGCCCTGCTTGACGGCAAGCCATTCAGGCAAGCCATCATGGAACCAACCCGCCTGTACGTCAAAACCGTGCTGACCGCATTGGCTGCCCACCCCATCAAGGCGCTGGCGCACATCACCGGCGGCGGGCTGCTGGAGAACATTCCGCGCGTGCTGCCCGAAGGCATGGCCGCGCACCTGGTCAAAGGCAGTTGGCCGCAAACCGAGTTGTTTGCCTGGCTGCAAGCCACTGCGGGCATTGACGACACGGAAATGAACCGCACTTTCAACAACGGCATTGGCATGGTGGTCGTGATTGACGCGGCCAACGCCACTGCTTGCGCCACCACGCTGCGCGAGGCGGGTGAAACGGTGTACCAGATTGGCGTGATTGCACCCCGTGGTGATGCGGCTGCGGTGCGGGTACGCTGATTGGCGGCTGCCACAGCGTGCCCATGCGGTTATCAAGTTTGATAGCTAATAACGCCTATTTAGCAAGGGCTAGAAGCCTTTTTATCTAAGCTATGAGGCCCCGCTTTAGCACCCTGAAACAAATCCCGGCCAGCATCTGGGCGCTGGGGTTTGTCAGCCTGCTGATGGATGTCTCAAGCGAGCTGATCCACAGCCTGCTGCCGGTGTTCATGGTCACCACACTCGGTATCAGCGTCTTCACCGTGGGGCTGATCGAAGGCGTGGCCGAAGCCACAGCGCTCACCGTCAAGGTATTTTCTGGTGCACTCAGCGACTACTGGGGCAAGCGCAAACCGCTGGCTATCCTGGGTTATGGTTTGGGCGCGTTCACCAAACCGCTGTTTGCCCTGGCCACTTCGGCGGGCTGGATCGTCACCGCCCGGCTGGCCGACCGCGTGGGCAAAGGCATTCGCGGCGCACCGCGTGACGCGCTGGTGGCCGACATCACCCCACCCCCGCTGCGCGGCGCGGCGTTTGGTCTGCGCCAGTCGCTCGACACCGTGGGCGCGTTTTTGGGGCCGCTGCTGGCGGTGGCGTTCATGCTGCTGTGGGCCGACGACTTTCGTGCCGTGTTCTGGGTCGCCAGCGTGCCCGCTTTTTTATGCGTCGCTTTGCTGATCTGGGGCGTGCAAGAACCCGACAAGCCCCAAGCCGCCAAGCGGGTCAATCCCGTCAGCCGCGTCAACCTGGCGCGCCTGAGCCCGGCTTATTGGTGGGTTGCAGGCGTGGGCGCGGTTTTGACCCTGGCGCGTTTTTCCGAAGCTTTTTTGGTGCTGCGCGCCAACCAAGGTGGCTTGGCGCTGGCCTGGACGCCTTTGGTGCTGATCAGCATGAATGTGGTCTATGCCGCGTTCGCCTACCCATTTGGCAAGTTGGTTGACAAGTTGCCACACACGCAATTGCTGGGCTGGGGGCTGCTGCTGTTGATCGGTGCGGATACCTTGCTGGCGCTGGGTAACACGGGTGTCGTGTTTTGGGCCGGCGTGGCGCTGTGGGGCTTGCACATGGCCATGACGCAAGGCCTGCTGGCGGCCATGGTGGCCGACACCGCGCCGGCCGATTTGCGCGGCACGGGTTACGGCTTTTTCAATCTGCTCAGCGGCATGGCGATGCTGCTGGCCAGTGGCCTGGCCGGCTGGTTGTGGCAGCGCTTTGGCGCGGCCACAACCTTCATGGCAGCCAGTGGGTTTGCCGCGCTGGCCTTGGTGGCGCTGGTGCTGCGCCCGCGTTCCTGCCGTTAAGCAGCACGTCAACAAAAAAAGACCATCAACGGATGGCCTTCATCGGGAAAAATGCGCGGATCGACTGCGCTATTGAGGAATAGCGGGGAGGAACTTCAGGTTAACCCCAAATCTGTGGACAATCCGGCGTGGGCGCTGGTGCCGGTAAAACGCCATCGCCCCGCCGCAATCCAGCGCGCATACCTTGCCCAACAAATCCAATACCGTATCAAACCAGCCAGCACCACCAATGGCGGCGGTCATGGCGGCCAGAGCGCCAACCAGCGGCGTGCTCAATGGCAAAGTCAGTTGCGATGGGTAGGTGCGATCTTCCACGCAATTACCGCAACGCCTTGAACCGCATGCGGTGCGGGCGTGCACCCTCTTCGCCCAGTCGCTTCTTCTTGTCTTCTTCGTAATCGTGGTAATTGCCGCTGTAAAACACCCACTGGCTGTCGCCTTCGCAGGCCAGGATGTGGGTGGCAATGCGGTCCAAAAACCAGCGGTCGTGGCTGATCACCATGATCGATCCGGCAAACTCCAGCAGCGCGTCCTCAAGCGCACGCAGGGTTTCCACGTCCAGGTCGTTGGACGGCTCGTCGAGCATCAACACGTTGCCACCGGCAATCAGCGTTTTGGCCAGGTGCAAGCGGCCGCGTTCACCGCCTGAGAGCATGCCCACGCGCTTTTGCTGATCTTGCCCGTTGAAGTTGAAGCGCCCGCAATAGGCGCGGCTGGCCATGGTGAAACGGCCAATGTTGAGCATATCCAGCCCGCCCGAGACATCTTCCCACACGGTCTTTTCGTTGGACAAGTCGTCGCGGCTCTGATCGACAAATGCCATCTTGGCGGTCTGCCCAATCTTGACCTCGCCGCTGTCGGGCTGCTGCTGGCCCGCAATCATGCGAAACAGCGTGGACTTGCCCGCACCGTTGGGACCGATGATGCCGACGATGGCGCCCGGGGGCACCTTGAAGCTGAGGTTGTCAATCAGCAGCCGGTCGCCAAACGACTTGCTCACATTCACAAACTCGATCACCTCCTGGCCAAGACGGTCGGCCACCGGGATAAAGATTTCGTTGGTTTCGTTGCGCTTCTGGTACTCAAAGTCGGACAGCTCTTCAAAGCGGGCCAGCCGCGCCTTGCTCTTGGCCTGGCGCGCCTTGGGGTTCTGGCGCGACCACTCCAGCTCTTTCTTCAGCGTCTTGGCGCGCGACTCTTCGCCCTTCTTTTCCTGCTCCAGACGCGCCTGCTTTTGCTCCATCCAGGAGCTGTAATTGCCCTTGTACGGAATGCCCGCACCGCGGTCAAGCTCCAGAATCCACTCGGCGGCGTTGTCCAAAAAGTAGCGGTCGTGGGTGATCGCCACCACGGTGCCCGAGTAGCGCTTTAAAAACTGCTCCAGCCAGTCCACCGATTCGGCGTCGAGGTGGTTGGTGGGTTCGTCCAGCAACAGCATGTCGGGGTGCTCCAGCAACAGTCGGCACAGCGCCACACGGCGTTTTTCACCGCCCGAGAGCACGCTGATGCGCGCGTCCCACGCGGGCAGGCGCAGAGCATCGGCAGCAATCTCGAGCTGATGCTCGGAGTCTGTGCCTGCGGTGGCGATGATCGCTTCCAGCTCGGCCTGTTCGGCAGCGAGCGCGTCAAAGTCGGCGCTTTCTTCGCCGTAGGCTACATACACTTCTTCCAGACGGGCGCGGGCCTGGATCACCTTGCCCATGGCTTCTTCGACCGTTTCTCGCACCGTCTTGTCCGGATTGAGTTGCGGCTCTTGCGGCAAGTAGCCAATGTTCAGGCCCGGCATCGGGATGGCTTCACCTTCAATTTCCTTGTCCACCCCAGCCATGATCTTGAGCAGTGTCGATTTGCCCGAGCCATTGGTGCCCAGCACGCCAATCTTGGCACCGGGGAAAAAGCTGAGCGAAATGTCTTTGAGAATCTGGCGCTTGGGCGGCACGATCTTGCCGACGCGGTTCATTGAGAAAACGTATTGAGCCATGGGACTTGTGCTTTGCTGACGATGAAAAGGCAGCATTATCGGTGCGTGCGCCTGCATCGCAGAAGTGCAATTCAACTTGAATCACACCCGTACGCGGGCACCTTCTGCAGGGTGCGCATCATCCATGCGACAATGCAGGCGTTTGCAGGGCTTCAGTTGCCTGCAACACCAGCAACTTGCTGGGAGCGTCGCGGTCTGTGATGCTCCATTTTTGATCCCGTCTGCCTTTGACTGAACTGGTGTGAACAACGCCAGAACCGGCTGATGTCCTGGCACCCTGGATGGGGTGCATCTCTATGAAATTTGAAGAACTCCATTTGGCCGAGGCCATTGTCAAAGCCGTGCATGAGCAAGGCTACGAAACCCCCACACCGATTCAGGCACAAGCCATTCCGCTGGTGCTTGACGGCAAGGATCTCATGGGCGGCGCGCAAACCGGCACCGGCAAAACGGCGGCCTTTGTGTTGCCCATGCTCGACATTCTTGGCCGCTCTGAAGCGGGCGTGAACAAGTTTGGTGGCAAGGCCACGCGCGCGCTGGTACTGGTGCCCACGCGTGAGCTGGCCGCACAGGTTGAAGAATCGGTCACCGTCTATGGCAAATACATGGGCACCCATTCGGCAGCCATTTTTGGCGGCGTGGGCATGAACCCGCAGATTGCCCGCATGAAAAAAGGTGTGGACATTCTGGTGGCCACCCCCGGGCGCTTGCTAGATCTGATGCAACAAGGCATGGTTGATCTGAGCCAGGTACAGATTCTGGTGCTCGACGAGGCCGACCGCATGCTCGACATGGGCTTCATCCACGATGTCAAGAAAGTGCTGGCTGCGGTGCCCGCGGCCAAGCAAAGCCTGTTGTTTTCGGCCACCTTCAGTGACGAGATTCGCGAGCTGGCCGCCACGCTGCTCAAAGACCCGCAAACGGTACAAGTGACACCGCGCAACACCACGGTGCAGCGCATTGCGCAACTGATCCACCCGGTGGGACGCGGCAAGAAAAAGGCGCTGCTGGCCCACATCATCCAGGAACACAACTGGAGCCAGGTGCTGGTGTTCACCCGCACCAAGTTCGGCGCCAACAACGTGGCCGACTTTCTGGGCAAGAACGGCATCACCGCCATGGCGCTGCACGGCAACAAGAGCCAGTCCGCGCGCACGCAGGCGTTGGCAGACTTCAAGAGCGGCGCGGTGCGCGCGCTGGTGGCCACCGACATCGCCGCGCGCGGCATCGACATCGACGACCTGCCGCACGTGGTCAATTACGACATTCCCAACGTCTGCGAAGATTACGTGCACCGCATTGGCCGCACCGGCCGCGCGGGCGCTGAAGGCCAGGCGGTGAGCCTGGTGAGTCTGGACGAAGAAGGCTTTATGCAGGCCATCGAACGTTTCACCAAGCAGGACATCCCGGTCAAGGTGTATAACGATTTCATGCCCGAGCCGGGCGAAAAGGCAGAACCCATCGCCATGGGTCGCCAGACCATCTGGGGGGGTGCGGGCAAACCACCGAGCCGTGAAGTCATGCTGGCGGCAGCGCGTGCCGCGCGCACCGAGATGCTCACACGCGTGCGTGAGAGCAAAGGCGCAGGCCGTGCTGGCAAGGGTGGAGGCACTGGCGGTGGCAACGGCGGCGGCCGCAACCGTGGCCCTTCGGGTCGCAGCAACGGTAGTGGCCGAGGCGGTCGCACGGGCGGGGGTTCCGATCGGGCCTTCAACGCCGCGGTCGTCGGCAACGATGGGCCGCATGACGGAGATTTTGACAACGCCGGTGGCGAGCGCGAATTTCAACCACGTAGCCATTTGTCGGCTGCCGAACAGGCGGTGCGCGGCCCGGGCCAACGCCCGGCACGCGGTTATGGTGGCGGCAACGGTGGTGGCTATGGTGGCCCCACGCCAACACCGCGCGCGGGCGGTCAACCTGACCCAATGCGCACCAGCGTGGACATGATGAGCGAACGCGGCGCGCGCCGTGGTGGCGGTGGTGGCTATGGCGGTGGCAACCGCAGCGCTGGCGCACCGGGTGGCTTTGGTGGTGGGCGCCCCGGTGGCAATCGTGGTGGCAACCGATCCGGTGTCCGCGGGCGTTCAGGCGGGTCTGGCAACGCGCGGTAAACCTCCGCCGGCCGCTACCACGCCAATACTGTCGAGCGGTGTGGGCGGGGTATCTGAGGCCGCGTGGACTTGGGGGCTTGCCACACAAAGCAGGAGGCGCAGGCTGTGCCTGAGCCGGATAACCTTCGCGCAGTCGGATGCCCCGCACGCGCCGCGTGTTCACCCCGCGCCATCAGCCCCGCACAAACAGGGTCACCAGCGGGTCAGGTCCCAGTTGGCGGCTCCAATGGCCATGCACGGTGGCATCGAACGTCTGCCCTGGCGGCAACACATCGGCTGAATAAAAATGCTCGCCCGGCTTGAACACCCGGGAACTGCCGTCTTGCAGGCTGATTTCCATCTGCCCCTGCAAAATGAACACCCATTGAGGGTCAGTGGTGCAGTGAAAGCTGCTGCGAAAGCCCACCGGGCTTTGGCGTAATTGAAACCCGCCCGAAGGCATCAGCGCCGACAAAGCGGCCTCAGGCTTGCCCTGATTGAGCGGCACAGTTTCCTGGCGAAATCTGGCGCGACCATCGGTGTCGGTGAACAGAATGACTTTTGTGATGAAAAACATGGCGACTCCATGCAAAATGAACCCCCTGATTATTTCCCCAACGACACCATGAATCCTGATCTGTTGAACAGCTGGCTGGCGCAAGAAGCAGAGGTGATGTCACGCCTGGCCAATGGCGCTGGCCCTGGCGTGGCGCGCCCTGACCAAGTCGCAGGCCTGACCGGCCTGGAGATGATGCAGGCCATGCTGGCAGGGCGCATCCCCTATGCATCGATCGCCAAAACCTTGGACTTCATGTTGATTGAAGTCTGCGCCGGTGCTGCGGTTTTTCAGGGTACACCAGGCGCGGGCCACCTGAACCCAATGGGCACGGTGCATGGCGGCTGGTATGCCACGCTGCTGGACTCGGCCCTGGGCTGCGCGGTACATACGATGATGCCTGTCGGGCGTGCTTACACCACCGCAGAACTCAGTGTGAATCTGGTGCGCAGTATCGGTCACAAGGTTAAACGGGTGCGTGCCGAAGGCAAAGTCATCCATTGCGGACGGCAGCTTGCCACCGCTGAAGCCCGCCTGTTTGGGCCCGATGGCACTTTGTATGCACACGCCAGCACCACCTGCCTGGTGTTTGAGCTCAAAGCCGGACTGAACGCCACCCCGACTTGATGCACCCAAGCATGCGAATCCTTCACACCATGCTGCGCGTTGGCAACCTGCAACGCTCGATTGATTTTTACACCCAAGTGCTGGGCATGACCCTGCTGCGCACCTCGGACAACGCTGAATACCGCTACACGCTGGCTTTTCTGGGTTATGAGGGCGGCAACCCGGGCCAGGCCGAGATCGAGCTGACCTGCAACCATGGCGTGGACCACTACGACTTGGGCACTGCTTACGGCCACATCGCGCTGGCCGTGCCTGATGCCAAGGCCGCCTGCGAGCGCATTCGCGCGCGCGGTGGCAACGTCACGCGTGAGGCAGGCCCGGTCAAGGGTGGCAGCACCGTGATTGCCTTTGTGACCGACCCCGACGGCTACAAGATCGAGCTGATTGAGCGCCCGGGTGCAGCCTGAGCCACCACCGTCAGCATCAAATTGGGGTTTTTCACTATGATTTGTAGAGCTGCCAGCGCTTGAATTACCTGGGCCAACACTCAATTTTTTTCCTTAAATGTTCCGTCTCGCTGGCCAAGCGCGCGACGCGACCCCAGTCGCCTTGCTGGGCTGTGCCAGGCGGCATCAGCCAGCTGCCGCCCACGCACACCACGTTGGGCAACGCCAGAAAGTCGGGGGCATTTTGCAGTGTGATGCCCCCGGTGGGGCAAAACTTCACGTCAAAAAATGGCCCAGCCCACGCCTTGAGCATGGCCACACCGCCTGCCTGCACGGCCGGAAAAAACTTCAGCTCCGTGAAGCCGTCTTCGCACGCTGCCATGATCTCGCCGCCCGTGGCCAGCAGCGCCACCGTGGCGTTGACAATGCAGCGCTCGTCCACCAGGCGGCCAATGGGCGGGCATGTGAAATCCGCGCTGCCCAGCACCGTGCGCACCGCTTCGCGCGTGAGTTTGTCGCGCACCGCCGCACCCGGGTTGACGAACGCCGTACCCGGCACGTGCAGACCCATGGCTTCAAGCAGCATCTGGTTGCTGTGGCGATACCGTAAAAAGTGCAGATGCCGCACCGTGGTAAGCCGCAGACTCCGCCGCCAACAGTTCAGGGCGGCCCACCAGGCCCTGGGCGGCCTGCTCGCGGACCTTGGATTTTTCGCTGTTGGACAAGCTCGACGTCATCGGCCCGGCAGGCACAAATACGGTGGGCAGGTGGCCAAACTGCAGCGCACCAATCAGCAGCCCCGGCTCGAACTTGTCGCACACGCCCAGCATCAGCGCACCGGCAAAAACGTCGTGGCTCAGGGCCACAGCCGTGGCCACGGCGATCACGTCGCGCGAAAAAAGGCTCATCTCCATGGCCGGTGTGCCCTGCGTCACGCCGTCGCACATGGCCGGCACGCCACCAGCTACCCGCGCGGTGGCCCCTGCCTGCGCGCCTCGTCCTTGATCAGGTCCGGGTAACGCCGCAGCGGCGTATGCGCTGAAAGCGTGTCGTTGTAAGCGGTCACGATGCCAATGTTGGGGGCCTTGTCGGTCACCACACGTAACTTATCGTGCCGGGCGTGGCCGCAAACGCGTGCGCTACGTTTGCGCAACCCAGACGCAGGGCACCAGACGGGCGTTGCAGGGCGGCTTGTACCTGCGCCAAGTAGGCGCTGCGTCCGGGCTGGCTGCGCTGGGTGATGCGCTGGGTCACGGCGACAACGGTGGCGTGGAGTTTCATGGGCGGTCAAAAAAATGGTAACTAAATTACATACCGATGGTAACCCGGATGCATTCGGAGCGTGCGACACAGCGTTACAAAGGGGTTACCAACCTCGTTCACAAGCTGGTTTCAAGCCCGGTTTTCTATACTGTAGTCATGCAAAACATCGCCGACCTGCGCAAAAGTTACGAACGTTCCGAGCTCAACGAAGACGCCTCGCACGCCGACCCGCTCCAGCAATTTGACCAGTGGCTCAAAGAAGCCATCAGCGCCGCCGTGCCCGAGCCCAATGCCATGACGCTCGCCACGGTGGGCAGCGACCTGCGCCCGAGCACACGCGTGGTGCTGATCAAAGGCTATGACGAACGCGGTATCGTCTGGTACACCAATTACCACAGCCGCAAAGGACAGGAACTGGCGGGCAACCCCTACGCTGCCCTGCAGTTCCATTGGGTCGAACTTGAACGCGTGGTGCGCATCGAGGGCGTGGTGGAAAAAGTCAGTGACACTGAAAGCGATGCCTACTTTTACAGCCGCCCGCTTGACAGCCGCATCGGTGCCTGGGCCAGCCCGCAAAGCCAGGTGATCAGCGGGCGCGCCGTGCTGGTGGCCAACGCGGCCAAATATGGCGCACAGTTTTTGTTGAACCCGCCGCGCCCGCCGCACTGGGGCGGTTATCGGCTGTTGGCTACCGAATGGCAGTTCTGGCAGGGGCGCAAAAGCCGCTTGCACGACAGGCTCAGATATTCCCTGCAGCCCTTGCCGGAAAAAGCTGAAAAGCGATGGTTACGGGAGCGATTGGCACCCTGAGTTCAACCGAGATTGTTCAATGGGGCTTGGGCGTCAGCGACGCAGGTGCGCCTGATGGACTATCCAGGTTCAACCCAGAAGCGCCATCACCAAGGTGATGCTGGCCAGCCCCAGCACGGTTGAAACAGCCATGCTGGCGGTCACCAGGTCTTGCGCCACCTCGTAGCGCTGCGCAAACAAAAACACGTTCGCGCCCATCGGCAGCGCGGCGGCGACGATCATCACCGACAGATTCAGGCCCGACAACCCCCAGCCCCAACCCAGTGTGGCCACCAACGCAGGCAGCGCCAGGTTTTTCAGAGCGCTGATGCCCAGCGCGCTGTTCAAGTGCGTACCAATATGCACCTGGGTGAGCGTGAGCCCCACCAACACCAGCGCCACTGGACCAAAGGCGTTTCCCAGCAGGTGCAAGGGCTTGTCCACCACCTCGGGCAAGACCCAGCCCGTTTGCGCAAACAGCAAACCAAAGATGATCGGCAGCGGCACCGGGTGGATGATGCCGCCCTTGATGGCCGACAACACCGTCAGCGCCATGTGGCGTTGTCTGCCCATCCCTGCGGCTTGATCTTCACGCGCGGCCACCATTTCAAGCACGATGGTGGCAAAGGTCAACAAAATCAGAGCGTGCACGGAAATCAACGTAAACAGGGTCACCAGACCTGCCTGCCCGTAGGCCAGGCCGACCAGCGGAATGCCGATCATCACCGTGTTGCTGAAGGTGCAGCCCAGCGCCAGCACGGCTGCGCGCCGACTGGCACCATGGTAAAGCAGCACCGCACCATACAAAGCCAAGGCGGCCACAAAGTACATGGCCACGGGCTTGAAGTTGAGCTGTTCCACATGCACCGTGCTCATGGTGCGAAAAAGCAGCGCCGGTGTGAGCACCATGAACACCAGGTTTGACAAGTCTTTTGCGGCCTCAGCCCTTACGAAGCCTGCGCGACCAGCTATTACACCAATAGCAATCAGCAACACCACCGGCAGCAGCGCGGAAAAAACAGGACTGTTCACAAAAAAACCAGAAGTTGCCATGCGCCAATTTTCATCGGAAAACAAAAAACCACCTCAACCCAAAGTCAAGGTGGCTTGCTTGCAGGACAACAGCCGGTCGATCAGACGACAGCGCCGCAGGGCGCAAAGCAACTATTTTTTGCTGTTGGCGGCCGACTCGTCCATCTTCTTGACCAGAATAAAGTAGGCACCGATGGACCCCACAACGATGGCTGCAATGACAATAAAGCTCATCATGCCGTAGTCAGTAGAAAAAAGGTCTTGAATCGCTTTCATGATCAGGCTTCCTGCAAAAGATGAAGAAAATTAAGAAAGAGCTGGAACTTTGCACCGATTGCACTGTAAATCATCTGACAAAGATCAAGCAAGCGGCAAAAGTTCAAGGCTTTGCATTGGACAGCGCAAGCGCTGAAGCAGCAGACTCGCCCAAGCCAGCGTTGACACACTCCGCGCACACTCCGCGTACGGCCACATCCAGCGACAGTCCTTGGTAGCCCAGCGCCTTGAGCGTCTGCAATGCGTTTTGCGCCGCCAGTTCCAGATCCAGCGCGTTGCCCTGCAACTCTGAGCCCAACGGACTATCGCGATGACAGCTCTGGCATTCAAAATGTGGCATCGCCTTGACGCTGTCTGGCATGGCCTGGTAGCGGCGCACCCGATGGGCATCGACCCGGCACAAAAGCAGTCCCACTTGCGTCAGCCGGTCAATCAGCCGGTACAGCGTGACGCGGTCCAGTGCGTCCGCGCCCGTTACCACCTCGCCCTGCAATGCCGACAGCAACTGCGCATGGGTGTAACTGGTGTCCGGATGCGCCAGAAACCAGCCCAACACGCGCCGCCCGGCCGCAGTGCGACGCAGACCGTGCGCAGACAGCAGCAGATCGATGGGGTCTTCAGGCGCGTGACGCAAAGGATTGGACATGGTCAGGGAAATAGCGACGGCTCAAAATAATGCAACTCGGTTGCAATATACTCTCTTACCATCAAGTTGCATTATCCGAGATTGTTCATTAGGGCTTGGGATGGCAGCGAGTGCAGTTGCGAGGCAGTTTGGCCCCGACTGCGAAGCCTGTAGCCGAAGCTACAGGCGACAAAGAGGGGCCTGACTTGGGGTTTTGCCAAAAATGACCGCAAATGCGCCGCTGACACCCAAGCAGCACCGCAGGTGCGCCTAATGGACAATCTTGGATTATGTCGTATCTAGCGCCAACATGACCTCAGACCACACCCGTTCGCCGCACGCGCACTCCCACCCGCCAACGCAAGCGGAACACATCCGACCCAACGCGCCAGTGGCTGCGCCTGTGCGCCCAGGCGTGCTGGCCTGGTCAGCCTGGCGACGGGTACTGATGGTGCTGCCGGTGTTGATCGCCTTGTGGCTGGCGGTTGCGTGGGCGCACGGGGGGTTGGCGCCGTGATCACGGTAAACAACCTGACGGTGAGCTACCGCCAGCATCCGGCGCTGCACCACATCAGCGGCCAGTTTGCAGCCGGGTCACTTACCGCCGTGATTGGCCCGAACGGGTCGGGCAAAAGCACACTGCTCAAATGCATCATGGGCTTGGTCAAGCCCTCGGGCGGGTGCATCCAGGTGCAGGCCGCACGTCGGCGCATTGCTTTTTTGCCCCAGCGCTCCGAAATGGACCGCAGCTTTCCCATGCTGGTGCAAGACGTGGTGTTGCTCGGTGCCTGGGGCGCGGTGGGTGCTTGGGGCGGTGTTGACCCCAGCTGGCTGGCGCGCGCGCAAGCAGCCATACAAGCCGTTGGGCTGCAAGGTTTTGAAGCGCGCCCCGTGGGGACCTTGTCGAGCGGACAATTCCAGCGTGTGTTGTTTGCCCGACTGATTTTGCAGGACGCCGACCTGATCTTGCTGGACGAGCCCTTTGCCGCGTTGGACAGTCGAACCACTGCGTCGCTGCTGACACTGATCCACCAATGGCACGCCCAGGGCCGCACCGTGGTGGCGGTGCTGCACGACGACGCGCAAGTGCACGCACACTTTGACCAGACCTTGCTGCTGGCACGCGAGCTGGTGGCTTGGGGACCCACTGTGCAGGTGCTGACAGAGGCCCACCTGCAACGCGCCCGGCTGCTCGCCGAAGCCTGGGATGACCAGGCAGAGTTGTGCCATGCCGATGACTCACAGGCAGGCGCAGCATGAACGAGTCTTCTGCTGTGTGGGACCTGCTCATTGGCCCGTTTGCCGAATTTGCCTTCATGCGCCGCGCGCTGGTGTCCACGCTGGCGCTGGCGGTGAGTGCCGCGCCACTGGGCGTGTTTTTGACGCTGCGGCGCATGAGTTTGCTGGGTGATGCGTTGACCCACGCGGTGCTGCCCGGGGTGGCGCTGGGATTTATGCTGTTTGGTTTGTCGCTGCCGGCCATGGCGCTTGGCGGCGTGGTCTCAGGCCTGCTGGTGGCAGCCATTGCGGGTGTGGTCAGCCGCGCCACAGCGCTCAAAGAAGATGCCAGCCTGGCCGCCATGTACTTGCTGGCACTGGCCGTGGGTGTAACGATGATCTCGCGCCAGGGCAGTCAATTGGATCTGCTGCACATCTTGTTTGGTAGCGCGCTCGGGGTCGATGAGCAGGGTTTGCTGTTGGTGGCAGGTGTGGCCAGCGTCAGTGTGCTGACCCTGGCGGTGTTTTACCGTGGCTTTGTGCTGGAAACCTTTGACCCCTCTTTTTTGGCGGCTGCAGCCGTGTCAAAGGGCAGCCGCCCGTGGGTTTGGCAACAACTGTTTTTGATGCTGGTGGTCATCAACCTGGTGGCGGGTTTTCAAACCCTGGGCACGCTGATGGCGGTGGGCTTGATGATGCTGCCGGCCGTATCGGCCCGACTGTGGCATGAAAGCCTGCCAGCGCAACTGTTCAACGCCAGCGTGCAAGCGGCAATCGCTGGCGTGGCCGGGCTACTGCTGTCTTATCACCTCGACACACCCAGCGGCCCGACCATCATTGGCTGCGCGGGCGTGCTGTACCTGCTGTCGCTGCTGGTGTCACCCGGCGGCTGGTTGCCGCAAATCCTCAAACGCCCGCACCGGGTTGCCTAGTTTTTTTTCATCCTCAAAAGGAATCCCATGAAACGCAAAACACTCAAACTACTTGCCCTGACTGCCAGCGGCCTTTTTTCGACACAAGTCAACGCGGCCGAGCTGGTGCCAGTGGTGGCCTCGTTCAGCATTTTGGGCGATCTGGTTCAGGTGGTGGGTGGCGAGCGGGTCAAGGTCACCACCCTGGCCGGGCCCGATGCCGACGCACACGAATTTGCCCCCAGCCCAGCGGATGCCAAAACCGTGCTGGGTGCGCGCGTGTTTGTGGTCAATGGCCTGAGCTTTGAGCCCTGGGCGCAAAAGCTGGCTAAATCAGCAGGCTACAAAGGCGAAACCGTGGTGGCCTCCAAGGGTGTGCAGCCGCGCCAGATGGCGGCAGAACCCGGCCATGACCACGGCCACGCTGAAACCGACCCCCACGCTTGGCAAAACCCGCTCAATGTGGTGCAGTACGTCAACAACATCGCTGCTGGTCTGGCCAAAGCCGACCCCGGCGGTGCCGCCGCTTACCAAGCCAACGCGGCGGCTTACGCCAAGCAGCTCAAAGCGCTTGATGCGCAAGCCAAAGCGCAGTTCGATGCGATTGCGTCAGCCCGGCGCAAGGTGATCACGTCGCACGACGCGTTTGGCTATCTGGCGGCACGCTACGGCATCACCATGCTGGCTCCGCAAGGCGTCAACACCGACAGCGAGCCCAGCGCCAAACACGTAGCCCAATTGATACGCCAGATCAGGCACGAACGCATCAGAGCCGTTTTTGTCGAGAACATGAGCAACGCCAAGCTGATTGAACAGCTCAGCAAAGACGCCGGGGTGCGCGTCGGTGCCGCGCTGTATTCAGACGCCCTGTCCGGTGCCAGCGGCCCGGCTTCAAGCTACCTCAAAATGATGCAGCACAACCTGACGCAACTGGCTGCGGGGATGACGCTCAATTGAGTTGATGGTTCACACTTTGGTGCGCGCGACAGGCTCCGAGTAGTCCGTTTCGCCAATCCCGCTACATAAAACCGCGTCTTTTTCCGCCCTGCGTCGTTGTTCTTCGTTGCCATAGCTACAGCTATGGCGCCTCCTCTGGCCTGGCCTGACGAAAAAATTCGTCGATTTTCTTTTGTATCTGTTTTGATGAAACGGACTACCAGGCACAGGACAGAACGCGTTGGTGGTTGAGCAGCACCCGCATGTGGCTGGGTTCTATGCCGCGTTTGACGGCAAATCCTGCGTGCAGGGTGTCGCGGCGCAGCGGGGGCATCAGCAGGCCGCCATCCTTGCGTCGCATACTGGCAACGATCGGGGTGTGCGCCTTGGTGCCGCGCGCGACAACCACCGCCCACTCGCCGTTGGCCAGCTCGACAAACGTACCCGGCGGATACAGTCCAACGACCCGTAACAGGGTGACACCAATGCTGTCCGGATGGCCACTGGCATCCAGGCAGGCATCTCGTGCCGCCATTGCCGGTGTCACCGATTGCCGCGAACCGCGTCGGCTCAGTTTGGCGCTGTAGATATCAACGCGCCGCAACAGCTCGGCCAGACGCGGACCGGCGTCTGATGCCTGTAGTACCTCAGGCGTTTCAACCGTGTGGTGGTTGCGTACCACGTGCAGCCACAATGGATCGGTGACACCGGCGGATATCAGCTTATCGGCACTGACTGCCGCATGCGTTGCCACCAATTCCCGCTGACTGTCCGACAGTGCACCGCTTTGTTTGGTCAGGGAATCTTGCAACACCGTGATACTCAGATTCATGCTCAAGGCGGCCAACGCCAACACCTGCCTTTGCTCTGGCGGCCATTCCATCCACTCTGCGGCCAGGTCTGCGATCACCAGGCAGGTCAAGGCATGTTGGGAGCTGTACCGATCCACGCTGTTGCCGTTGGCTTCAATAAGCAGGTACAAAGCCACATCGGGCGCGCAAGCGACCAACTCGCCAATAGCGGTTGCCAGTTCGGTCAGTCGTGTGAGCCAGGCGGCATCGATGGTTTCCTCCCGCAAAAGACGATGGGTACGTGCCGTGACCTGATCCCAGGCGTCCAGCGCCTCTGGTACTGGCAACGGCTTACTGACGGTTTCGCAAGCTGCCGGCACGACCGCTGTTGGCGGCTGCGCTGGCGTGTCGGCGACCTGCGAGTCAGAGTTTGGTTGCATGGCACGCTACTCAAACATCGCTTCCAGGCCCTCGGTGAGCTGTAGCAAGGGCGGCATCAGGCTGGATTCGTCCTGCGGCAACTGGTTGGCCAAGGTGCCGGTCCAACCCGAATCCAGGCGCAGACGCCTGCCCACCTCCACCGGGTAACTGGCCGCCTGAACCTCAGCACTCAGTCCCAATACCTCGGCGCGGGCGCGCCAGCAGCCCATATGCACCCAGGCCGCCGCCTCAGAAAAATCGGTGGCGGCCAGCGGATCGGCAATGTGGTGCATGGCGGTCACCAAGGCCTGCGGAAAATTCCACAATTGCGCCAACTCGGCCGAAACCTCACCGTAATGAAAACCCAGGGTTTCACGCTCCAATTGGGTACGCCGTGCATCCAGCACGCTCATTTGTTTGTCCAGCGGTGCCACCGCTTGTGCGATCACGGCGTGCATCTGCAATTGGCCAATACCCTGCATCAAGCCCACGGTAAAAACCAGGTCGGCGTTGAAATCGGCCCGCTGCGCCAGCCAGCGTGCCGAGCAGGCGGTATATAAGTTGTAGCGCCAGAACTGCTTGAGATCAATACCACCAATGTTTTTGTAGGCACTCGCCATGCTGTTGCCCAGCACCAGATTGCGCACCATCACAAAGCCCAGCATCTGCAGTGCGGATTCCACCGTACCAATGGTGCGCGAAACATGAAAATACGCCGAGTTGGCCAAGCGCAGCAACTTGGCGCTCAGCGCTGGGTCAGCCGACAACTGCGCAGCAATCCCGGCAATCGACACATCATCCGAGCTGAAGCTGGCAATCAGTTGCTGCCCCACTTTGGGAATGGTGGGCAATTTGCCCGGTTGGTCGATCAAACTCTTAATGTCCATGACACAGTTCTCAATTGGCGGTGCGTTTGATTATGGCCGCCAACCTGGTGCAATCCGCTTGCCATGTGGCGCGCTCTTGTTCTGCATCAAATCGTGTGCAAATGACGCAAGGTATCCAACGCGCACCTGCACTATCATGACCGACGTATTCCATAAGGTGATGCCATGTCCAAGCCGACAACGGTGACAACAAATTCCTCCAGCGCCCCCGACCCTGCGTGGTCACCGGCCAGCAACAATTACTTGACAGACGCTGTGCAGCGTACTTTTTTGTTTTTGGACACGCTGCTGGACCGGGGCAACAATTACCTGGAGCACCTGGAGCGTGGCACACCCGCGCTGCTGAACTTTGCCCACGAGGTGCTGCAGGACGGCCATGATTTGCCCGAGCCCTGCAATTACGCGCTGTTGCGCCTGATCCCCCCTGACAATCTGCCGGTAAACCCACTGGCGCGGCCGGTCATTGTGGTGGACCCGCGCGCCGGGCATGGCCCGGGTATTGGCGGCTTCAAGCAAGACTCTGAGGTCGGTATGGCAATGCACGCCGGGCATACGGTGTACTTTGTCACCTTTCGCCCGGAGCCAGAAGAAGGCCAGACCCTGTTCACGGTGATGCACGCCGAAGCCAAATTTATCGAAACCGTGATTGCGCGCCACCCGCAGGTCAAGGCGCGTCCGGTGGTCATCGGCAACTGCCAGGCCGGTTGGGCCATGATGGCGCTTGACGCCACTCGCCCCGAGTTGTTTGGCCCGCTCATGATCATGGGCGCGCCGGTGTCATACTGGGCGGGCAGCAGCAAGCTCAACCCGATGCGCTATTCGGGTGCGTCGCTGGGCGGTACATGGCTGGCTTCGCTCACGGCGGATCTGGGTGCCGACCGCTTTGACGGGGTCAACCTGGTGGAGAATTTCGAAAAGCTCAACCCTGCCAACACCTTCTGGACCAAGTACTACAACTTGTGGAGCCACGTGGACACCGAAGCGGGCCGGTTTCTGGAATTTGAACGTTGGTGGGGCGGTTTTTTTCGCATGACCGGTGCCGAGATCGAAGGCATTGTCGAGAACCTGTTCGTTGGCAATCGGCTGGCACGCGGCAGCGTCATAGCCGACGGCCAGCCCATCAACCTGCGCAATATCACTTCGCCCGTGGTGGTGTTTGCCTCTTGGGGCGACAACATCACGCCGCCGCCCCAGGCGCTGGATTGGGTCATTGACACCTGGGGCGACGAACGCGCCATTGCTGCGGCCGGGCGCACCATCGTGTATGTGTTGCACCCCAACATCGGCCATTTGGGCATTTTTGTCGGCGGCGATGTGGCACGCAAGGAACACGACCAGTTGGTGACCTCGCTGGACATCATTGAAAGCCTGCCGCCGGGTTTGTATGAGATGAAATTGCGCGCCAAATCCGGCACCCAGCCACTCCGCTGGGAAGCCCTGGAGCCCGGCGACTACACGGTGAACTACGAGCACCGCACCATGGCAGATATTCTTGCGCTCAACCCTGAAGGACGGGACGAAGAAGCCATGTTCTCTACCTTGGCGAAAATTTCGGAATCGAACGCCAATTTTTACAAAACGTGGGTTCGCCCATGGCTTAAATTGACGGTCACACGCCCGCTTGCCGACGCCGTGGGCAAAATGCATTCCATGCGGTTGCAGCGTCAGCTTTTGTCTGATCTGCTGCCCGTCGCACCGGCCATTCGGAGTGCGGCCGCGCAGGCACGCGCGCACCGGGTGCAGGTGCACGACAACCACCCGATGCGTCAGGTCGAGCATCAGGTAGCCAAGCGAATCACAGACGCCTTGAACCAGTATCGGGATCAGCGTGACGCGTCTTTGGTAGCGTGGACGCGGCTGGTCTTTGGCCCCAAAGGTCTGGGTGCGGTAATCCAACCCGGGCCCAGCGACGCCAGCGTGGCCTTGGCGCGGGCCCAAGATGAGCTGCAAACGCAGCGCACTTTGGCCCTGAAGAGCATCAACCAAGGTGGCTTTCCCGAGGCAGTGTGCCGCATTGTGCTGGCGGGCATGGTGTCGGTAGGCGCGTTTGAACGGCGCAGCCTGCGCCTGGCACGGCTGCTGACACAGCTGCCGGGTGGTTCCATGCAAGGGGTCAGCCCGCAAACCGATTGGATCAAGCTGCTCAAACAGCAAGCCCGTATGACCGCTGTCGCGCCGATCGAAGCGCTGAACGCTTTGGAACAATTGCTGCCCGACCAAGCCAGCCGAGAAACCGCCCTGGCGGTGTCTGCCGCAGTGATGATGATTGAGCCAACGCTGGCCAACCCGCGCTCGGAAATCATCGAATTTTTGATGGGTACGCTGGGTGCCGACGCCGACCGTGTGATGACGCTGGCACGCTCATTGACAGACGCCTTGCACACCTCAGACGCACCCACGCCACGCAGCAAGGTGGCAAAAACCGCTCATCCCCCAGCGAAAGCTGTCAAAAGCAGCGCCCAATCCCGCAAGCGTACCCGGCACCCAGGCAAATCCTGACCCGGACAAGCCAAAATCTTCATTCAAAAAAGAACGAAAGTGGACACATGAAGTTGCGCCTCAAGGTTCTATTCGGCTATTTGCTGCTGGCAATGCTGGTCGTTGGTGTGGGCTTTGTCGGCTATCGGGTCGCCCGCAACATCGGGCAGAAATTCGACTCGGCTATCAACCAGACGCAGCCGGTTCTACAGGCGCTGCAAGACATCCGTTTCCATGCCGTTGGGTTGCAAGTGGATGCTTATCGTTTGGCGCTGACACCGCTGGATCGGCAGGCTGCGCTCGCGCCAATCCGTCATGAGGAACATGTAGCATTTGCCGATCTTGATGCCGCCACCGTGCGTTACCGCAAGTTGGTTGCGCAGTATTTCCCCGATGAAGCCATGATGGCTGCCGAGATCGTCGAGAAAGTTGAGATATTCAAACAGGCAGTCGAGAAGGTGCATGTTGCGAACGCTTCGCACCTGACGTCTGAGCAAATGGTCGATGGGGTCAGCAAGGCCATTGCGCAAGTGCTTGCCGCGATCCAGGAAGCTGCGGCTGGCGAACTCAAAGAGTTTGCCGAACTGCAGGAAGGCGTCGATCGGGACATTGCGGGGCAGGAAACCTTGATTTTTTTGGCGGCCCTGGCTGCGGTTGTGACTGCCATTTTTGGTGGAATCAGCCTTTCCGGGCGAATCGCGCGGCCGGTGGTCGCCTTGCGTGACGCGGCACGGCAACTCGGCGCCGGGCAACTCGATATTCGGGTGCCGGTCCAGGACCGCAGCGAAGTTGGTGAACTCGCCGAAGCGTTTAATTCAATGGCGCAACAACTCAGCAGCAACATGGTGTCGCGCGACTATGTTGAAAACATCATCGACTCAATGGCTGAGGGCTTGCTGGTTGTCAACCGCGATGGGGTTGTCGAAAGGGTCAATCAGGCGTTTCGCCTGCTCTATCGGTGTGACGATAGTTACGCTTTCAGCGAGCATCGGCTAGCCGAGTACTTCGTCAGCGCAGAAAAGCTCAAAGACGCGTTAAGTGCACCTGCTTCGCGCGTCTGGATCGAGGTCACCCTGCGTACTGCCGACGGCGATTTGCGCATGGTCGCGTTGTCAGTTGCCCGTTTGGACGCGCACCAGCAGTCGATGTCAGCGGGTGCGGTGGTTCTGGTGCAGGACATCACCGAGCGTAAACGCAACGAGGAACGCCTCAACCATTTGGCGCTCTACGATCCACTCACCAACCTGCCCAATCGCACCCTGTTGCTTGACTACTTGCGTCAATCACTGTCCCGCCAGCCGTGGAGTAAAACGCAAACGGTGATCCTGTTTTGCGATCTGGATCGTTTCAAGTTTGTCAACGACACGCTCGGCCACAGTGTTGGCGATATGCTGCTGCAACGGGTTGCCGACCGGCTGCGGGCCTGTGTTCGCCCTGGGGATGTGGTTGCCCGCTGGTCAGGTGACGAGTTCGTTATTCTTCTCAAAGAAGTTGCCCAAGCCAGCGACGTCGAACCGCTGGCGGCCAAGCTGGTTGAGCAAATGAGGCCGCCGATACAAATCGGTTCGAACGAACTGTTCGTGACCATCAGCGTCGGTGTCAGCATGGCTCCCGAGCACACTGCACAAGAGAACGAACTGATCAAGTTGGCCGACATGGCGATGTACGCTGCCAAGATGGAAGGCAAAGACACCTATTGCTTTTATACCAAGGGCATGATCGAGCAGTCAAAGGAACAACAGAAGCTCGAAGGTGCGCTGCGCCACGCGTTGCAGGAAGGCTGCCAGTTGCAAGTGCACTATCAGGCCCAGCGGCAATTGACTGGCCCGCTCATTGGCTTTGAGGCGCTGGTGCGCTGGCAACACCCGGAACTTGGTCTCATTTCACCGGCGAGTTTTCTACCGACTGCCGAAGAAGCGGGCCTGATGGCGGCGATCGACGAAACAGTGATGCGCATGGCCTGCGGCCAAGCCCGCCAATGGTTGCAGGAAGGCATCCTTGGCTTGCGTATTGCAGTCAATATCTCCAACCAGACGTTTCACCGTGGCGATCTGGTTGAACTTGTGAGCGCACTGTTGACCGAATACGCATTGCCGCCGACGGCGATTGAGTTCGAACTGACCGAGGCCATCGTCATGGCCGACATTGAGCGCTCCATCCGCACCATGCACAGTATTCGCGCGCTGGGCATTGATTTGTCGATCGACGACTTTGGCACGGGTTATTCGTCGCTCGCGCACCTCAAACGCTGTCCGATCCAGATGCTGAAAATTGACCGCTCGTTTGTCATGGACGTTACTACCGACCCGAGCGACGCGGCCATCACCGAAGCGATCGTGGTTATCGCGCACAAAATGGGCATTCAGGTGATCGCCGAGGGCGTTGAGACCCAAGATCAGGCCGAGACCTTGCAGCGCTACGGCTGTGACGCAATGCAGGGCTACCTGCTCAGCAAACCGATTCCGGCGGACAGTCTGCCAGCGTTCCTGGCCAGTGTCGGGTACGCACCCGACACCACCAAGTAGCCATCCAGGCGTGAATCGGTAACAACAGCTGGGCAGCTTTTTGGCAAGCCACAAGGTGTTTGTTTAACTCCGCACCAGCCGGGCAAAGGTCTTGCGAAATTTTTCCACCTTGGGTGCGGCCACGGCCAGGCAATAGCCCTGATGAGGATTGCGCGCAAAAAAGTCCTGGTGATAGCCTTCAGCAGCCCAGTAGTTGGCCAGCGGTTGAATTTCAGTGACAACAGGTCTGGCAAAAGCGCCACTGATGCCCAGTTCTTGCACCAGCGCCACGGCCACCTGTTGCTGCTCTGGCGTGGTGAAATAAATGCCGCTGCGGTACTGGGTGCCGTGGTCGTTGCCCTGCGCGTTTGGCGTGGTTGGGTCGTGGATCACAAAAAAGATATCAAGCAGTTCACGCGTGCTGACCAGCGCCGGGTCGTACAGCAATTTCACCACCTCGGCGTGGCCAGTGCGCCCGCCACACACCTGCTCGTAGCTGGGACGTTCAACGTGCCCATTGCTGTAGCCCGATTCCACGTCCAGCACACCGCACACGCGCACATAAACCGCCTCGGTGCACCAAAAGCAACCACCACCCAAGACCAGCGTTTGTTGATCGTCAGACAAGACGGTGCGTCCTATTCAAGACCCAGTTCCTGGATTTTGCGCGTGATGGTATTGCGGCCAATACCCAGCTTTTGCGCCGCCTCGACCCGCCTGCCGCGTGTGGCTGCCAACGCCGCCAGAATCAGCCGGGACTCAAAACGCCGCGTCAACGCGTCCCACACGTCACCCCCCTGGCCCGCCAACAAGGCACGCGCCTCCACGTCAAGCCCCAGCTCCCATGGCGTTACCGGCGCGCCCTCCAGCGATGCAATCACGCCCGCAGTGAGCGTCGATGGCAGGCAGTCCAGGTCCGTTTCAGGTAACTCACATGCACCTGAATCAATAGCATGTTTCGCTTTATCCACGGGCACTTGAGGCTTATTTGTTGGTACAACATCGCTCGTATCCACCCGCACTTCAGGCGGCAAATCTTTGGGCTCAATCACTTGCGCGGGTGCCATCACAGTAAGCCAGTGGCACATGTTTTCAAGCTGGCGCACGTTGCCCGGAAAATCAAAGCGCTCCAGCCATTGCAACGCAGCCGCCGAGATGCGTTTGGGCTCCACACCCAGTTGCGCGGCGCTTTGTTGCAAGAAGTGCCGTGTCAGCGCAGCAATGTCTTCACGGCGTTCGCGCAGCGCCGGCAGGCGCAGACGAATCACGTTGAGGCGGTGAAACAGATCCTCGCGAAACACGCCTTCCCTGACGCGTTGTTCCAGGTTCTGGTGCGTGGCGGCAATCACTCGCACGTTGGATTTGACCGCCCCGTGGCCACCCACACGGTAAAAGTGCCCATCAGAGAGCACGCGCAACAAGCGGGTTTGCAAGTCGGCTGGCATGTCGCCAATTTCGTCCAGAAACAGCGTACCACCGTCGGCTTGTTCAAAGCGGCCACGCCGCATGGCTTGCGCCCCCGTAAATGCACCACGCTCGTGCCCAAACAGTTCAGATTCGAGCAGATCCTTGGGGATGGCCGCTGTGTTGATGGCAATAAACGGACCGCCCGCGCGCGGCGAGTGCTTGTGCAGCGCCCGCGCCACCAGCTCTTTACCGGAACCCGATTCACCGGTAATCATGACCGTGACGTTGCTCTGGCTCAAGCGCCCGATGGCGCGAAACACGTCCTGCATTGCAGGGGCCTGGCCCAGCATCTCGGTGGCTGGCAGGGCCTGTTGCTCTGCCACCTCTTCACGGCGGCTTTCTTCTACCGCGCGGCGAATCAGCTCCACCGCTTTGTTCAGGTCAAACGGTTTGGGCAGGTACTCAAACGCCCCGCCCTGAAACGCCGATACGGCGCTGTCCAGGTCAGAGTAAGCGGTCATGATGATCACCGGCAACCCGGGCAAGGCGGCTTTGACTTTTTCAAGCAAGTCGAGCCCATTGCCACCCGGCATGCGGATGTCGCTCACCATCGCTTGTGGTTCGCGGTCTGCCGGATCATCCAGCGCGGCCAGTACCTCTCGCGCGCTGGCAAAGCTGCGTGAGGGCAGGCCTTCTCGTGCCAGCGCTTTTTCCAGCACAAAACGGATCGACTGGTCGTCATCGACAATCCAGATTGGCTTCATAGGTGCGTCTTCATGAAGGGCTTTACAAGCGCTAAGGCAGGGGAATCATCAATTTGAAATCGGTCCGCCCCGGAACACTGTCGCACTCGATCAACCCCTGGTGTTGCTGGATGAAAGTTTGCGCCAATGTAAGCCCCAGACCGGAACCGCCTTCACGGCCAGACACCAGCGGGTAGAAGATGCGGTCTTTGATCGCATCGGGCACGCCAGGTCCGTTGTCGATCACATGCAATTCCAGTGCCAACCTGTAGCGTTGCTTGCCAAACGTTACCTGACGCGCCACACGCGTGCGAAAAGTCAGCAGCGCGTCGCCCTGCCCGATCCGTTCAGACAGCGCCTGGCACGCATTGTGTGCAATATTGAGCACCGCCTGGATCAGTTGCTCCTGGTCGCCTCGAAACTCGGGCAACGAGGTGTCGTAGTCTTGCATTACCTTCAGGCCCCGTGGAAACTCGGCCACGATCAGCGCGCGCACGCGCTCGCACACCTCGTGAATGTTGACGTCGCCCACCACATGCGCCTTGCGGTGGGGGGCCAGCAGGCGGTCCACCAACGACTGCAAGCGGTCGGCTTCGCCAATGATCACCTGGGTGTATTCCTTGAGCTCGGGTGAGGCGATCTCCAGTTCAAGCAACTGTGCGGCACCGCGGATACCACCCAACGGGTTCTTGATTTCATGCGCCAGGTTGCGAATCAGCTCCTTGTTGGCCAGCGCCTGCTCGGCCAGTCGTTCTTCGCGGTCTTGCCGGGTTTGCTGCTCCAGCGGCAACAGTTCCACCAAAATATCCTGCGCGTCGATCAAGGCCACGATCACCTGTACCGGTATCGGGTCGCGCGCCACACGCAGCAACTGCGCATCCAGCCGCAGCGCAGAAAAATCACTGCTGCTGGCATCTGCCAGCACGCGGCGCATCTGCTGTGGCAAGGCAAAGTAAGCCGAAAAATCCGAGCCTACGATAGATCGCCTGGAAATGCCCAGCGCGTCTTCCAGCGCAGCGTTGGCAAAGCAGACTTGGCCGTCTGCACGTACCACAGCCACCAGTGTGGCCAGCCAATCGAGCGCCTTGTGGTGATCGGCCACGGGCAGGTCGGGCTTTACCACGGCAAACACGGGATGGGCTTCATTGCGCTGCTGCTGCGCCGCTGGCTGGCAAGCGGCCCAGTTCACGGCGAATACTGGCCAGATCACTTTCGGCACGCGTCATGCTGGCTTTGAGTTCAGCCACCCGGTCCAGGTATTTTTGGTGATTGCGGGTCTCTTCGGCGCGTTTTTCTGGTTCGCCGTTGTTGTATTCGGCCTTGATGGCTTGCAGGCGTGCACCGGTCTTTTTCAGCTCTTCTTGCAGGATAAGCCGGGCGTCGGAGTCGCGCGCCTTTTGTTCGCTGGCAGATACCTGCGCCGCACCGTTGCTGCTGGCGCTACCGCCTGGGTTGGTCTTGGTTGCACCATTGCGCGGCTGGCGCGTAGCAGGCACAACGGTGATGTTGCCACCTTCGACCAGTTTGCATCCCTTGGCTTTGGCGTCGGGTCGGGTGTTGGTGTACTCATTGCCACACCGGTAAATGGGCTCTTGCGCCTGTGCCGAAGCAGCCAACACCCAAAGCACCCCACCCAACAACCACAACGGTTTCATAGACATCCCATGCTGGTTAACCACTGACAGGACAAAGCACACGTTGTGCTCTGATTCTTTCGTGCGCCGTAGTTTCCCACATAAAAAAGGACGGTACAAAGCCGTCCTTTTTTTGATTAGCCGGGTCACCCTGCGGCGACCCAAGCGACGTCATGCATCAGAGCGAGTAGTACATCTCGTACTCAACCGGGTGCGGTGCCATACGGAAGCGCTGCACTTCGGCCATTTTGAGTTCGATGTAGGCGTCGAGCATGGTCTCGCTGAACACACCCCCCTTGGTCAGGAATCCACGGTCCTGGTCCAGGTAGTCCAGCGCCTGATCCAGGCTGTGGCACACGGTCGGGATTTTGGCGTCTTCTTCGGGCGGCAGGTGGTACAGGTCCTTGGTGGCCGCTTCGCCCGGATGGATCTTGTTTTCGACCCCGTCCAGGCCCGCCATCATCAGCGCCGAGAAGCACAGGTAAGGGTTGGACAACGGATCGGGGAAGCGCGCCTCGATGCGGCGACCTTTCGGGTTGGCCACGTGCGGAATGCGGATCGAGGCCGAGCGGTTGCGTGCCGAATAGGCCAGCTTGACGGGTGCTTCAAAGCCAGGCACCAGGCGTTTGTAACTGTTGGTGCCAGGGTTGGTGATGGCGTTCAGGGCGCGCGCGTGCTTGATGATGCCGCCAATGTAGTACAGGGCAAAGTCGCTTAAACCGGCATAGCCGTCACCGGCAAACAGGTTCTTGCCGTCTTTCCAGATGGATTGGTGCACGTGCATGCCGCTGCCGTTGTCGCCCGCGTAGGGCTTGGGCATGAAGGTCGCCGTTTTGCCGTAAGAGTTGGCGACGTTCCAGACTACATACTTGAGCACCTGCGTCCAGTCGGCGCGTTGCACCAGCGTGCTGAACTTGGTGCCAATTTCGTTCTGGCCAGCGCCTGCCACCTCGTGGTGGAACACTTCAACCGGAATGCCCAGTTGTTCAAGCAACAGCACCATTTCAGCACGCATATCTTGCGTGCTGTCAACCGGTGGCACGGGGAAGTAGCCGCCCTTGACGGTGGGACGGTGGCCGCGGTTGCCGCCTTCCAACTTGGCACCGCTGTTCCAGGGTGCTTCGTACTCGTCGATTTTGAAGAACACGTCGCCCGACTGGTTGCTGAAGCGCACGTCGTCAAAAATAAAGAATTCGGGCTCAGGACCAAAGTAGGCGGTGTCGCCCAGGCCAGACGCCTTCAGGTAGGCTTCGGCACGGTTGGCGATCGAGCGCGGGTCGCGGTCGTAGGCCTTGCCGTCGCCGGGTTCCACCACGTCGCATTGCAAAAACAGCGTTGTTTCTTCAAAAAACGGGTCGATGTTGGCGGTGTTGGGGTCGGGCATGAGTTGCATGTCAGACGCTTCAATGCCCTTCCAGCCCGCCACCGACGAGCCGTCAAAAGCGTGACCCGCCGTGAATTTGTCTTCATCGAAAGCCGAAATCGGCACGGTGACGTGCTGTTCTTTGCCACGGGTATCGGTGAAACGGAAGTCAACAAACTTGACTTCGTTGTCTTTCACCATCTTCATCACGTCTGCGACGGTCTTGGCCATGTATTTCTCCAGAAAAGTTGGCGTTGTTGAAAAGGAATCGGTAGGGGGAATGCAGTTTCTGTGCCAGAGGTCAGAGGGATACCCTGGACCTGATGCAGCCATCATTTTGCCCTGAGTTCACGACACACCTTGCCGTCAGACCGCGCTATCGGCGACGCTCACCAAGAAAATGCGGCACCTAACAATGCACCAATTATGGGCTATTCGTGATGCACCAAAATAATGCAATCAGGATTGCACCAATTCTGGGCCAAGGCGCAGATTGAAGGGCGCCAGCCCCGCGATCAACGCGGCATAGGCCGGATTGACCAAGCCGGGCGCCCCCTTGACCCCCAGTTCAATGTGGCGCCCGAACTGCGGATGGTCTACGCTCGGCAAGCTGAACACCTTGACGCCTGGGTATTCACGTTCGATCTTCTCCATCAACGGCGTCAGCGTCGCCTCCATGGCACCGAACACGATCACTGAGCGCTCCAGCCACGCCTGCGAGGTGAAGGTGTGACGGTAATCGGTGTCCAGCACCCATTCGATCATCGGCCAGGCCATCACCGGAAAGCCCGGCACAAAATGCACCCGCCCGACACTGAAGCCTGGAATCTTGTTGTACGGATTGGGAATGATCGAGGCGCCTTGCGGAAACACGCCCATGTTCAGACGGTGCAAGTTGTCGGGCACCTGCGGGTCGTACGTCTTGCCCTGCTCGCGCGCCACGTCCTGCATGCGCTGCTCGATCAGCACCTTGGCTTGCGGGTGCAGCTCCAGCGCCACCCCCAGCGCTTTGGCAGCGCACTGGCGCGTGTGATCGTCCGGCGTGGCCCCAATACCACCGGTGGAAAACACCACGTCGCCGCTGGCAAAGGCACGGCGCAAGGTAGTGGTGATGCGATCCGGGTCGTCACCCACGTACTCGGCGTAGGCCAGCGGTAAACCGCGTGCCTTGAGCAGTTCGATGACCTTGGGCAAGTGTTTGTCGGCGCGTTTACCAGAAAGGATTTCGTCCCCGATGACGATCAGGCCAAAGCGCGTTGGAATCTCATTCGACGAGGTTGTGGAGGGGGTTGTGCTCATGCGCAGATGTTAGCGCCTGCGGCGCCTGGCCGCGCCGCCCGGGCCGCAGAGCGCGCTCTTGCCGCAACGCCGCCAGCGCGCTCAAGCCAAAATGGGCAAACCACAGCGACGACACCGCAAACACCAGCGTGTAAAGCCAGATACCCAGGGGAATCAACACTACAAAAGCCGCCGCAAACAAAATCCCGGACACCCACACGACGCTGGGCGCAGCGCCCAGATAGCCACAGACCACGCCCATGCCCAGCAGGGTCAGGCGATGGCGCCGAAAGATTTCCTGACGCTCCTCAGCACTGGCATGGGCGGCCAGCGCATCAAACGCCATCACCCGATAGGTGAGCCAACCCCAGATCAGAGGCGGCAAGACCAGCACCAGCGGCGGCACCAGCCAGAGCGGCGTCGACACCACCAGGGCCAACAGCGCCAGCACGCTGGAGAGCAGCGACCAGCTCAAACTGGCCAGCAGCGTGGCGCCGTTTTTGCGCTCCAGCGCCGCAAAGCGTCGATGGGCCACCCCTTCGGTCAGGGCCGGCGTCATCAGCAACGACACCAGCAGCAACGACAGC
>Ga0172370_10001762_pt1 | contig 32310 bp, 28 predicted proteins | sample LakKiv5m_FD_114538 | JGI IMG/M metagenome (GOLD analysis project Ga0172370, IMG submission 114538) | Freshwater microbial communities from Kabuno Bay, South-Kivu, Congo - kab_022012_11.5m | ecosystem: Environmental > Aquatic > Freshwater > Lake | place: Democratic Republic of the Congo...
AAGCCATGGTTCTCGATGTCGAACGTATAGGTGACCGTCTGGCTCGCCGTGGCGTGGGCGTCGATCACGTGGGTCGTTGCGCCGACGATGCTGACGTTGACGCCGAGATCGCCATAGCAGCCCAGGCCCAACATCGCGAACGTGCTGAACAGGTCCATTTCGTTGCTGGCGCCCCAAGATCCGCTCGCCGCCTGCGCGTTCTTGAGCCAGGTGATGGCGCCCTGCAATTGGGCATCGCCCGTGGCGCTCGCGCCGGCCTGGCACAGCGCATAGACTGCAAGGCCGGAGTTGAACGGGTCCGCGCTGTTGCCGGTGCTGTAGCCCCAGCCCGTGCCACCCGCGCCGCCCTGGTTGCGCAGGCGCGTCAAGGCGCCGGCCAGTGCCGGATCGCTGTTGGGCACGCCGGCCGCCTTGAGGCCGATGATGGCGTAGGCCAGCTCATAGTTGTAGCCCGTGCCGGTCCAGCCATCGCCGGGGCGTTGCATGATGCTGTTCTTGATCCACGCGACGGCCTTGTCGATGGCCAACTGGTAGCGCGCGGCGGTGACCGTGTCGACACGGTTCTTGGCCTGCACCAGCGCCACCGTCATGCGCGCCGTGACCGGCACGTAGCCGTAGGTCGCTGGGAATGCGCCGTGATCCTCCGGCCACGAGCCGTCCGGATACTGGTGCAGCACCGCCCAGTCCGCGCCGCGTGTCAGCTGCGTCGAGTAGGTGGTGGCAACGAACTTGTCGAAGCCCGCGATGCCAAACCACGCGTAGCTGGTCTTGGAGTAGTCGAAGCTGCCGAAGTGCGTCCAGCGGCCGTCCGCCTCTTGCGCATCGACAAGGGCCTTGGCGGTGTAGCCCAGGCCCACCGTCGCATCGAGGTTGACGCTGTAGCCGGACTTGTAGGCGCTCGACAGGCCGAACACCGGCGCGCCCTGGCGGTGGCACGCGATGCAGCCCTGAGACTTGGTCCAGTTGACCGTGTCAGGGTTGAGGAAGTCCGCGGCCTTCTGCACCGTGGCAGTCACGGTGTCGCCGGGCGCCGCGTAGGACAACGAAGCTGTCGCCGTACCGGTCAGCGCGACCAGCAGCGACAGCGCAAAGCGCAGCCGCCTCGAGCGATGCAGCCGACCCGCGTGGGCTGCAGCGGTGCCTATCGTAATGGAATTCATGACTCTCCCCCGACACGATGTCGTGTCCCTTTGGTGTAGCGGCGGGCGGCCCGAATCGATTGGGTTACGCCCACGGTGCGTGTGTGCTGCACGTCAAAGCAAGGATGATGCCAAGTCTTTCGCGGTGCAAAAAGATGTGAAGGGTCAGACGGATCGACGCGCAGCCGCGGGGCATTCGCATGCCGCGAAGCAGTCACAACCTGGACATTGACCGGTCAGGATTCGGTCAATCTTCGGTCAGCAACCGGGCATTGAGCTTGCAGAGAGGAACGGGTCGCGGCGACGGTGTCGGCAGGCGCTTCGGCACTTCGTCGGGTCGGGCACGCGCGCCTACGCGTGCGTTCGCGTGGAGGCTCGCTTTCGACGTGAAGCGCGGCAGCGACGTGTGACGGCTACTGCCCGGCAAACCCATCCTCGCGATCCTTGAACAGGAAATTGAAACTCGTCAGGCTGCCGTAGCATCCCGTGATGTAGCTTTCCAGCTGCACTTTCTCGCTGTGATCGAGCTTTTCTGCTGCGTTGATCTTCTGTTCGAGGACGCGCAGCTTGTCGCGAATGGACACGATCTTGCGGAACAAGACGTCGATCTCCAGCTCCTTGGCCTGCAATTCCGGGTTGGCCGGCTGCACGATGACCTTGCCGCCGCGGTAGCGCGGATGCATCGGCGTGTCGGACAGGCCCAGCGCCTCGTCGAGCACCTCGGCCAGCACTTGCTTTAGGGCATCGCGATCCATCGTAGCTCCTTCTTCATCCAGCGGAATTTCGCGCAGCCGCAGTCGCGGCGCCTCGTCGTCGCGCACCAACCGCCGCGGTACCGGGGCGTGGCGCTGCACGTCGTGCATGTGTGCAACTCGGCGTTTTCGCTCACGTTCCTGCGGCGACAGGTCGGCATCGTCCGGCACCATGGTGCCCGGCAGCAGGCGCGTGCGATCCAAATGGTATTCCGGACAACCGAAATCGTGGGCCGCGGCATTGGGATGGCCGGTGCGCGCGACGCAGTGGCCCATCGTGCGCCCCAGGCGATCGGTGTAGTCGACGCGAAAGGACCGGCAGGAGCCGCAACGGTTGTAGACCTCAAAAACGTCTGACATGCGGCTACTTCTGCTGCGTCTTGCCCGGCTGCACCGCGCCCTTGGCCTTGTCGATCGAGCCATCGATCGCGCTGTTGACGCGCCTGGCCGTTTCGATCTTGGCCTTGGTCTCGATGTTGGTCAGTTTGGTCTTGGCCTGAATCTGCACGGAATCGATCCGGCCGCGCACCAGGCGCACGAAGAAGTCGATGATCTCGTCGATGGGGTTCATGGCCCTGCACGGTAACGCGGGTAGCAAGCGAGCGTCAACGTTCGATGCGCACGGAGTCCGCCGCATCGAGGGCGCGCAGGTGGGCAGCAATGCCGCGGTAGTCCTCTGGTTCCACGACGATCGGCGCGGCGCGAATGACCTTCTCAAGCGCAACCGTAGCCCCGGCCAAGCGCGCGGTGCGCACAAACTGCACGACTGCATCGTCGACCTTCACATCGGCCGGCGCTGCGGCACAGGGCTTGCCTGCACTGTGGATCGTCCAACGGGCGATGGTATCGATGGCGTGGCTGAACAAGAGACGCGTGCGCCGCTGCGGCAGGCCGGCGTAGGTCTGTCCCAGCTGATCCGGATAAAGGGCGAGATCCAGTGCGGACTTGCGCGTCGCGTCGGCGGCGCCGCTGACGGCATACCGCAGCGTGAGCGGTGCATCGTCGGCGCCGTCCGCGCCCTCGTAGGTCACGGTCAGGCTGCCGAAACTCGTGCCCGTCACCTGCTGCAGCAACTCCGCGCGCGAGGCATCGGTGGCATCGCGCAGGTAGCTGCGCACCAGGGTCGCGAACGATCCGGACAGCACATCGTGCACGTGGCCCGTCACGCTGCCGTCCTCGAACCACTCCAACTCGACAGAAATGCGACGTTTATCGGCGTCCTGGCCCAGCAGGGGCAGCGTCACGCGCGGATCCGCGGGCGGCTGCGCGCAGCCAACCAGCAGGCCCTGACGACCGCGCAGACCTGCGCGCAAGTGGTCGAGCAGGCCGCCCTCCAAGGCCGGATCGTACCAGAGCTCGCGGGACCCGAGACGCAAACGCACGACTTCCAAACCATATTCCGCCGGGTCCGGTGGCTCGCTTGCTGGCCCACGCCCGAGAGGCAGCACGCGCACGAGGCAGGCATCCTCGCCCAGCTTGCGCGCCAGCGTGTAGAGCACCGACGCGCGATCGCCCTTTTGATTGGCCAGCGCCGAATCCGGCCGACCCGGCTGGCCGCCGTCGTGGCTGTTCTGGACGACTTTTGCCAGACGCGCCGCAAGCTTATGCCAACGCTCGGTGGTCTGGGGCAGCGCACGGCCAACCGCCAGCCAACGCTCCAGCTCGGCATCGTGCAATTCGAGGAATGACGCCAGGGTCTCGTTCCACGGCTCGATCACCCCAGCCAATGTCGCTTGCGCCGTGATGCGCAGCGACGGCATGGCCAACTCGGCGCGGACAGCGCGCGGCTCAGGGCGAAAGCGCGGCAAACCACTGCGCCGGTATGTGTGGACGGTGAATTCGCCCTGGCTGCTCACAGCGGGCGCGGCAAGCAACGGCGAGGGAGTCAGGTCCGCCTGCACAGACTTGGGGACCAAGACAATCACTTCCGCCAATGCGACCGGGCCATCGGTCGCCTGCAGCAAGAATGAACCCAGGCGTGTCGCGCCCGTGGCCGGATCTTCTGGAGCGACATACACCGTCTGCGCGTATTCGACGGCACAACCGGCCGACACAGCGCGCAGCGATATCGTTTCTTTGTCAGCGGTTTCAGCCGGCAGCACGATCGTGCCGTCGGGCAGCAGCGTGCGGGCAAACTCGAGGTCTGCGCCTTCGGCGACGCGCACTTCGCCCAACGCCTCGGCCGCGGCATCGTTGAGGATGCGGACGATCTGGTGCACGCGACGCAGGGCGCCGCCGCCGGGCAGCAGCACGACAATCTCCTGGTCGAGCAGGTAGACCGAGCCAGCGCCTTGCACCAGTTCCGCATCGTCCGGCATGGCCGCCAATGCCTCACCGGAGCGCACGAACGGCTGCCACGGCGGCGCTGCACCGGCCTGCAGGGCCTGCTGACGTACCTCGAGCGCAATGCCTGTGCCCGTCAGTAGATCGGCGAGGGCGCGCTGCGCCGCCCGGGCATCGCGGCGCACTTCGGCCCGTTGTGCCTCGCGCCAACGCGAAGCGGCGCGGTCCCGCGCCCACGGAAACGGCGGCAGAGGTTCGCTTGTCGGGTCAGCGTCTTGCAGTGCTTGCAGCCTGCGGGTGGCTTCGAGCGCCAACGCCGGTTCCTGCAGCGCGGCGCGCCACGACGCCTGCGCCGCCCCTTGCGCGCCGATCAGCGCCTGGGCCTGCGCAAGCAAGAGGGCCTCATGGGGACAAGAAGGGGCGTCCAGCAGCAATTGGCGCAGCAGGGCACGGTTGAGGCTGTCGAGGCCCAAGGTCAGCGCCCGCTCGAACACGGCGCAGTCGCCGGTCTGCGCCAGCACGGCTGCCCGCGCCAGGCGCGCCGCCTCGTCGGGCAGACCCAGCGCCAGCATCGTCGTCGCGCGTTCGAACGCGATGTCCGCGCGCTGCGCCGCCGGACTCGGGCGCAGCGTGCGCGATTCGCCCTGCGTGACGGGCGACATCGGCGGCAGGCCCAGCGTACCCAGCATCTGCAGTGCCAGCGCGGGATTGCCCGCGTCGCGCACCTTGCCGGCACGATCGACCTGGGCATCGACATGTTCGCCCAGCGCGTCTAGCACGTGGTCGAGCACGCCGGCCGCCGCCGTCTTCTGGCTGTCCAGCGATGCCGCGGTATCGAGTGCCACCATCGCCGGCAAAGGCGCGTGCGGCCACAGGCTGGCCAGACTCGCCCCTGCCGGTCCATCGGCGTCCAGCAATGCCGCGACCGCGAGTTGCGCGGCTTGCGGCCAAGGCGGCTGCGGCTGCGGCTGCGCAGCCCCTTGGGGTGCCAGCAAGCCGAGTTGCAGCGCCTGACCGTTGCCCGCCACTGCCAGGGCGAGATCGAGCTGGTTTTGCCCGGCAACCGCGTCGATCCAACCGGTCACCTCGCGCGCGGCCGGCTGGTGCGGATGCGGCCATGCTCGACCGCCCACCCACACGCGCAACGGCCGGGGCGCCTGAACCACCAGGAACCACCGCGCAGCCGTCGGACTCGAAAAGGTTGCGCGCAAGGCATAGATGCCGGGATCGCGGGCTGGCACGAGGTAGCGTCCGCCGCGCAGGCCGGCCGGCAACGTCTGTTGGGTCCGTTCGAGGGGCAGATCGATGCGCTGCGCAGCCAGCCTGTCGTCAGCCGTCGGCGCCGCCGGCAGGGCCGCGAGGCCCGTGAACAAGCGGCGCGACAGCGGCTGGGTATCGACTTGTACGCGCAGTGTCGGCGCGGCCGGTTCGGCGGAATCGGCCAGACGCACGCCGCTGGTCGCCAGCAGCGGCCCCAGCGCCGCGGTGCGCCGCCAGCGCTGCATGGGCGCGCCCTGCTGCAGCGTCAGAATCGCCGACTGTGCGTGGGGCGCGACGGTCGCCAGCACGGCGCGGCGATCGCGAACCGCGAGGTGCGCCAGGGCCTCGGCCGCTGCCGTGGCGAGCGCATCGGCCTGTGCAGTCTGTTCCAGTTGCGCCGCGTCCAGCGTTGTCCACCAGGCCTGCGCGCGGCGACCGATGTCTGCGTCCGGCTGCAGCGCGAGGGCTTGCAGCAACGCCGCCAGCACGCGCTCGTGGCCGGGCAGCGCTGGCTCCATACCCGCCGCCCCGTTTTGCACCAGATCGCCGCAGTCCTGGGCGTGCAAGAGGCACAGCCAGGCGAGCTGGCGCTGGCCGGCCGCGCGGGTGGCGGGCTTGGCGCGCAGCAAATGGGCTTCGGCACGCAATTGCGCGGGATCCGCGGCCGGATCGAAGATGCTGAGGGGCGCGGCGCAAGAGGCCATCGCCAAGCTCAGCACCATGCAAGGCAAGAAGTGGGAACGCAGCGAGGCCTCCGCGGGCGAGACCGCGACTGTAGCGCGGTCGGCGGTGGAGGGCCAGAATGCGGCTGACGGTCATCAATCCTGGTTGCGCACTCTTGGCGTCAGGAAGCGGTGCGCGTGCGCCGCAGCGCCGCGATGGCCGCCAGCAGCGAAGCCAGGATGACGAGCACCAGCGCCAGCGTGAGGTTGTTCAGCGACTCGTAGCTACCCGTGACCGCGAAGGTGAGTTGGTCCGCCGCGGACGCTTTGGCCGCAGCCTTGAACGTGCTGATCAGACCGGTCGCGGTGCCGAGTAGGCCCGCCGCGACCGTGATGCCGGCCAGGACACGAAACACGCGCGCCCATGCGTCGTTCGGCGTCATCACCAGTTTCACCGCCGCGACCAGAAGAAGTACGCCGAACAACGTGGTCGGGTACATGCCCCAACCGCCTTCGAGGTAAATTTGTGCCATGGGTTGCTCCTGGGTGAGGCGAACGCGCAGGCGCCCGCAAGACAGTAGAGCATGAGCGTAGGCGCGAAGCTGGTGACTGTCAACGCTGTAAGTGCAGGGATTCTTGGCCGTCAGGCCCGATCCAGCGTGAAGAATCGTGTCGCATTGTGTACGCGACTTGGAGCAGGGCAAGCCACCGGGTTCAAGGCCTGGGTCTCGCCTGCGTCAGCCGCCGCAACCACCGCCGGCCGCACACATTGCCGCACCCTGACTGCAGCGCTATCCTCGACAAGCCCAAGAGGAGCGTCGTGTCATGCCGGACCAACATCGCTGCGCCTGGCCGCAAAACGACGCGCAAATGCTCGCCTACCACGACCGCGAGTGGGGCGTGCCGCTGCACGACGACCGCCGGCTGTTCGAGTTCCTGGTGCTCGAAGGCGCGCAAGCCGGGCTCTCCTGGCGCACGATTCTGCACAAGCGCGGCGGGTATGCGGCGGCATTTGCAGACTTTGACCCTGAAATCGTAGCGTGTTTTTGCGAGGCGGATGTGCAGCGTCTGATGCAGGATGCGCGCATCGTGCGCAATGGCGCCAAGATCAAGGCGGCCATCGGCAATGCGCGCGCGTTTCTGGAAATCCAGCGTCAGTTCGGTAGCTTCGACGCGTATCAGTGGCGCTTTGTCGACGGCCGGCCGCTGCAGAACGTGTGGCAGGACTTGAAGCAACTGCCGGCGGTGTCGCCGATTTCGGACGCGTTCAGCAGGGACATGAAACAACGCGGATTTCGCTTTGTGGGCTCGACGGTCGTGTATGCGCACATGCAGGCTGTGGGCATGGTCAACGACCATGTCGTCGGTTGCTTCCGGCATTTGGAAGTGGCTGCCATGAAGTAGGTGCTGTCGGCGACGGCCACGGCGGACGGTTGCCGGAAACTGGCTGCACCGATCCAGGATCCAGCAAGGGGAGAAGCTCATGATCACAGACATCGCACACGAAGCCACCTTGGATCATCCGCCCGAGCGCGTCTGGCAGGCACTGACCGACCCTCGAGCGCTGGCGGCATGGCTGATGCCCAACACGCTGCAGGAAGCCAAGCCCGGTGCGAAGTTTCGCTTCACCGACAAGCCGCGGCCGTTCTGGGATGGCATCTGCGAGTGCGCGGTGGCGCATGCCGAACCCGGCCAGCGCCTGACGCTGCTGTGGGGCACGAACACCGCGGGCGAGCCTTCACAGGTGTCGTGGATCCTGACGCCGACGCCAACGGGCGGCACCCATATCGCTTTTCGACACAGCAGGTTGCACGGCGTGATGGGCTGGCTCATGAAAAAGGGCATGACCAAGGGCTGGCAACGGATGCTGACGCGGTCGTTGCCGTTCGTGATCGAGCGGATGCAGGCCGGGTTGCTGCCGACGCGCGAGGACGTGACGGCGGTGCGCGACGGGAAGGTGCCCGGCGCCTGAGGCCACCAACCGGTCCACACCTGCGTCAGAGCCACCCCAGGCGCCGCAACCCCAGCAGCACCAACGCCGCCCACGCCGCCGCAAACACATCGTCCAGCATGATGCCCCAGCGCGGCGGCAGTTCGCGCTCGGCGGCGCGCGCCGGCCAGGGTTTCCATTGATCGAACACGCGAAACAGCACGAGGCCCGCCAGTGTGCCTGGCCAGCCCGGCGGCGCCGCCAGCAGGGTACACAGGACGCCCGCCACCTCGTCGATCACCACGGTTTGCGGGTCGTGCAAACCGGTTTGCTGCGCGACGATGCCGGCCGACCAGATGCCGAGCGCGATCACGGCAGCGGCGCCGAGGGCCACGGCATCCAGGCCCAGCGAACGCAGCAGAAGGTAGAGCGGTATCGCGGCGATGCTGCCCGCGGTCCCCGGCGCCAGCGGCACCAGGCCCGCGCCGAACCACAGCGCCAGCACGCGCGCGCGACGGGAGCGTGCGGTGTTCATCCGAGGGCGGCGTCCTTGCGCCATGCCGCCACAGAGACAGCCGGTTTGCGCTCAGCGTGGCGGGCGAAGAACCAGGAAACGCCCGCGTAGCTCACGACGGTGTAGGCGATTCCGAGCACGACGTCGAAGACCCAGTGGTGGTCGAGGTAGACGGCGGCACAGCACATGGCCACGAAGAAACCGCTGGTCAGCAATTTGCCGGGCCATTTGTGACGGCGCCAACCTTCGAGGGCCATCAGGAACGGATAGGCGACGTGAAGCGAAGGGACTGCGCCGAAGATGTCATTGGAACGGCTGTAGAATCCCGCGAAATAGCGAAAGCCGAGCCAGGCGTCGACGCGCGCGAGATGGGTGCCCTCACTGGCCTTGGCGAACAAGTCGGCACGGCAGCCGTGGGCATGCACATACCAGGGCGGCGCCGCGGGGTAGATGTGGTAGGTGGCGAAACCGATGAGGTTGACGACGAGGAAGGTCCAGGTCAGGCGCTGGATCGCGGTGAAATCGCGGACGAACAACATGCCGGCGTACAGCACGGTGGCGTAGATGAAGGTGCCGTAGGGAATGGCGGCAAGGGCGTCGAGGCTGGGCCAATGGTGGGTGTAGAAGTAGTCCGGCAACGACAGCAGCGCGCCACCGTGGCGGATGCCGAACCAACGGGCGTCGAAGGCCTGCAAATCGCACGTGTGGATGGTCTCCGGCGCCAGGCCGACGTTCTTGACGAAACGCATGGCATCGTAGGCGATGCCGACCAAGGCGAGTGGATACAGGCCGATCAGCAGCTTTTTCGAGACGGCATTGCCGTAACACAGGCCGAGGATCAGCAAGGGAATGAAGATCAATTCCCAACGCCGCTCGCCACGCACGAGGCAATACGTGCACCACGCCACGATGGGGGCAGGCGGCAGCAACGTCCAGCGCGGCCACAACGTGCGCATGTGCTGCCAGAGACGGGTCACGCCGACCTCCACGCTCCGGTGCGGGCGAGGTCGTCCAAGACCTCCTGCAAGATGGCGACGCCCGTGCGCGCTGTCGCTTCATCCAGGGTCAGGGCCGGTTGCAGGCGCAGGCTGGGCGAACTGGCCATGCACAACAGGCCGCGCTGCAGGCAACCTTGGAAGACAAGGCGCATGGCCGGCTTGCCGAGCGGCACCTTGGTCGTCTTGTCCTCGACCAGTTCGATGCCGAGCATCAGACCCTGGCCGCGCACGTGGCCGACAAAGGGATAGCGCTCGACGAACGGTTGCAGCAGGTCCAGCATCAGGGTGCCGACTTTCTTCGCATTTCCCGGCAGGTCCTCGTCCTCCAGGATGCGCAGCGTGGCAGCGCCTGCCGCCGCTGCGAGCGGATTGCCGCCGTAGCTGGACGACGATCCGGACGGGCGGCTCCACGGCGCCGCGGCGGCGATGTCGTCGCGGGTGAGCAAGCCGGACAAGGGGTAGCCGCCACCGAATGCCTTGCCGAGCGTGACGATGTCGGGGACCGCGCCGGACTGCTCGACGCCCCACCACGTGCCGGTGCGTCCGAGGCCGGTGATCATTTCGTCGGCGATGCACAGGGCGCCGGCTTCGTGCGCCACATCGACGACCGCCGGTAGGAATTCCTTGGGTGGTGCGATGTTGCCTGCTGTGCCCTGGATGGGTTCGACGATGATGGCGGCCAGAGAGCCGGCGGTGGCGGTGCGGAGCTGGCGGCGCAAGAGGTCGACGCAGGCCAGCCCGCAGGAATCTTGCGAGAGCCCGAGCGGGCAGCGGTAGAAGTCGGCGTAAGGTGAATGGTGGCTGCCGGGCACCAGCGGGCCCAGGCCGCGCTTCCAATCGGAGCCCATGAGCGAGAGGGCACCCATGGTCTTGCCATGGAAACCGCCCCAGAAGCTGAGGAATTCGTAGCGGCCCGTGGCGCTCTTGGCGAGACGCAGCGCGCTCTCGACGGCTTCGGCGCCGCTGGAGTAGAGCTGGACGCGGTGCAGGCCGGGGGCGGGCGGATGGCTGGCGAGGCGCTCGACCAACTCGACGCGCGCCGGCGAGGTCAGCGAGCCGATGGATGCGCGTTCGACCTGCTGGCAAACTGCCTGCACGAAGCCAGGATGCGAATGGCCCAAGGCGCCGACACCGATACCGCCGATGAAGTCGAGCACAGTGTTGCCGTCGACATCGGTGAGGGCCACGCCACGTGCCGATTCCAGCACGATGCCTGCATCGATGGCGTAGGACTGCGTGCCGGGCGCAAGGTGCAAGTCCTCGCGGGCGCGCAGGGCGCGACTCAAGGGGCCGGGCAAGGGTCCCCGCACGTCGGGCCGCTGATCGAGGGGCTGAGAAGCGATCACGTCACACCTCGCGGTTCGCCTGTCCAAAGACGAAACTCTTGTGCATGGGGAAGTTCCACAGCAACCCGACGCCGAGGGCGACCATCGCCCGCGCCAGCACGAACTGCACGCTGAGCACTTCGGCCAGCGCGTACTCGCCCAGCGTGTTCAGGCCCAGGCTGGCGGCCGACACCAGCGCGTAGCGCAGCGCCTGGCCGTGAGGCGGCTGGTGCGCGGCATCGAATGTCCAGTGGCGGCTGATGGTGAAGTTGGTCAGGGCGCCGCAGGTTGCGCCTACCACGGTCGCGGCGGACGGCGTGGCGTGGAGGTTGCGCACGCACAGCACCATGATGCTGAAATCGACGAGCGTGGCTGCCAGCGACGCGAGCTGGTGGCGCCCGAGCAGCACGGCCAGGCGCTGGCGCGGACGCGGCAGGAAACCAAGGGGCGACAGGGTCATGCCTGCTCCAACACGGCGGCGCCGCGCACGGCGCGGGCGAGACAGCGCAGGCGCCACGCCGCCGAGCCGTTGGCGGCCAACGCGATGAGCAGCAGCGACGCCAGCATCGGCAGCTCTGCCGACCAGCCGCGCGCCGTGAAGTCGAGGGACCAAGGCGCGAGCAGCGCGGTGAGCGTCGCACCCACGATCAAGTAGACGCAGCGTTCGACGCGACGCATGGCGCCGCGCGGCACATCGACCCCGAGGGCCTCGGCTTTGGCGCTCGCGTAGCTGACCATGAAGCCGCCTTGCAGGGCGAGGAGGCTCAAGGCAAGCGCGGATGGGCTCTCGCGGTAATGCACGCAGAGGCCGGCGAAGAAGGCGAACTCGACCCAGCGATCGATGGCGGCGTCGAGCACTTCACCCGCCGGCGATGCTGTGCCGGCGGCGCGCGCCACCAGGCCGTCGATGGCGTCACACAGGAACGACAAGGTGCCGAGCAGGGCGGCGAGGCCCAAGGCGTCGAATGCCAAAGCAAGACCCGCAGCCAGGCCGAGGACCAGCGAGGTCCACGTCACGGCATTGGCAGAGATGCCCACGGCGACCAACGCGCGGCCGACAGGTTGAATGGCCCAGTACGCCATGGCCATCGAACGCTTGCCGAGCAACGCGCCGCCGCCTTCGCGTTCGACGCGCGCGTAGCTGGGCGCAGAGCCCGCGGCAGAGAAGCGCCAGGCAAAGACCGTGGCGACGATGGCAAAAAATCCTAATAGGACAATGGGATAAGACCAGTCTGGCATGGTGGCTCCTGCGCATCGTGGGCTTCGGATTCATGGAGGGCGGCCAGCGGTCCCAAGCCAAGCGCCACGCTGGCGCGGCCCGACGAGGCATAGGCGGTTTCGATGAGCTGGATGCAGTGCCAGGCAGCGCGCGCCTCGGCACCCACCGGCGTGCCAGCGACGATGGCGGCGCGGAACTGATCGAGCAGCGGCTCGAACCAGCCCGGATGCCCTGCGTCGTGCCACGCCGACGCGTGACTCTCCCGCAGGACCTCGGGCTTGAGCGCGCCATTGCCGCCCGGCACCGGGCGCGCGGCGTCGAGCAGCGTCACGGTCAAGTCGTCATCGTCGACGCTGATCGCGCCATGTTCGCCGTGCACGGTGTAGCACACGCGGCGCATGCCGGCGGTCCAGGTCAGGTGCGCAACCAACTGGCCCTGGGGGAAATCGACCGTGCACGACAAGGCATCCTCGGTGTCCCAGTGTCCGTGGGTCGCCATCTTGGCCGTGACCGAGGTCGGCAGCCCGCCGAGCCAATCGAGCGCCAGATAGAACGTGTGGCTGCCATGATCCATGGCGATGCCGCCGCCCGATATCGCCTTTTCACGCCGCCAGTCCGGTCGCCACTGCGGGACGCCGCGCGCATGGGTGTTGCGAAACGTCTGCATCGTGACGAGGTGCACGCGGCCGATGTGCCCGCCATCGAGCCAGCGCCGCACCGCCTGCACAACCGGCGCGTACTTGTAGGTGTGGCAGGGCATCAGCACGCGCTGGTTGCGCCGCGCCGCCCGCAGCATCTGCGTCGCCGCTGCGAGGGTGGTCGCCAGGGGTTTCTCGCACAGCACATGCAGCCCTTCTTCCAGCGCATCTATGGCGATTTCCGCGTGATCGCAAGGAGGTGTGGCGATGTCGACGAAGTGCAACCGGCGTGCCTCTGCCGCCAGCAACTCGCGGTGGTTCCGGTACAGGCGCACCCCGGGCAGATCCGCCGCCGCCTGCTGGCGACGCTCCGCGCACCCATCGGCCACGGCCACGATGCGGACGTCGCCCGGTTCCTGGGAGCGGCGCCGGTACGTGGGGGCATGCCCACGCTCGGCAATGTAGCCGTAGCCGATGAGTGCACCGTCAAGCTGCTGGGTCATGGCAGACTCCTTCGTCTTCTCCTTTCAGTTGGTTACATAGTGCATCACCGAGTCTCCGACAGGCTCCTAGTGCGCCGCCGCAGCGCTCGTCCGCACCGTGCGCGCCTCAGCCACCAGCGGTTCGCGCCGCTGCGAGGCGTGCCGCGCTGCCAGGTCGTTCAGCACGGCGTGCAACATGCGCTGCTGCTCGAACAAATCGTGCACCGGATCCGCCCCGGGCTGGCTCATCGGCGCCTTGAAGAAGAACGACATCCACTCCTGCATGCCCGACATGCCCGCGCGGTGTGCCAGATCCAGCAACAGGGCGATATCGAGCACCAGCGGCGCTGCCAGAATCGAATCGCGGCAGAGGAAATTGACCTTCATCTGCATCGGATAGCCCATCCAGCCGAACAGATCGATGTTGTCCCACCCTTCCTTCTGATCGCCGCGCGGCGGGTAATAGTTGATGTTCACGACATGCGAGAGCGAGCTGTACAGCTCCGGGTGCTCCTCCTTCTGGAAAATGCTGTCGAGCACGCCTTTCTTGGTCGCCTCCTTGGAGCGGAACGCCTCCTGGTCGTCCAGCACCGCTCCGTCGCGGTTGCCCAGGATATTGGTGGAGAACCAACCGGCCACGCCCAGCAGCCGCGCGCGCAGACCGGGGCCGATGACCGTCTTCATCAGCGTCTGCCCGGTCTTCAAGTCGCGCCCTGCAACTGGCAAGCACATCTGCAGCGCCAACTCGTGCAGGGCCGGCAGGTTGACCGAGTTGTTCGGCGTCCCATTGGCAAACGGCACGCCCTCCTTGAGCGACGCATAGGCGTACAACTGCGTCGGCGTGATCGTCGCGTCGTTGCGATCCAGGGCCTTCTCGAACGCGGCGACGCTCTGGTGCGCCGCCGTCTCGCGCTGCTTGCGCTCGGTCGACGTCAGGAACACGGTCACGGCCCGATCCGCATGCGCCTGTTTGAGCGCCCGCCTCACATCGTCGCGCAGCGCCTCGGCCTGCTCGCGGCGGTGCTGCAGGCGGCAGATGTCCACCGGCTCCAGATTCTGCAGCACTTCATGATGGTGCACGCCGGGCATCGGGCGCAGGCGCGACAGGAACGGTTCCACGGCCGCGAGATGCCCGCCGTGCAGGACTTCCGAGCGCTTGGCGACGGTCGCGGCATCTTCGCCGTGGATGTCCCACGCCGCAAAGGCGAGGTCATCGAGCTGCGCCAGCGGCAGCGCCTGCGTCAGCGGCGTTGACGTGCCTGCGGCGTCCGAGAGCGAACCGAGCTGCGTCAGGGAACCGATGGGCGCGCCAGCGCCGCGGCGGGCCAACTCGACTCCGGCGATGAAGGTCGTGGCTACAGCGCCAAGGCCGGGCAGAATCACGAGCAAGGGGCCGTTGTTCGAGACGATGGGCGCGGGTGAGATGGACTGCATGCGAGCTCCTGTGGACACGGCGCCGCGCGCCGCCGAAGAGAACCTGGACTGCCGGCACCCGGGAACGCCACGAGGCGCCGCGGGCGCGCGGCTGCTGGCCATCCACACGCGTCGGCGCCGCGCTGCGCCGGGACGGACGCCGCGGGCCACCGCACGCCAGGCAGTCGCGAAGACCGGATGACGCGGCGAACCACGGCGCTGCCAGGACGCAGACGCGTGCAAACGAACGAAGATGGCAATCGACCTGTTCTGCTTACGGCACCGGGGAGGGCACTGTCAAGGCGACGTCACCGCCCGCAGCGCGCAGAACCTGACCGGCGCCGGGCGCCGCGTTCGCAAGGCTCGGGCGTCCAAGGAAGACGCCGTGGCCACGGACTCCGACGTCGAGCGAACTTTTTTCATTGCCCATGTCGCGGTCCATGGTGCGGATCGGTTCGTGCGCTCGCCAATCGTGCACAGGCATGGGTGGATCGGCTCGTGTGCGGTGGGGCGATCAGCGTGGGAGCGGCCTTCGGATGGGCGAAGGCCTGCGATCCGCGCAGCGCGGGGAGGAAAGGCTTTGGCTTGACCGGGGAGTGGGCGCCGTGGTAGTTAGCGCGCCACACCGCAGACCGGCAGCCGCCACTGTGGATGCAACAGTCGATTTTTGTTTGTGAATCGCCGCGCCGGCGATCGCGGCAGAGCACGGGCCAGGCACCAAGGCAGCGGGCAGGCATGACCCAGCAACCATCCCTCACTGCGCAGGTGGAGAAGCTGCACGTCCTCGTGGCGTTGGCGGCGGTCCTGGCCAGTGTGGCGCTGGCAGATCAGGCGCATGTGGCCGGCATGCTGGCGGGCGCCCTGGTGGGAGCAGCCAATTTCCGCGCACTTGGTGTTCTGACGGCGCGCATGGTCGGTGGCGAGACGAATTCTCGCAACGCCGCGATTGGCATGCTTGTCGCCAAGTTCATCCTGCTCGCCGCCGCGCTCGGCGCCATCGTCACCTGGGTGCGTCCGGACATCGTTGCCTTGTTGGTCGGCCTCACGCTGGCCCCCGCCTGTCTGGTCGTCCTGGTGCTACGGGGCCGCCGCGCCTCCGCTGCCGAGCACCTGAAAGTGGAGATGCCGTGAAGCTTTCGCCCCGCCGCGTCCTCGCGATTGCCGGACTTGTCTGCCTGGGCTGCTGCGGTGCATTCGCCGTTCACGCCGAAGAGGCGGCGGCGCCCGCAGAACACGCCGCTGTTGCCGAGCACCATGCCGAGCCGCTGACATGGTTCAGCATCGTGCCGGAGGGACTGCAGGAGGCAGCCAAGCACAACCTCGCCGCGACCACACTCACACGAGCGACCTTCATCGACCAGGAAGATTTCGCGGAGCACGGCGAACTGGTTCACGTCTTTTTCGCGATGATCGCCTTCCTGTTGGTGCTCGGCACCGCCCTGGCGGCGCGTCGGGCATTGGCCAGCGACGTCGATGCCGGCGTGCTGCCCGAGCGCAAGTTCAGCCCCCTTCTCGTTTTCGAGTTGATCGTCGGCGCCGTATGGAACCTGATGCGCAACATGATGGGTCCCGACGAGGCGCGCCGCCACTTCCCCATCATCTGCACGCTCGCGGTCTACATCTTCACCATGAACGCCATGGCGCTCCTGCCCTTGGGCGTGCCGGCGACCGACAACCTGAACACCAACATCGTCATGGGCCTCACGGTTTTTGTCGCGACGCATGTCTCCGGTCTGCGCGTGCAAGGGCCCATCGGCTACCTCAAGCACTTTGCCGGTCCCATCTTGGCGCTCGCACCACTGATGATCGTCATCGAACTGATCAGTCATGTGGTGCGGCCGCTGTCGCTGTCCTTGCGTCTGCTGGGCAACATGACGGGCGACCACAAGGTCATGGAGGAATTCCTCAAGTTCCACCTGCCTCTTGTGCCCCTGCCGGTGATGTTTCTCGGCCTTCTGGTCGTGTGCATCCAGACCCTCGTCTTCGTGCTGCTGTCGACGGTGTACCTGTCGATGGCCGTTGCGCACCACGAAGAACATGACGACCAAGCCCATGGCCACCCTTGATTCGAGCCTGTTCCGAAGCTTCTTTCGTTCACTTCTCGTCGGCTGCGGCCGCGTCTTTCCTGGAGGATTTCCCATGAATCTGAAGCGTTTCTTTGCGGCCGCGTCGACGTTTGCCACGCTCATGCTCGTGTTCTGCGCCACGGCGTTCGCCGCGGACGGCGCGGCACCGGTCCTGGGTGACGCGGTCAAGGTCGCGATCGCGCTGTCCGTCGGCTTCGGCCTCGGTATGGCCGCCATCGGTGGCGCGCTCGGCCAGGGCAAGGCTGCGGCCGCCGCTCTAGAGGGCATCGGCCGCAACCCGGCCGCCGCCAAGGAGCTGCTGACGCCCCTGCTCCTTTCGCTCGCCATCATCGAGTCGCTGGTCATCTACTCGCTGGTGATCTCGTTCATGCTGCTCGGCAAGATCTGAGTCTCTCACAGGATCGCCGAGCATGGCGGTTCCCGTGTGGCTTGCCCGCGGCGGGCCATCGGAAAGTTCCGTTTCTGGCGACCCCGTCAGCGCAACGTTCGTGATTCACCGAACCGCAGTGCCTTCCCGGCTCTGCGGTTTTCGGTTTTTTGCGCGCAAAGGTAACGGCAGCCCGGCCCGGGTTGCCCCACGCGTCGCCGTCTGCCATTCTTGAGGGTTATGGCCGTGCCCAAGCGCGATGTGCAGGTGGTGGTGGTAGCGGACGACCCGATCGAGGCCGGCATGCTGGCCCTCGATCTCGTGCAGGCCGGTGTTGCCGCACAGGCCGTGCGCGATCTGGAAGCCGCCGCATCACAACTGCTCGATACGGGACGCACACGGCCAGCGGCAGCCACCGTGATTGTCGCTGCGCACCGCGAACTTTCCAAGATCGTTGAGCTTTGGCGCCAGGTGACTGCGCGCGTGCCGAACGTGGGGTTTGTCGCGGTGGTCCTGCGCGCGCAGCGCGAAGCGGCAGAACTGGAGTCACGTTCCCTTGGTTGGGCCGGCGTCGCCGTTCGCCCCGTCAACGCGGAAGAACTGGTCGGCCTCGTGACCCATGCGACAGTTCGTAACAGGCCGAATTCCGACGTGATGGAGCGGGTGGGCCAACTCGCCGAAGACTCGGTCGTCGAGATCCTCGGCACGCTCATCGATCGGATTCCGCGCCCGGGTTCCGCCAAGAGTGCCACGCTGCACCTCGAATCGCTCGGCCGCAAAGGCCTGGTTGCCGTCGTGGAAGGCGAACTGGTGCATGCCGAAGCTGATGGCGATCAAGGTCGCCACGTCTTGGAGCGCCTGTGTTGCTGGCGGGTGGGCGAGTACCGCATCGAACCCGGTGTGCGCGACGGTCCCTCGAACCTGAGTGGATCGTCACTTGGCCTGATGGCGGTCGCCCAGGAATATGCGCGCCGCGTCGAGGAAGCCCGCCAAAGTGTTCCCTATTCGGACTGCGTGTGCACCGTGCGCTGGGAGCGCGTGCGGCCCTTGCCCGTCGTGGCCGAGGCGATGTTCCGCCGCATCGCTTCGGGTCTCGTGCTGGCTGAAGCGTTGCCGGGCGAGGGCGACGACGAACTCGAGGCCTACGCCGCCTTGGAGACGCGCATCAAGCGCGGGGCGATCGTGCCGCAGATCGAAAGCGCGCCCCCGCTTCTGCCCGTCCAGACGGGCGAGTCGCCGATGGTGCATGTCGGGCGCTCCGGGCACACCAGTCCGACCGGCATTCCTGCAGTGCAGATGGCCCTGGTCGACGCGCCGCAAGTGCCGCAGCGCAAACGCAACCATCCGACAACCAACCTCTACCGCGTTGGCAGCGATGGCAAGGTCGGACCCACTGCAGCGCCAGAAAGCGCCGGGACGCCTCCCGCCTTGCCCCGTCATCCGACAACCTTGCGCAACGTCTCTCCATCGCCGGCGCCGCATCGCACCGCTTCGGGCGCGCACACCACAGCTCAGCCGGAGCCGACGCCTGCCGGCATGCGCAAGGGCATGGTGACAGGATGGTTTGGCGTGGGTGTGGGCGAAAATGCTGACGTTTCCGTCGAGTTGCGCGGCGGTGGCGATCCCGTCCCGCTGCGTGCCCGGCCCCAGAGCGAGGTGCGTCTCGTGGGGTCGAGCGCGGCCCGCATCACCCAGCCGCCAGGTGCGCGCCTGGGCGAAGGCGAAGGGCAACGGTTGGCGACACTGCCTTACGGTTGGTCGTCGCCAGCGCTGGCTGAGCCGGACGACGATGCCGATGCCGACCCCATGCCGCCCAAGCCGGCCGTGCGCAGCCGCTGGCTGTGGGGCGCGGCCATCGTCGTCCTGACCGTCGTCTTGGGTGTACTGGCGTGGCCCTCGGGATCTAAACGCGAAAGCGGTCAAGTGGCTGCCCCGTCGACACCGTCGCAGCGCGCCTATCGGCGTGCGATTGGACTGATCGATGCCGGTCAATCCGCGGAAGCGATCGCGACCTTGCGCGCGTTGTCGCAACAGCCGCAGCACGAAGCCGAGGTGTTGCTGCAATTGGGCGTTCTCGAAGCCGAAGCCAGCGATTTCCTGCAAGCCCGCCGTCATCTGGACGCTTACCTTGCCCTACCCGCTGTCCGGCATGCCGACCGCGCCAAGAGGCTGTATCTGCACGTGTTTGGCGAAGGGGCGAACCCAGCGCTCCGCCCCCCCCCGGGCGCAGGCGGCTCTTGATGGCTCGTCGCGACTTCGCCATACGATGCCGTTTGCGGTTGCGCGGTTGCGATCCACGATGAAACCCATCCTCGGCATCGAAACATCGTGTGACGAAACGGCAGTCGCGATCGTGCGGGCCGGCGTCGTCCTGGCCAGCCGCACCGCCAGCCAGGTGCCACTGCACCTGCGTTTTGGCGGCGTCGTGCCCGAAATCGCCGCTCGCAATCACCTCTTGACCGTCCTGCCAACGTTGCAGGCGGCGCTGGACGACGCAGGCCTGCAGCCTCAGGACCTCGGCGGAATCGGGGTGACGAACCGGCCCGGTCTGATCGGCGCGCTGCTTGTCGGCGTGCAGACCGCCAAGACCCTGGCTTTGATTTGGAATCTGCCCATCGTCGGTGTCGATCACATCGAAGCGCATGTGTGGGCCGCACTGTTGCGACCGCCGCCGCTGCAACTGGCGGACTGGCCCAAGCCGGAGTTGCCTTTCCTGGCGCTGGCCGTCTCGGGCGGTCATACCAGTCTCTACCGCGTGCAAGGGCCTGGTAAGATGACGCTTCTGGGCCGCACCCTCGATGATGCTGCCGGTGAGGCGTTCGACAAGTTCGCAAAACTCATCGGTTTACCCTATCCAGGCGGGCCCAGCGTTCAACTCGCTGCAGAGGGCGGCGACGATCAGCGTTTTGCGCTGCCACGCGGCGTACTCGGGCGCGATGATTTCGCCTTTTCTTTCTCCGGGTTGAAGACTGCCGTGCGCATGCGCGTCGACAGCCTGCGCGCAGGCGGCGTCGCCATCGAAGGCCAGGTCATGGCCGATCTTTGCGCCAGCCTGCAGCGCAACGTCGTCGAGCAGTTGGTGCGCATCACCCTGCGTGCCGCGCGCCAGCAGGGATTGCGCGACGTCGTCGTGGCCGGTGGTGTCGCGGCAAATGCCAGATTGCGTGCAGACTTGGCTGCGGCATGCGTCGCTGCTGGCCTGCGTTTCTGGCCGGTGCCGCCCCGATGGTGCACCGACAATGCCGCAATGGTTGCTGGTCTGGCCGAAGCGCTGCTGGCCGGCGGTGTACGCGACGATCCCCATGCCCTCGACGCTCAGGCCACCGGCGCGCACAAGCGGAGCCTCGCATGACTGCGCACATCGCCGCCAAGAAATCGCTCGGTCAGCATTTCCTCACGGATGTAACGGTATTGCGCCGTATCGCTGCGCTATGTGCCCCTGAACCGGGTTCGGGGATCGTCGAGGTAGGGCCCGGCACCGGCAACCTCACTGAGCATCTGTTGGCCCTGGGCGCGCCCGTCGTCACCATCGAGCGCGACCGCCGCATGCTCGATGTGCTGGCGCAGCGCCTTGGTCGGGAACTACCTGTGTTGGAGGGAGATGCCGCGCAAATCGACTGGCACGCCGTGCTCACCCGCCCCGAACTCGGTTCACGCCCGATCGTCGCCGGCAACCTGCCCTACTATGCGGCAATGCCCATCTTGTTCGCGGTGTTGGAGGCGCGTCCGCGTCCGGCGCGGATTGTCATCATGGTGCAGCGCGAGGTCGCCGATCGCGTGCTGGGCCAGCCCTCTACGCCCGAGTGCGGTCAGATTTCCATCAAGATTCAGCGGATCGCCCGCGTGCGGCTTGGCCTGCGTGTGGGGCGCGGCGCCTTCTCGCCACCGCCGAAGGTGGAAAGCGCCGTGCTCGTCCTGGAACCCCTGGCCGCGCCGCTGCATCCCGTGCCGGACGACGCGCGCTTTTCTGCGCTGGTCAGCGCCGGCTTTGCCCAGCGTCGCAAGACCCTGACCAACGCGCTCGAATCGACGCTGGGCGTGGCCGCGGCGACCACGCGCGCCGCGCTCGAACTGCAGCACGTCGACGTGCGCGTGCGCGGCGAGGCCCTCTCCGTCGGCCAATGGGCCGCCCTGGCGTGGGCCCTCGATGCCGACCTCGCTGCGGCGGCAGCCGCAAAAGCGCCGGCCGCCACGGCGTTGCCCAAGCGATCTGCTTGACGCGGCTCCAAGTCGGCCCTAGGTTTGAGCCCTGGATCTGGCCCGGCAGCCGCGCACCGCGAACCGAGTTCATCCGCAGAGGCCTCCCGCCGTTCGCGCGACCGCGCGGCCGGCGCACAAGCCATTCATTCTGGAGCGCTTCATGGCCAACGACGACGACCGCAACACCCCGCGCAAGCCCCAGTCGTCGTACTTGCCGGCGCCCATCAAGTCGATGGGCGAGATGCTGCTGCGCGAGAAAGTCGTTTCGATCGAGCAACTCAAGAACGCTGCCGCCGAGGCAGCCAAGACCGGCAAGCACCTGGGTGGCGCGCTCAATGCGCTCGGCTATGTCGATGCCGCGCATCTCGTCGATTTCCTCTCGCGGCAGTACCAGGTGCCATCGATCGATCTGTCGGCGGTCGACATCAGTGAAGAGGTCGTGCGCCTCGTGCCGCGTGATGTCTGCGAACGACATCAGCTTTTACCCATCGCGCTGCACGGCACCAGCCTCGTCGTGGCCATCGTCGATCCGGGCAACTACCACGCCATCGACGACCTCAAGTTTTTGACGGGTCTGAACATCGAGATTGTCGTCGCCGCCGAGGTCGACATCACCAAGACGCGCTCGCGCTACTACGGCGCCCAGGAACAGATCTCGCTGCTCGACGACATGAACGAGCAGATCGAGTACCTGGAAGAGGAGCACGATACCGATACCGCGGAACTCGCTAGATCTTCTGAGGAAGCGCCGGTCGTTCGCCTCGTGAACCTGATCCTGGTCGACGCCATCCGGCGCGGCGCTTCAGACATTCACATCGAAAGCTACGAGAAGATGTTCCGCGTGCGCTACCGCATCGACGGCGTGCTGCACGAGATGATGCGACCGCCCTTGAAGCTGCGAAATGCCATCGTCTCGCGCGTCAAGATCATGTCGCAGCTCGATATTGCCGAGCGCCGCTTGCCGCAGGACGGTCGCATCAAGTTGAAGTTGGGCGATGGCAAGGAGTGTGACTTCCGCGTGTCGGTGCTGCCGACCCTGTTCGGCGAGAAGGTCGTCATGCGTTTGCTCGACAAGGGCAACCTGCAGACGGACATGACCAAATTGGGCTTTGACCAGGACGAACTGGACAAGTTCAAGCACGCGATTCATCAGCCTTTCGGCATGGTGCTGGTCACGGGGCCGACCGGGTCGGGCAAGACGACGACGCTGTACTCGGCGCTGACGGAACTCAACAAGATTACAGAGAATCTGTCGACGGCCGAAGATCCGGTCGAGTTCAACCTGGAAGGCATCAACCAGGTGCAGATGAACGACGCCATCGGTCTGAACTTCGCGTCGGTGCTGCGATCGTTCTTGCGCCAGGACCCGGACATCCTGATGGTCGGCGAGATTCGCGACTTCGAAACCGCGGAAATTGCTGTGAAAGCCGCATTGACGGGCCACATGGTGCTCTCGACGCTGCACACCAACGACGCGCCTTCGACCATCAACCGCTTGCTGAACATGGGCGTGGAACCGTTCATGGTGACGGCGTCGCTCAACCTCATCGCGGCGCAGCGCCTCGTGCGCCGTCTGTGCGCGGAGTGCAAGGAGCCGCACGCCTACGACAAGCAGCAGTGCCTCGATGCGGGCCTGACCGAAGAGGAATACGACAGCGCCAAGTTCATGAAAGGACGCGGCTGCCGCACCTGCGGCGAATCCGGCTTCAAGGGCCGCGTCGCGTGCTACGAGATCATGCCGATGAGCGATGGCTTGCGCGACGCGGTGTTGCAGGGCTACTCGGCCGGCGAATTGAAGCGCGTGGCGATCCAGGACGGCATGCAGACGCTGCGGCGCTCGGCCTTGAAGAAGATGGCGCTGGGCCTGACTTCGTTGGAGGAATTGCTTCGCGTAACTCGTGGTGATTAGGCTAATTCACTAGACCGGCGTTGCCGGATTCTCGGTCGGGCGGGGCTTGTCCCCCGCCACACTCCACCGGCGGGGGACAAGCCCCCGCCCCACAGGCACCGACACAACGGTTCGTTACGGCCGAGGCAGGCAGCAACACATGGCAACCTGGGTATGGGAAGGCACCACTTCTGAAGGCGAATACAAGCGCGGCGAATTCGACGCCGACGACAAGACGGCGGCTCAAGCGAAGCTGCGCTCGAACGGCATCGCCCCCCTCAAACTCAAGAAAAAAAGCAAGGACATCGAGATCGTCATCCCCGGCCTGACCGACGGGGTGCCGATGAAGAACATGGTCATCTTCACGCGCCAGATGGCGACGATGATCGATGCCGGTCTGCCCCTGGTGCAATGTCTGGAACTGATCGGCAACCAGGAGCAGAACGCCACGCTGCGCAAGGTCATCTTGAGCGTCAAGTCGTCGGTGGAAGGTGGATCGTCGTTCTCCGAGGCGCTGGCCAAGCATCCGAAAGTCTTCGAAGAACTCTACATCAATCTGGTCCAGGCCGGCGAGATGGGCGGCATTCTCGACACGATCATGAACCGCCTGGCCGAGTACATCGAAAAGGCTGCGGCGATGCGCGCCAAGGTCAAGGGTGCGATGAAGTATCCGGCGACGGTGCTCACCGTCTCGATGGGCATCACCGCGGGCCTTTTGTGGAAGGTCGTGCCGACCTTTGCCGCGACGTTCCGCTCGATGGGCGCCAAGCGCTTGCCCGAGATCACCGAATTCATGGTGACGATCTCCAACAACTTCATCGCCATGGCGCCGATCGGCATCGGCATCGTCATCGCGCTCACGGTCATCTACAAGGGACTGATGCGCCTGAAGAATGGGCCGTTCGTGCGCGACTGGCTGCTGTGGCATTCACCCGGCCTGGGCAACGTGCTGCAGAAATCCGCCGTGTCGAAATTCACGCGTACGCTCGGTACGTTGGTCACGGCGGGCGTGCCGATCCTCGACGCGCTGGGCATCGTCGGCAAGACCTCCGGGAGCCTCGTGGTCGAACGCGCCTTGGACTACACGCGCCTCAAGATCAGCGAAGGCAAGAACATGACAGCGCCTTTGATGGAGTCGCAGATCTTCCCCGTCATGGTCGTGCAGATGATCGCGGTCGGTGAGGCGACGGGCGCGATGGACGTGATGCTGGTCAAGATCGCGGACTTCTACGACGCCGAAGTCGACGAGGCCGTCGAAGGCATGACGGCGATGATGGAACCGATGATCATGGTCGTGCTCGGCGGCATCATCGGCACCGTCATGATCGCCATGTACGCCCCGATCTTCACCATGGCCGACAACGTCAAGTGAGCGATCCAGCGCAGAAACCGCGCGGTGTGCCGTCTTTGGCGGTATTCCCCTGGTTGGCTGGGCATCGGCACGGGACCGCGGGCGAGTCGGCGGCGTTCGTCGTCGAAGAAACCCTCGTCGATCGCATCAAATGGACGACGTTTGCCCGCGTTGGCCTCTTGACCGCCGTGCTCGCACTCGCGGTGGCCATGGACATCGGCGTCGGGCCGCGGCCGCTGACCACCATGCCGGAGACGACACTCTACCGGCTGACCACGACTTTCTACGCGCTTTCGTTTTTCTTTCTGTTGGCGACCCAACTGCTGCGCAACAGTCCGCGCATCGGGTACTTGAGCGCAGCCTCGATGGCTGTCGACATGCTGCTGGCGATCTCGCTGGTGGCCGTGACCGACGGCGTCAAGAGCCTGTTCGTCTTTGCGTTTCTGATTGCCGTCCTGAATTCCGCGCTCTTGCTCTACCGCGCCGGGGCCATGGTGGCGGCTTCGTTGTCGACCGTCGCGCTGACCATCATGGCGGCGATGGAACTGGGTTGGCTGCCGTGGAGCCTCGCTGCCGTGCGCGTCGCCTACCTGCGCGGTCTTGCCGAAAGCCCGCCGATGGCGCTCTACGAAATGGCGGCGCAGCTGTTCGTGCAGATCTCGGCCGTGTGGGCTACGGCTTTCCTTAGTGCGCATCTGGTGTTGGAGCTGGATCGCGCGCGGCTGCGCAACCTGGCGCAGCGGCGTGAATTGGCCAGCTTGCGCGTCCGCTACGGCGATGTGGTGTCGAGCCTGCCCGATGGCCTCTTGACAGTCAGTCCGACCGGCATCATTTCCAGTATCAATCCCGCTGGTTTGGAGATTCTCGGGCTGAGTGCGGCCGCGGTAGTGGGCATGCCGCTGTTGGGTGTGTTGCCGGAGTTGGCCGACCTGGAGCCCGCCGGGCAGGATCCGGGGCTGCGGCGGCGCGGCGCGAGCTACACGCGCGAGTTGGCGCGGGACTGCGGCGCAGCTGGCGCGCAGATTCTGGCCTGCCGCGTCGTGCGCCTGCACGACCCGCATGCCGCAGCCGACACGCTGGTGCTTTACCGCGACATGACCGAGGTGCGTGCGCGCGAAGAAGCCCACCGCAACCGTGAGCGCCTGGCCGGCATCGGCAGCATGGCGGCGACGGTCGCGCACGAAATCCGCAACCCGCTGGCGTCGATTTCGGGCGCGGTGCAGATGCTGCAAGGCTCTGGCGAGTTGACCGAGACCGACAAGCAGTTGATGGCCATCGTGGTGCGAGAGACGCATCAACTGAGCGATTGGATCAGCGAATTCCTGGACTTCGCCCGGCCGCGGCCGGTGCAGATGGAGCGCTGCGACCTGCGCGCGATCGCCCAAGAGACCTTGGACGCGTGCCGCAGCGACGAGCACTTCACGGCGGGCGAGATCGACGTGGGTCCGCTGCAGGGTGTCGAGCCAGGATCTGACTTCACCCTGATGGCCGATCACCATCTGGTGCGGCAGACGGTGTGGAACCTGCTGGTCAATGCAGCGCAGGCGGTGTTGTCGGTCGAGAAGCGCATCGTGAACGTGCATCTCAGCCCACGCCCCGACACCATTGAGTTGGTGGTCGAGGACAGTGGCCATGGTGTCGACACCGAAGATGTTGCCCACGTCTTCGAACCGTTCTACACCACCAAGGGCGAGGGCACGGGCCTCGGCCTGGCCACTGTCGCCCGTCACGTTGCGGCCCACCGCGGCCGGATCGAGGTCGGGCGCAGCAGCCTGGGGGGCGCGCGCTTCGTCTTGACGTTGCCGCGCCAGCCGGGCGGCGAAGCGGCGTTTGCCCTCGGCGCCGCACGGAGCGAAGCGGACAGCAGTGGCCCAGAGAGCGCCACGCCAACCTATGCCATCTGATTGACAAAGGAAGTGTCATGCCAAGGCTGCTCATCGTCGACGACGACCTGTCGCTGCGCGAGTTCCTGACAATCTTCCTGCGCAAGGAAGGTTACGAGGTCGACGTCGCGGCAAACGGGCAGAAGGCGTTGGAACTGCTTGAAGAACACGCATTCGATGTCATGTTGACCGACCTGCGCATGCCGCGCATGGGCGGGCTGGAATTGCTGGACGCCGTCCGCGAGCGGCGCATTCAAGTTCAAGTCATCGTCATGACTGCGTTCTCCACCACTGATACGGCGCTGGAGGCGATGCGCAAGGGCGCCTATGACTACATCGTCAAGCCGTTCCAGCTGGCAGAAGTCAAAGTCATCGTTCACAAATGTCTGGAAAAGGGCACGCTGATCGCTGAGAACCAGCAGCTCAAGCGCAAGCTGGCCTCGGAGCCGAGCAAGAGGGCGCAATTCGTGTTTCGCAGCGCGGCGATGGACGACGTCGTGCGCCTGATCAAGCGTGTCGCGCCGACGCCATCCAGCGTGCTGGTGCTGGGCGAGTCCGGCACGGGCAAGGAACTCGTGGCGCGGATGCTGCACTGGGAGGGAGGCCGGGCGCAAAGGCCTTTCGTTGCCGTCAATTGTGGCGCGATTCCGGAACAGTTGATGGAGAGCGAGTTGTTCGGCCACGTCAAGGGCTCCTTCACCGGCGCGAGCAAGGACAAGAAGGGGTTGTTCGAGGCGGCGCAGGGGGGTACGCTTTTCCTGGATGAAATCGGCGAGTTGTCGCTGGGTCTACAGGTCAAGCTGCTGCGGGTGCTGCAAGAGCGCGTCATCACGCCCGTGGGCGACACGCGCGAAATCCCGATCGACGTGCGCGTCGTCGCGGCCACGCACCAGAACCTGCGCGAGGCGGTGCAAAAGGGCGGATTTCGCGCAGACTTGTATTATCGCTTGAATGTCATCGAGGTGCGGATGCCGCCGCTGCGCGAGCGGCGCGAGGATATCCTGCCCCTGTGCCAGCACTTCCTGGCCCTGTTCAATCAAAGAATGGGGCGCGACCTCAAGGGGTTCGACTCTGGGGCCATCGCGGTACTCGAAGATCTGCCCTACGCCGGCAATGTGCGCGAACTGGAAAACATTGTCGAACGCGCCGTGGCGCTGGAAACGGGCGAGCAGGTGACGCCGACCTATCTGCCCGACCCGGGATCATCCGAATTGATGGGGCAATTGCGGCACGACGGCCACGCGGGAGATGCGCTGACGCAGCGTCCGGGCGATCAACTGGCGCGGGCGCTCGACGGCATCGACCGCTGGTTGGGGCGCAGCCATGCGCCCATCGACATCGAGGATTTGCTGGAGCGCTTCGAGCGCGGCCTCTTGGACAGTGCGCTGCGCCACACCGGCGGCAACAAGACCGAAGCGGCGCGGCTGCTCAGCCTGTCGTTTCGCTCGCTGCGCTACAAGTTGGCCAAACACGGTGCGGCGGATTCCGATACCGATTGACAGCTGGCAGTCGATCCGTTTGCGCCAATTAGGGCACCAGCGCAAACAAGCCGATCGACTTGTTCGCGGTGCGTCGCCGCGAATCCGCATCGGTGAGCTTGGCGACCAGACAAAAAATGCAAACGAACCGCCGACGAGTGGTTCTCGTCGCTGTTCTTGCTGCAAAGATGGCTGCTGGTTCACCTGGCGCAAACCGTCGATTTCTAGACAACATCCGTCCAGACACCGGGTCCAGTGAAACGAGCCTTCACGGCCTCGGCGCGCTCCTGACACTTTCCTGATGCCCGCGCCCCACATGCTGACGCCATCCTGACCTGCCCTGACCGACACTGCACTTGGAGGTACCCATGCTCGACCTGGCCTATTTGCTGATCACCGCTGTGCTCATCGTGCTGCCGATGGGCTGCGTCGCGCTCTATGAGCGCATCGCGAGGGACTGACATGCTCGACTGGCTGACCGGCGGTCTTTCCGCCGCTTTGTTGCTGTATTTGTTCGTCGCGCTCCTCTTTCCGGAGAGGCTGTCATGACCGCCAACGCCTGGCTGCAACTGTTCGTCTATCTGGCCGTGCTGCTGGCCTTTGTGCCGCTGCTCGGCGGCTACATGGCGCGCGTCTACGAAGGCGAGCGCACGGTGCTCGGCCGCGTGCTTGGCCCCATCGAGCGCCTCTTCTACCGCCTCGCTGGCGTCAAACCCGACGACGAGATGGGCTGGAAGCGCTACGCCTGGGCCATGTTGCTGTTCAACATCGCCGGTGCATTCGTCGTCTACGCCCTGCAACGGCTGCAACACCTGTTGCCGCTCAATCCGCAACACATGGCCGCCGTCACGCCGGATTCGTCCTTCAACACCGCCGTCTCCTTCGCGACCAACACGAATTGGCAAGGTTACGGCGGCGAGTCGACGATGAGCTACCTCACCCAGATGGTCGGCCTTTGCACGCAGAACTTCGTGTCGGCGGCGACCGGCATGGCCGTGCTCGTGGCGCTGATCCGCGCCTTTCAACGCAAATCACGTCAGACGCTCGGCAATTTCTGGGTCGATCTGACGCGCACGACGCTGTTCATCCTCTTGCCGCTGTCGTTCATGTGGGCGTTGCTGCTGATCAGTCAGGGCGTCGTGCAGACGTTCGGCGCGTATGAGACCGCGACGCTGCTCAATCCGCTCAAGGACGACAAAGGCCAGGACATCCTGACGCAACTGCTCGCTGTCGGCCCGGCCGCGTCGCAGATCGCCATCAAACAGCTCGGCACCAACGGCGGCGGCTTTTTCAACGTGAATTCCGCCCATCCGTTCGAGAACCCGACCACCTTCAGCAACTTCCTGGAACTGCTCGCCATCCTGCTCATCCCCGCGGCGCTCTGCGACACGTTCGGCCGCATGGTCAAGGACCGGCGTCAGGGCCTGGTCATCCTCGCCGCGATGACCGCAATCTTCGTTGCCGTCACCGCGACGTGCATGATGAACGAGCACAGCCCGAATCCCGGCCTCGCTGGCCTTTCCATCGACCAGTCCGTCGGCAACATGGAAGGCAAGGAAGTCCGCTTCGGACCTACTGGATCCGCGCTGTGGGCCATCGCCACGACCGTCGCTTCGAACGGCTCGGTCAACAGCATGCACGACAGCTTCACGCCGCTCGGCGGCCTGTGGCCCATGTGGATGATTCAACTGGGCGAAGTGGTCTACGGCGGCGTCGGCTCGGGCCTGTACGGCATGCTGATTTTCGCCATCGTCGCGGTCTTCATCGCCGGCCTCATGGTCGGCCGCACGCCGGAGTATCTCGGCAAGAAGATTGAACCTTACGAGATGAAGATGGCGTCGCTCGTCATCCTCATCGTGCCGGCGCTGGTGTTGGTCGGCACCGCGGTCGCGTGCCTGGTCGAGCCAGGCTACAAGGCCGTCGCAAATCCAGGTACCCACGGCTACAGCGAAATGCTCTACGCCTTCTCGTCCGCCGCCAACAACAACGGCAGCGCCTTTGCCGGCTTGTCCGCGAATGCTCCGTTCTGGAACACGGCGCTCGGCATTTGCATGCTCATCGGCCGCTACTGGTTGGCTATCCCCGTGCTGGCGATGGCGGGATCGCTCGTGAAAAAACAACATGTCCCGACAAGTCCTGGCACTTTGCCGACGCATACGCCGCTCTTTGTCGTCCTCCTTATCGGCGTCGTCCTGCTCGTCGGCGCCCTGACCTATGTGCCGGCCCTGGCCCTTGGCCCGGTCGCTGAACACCTTGCCTTTTCGGTGACGCCATGATCCGCGCCAAGACCCAAGGTCGGCCTCTCTTTGAAGCAGCCATTGTCCGCCGCGCCATCCTCGATGCGTTGCGCAAACTCTCGCCGCGCCATCAGGTGCGCAATCCTGTGATGTTCGTGGTCTGGATCGGCAGCGTGCTGACCACGGGCCTGAGTGTCCAGGCGCTCGTTTCCCAAGGCGAAGCGCCTGCCTGGTACATCGGCCTCGTCGCCATCTGGCTGTGGTTCACGGTGCTGTTCGCCAACTTCGCAGAAGCGATGGCCGAAGGCCGCGGCAAGGCGCAAGCCGACACGCTGCGCAAGGCGCGCCGCGACATCCTGGCCCATCGCCTCGCGAGCAAGGACCGGCAGAGCAAGCAGGAAACCGTGCCCGCCTCACAACTGCGCAAAGGCGACATGGTCCTGTGCGAAGCCAGCGACTTCATCCCCTGCGACGGCGACGTCATCGAAGGCGTGGCATCGGTGGACGAAAGCGCCATCACCGGCGAATCCGCGCCCGTCATTCGCGAATCCGGCGGCGATCGCTCGGCCGTCACCGGCGGCACACGCGTGCTGAGCGACTGGATCGTCGTACAAATCACGGCCGATCCCGGCGAGACGTTCCTCGACCGCATGATCAGCCTGGTGGAAGGCGCCAAGCGCCAGAAAACGCCGAATGAAATCGCGCTCGACATCCTGCTCGCAGCGCTGACCATCGTCTTCTTGCTGGCGACCGTAACGCTGCTGCCCTACTCGCGCTACGCCGTCACGGCCGTGGGCCATGGTTCGCCGGTGACGGTGACGGCGCTGGTCGCGCTCTTGGTCTGTCTGATTCCGACGACGATTGGCGGCCTCTTGTCGGCCATCGGCATCGCGGGCATGGATCGGATGTTGCAGGCGAATGTCATCGCGACGTCGGGGCGCGCGGTGGAAGCGGCGGGCGACATCGATGTGCTGCTGCTGGACAAAACGGGAACGATCACGCTGGGCAATCGCCAAGCTGCGGCGTTCGTGCCGGTGGACGGTGTGACGGAACAGCAACTGGCGGACGCGGCGCAACTGGCTTCGCTGGCCGACGAGACGCCCGAAGGCCGCAGCATCGTGGTGCTGGCCAAGGAGAAGTTCGGCATCCGCCAGCGCGACGTCCATGCCCTGGGCGCGACGTTCCTTCCGTTCACGGCGCAGACGCGGATGTCCGGCGTGGATCTGCCCGGCCGGCAGATTCGCAAAGGCGCGTCGGACGCGATCGCGGCGCACGTGGGCGGCGCGTTTCTGAAGCAAGTGCAGTTGATTGTCGACGACATCGCGCGCAGCGGTGGAACGCCGCTGGTGGTCGCGGAGAACAACCGCGTGCTGGGCGTCGTGCAATTGAAGGACATCGTCAAAGGCGGCATCAAGGAGCGTTTTGGCGAGATGCGCCGCATCGGCATCAAGACCGTGATGATTACCGGCGACAATCCGCTGACGGCGGCGGCGATTGCTGCGGAAGCGGGCGTCGATGACTTTCTCGCGCAAGCGACGCCGGAGGCCAAGCTCAAGCTGATTCGCGAGTACCAGGGCGGCGGTCACCTTGTCGCGATGACGGGCGATGGCACCAATGACGCGCCGGCGCTGGCGCAGGCCGACGTCGCCGTCGCGATGAACACGGGCACGCAAGCGGCGAAAGAAGCCGGCAACATGGTGGATCTCGACAGCAACCCGACCAAGCTGCTGGACATCGTCGAGATCGGCAAGCAGATGCTGATGACGCGCGGTTCTCTGACCACGTTTTCCATCGCCAACGATGTCGCCAAGTACTTTGCCATCATTCCCGCGATGTTCGTGTCGACGTATCCAGCCCTGAAAGGCCTCGACATCCTGCACCTGAACTCACCGCTCTCGGCAGTGCTGGCGGCGGTCATCTTCAACGCGCTCATCATCGTCGCGCTGATTCCGCTGGCGCTGCGCGGCGTGCAGTACCGGCCGCTGCCGGCGAGCGATCTGCTCAAGCGCAACTTGTGGCTCTACGGCGTGGGCGGCCTCTTGCTGCCGTTTCCGGGGATCAAGGCGATCGACCTTCTGCTCGGCGCTGTGGGACTGGTGTAGGAGGTCCTGATGCGTACGGATTTGCGTTCCACCCTTGTGCTGCTTGGCTTGCTGACGGTGCTGTGCGGCGTGGCCTATCCGCTGGCGGTCACCGGCATCGCG
>Ga0172370_10001767_pt1 | contig 32264 bp, 29 predicted proteins | sample LakKiv5m_FD_114538 | JGI IMG/M metagenome (GOLD analysis project Ga0172370, IMG submission 114538) | Freshwater microbial communities from Kabuno Bay, South-Kivu, Congo - kab_022012_11.5m | ecosystem: Environmental > Aquatic > Freshwater > Lake | place: Democratic Republic of the Congo...
GTCTCTTCTACGCTAAACTCCTCTGGGTTGCCTAAGTTAATAGTTTGACCTCTGGCTCCATTATTAACTGCCAAAGCAATCAAACCTTGTACTAAATCAGCCACATAACAGTAAGATCTCGTTTGGCTGCCGTCACCATAAACACTCAACTTTTCTCCGGCCAAGGCTTGAGTAATAAAATTGGAAATGATTCTGCCATCTTTAGAATCCAATCTAGGTCCATAGGTATTAAAAATTCTGGCAATCCTTACATCTAAATCAAACTGACGATGATACACTCCACAAATAGTCTCACCCAAGCGCTTACCTTCGTCATAACAAGAACGCAAACCATTGGGATTAACATGACCCCAGTAGCTTTCTTTTTGTGGATGTTCTTCTGGATCGCCATAAACCTCACTGGTGCTGGCAAAAATAAACCGGCCGGTAGGATTGGTTTTTTGCAAAAATGCTAATAAGCGGTCTGTACCCAAAGAGTTCACTCTATAAGTCAATTGAGGATGTTGTTGATAACGCGGAGGGCTGGCGGGGGAGGCCAAGTGAAAAATATACTCAAACTGGATTGAGCCCAATGATGTTAGATAACTGCTAGGTTCTTCGATAGCATCAGCCTCAATCAAATGGAATTGAGGATTTGCAAGCGCTTGAGTTAAGTTGTTTTTATTGCCAGTCACAAAATTATCCACGCCCACCACTTGAGCCCCCAAACTTAAAAGACTGTCCACCAAATGAGAACCTACAAACCCAGAAGCACCAGTTACTAAAACATGTTTATTTTGCATTCTGTCATTGTACCAAACCAAAATCAAACATGAGATACTAGATGCCGATGCAGAAAAAAGTTAATTGGTGGCTTTTGATTATTATCTTGCTCGCGGTAGCCTTGAGGCTACCGCTACTTGGCGGCTCTTTCTGGCTAGATGAGGCCGCGCAAGCTCTAGAGAGCGCGCGGCCGTTATCAGAACAACTCGATATATCAGGAGACTTTCAGCCGCCACTACTACATCTCATTGTTCACTTCGCTCTTTACTTTGGTCAATCAGAGTGGTGGCTCCGCACAGTAGCAGCTCTTATCCCCAGTATCTTTACTATTTTTTTCACCTATCAATTGGCCAAAGCTCTAAAACTTCAATCGCCTTGGTTGGCCCCTTTACTTCTGGCTACCAGCTCTTTCCATATTTTCTACTCACAGGAGCTTCGGCCTTACAGTCTGCCTACACTATGGGCAGTTTTAAGCTGGTTGCTGCTTATCAAGCATAAATCTTTAAAAATCTGGGTAGTAATTAGCTTGTTTGGTTTGTACAGTTCTTACCTTTACCCGTTTTTACTCGTAACTCAATTAGTTTTTCTTATGATCACTAAATGGTCAAAAAAAGCCAAACTCAAATCTCTTTTAAAGACACTTGGCTGGCCTGCAATGATAATCCTTTTGGGATTTTTACCATGGTTATCAAAGCTTTATGCCCAGTTTCAGGCCAGCCAATTAGTTCAGCTCTCACTACCCGGTTGGAAAAATGTGGTCGGTGTATCTCAATTTAAAGCCTTAGCGCTAACTTGGGGCAAGTTTATTTTTGGCGTTTTGGACATAGAACCCAACCTTTGGTTTGTTTTAAGTTCTTTCCTCATTTTACTACCGCTCATTTATTTACTACTCAATGCAATCAAGCCAAAAATTCAGTCCAAATCTTCTCTTGAACAAACTTTGTTTTTATTATTAACTTGGACTGTATTACCACTTCTATTAGCTTGGCTGGTTTCATTCTTTATCCCCATCCTCCAGCCAAAACGCGTGCTTTATTTACTACCCGGATTTTACTTATTAATCAATTATTTAATCAGCAAAAGCCTTCAGCCACGTAAACTATCACATGTCATAGCTTGTGGTATTTTGGCAGTCTCTTTATTATTTATTAATCTTTTTTCCACCTATCATTACTGGCAAAATCCCAAACTACAACGAGAGGACTGGCGTGGTTTGATTAAAGAATTGCTTGTCAAATACCCAGACATTACTCAAACCAAAGTAATTTTTGCTTACCAAGCCCCATTTTCCCCTTGGGAGTGGTATGACCCCAAGTTTGAAGCCGTAAGTCTGGGTAGTTTATCGATAAATGCTGTCTTAAACCCAGTTGATCTACTTCAATCAGTTTTTACTACTCATAGAGTAATTACTTTTGATTACTTAACTGATCTAAGTGATCCTAAACGCCAAGTACTAGCAATCATTAATCAACATGGCTACAAACAAACAGATTTGTTAGACTATTCTTTGATTGGTTTTATTAGAGTCTACGAAAAATAATGCACATTGGTTTTGATCTTACCAGCTTGGTCTATCAAAGGGGTGTCTCACGCTACACTGCCAATCTAGTCAAAGCCTTAGCTAACCTACAAGGTGTGGAGTGTAGTTACTTTGCTAGTAGCTTGAGGCAAAAAAACTTATTAACCAACTTAATCGATCAACACTTACCAGTACCTACTCAAGAAGTAATCCAAAATTATCCCATCAGCCTTCTTGGAAAACTTTGGCAACTAGGTTTTAACCCCGTCAAAAAAGTTTTGCCCAATATAGATATTTTTCACGGCTGGGAATGGCAGTTACCTCCTGACAAAAACTTACCCATGATTGTCACTATTCATGATTTAGCAATGCTCAAGTTTCCTCATACAGCTCATCCTAAAGTTTTGTCAGCTCATAAACTGGTTTGGCGGAAAATTCAAAAGTCATCAATTCACGTCATTGCAGTCAGCCATGCTACCAAGACCGATGTGATTGAGCTATTACAAATCCCACCGTATCGTGTACATGTCATTCATGAGGCTTTACCTCAAGAACTTTTCACCTTAACCAACTCTATGGAAGAAACAGAGTACTCAAACATCAAACAAAGAATTCGTTCAAACAATAAACCCTACCTTTTGTTCGTTGGTACTAGAGAACCTAGAAAAAATTTATCTCGTTTAATAGAAGCTTGGCAGAGCATAGCCAAAGAGTATGACTTACTAATTGCCGGTGAAGCTGGGTGGGATAACCGCGCCAATCATCAACGGCAGTTTCAACCCATATTCTTGGGTAAAGTCTCGGACAAAGTACTTTCCGTGCTTTATACCGAGGCTAGTTGTTTTGTTTATCCTTCACTTTATGAAGGCTTTGGTTTGCCCATCTTGGAAGCTTTTCACCACGGCACACCAGTGGTCACCAGTAACTCCTCGGCTATGATAGAGGTGGCCGGCAATGCTGCCGAGCTAATCAATCCAGAGTCTACTGAAAGCATCCGCTTGGGGATAGAAAAAGTGCTATCCGAGTCAGAAACACAACAAGCTATCAGAATCCAAAGAATGATCATTAGATTACAAATGTTTGACTGGCATAACACCGCTCAACAAACATTGTTGGCTTATCAAGCTTGTATTAATGAGTTTCAATCACATGCATAAAAAAGTTCTTGATCTGGCCATTGACGGCAACGAGGCCAATGTAAAAAAAAGAGTGGGCAGTAATGTCTACGCTTTTGAAATGCTCAAAGCAATTTATAATCTTCTTAAGACAAATCCAAGTTTTTCGGTCACTATCCTTTTGCGTAAACAACCACTTGAGGACTTACCCAAACCACAGCCTCGTTGGCGCTACCTTGTCATTGGGCCAAACCGCTTTTGGTCATACCTAGCTCTCTCCATACACTTGACTCAAACTCATTATGACGTTTTTTATACTCCCGGTCACTACATTCCATTAGTCAGCCAAGTACCAATGATTTCGTCAATCATGGATCTAGGTTTTCTAGCTTACCCACAAAGCTTCAAGTTTAAAGATTGGCTTAAACTGACAGTAGGCACCAAATGGGCGGTAAAAAGGGTGGCGCGGGTGGTGGCCATCAGTCAATTTACCAAAAATGAGATCACTAAGTACTACTCCACATCTCCACAAGAAATCATCTTAGCCCCACCCGCGCCACCTCTCAAACTTGAAATTACTCAAAAAGAACAAAAGTTGATTATTGAGAAACTTAAACTCCATTTTAAATTTTTCCTGTATTTAGGTACTTTTCAGCCCAGAAAAAACTTACCATTCTTGATCAAAGCTTATGAAACCTTTGCCAAAGAGTATCTGACAGACCACTCTCCAGAAACATTGCCCAAACTGGTACTAGCCGGCAAAATTGGTTGGCTAGAAAAAGATACTCTCAAGGCGATTAAAAACTCTTCACAAAAAAACAATATTATTAATCTTGGATTTGTCACTGAATCAGAAAAAGCCACGCTTTACACCCAAGCCTTGGGTAATTTTCTATTGAGTTTCTACGAAGGCTTTGGTATGCCAATACTAGAAGGCATGATTTACGGCTGCATACCAGTGGTAGCCAACTGTTCTAGTTTGCCAGAAGTAGTGGGTAAAACTGGAATCAAGGTTTCTCTAGACAACACTCAAGAGCTAGTCACTGCCTTCCACTCTCTTTCCAACATGAAAAAAGACCAAGCAAGATACCAAAGAGCTCTGATCAAACAAAGATTGCAAAACTACACATGGGACAATTCAGCTTTGAGCATCTTAAAGAAGGTAAAATTATTAGCGCAAAAAAACTAATCTTGTCTAAATCTAATCATAGAATTCTAGCCATTGATCCAGGTTTTGACCGAGTAGGCTGGGCTATTGGTGAAAAACAAAACACCAAACTTCAGCTTTTATCCTACGGCTTAATCCAGACTGATAAAACCCAAACGCTCTTTGCGCGTTACCAAGCTATCACTGACTCTTTAAAACAAATTATTACCAAACATCAACCTACCAAACTGGCTATCGAAAAACTGTTTTTCGCTCGTAACAAAACCACCGCGCTCAAAGTAGCAGAGAGCAGGGGAGCTATCATCATTACTTGTTTAGACTTAAACTTGGAAGTGCAAGAGCTAGCTCCCAATGAAATTAAATTGGCCGTCACTGGTGACGGCCAAGCAGACAAAAAAGCCTTGGCTAAAATGGTCAAACTAGAGCTTAAACTACCAAGTGAAAAAATCTTGGACGATGTCACAGATGCTCTGGCCATTTTAATCACCGCCTTTCACAAAAATTTGTTATATTAAAGCTATGATTGCTCTACTGACTGGTAAACCAATTATTCAAAATGAAAATAAACTCATTATTGATGTCAATGGGGTAGGGTATGCGGTTTTTGTCACTCCCCACACTCTAAGCAAACTCCAAAAACAAGCGTTAGTGACACTGCACACCTACACTCATGTCAAGGAAGACGCCTTGGAGCTTTTTGGTTTTCTTGATTTAGCAGATAAAAAACTTTTTGAGCTTTTACTTTCTGTTAATGGTGTGGGGCCAAAAACCGCTTTAAATATCACTCAAACCGGTGCTACTGCTATTACTGAAGCCGTTCAACAGGCTCACGTAGGCTTTTTTACCAAGATCCCCAGAGTGGGCAAAAAAGTAGCGCAAAAAATCATCATTGAACTTAAAAGCAAACTCGGGAGTCTCAAAGAGCTTAATTTAGGTACAATCACTGATCCCAAGCAACGAGAAGTACTAGATGCTTTATTGGCTTTAGGTTTTACAGAAGAAGAGGCTTACCATAAACTGGAAAAGCTTGACGTCACTCAACCCATCCAAACCATAATCAAACAAGCTCTAAAAAATTATTGAGTAAATTTATCTTTTATAATCAACAATCTTTCATCTAATTATTTCCCTTAATATAATTCATTTGCCATAAAATTAAATTAAATACCGCCTCAACACCTAAACCAACAATCATGGAATTTACATCTACATCGTTCAAATTTGTACTTTCATTACGATAGGCTTGTTTTATACTTTCAAGGCCTGAATTTATTTTATTTAAAGAATCTTTTGAAAATTTGAAATCACGTACTTCTCCTTCGTTTCCCAAAACAACCAATAAATAACCATCTTCATCTATTTTGACTTCAAATTTTTCGTATTGTTTATAGAATTCTTTTAACCTCAATAATAAAAGTTCAAAAAAATCTGTATTCATCCATGACAATTCCTCGTTTGGTGAAATGGGTCTTTCAACATCAGAGGCAGCTTTGGCGTCTAATAATTTTCGTTCATAATCCTTAAATGTAGGATGAAAAATTTCAAAAAGTTGATTTTGCAGATCTGACAAATAGTATTTACAATCAAGATCAAAATCTGGCGCATCAATATACCCAAGTCTCTGTAAAAATCTATCACCTATAAAAAGATTTGCGTCAATAAATTCACTGTCCAAGATCACTTCAACACGCAGATGAGAATCAGGACCAAGTCCCAACATATCATTTAGGAATCTTTCTATTTGTTTAAGCGCTTTGTCATCCAACCTCTCAAGTCGTGGTTCACCATTAATTCTTTCTCCTCTTCTTCCTAGCATATTATTCCTTTCTTTAAACTATGACAGTTTATTATGTCCTATATTTTATATTTTTCATACCATACTGTCAATCCAAAACAAAAATGTTATGATTTATAGAAATTACCATGTCAAAAACAATCAATCCTTTAGAAAAATCCAATTCACCAGAAGAAGAGCAATTGTTTACTTCTTTGCGTGCTCAAGCCTGGAGTGAATTTGTGGGCCAAGAAAACATAAAAAAAGCTTTGCAAATTGCCTTGCAAGCTACCAAAAGTAGAAAAGAATCATTGGATCACACCTTGCTTTACGGTCCACCGGGTTTGGGCAAGACTACTTTGGCTCACCTGATTGCCAAGGAGTTGGATGTCAATATCAGAATCACTTCTGGCACTGCTATTAGCAAAACTGGAGATTTGGCGGCTATTCTGACCAGTCTTGAATCTGGCGATGTACTTTTTATTGATGAAATACATCGTTTACCAAAAACAATAGAGGAAACGCTTTATCCTGCCATGGAAGATTTTGCTTTGGATATTGTGATTGGCAAGGGTCCATCTGCCCGCACTTTGCGTCTGGATCTGCCTAAATTTACTTTAGTAGGAGCCACTACTAGATTTGGTTTATTAGCCGGTCCTTTTAGAGATAGATTTGGCATCGTCCACCGGCTTAATTATTATCAACCGCAGGAATTATTCAGTATCATTAAAAAAGCAAGTCAAAAATTGAATATCAAACTAGACGAGGAAGCATTGTTAGCCATAGGCGTTAGATCAAGAGGCACTCCAAGAATTGCTCTAAAACTTCTCAAAAGAGTACGTGACTATGCTCAAGTAAAAAATGTCAGTTTGATTGAAAAAAATACCGTGATGCAAGCCCTTGATATGTATCAAATTGATTCTATGGGACTAGATGAAAACGATCGCGCTTTACTTAATCAATTGATTGAAAAACATGGTGGCGGCCCGGTGGGTTTAACCACCTTGGCCGCCACTCTCAATGAAGATACCGGCACTATAGAAGAAGTAATTGAGCCTTATCTTCTGCAAATTGGATTTCTCAAACGCACACCTAAGGGTAGGGTGGTAACCGAGATGGCCAAAAAACACCTTTTGTCACCATAAGGCTTTCAAATGGTAGGCAGCTTCAGCATGACAACCTACCGTCTGCTAAAATAAACTTATGTATCAAAAAATTGTCCGTCGTTTTATTGCAATATATCTAGAGTTAATCACTGGTTTTTTGTGGTGGGGAGTAGGATTTATTCCTTTTCATCACATTAGACGTTTCTTTTATCGTTTATTTGGCATGAAAATTGGACAAGGTTCTAGTATTCATATGATGGCGCGGATTTATGATCCGCGCCATATCACCATTGGCACTGATTCCATTATTGGTGAACGTGCCACATTAGATGGAAGAAAACAACTGGCTCATTCTCAAGGTGGCTTAGCTATTGGCGATCACGTTGATATTGCCTCTGAAGTAATGATCTGGACCAGTCAGCATGATGTTCATTCTTTTGACTTTCACCCTATTGAAAAAGCAGTAAAAATTGAAGACTATGTATTTATAGGCCCAAGAGTAATCATTCTACCAGGAGTAAAAGTGAGTTATGGTGCAGTAGTGGCTGCCGGGGCAGTGGTAACAGAAAATGTGGAACGCGGCCAAATAGTAGCTGGTATTCCCGCCAAAGTCATTGGCCAACGTCAAACAGAGAAACTTGATTATCGTCTTGGCCGCGCCCGCTGGTTCCAATAAATTTTAACCTCCACCAACAGCGTTCATTGGATCTTTGTTTAAACCTTCAGAGGCGAGAGAGATTGAAAAATTAAAATATAAAGCAAAAGTATTCTTGTCAGAACTCCATAATTCCATCCTATCTCTTGTATTAAAAACATTAGTTATGCTGACATTTAAACCTTTTTGTCTTAACAAATTTAAAATTGACTGGCTTAAACCAATAACATTATCCGCGGAAAATTGAGAACTTGATTTGATGTTTTTAACACCTATTATTAAGAAGAACACTTTGTCATTAACCTTACCATGATCGAGATTTAGTTCTATTTCAACTCCATCATCACTAAGCGCTTTTTCAACTATATCTTTGATGTTTGGTAATAATTCTTGGTCCAAGATTCTTTTTGAAAAAATTTGCAATAGAATTAGAAAATGATCAACATTTTTTTGCAATGAAGCAAAATTAGATGCTAGTAATAAAATTTTTTGTGCTGTTAAGTCTTTAATCTCAACACGCAAGCCTTTTGTTAATTTAATCCATGCTTCAAAGGCATCTTCAATTTCATTAAATAACTCTGAGCCAATCATTTAATTTCCTTTCCTATAAGAATTAAATCATTATACTCTTTTGATCTATTAAAATCAAATCTCGTACCAAGTAAAAAACTGTATAATAAGCAAAATGCCAGCTAAAAAGTCAAAACTCCTACTTTCCATTGTGATTGTTTCTTTTAACACCGCCAAGCTAACCAAAGCTTGCCTAAACTCGGTTGTTAGAAAAATAAATTGCTCTCAATTATTAAAAGAAAAAACTGAAATTATTGTGGTTGACAATGCTTCAAGCGATGACTCTGTGGACGCAATCTTGAATTTATCAAAAAACATTGATTCTCGGCAAACTCAACATCACAGTATCCTAAAACTAATCCAGAACAAAACCAATCAAGGCTTTGGCCAAGCCAATAATCAGGCTGCTCAAGTAGCCAAAGGTAAATATTTGTTGTTTCTTAATTCCGACACTTTACTTAAACCAAAAAGTTTAGAAGTCTTGATCAACACCATTGAGTCTCAAGAAGCAAAGAAAGCTCATGTTAAGTTATTGACCGCCAGTTTATTGAACGCTAATAATAGCTATCAACATCAAGGAGGAGATTTACCCAATTTGTTAAGTGTTTTTGGTCAATGGTGTGGACTGGATGATTGGCCGATACTGGGGCAGTTTTTTCCGTCCATTCAGAAAAAACTGCCCAAAAATACTCTCTTAGCTCACAAAAAACCATTATTGATCACCAGAGGTTGGATAGGAGCAACAGCCCTGATGATTGAAAAAGAAAATTTTCTAAACTTGGATGGTTTTGACAAGCAGATTTTCATGTATGGCGAAGATCTAGATTTGTGTTGGCGCGCTCACCAGCTTGGATGGCAATCAGCAATTGCCACATCAAGCTTTGTGGTTCACTTTGGGTCACAAAGCTCCAGTGATACCAACGCAAAAACAAAAGAAATACAAGCACTATTTTATTTTTTTAAAAAATACTTTTCTGCTTGGCAGACAAAAATTCTATTTATCTTGATTGCCTTTGGCTGTTTTTTACGTTACCTTGCTTTTAAACTCCAAAATAAATCCTCAATTGCTACGTTTTATAAAGAGCTTGGCATTGATTTACTACATAAAAAATATCAGTAATTTGACCACTCCTGTACTCAATCTATATAATGGTTGGTTTGGAACACAAGATTAACTGCGCGTTATGACAAAAACCTTAAAAAAGCTTTGGCAATTTTTGGACAACAATCTATGTTTAATACTCGCTGGTTTTTTCTTGGCCTTTATTCCGCTTTACCCCAAGATCCCACTCTGGAGTCCCATAGAGACATACATTGTAAGAGTGCGCCTTGAGGATTTATTAATTGCTATCGCTTTTCCTCTTACATTGATACAAATTTGGCGTAAAAAAGCCAAGTTGCATCCCGTTACCACCAAGCTTTTCGCTGTTTATGCAGTAGTTGGCTTACTTTCCATTTTAAGTGCTATCTTGATTACTCAAACCGTACCATTGCAACTAACTCATATTGCCAAGACCCTACTGCATTACTTCCGCTATCTTGAGTACTTCGCAGTCTTTTTCCTCACTTTTGCTGCAATTAAAAACTTTAAAGATGTACAAAAACTGTTGGTGATTATTACCATAACAATTTTGTTAGTGGGTGTGTACGGTTACATGCAAAAATACTTTTATTGGCCTGTTTACTCCACTATGAACAGAGAGTTTTCCAAAGGAATTAGACTATATCTGACAGAACATGCAAGAATTCAGTCCACCTTTGCCGGTCATTACGACTTGGCCGCGTACTTGGTCATTACCATGCCTATCATTTTGGCCTTGGGATTAGCTCAAACAAAATGGCGCAAGTATGCACTATACATGACCTACTTTGTGGGCAGTTGGTTGATGGTCATGAGTGCTTCTCGCATGCCATACTTTGCTTATCTTATCTCTAGTTACTTGGTGGTTGTGGTTATGTCCTTAAACAAAAAAAAGTTACTGGATAAATTTATTTATTGGCTCACACGCTCGTTTGGCTTAAGCTTAATGACATTTTTCTTACTGTATTACTTTGGTCAAGGCATGCTGGATAGATTAAGCAACGTCATTAGTACTAGTGACAAACCAATCAACCTCACTCAAATACTAGACAACGCTTTATCATCAATGCCCATACCTAACTCCAAGGAACTTTTAACATGGCTGCCCAAATCACCCATTCAACCCACCGAGTCACAGCCAGCGCCCACAGAAAACGAGATCCTGATTGCTCAAGTTTCAGCACCAAGCGACCAACCTCCGGTGGCAATCAAACCAATTGCTCCCAAACCCAATGAAAAACCAAGAGATGTATATGTGGAGGTACCAGAGCCAGTGACTACTCAAGTGACTTTGCCAGACGGCACCACTGCCGAAATAACTTTGCACAAGCAACGTGTTTTTTCTGATTGCGCCTTAAAACACGAGCTGTCACTTTGCATTAGACTAGAATCTCTTTGGCCATGGGCCATTCAATCATTCACACATAATCCTATCTTTGGCACAGGCTATGCCACCCTCAATAAACAGTTTGTCAATGAGTTTACTTTTGCAGATAGTACAGACAACAATTACTTGCGCACCTTGGGAGAGACTGGAGTTCTGGGGTTTTTGAGTTTTTACGGTGTTATCGTTTATCTTGTGTTTGCCAACATTCGCTTGCTTCATAAACTCAAAAACCTCACCCAAAGAAGTTTACTTTTTGGCTTTCTTGCAAGCACCATTGGCCTACTAATTAATGCCATTTATATTGACGTGTTTGCTGCTTCCAAAGTAGCCTATACTTACTGGTTGATCGCTGGGCTATGTATGGCTTACGGCAAGATAAATCAAAAAGAGGAAAAAGCTTTGCCCAAGTTAAAAACCAAAAAATAGTATGAGAAAAAACTGGGTCGTTTACTTGCCAATTTTATTGATTTTGCTTCTTGCTTTTGTCCTAAGACTTTACAAGCTTGATACTCCACTACTCGATTGGCATAGCTTTAGGCAAGCAGACACTGCTTCTGTGACCAGAGAGTATGTAAAAAATAACATCGATCTCCTCAAACCCAGTTATCATGATCTTTCCAACATTCAAAGTGGTCTTGATAATCCAAACGGCTATCGCATGGTAGAGTTTCCCTTAATTAACGCTTTGATTGCAAGTTTGCTAAAACTAGCTCCCACTTGGGATTTGGTGATTGTTAGTCGTGTATTTTCCGCCGGTTTTTCTTTGATTACTTTAGTTTCTATTTATTACCTAGGCAAAGTTTGGTCTGGCAAAAAAACCGGCGTACTAGCAGGTCTCATCTTTGCCACACTTCCTTTTGCAGTTTTTTACTCTCGTGCTGTTTTACCAGAACCATATCTATTGGCATTTAGTACAAGCTCCATTGCCTTTTTTTATCATTGGCTTGATAAAAATAAAATTTGGTCATACTTAGCTTGCTTCCTCTTGCTTAGTTTAAGTTTTTTGATAAAACCCTTTACCGTTTTTTTATTGCCTGTGTTTTTGGCCATTATCTTGATAAAAAAAGCCACTCTAAATTATCAAAAAATCATTGCAATTTTGGCTTTAGGATTAAGCATTGCGCCTTTCTTGGCATGGCGTTATTGGATTGCCCGTTTCCCAGAGGGAATACCTGATTCTGATTGGTTATTTAATAGCAATGGTATCAGATTAAAACCCGCTTGGATTAGATGGCTTTTTTTTGAACGTCTAGGCAAATTAATCACTGGTTTTGGCGGTATATTATTTTTAAGTTTAAGTTTACTTAAAAGCAATAAACAAGAAACAGGACTTTACTTGAGCTGGTGGATAGGAATGCTGATTTATCTTGTGGTAATTGCCACTGGTAATGTCCAACATGACTACTATCAAAATTTACTCTTACCCATAGTCAGCTTGACCATGGGTAGAGGTATGGTGATTGCTTACCGCCTGCTTAAACAAAGACTGCTACCTGTCTTCAGTTGGGCAGCAGTCTTTTCTTTTTACTCTATTTGTCTGGTTATAAGCTGGCAATATGTGAAGGGTTTTTATAATGTCAATCACTGGGAGTACTTAACCGCCGGTCAGGCAGCCAACCAGCTTTTACCAAAAAATGCCTTGGTCATTGCCCCAGCGATGGGAGATACTCAATTTCTTTTCCAAACAAAAAGAAAAGGTTGGCCTATTGGATTTGAGATACAAGACAAGATCGAAAAAGGTGCCACCGCTTATCTTACTACCAGTAAGGATGACGAGGCCAAGCAGTTGAAGAAACAGTTCACTGTGATTAAAGAAACAGACTTATACTTACTTATTGATTTAACTAAGGTCAAAAAATTATGAAGGTTTTAATGCTTACTCCCTATCTGCCTTTTCCCTTGCTCTCTGGGGGGCAGATAAGAACTTACAACCTGCTCAAACAACTGGCTGTCAAACATGACATCACTCTTTTTTCTCTTATCAAACACGAATCGGAAAGACGTTACATCAAAGAAATCAAGCCTTACTGCAAGCAGGTCAAGGTTTTTCGCCGTTCAGAAAAACCTTTCACCTTAAAAAACATCTGGTCAACAGCTGTTTCTCGTTACCCATTTTTAGTCATTAGAAACCATGTGACCGAAGCAACGGCAGCAATTAAAAAAGAGCTTGCCACCAATGACTACGATCTCATTCATGCTGAAACATTTTATATGATGCCCCACCTACCAGAGACCAAGGTGCCTATTATCTTGGTGGAGCAAACCATTGAGTACTCTGGTTATGAAAGTTATGCCAAAAAAGCGCCTTGGCCCCTTAAACCAATTTTGAATATTGATATTAACAAAATCAGAATGTGGGAAAAACATTATTGGCAAATTGCCGATCGTTTGATTGTCATGAGTAAAGAAGACAAAAGCTACATCACTAAACACGTAAGCGAAAAGAGCAAAATAGATGTTGTCGCCAACGGCGTTGACACCACTTGGTTTAATCAAGTAAAAAAAAACCTACCACCCCAACCTACAGTACTTTTTGTGGGCACTTTTAATTGGCTACCCAATAGAGAAGCTGTCAGATTTTTAGTCACTCAAGTTTGGCCGATTATTCTTAAAAACTTGCCACAGGCTAGATTGCTGATTGTCGGGAATGCCCCCACTCAAGAAGTATTACACTATCCACAAATTCAAAAAAACATCACTGTCCAAGGGGGCATTCCTGATATTCGCGATGCTTTTGCCCAAGCTCATGTGTTAATTGCCCCAGTTTTTGATGGCAAAGGCACTCGCTACAAAATTCTAGAGGCCATGGCCTCTCAAACCGCAGTGGTAGCTACCAAAACCGCAGTGGAGGGACTTAATCTTATGCCCAATAAACATGCCTTGATAAGCGATAATGCTACCGGCTTAGCTAATCAAGCTTTAACTTTACTCAACCATAATCGCAAACGTCAATTGCTGGCTAAAAACGGCTTAAGTTTTGTCAAAAAACAATATGATTGGTCGCTAATTTCTCAAAAATTGGATAAAATTTATCAAACAATAGGCAATCCATCATGAAAAAAAGAAAATTACTTAAAGATTTGGCCATAGTTATAGTAACTCATAACAGTCAATTTTGGTTAGAAAAAACTTTGACTACCCTTAAAAAATTTTACCTTAGCAATACCAAAAGGAAGATTCAAGTAGTGGTGGTAGATAATGCTAGCCAAGATAACACCTTAGCAATGCTTAAAGATAATTTTCCTTGGGCAAAACTAATTCAATTGAACACAAATCTTGGTTTTGCCCATGCCAATAATCAAGCAATCATAAAAACTCCAGCCAAAAATTATTTACTCTTAAATTCAGATACCGAGCTTAATGAAAAATCAAACCTTGATACAATACTCAATTTTATTCAAAGAAAAACTCAAGTGGGTATTATCACACCAAAGTTAATATTTTCTAATGGAAAGCTTGACCCCGCCTGTCACAGAGGTGAACCCACACCTCTAGCCAGTTTGTTTTATTTTTTAGGACTAGAAAAACTTTTTCCTCTTAATCAAAAGTTTGGTCAATATCATCAAACTTATAAAGATCCCAATACCATTCATACAATTGATGCTTGCTCTGGAGCAGCGCTAATTATCAAAAAAACTGTGATTGATAAAATAGGTCTTTTAGATACAAGATTTTTTATGTATGCCGAAGATCTTGATTGGTGTAAAAGAGCCAGAGAAGCAGGATTCTTGGTAGTTTACCATCCGGGAGTCAGTATTGTGCATCACAAACATAAATCAGGTATCAAAAACTCCTCGCAATTAATCAGAAATAAAACCAAACGCTATTTCTTTGATACCATGTTACAATACTTCGATAAGCATTACGCAAAAAATTATCCCAAATTTTTGCGTTTATTGCTTAATATTTTTATTAGTTTAAAGAAAGGCGGAGTATGAATCCCACCCAGTTTGAAATTCAAGATTTAAGAAACAAAAATCAGCAAACATTTTTGGAGCTTATTGGTTTGGTTTTGTTTGCAGTATTTTTTGGCGCATTTGCTCCATCAATCATCATTAATCTGTTTTATTCCAAAACCCAACTGTTAGAGGCTCCATGGTTTTATCAAACTATCCCTGTGGTAGCCTTGGCAATTTCCATGCTTTACACTCTTTACGCCTTCACTAGTAGTGTCTTAAGAGAAATTAAGATTAAAAATCTGCGCTCACAATTAATCACTGGTGATGATCTTACTTCCGATCTGGAAGAAAAAGAAATCAAAGAACTGGAATCTTTAGTAGAAAAAACCCTCAAAACCAAAAAGAAACCAACGATCAAAAAACGCACTAGAAGAAGTGCTAAATAACCCATCTTTATGCGGATTGGCATTGATTGTAGATTGTCTGGGATAGAGCATGCCGGTTTAGGAAGATATACTTTTTGTCTTACCAGAAACTTGCTTGACTTGGACTTAAAAACCACTTGGGTTCTGTTCTTTGCTCACAATAAACAAGCGCAAGAGTTTAGAAAATATAAAAACGTTGAGATAGTAATTGCTCCAATCAAACACTACTCTTGGAGTGAACAGTGGCAAATGAACTTAATTTTTCAAAAAGCCAACCTAGATTTGCTACACGTGCCTCACTTCAACGTCCCCATTCTTTATCCAAAACCCATGGTCATTACCATTCACGACTTGCTTTGGCACACACAAAAGGGCCTTGCGGTGACCACTCTTCACCCTGCTTTATACTGGTTTAAGTATCTTTTTTATAGAGTAGTGGTCTGGTGTGCCATCACCAAAGCTTTAATAATTTTTGTCCCTTCCCAAACTGTGGCCTCAACCCTCCAGTCTTTTTATCCTCAAACAAGAAGCAAGACCATTGTTACCTATGAAGGAGTGTCTGCTGTGGAGCCTCAAAAAGTTTCATTTAAACTGCCTGCAAAGTACATGCTTTATGTAGGCTCACTTTACCCACATAAAAATGTTGATATTACGTTTGAAGCTTTAAAACAGTTAAATATTAACTTGGTTGTGGTCTCTAGTCGTTCAAACTTTACTCAAAAGTTTTTAGACAGAGTAAAAAAAGCCAACTTACAAGATAAAGTATTACTGCTTACGAAACTTGCCGACCCAGTTTTACAAACCATTTATCAAAAAGCCTATTGTGTAATTCAGCCATCTTTTTCCGAAGGTTTTGGTTTAACTGGTTTAGAAGCGATCAAAGCCGGTAGACCTTTGATCGCTTCTAACATCCCTGTTTTTCATGAAATTTATCAAAGTTCAGCCGTTTATTTTGATCCCAAAGATCCTTCAAACTTGATTACTGCATTAACAAAAATAAAACATAACCGATTACAACTAAAAAAACACAACCAGTCACTGCTCAAGTTTTACAACTGGAAAAAAACAGCCAAGCAAACTTTAGATGCTTATCTTAATAGCTTGTCACATATCAATAATCTAAAAATAACTTAATAATAAAGTGCAAAGCCACAACTCTCCTTCCATAGCTTTAATTTACGATCGATTGAACATTGCTCACGGAGGAGCAGAATACCTGCTTAAACTTTTTTTGAAAGCTTTTCCCAAAGCAACACTTTTTACCAGTGTTTATCACTCTCAAGCTGATTTTGTACCAAAAAATAAAGTAAAGACTACTTTTTTGCAAAAGTTACATCTTTCGCGCTTTCACCAATGGCTAGCGCCATTAATGCCTTTGGCCTTTGAAAATCTAGACCTGTCTTCGTTTAACGTCATAATCTCAATCACCAGCAGTGAAGCCAAAGGCATCTTGACCAAACCAGACCAGCTACATCTAAGTTATATTTTTTCCCCCAGTAAATACCTCTATGAATACCAAGAAAAATACACAAAGAAGGTTGATAATTTTGCTTTTCTACTCAAAAAGTTTTTTTTCTTATTCCAAAGGTATCTTATCTGGTGGGATAAAATAGCAGTTTTAAGACCAGATAAAATTTACACTATTTCAAAACTCTCGGCCAATAAGATCAAGAAAGTCTATGGCCTTAAAACTCAAGTTATTTATCCGCCCTTCAAAAAGATAAATAAGCCACTGGTGGGAAATCTTGATCCACTGCCTCAAGATTTCCCGCCATACTTATTAGTTGTTTCTAGATTGGTTGAGTACAAAAGAGTGGATTTGGCTATAAAAATTACCGTATTAAATAAAAAAAAGTTATTAATCGTAGGTGAAGGAATAAATAAAAGATCTTTAACTAAACTTTACCCACAACTCACTTATGTCAGATCCAAAAATACTGATTTAAGACAAGCATTAAACGAGATAAAAAACAAATCCATCATCTTTCTTGGCAACTGTTGTGACAGCGAGTGTTACTTCCTCTATAAAAAGGCCTCTGCTGTTTTGGCTTTGGGAGATGACGATTTTGGACTAGTGCCACTGGAAGCTTTAAACTTAAAAAGACCAGTGATCGTATCCCAAAATGCTGGAGTCTATGAATTGATAGCAAAACAAAAAAGTGTTTTGAGTTTTCACCCAAAAAACTCTTTTGTAATAAACCAATTTTTATCTCACTTACCCAAGGAGGGTAGTCTTGACGTAAATTTGCAAAAAAAACTGGAGGCTCAAGCCTTTATCACTACGTGGCAAGCAATCGTCAAAAAAGAGTGGCAAAAATATCATAACCTGTGATAGAGTAAACTGTCATACAAATTATGACAGTCTAAAAACTAAAGATAAAAAAAATATGAAAAACTATCTTGATCATACTTATGCTGTAATTTTGGCAGGTGGCGGTGGCACTAGACTTTGGCCCAAATCTCGTAACAAAACCCCCAAACAATTTTTAAAACTAACAGGTAATAAAACTATGTTGCAGTTAAGTGCTTTAAGAATTAATCAGTTAGTTCCGTGGTCAAAAATAATAGTAGTTACAAACAAAAAATACCAAGAGGAAATTCTTCAAGAACTACCAAGCCTACCAAAAGAAAATATTGTGCTTGAACCACAAAAACGTGATACCGCCTTGGCAATGTTGGCAGGTGCCAAGTATGCCAAATTGTTTGATGATCAAGCCATAATCCTTAATGCTGCCGCTGATCACGTGGTCGAGAACGAAAAAGAATTTGTTAAAGTTATGAAAGTGGCCGCCGAGCTTGCTCTTCAAAAGAGTCATATTTTAACTGTTGGCATTACTCCTAATTATCCAACCACTGGTTTTGGTTACATTAAAATTGGAGAAAAATTCAAAGCATTGAAAAATGGAGTGGGAATTTTTAAAGTTAGCAACTTTACTGAAAAGCCAGACAAAGTCACAGCTCAATCGTTTATAAAAACTGGCAAATACTTTTGGAATGCCAACATGTACGTTTGGTCCGCAGAAACTCTTGTACAAGCTTTCAAAAAACATAAACCCAGCATGTATCAACTCACTGCTGGTTTGGACAGAGTAAGTAAAACTCAATTTAAAAAACTTCTCCCCGCAATCTACTCTCAAGCTGAATCAATCTCTATTGATTACGCTATTTCTGAAAAAGCTGACAATCTATTGTTAATACCTGGTGATTTTGGCTGGAATGATATTGGAGAGTGGCAAGTGGTTTACGATTTGGGCAAAAAAGACCAAAAAAACAATGTACTTATTGGCGAGCGTGTTCAAGATAAGACTTTGTTGCTTGATTCACAAAATAATCTTATTCAAACTGACAAAAAACTTATCAGTCTACTGGGTGTAAATGAGATGATAATCGTGGATACTCCAGAAATACTATTTATTGCTCCCAAAAAGAAAAGCCAAGAAGTAAAAAAAGTTGTAGAAGAACTAAAAAAACAAAAGCTGGATAAATACCTTTAATATGAGCTCTGTTTCTTTCTATCACACCCAAAAAAGAATTCTAGACGTCGTGGTGGCCAGCGTTTTGTGCATTGCTTTTATCCCTTTCTGGATTATGGTTCCTATACTAATTTATCTTGAATCTGGCTGGCCAGTGATTTTTAAACACAAAAGGTTGGGAAAAAACGGCAAAGAATTCGAGCTTTATAAATTTCGCTCAATGATTAAGAATGCCGACAAACTACTTCATCACAATAATCAAAAGCTACTCAAAAAATTTAAGGATGGTGATTGGAAAATGAAAAATGATCCAAGGATCACCAAGATTGGCAAGATCATTAGAAGTTTCACCATTGATGAGTTTCCTCAATTACTCAATGTCTTAAAAGGAGAGATGAGCATGGTGGGTCCCAGAGCTTATCTTAAAAAAGAACTACAAGAACAAACCAAACGCTTTCCCAAAACCAAAAAGTACTTAAAGAACATTCTTTCAGTCAAACCAGGCATCACCGGAATCTGGCAAACTTCGGGTAGAAATGAGATTCCCTTTACTCAAAGAGCTTCAATTGATGCCACTTATGTCCAACATCTAAACATCACTCAAGACATCTTAATCTTGCTTAAAACTCCCAAAGCTATGCTTTCCAAGTGGTAGAGCTGATACTCTTTTGCTATACTTAAACTCATGACTGATAACCTGCCTAAAGCTTCCCAAGTACCAGCTTTGAAACCAAAACTCAAAATCAAAAAACCACTCATCATTGTCGCTATCATTTTTCTTTTGTTTGTGGGTATCTTGGCAGGTGTAGGTTGGTACTCCTATCAAGCAGTAAAAGATGTCCGATTCGCAACCTCACAACTAGAACTTACTACTAGAGCTGTTGCTGACCAAGCTAAAACCCAAAACTTAGCAGGGGTCAAAGCAGAGATGGAAAAATTGCCCGGAAAAATTGAGGCTTTGGAAAAGGAACTCAATCAATTAGCTTTTTTTGGCTCTTTGCCTCTCGCCAAAACTTACTGGCAAGATGTACAACACCTACTCAAAGCAACTAAATCCGGTCTTGCTGCCGGTCAGAAAGCTGTTGTTGCTGTTGAACCTTATGCTGATGTCTTGGGTTTATCAGGTGATCAAAATCCTGCTTTGACCGCCAATGCTGAAAACCGAATCAAACTAATCTTGGAAACTTTGGATAAAACTTTGCCAGAGATAGACGCAATTGCTCAAGATCTGCAAACCGCTTCTCAAGAACTCTCGGCTATTGATCCGCAACGATATCCGGAAAGAATTGGTGACAACAAAGTCCGTTCCCAGCTGATTACGGTACAACAAATAGCTCAAGCCACAGTCCTTGGTTTAACCGAGTTTAAACCAGTGATTGAACAAATTCCAAGCATTGCCGGAGCACAAGGTGAGAGAAAAAAATACTTAATTTTGTTTCAAAACGATAATGAGTTGAGACCAACCGGTGGCTTCTTGACTGCTTACTCGGTAATCTTTATAGAAGACGGCAAAGTGGTACCAGATTATTCCGATGATATCTACGAACTAGATAAAAAGTTTCGTTCAAAAATTCCCATTCCAAAAGAATTGGGTAAATACTTAACCACCGAAAAATACTGGAACTTGAGAGACATGAATACTTCTCCGGATTTTAAACTCTCAATGGATCAGTTTTATACTCATTATCAAAAAGTAGGAGACAAGGATCTCGATGGTATTATTGCGGTTGATACCGAAGTCTTAACCGCACTATTAAACATTGTTGGCCCAGTGGCTGTACCGGGATACGGTACCTTCACAGCCGAGATCACACCCAAATGCGATTGTCCTCAAGTAGTTTATGCTTTATCGGAGATTATCACTAGACCCACTCCATATTTAAGAGAAGACAGAAAAGGTATTCTGGGGCCTTTCATGAGGGAGGTCTTGACCAAAGTCTACGATGCACCTAGTGACAAAAATGCCGCTTTGTTTCAGGCAGGTCTAGAAGCTCTCAACGGCAGACACGTTCAAACTTACTTCATTGATCAAAAAAACCAACTAGCTGTTGAAAAAATTAACCTAGCCGGCAGATTAAATCCTTCTTCTAGTAAGGCAGATACTGACTTTTTTGCTTTAATCAATGCCAACCTAGGCGGAGCTAAATCCAATCTCTTTGTCACTTATGACGTCAAACAAGAAGTAACTCAAAAATCAGAAGGTGTGATTGAAAAAACTGTAGAGATTATCTATAAAAACGATCGTCGAGCAGACAACTGCAATCTAGAAGCTGGTTTGCTTTGTTTGAATGCCACTCTAAGAGATTGGACAAGGATTTACGTACCAAAAGGATCAAAATTAATTGAAGCAAGTGGATTCTTGGCCACTCCAACAACCTACGAAGAAAACGAGTTAACTGTTTTTGATGGTTTTTTTACTTTGGAGCCAAACGCTGCCGCCAAATTAAAATTGACTTATCAAGTTCCTTATCTTGACCAAAATACTTACAGACTGCAAATTTGGAAACAGGGAGGAATAAGTAGTTTTCCTCTTGTCTTAGATGTTAACGGAGATCAACAACAATTGGAAATTGATAAAGACACAACTCTCCAGATCAATTTCTAAAACATATGTTAAAAAATTTTACAGTTTCTGGGCTCGTGATTAGACGTCGAAACGTAGGTGAAAGTGATCGTTATGTCACTCTACTGACCCAAAAACTGGGCAAAATTACCTGTTTGGCTAAAGGGGTGCGCCAGCTCAAGTCTAGTAAGAGAGCCTTACTGGAACCTGGAAATTTAATAAAAGTTTTCCTTGTCAAACGCAAAGCTGGCGCACCATTACTGACTGAAGCCAAGCTGGAATCAAACATCAGTCAGTTAGACAATCTTCTGGTTCAATACCGTAAGCTCTCGGAGTTTTTGGAAATTATTGACAATCTTTTTGTGGAAACAGAGATTGAGCAAGAAATTTATGATAAGTTACTTAGTACCCGGCTGATTATCATCAATAATCAGCCGTATGGAGCACAAATTAAACAAAACTTTAGAGAGATAATTATGGCTCTAGGTTTTGAAGATCCAAATAATACCAAGCACCTCTCTATTGCCAGTTATGTCAGTGCTTTGGCAGAAAAAAGACTCAAAAGCTTTGAGTATCTCAAAGTATAGTCTGGTTATTTTGTCTTGTGTTTGCTACACTAACCTCTGTATGTCTTCTATCACTTTAGATCAAGTTGCCTCACTTTGTAAACGTCGTGGATTTGTGTATCCCACCAGCGAGATCTATGGTGGTTTGGCTAATTCTTATGATTACGGTCCATTAGGCGCTCAACTCCTCAAAAACATTAAAGATCTATGGTGGCGTGAGTTTATTGAAACTAGAAGCGATATGTTGGGAATTGACACACAAATCCTTCAACACCCGCAAACTTGGGTAGCTTCAGGCCACGTATCCTCATTTAATGACCCATTGGTAGAAGACACTGTAACTCATAAACGTTATAGAGTAGATCACCTAATTGAAGACTACGCTAAAAAACAAGTGGCAAGTGGAAAATCGATATTTGACAAACTGATAATTGAAGATTTAAACATTAAACAAATGAGTCGGTTAATTGTTGACCACAAGATTAAAAGTCCTGATGGCAATCCCTTATCTTCGCCCAAAGCCTTCAATCTTTTGTTTGAAACTTCAATAGGTGCTGTAGCCAATGAAAAATCAAAAGTATATTTAAGAGGTGAGACCGCTCAAGGGATCTTTGCCGACTTTAAACAAGTACTTGACTCTACTAGAACTCAATTACCTTTTGGTATTGGTCAAATGGGCAAATCTTTCCGCAACGAAGTTACTACAGGCCAGTTTGTTTTCCGCACTTTAGAGCTAGAACAAGCAGAGATTGAGTATTTTTTCAATCCAGAGCAAACTAACTGGCAAGACCTTTTTAAAAACTGGCAAGCTGATATGTGGCGGTTTATCACTCAAACCTTGGGTGTGGAAGAATCCCGTTTACGTTGGAGACGTCACACAGATAAAGAACGTAGTTTTTACTCCAAAGATACCTACGATCTAGATTACGAGTTTCCTTTTGGTTTTAAAGAGTTGTGGGGGATCGCGTATCGCACTGACTATGATCTTAAACAACACCAAAAACACTCTGGACAAGCACTCGAATATCGCGATCCCCAAACTAGTGAGGTTTTTGTCCCTCATGTCATTGAGCCAGCACTTGGTCTTGGTAGAGCCTTTTTGATGGTTTTACACCAAGCCTACTGGCAAGATGAAAAAAGGAATAGAACCGTCTTAAAACTCAAGCCAAAACTAGCTCCCTATCAAGTGGCTGTATTCCCTTTACTCAAAAATAAACCAGAGCTAATTACCAAAGCCCAAACAATCTATAAAAAATTATTAACTAAAAACCGTGCAGCCTGGGATGACCGAGGCAACATTGGCAAGCGCTATCTTTATCAAGACGAGATTGGCACTCCTTTTTGTGTTACCGTGGATTTTCAAACTTTAGAAGATGAGACAGTTACCTTGCGTGACCGCGATACCACCAAACAAAAAAGGGTAAAAATCACTGAACTTCAAACAGATCTTGCTCAAATGTGCTAAACTTTTTAGGTAATAAAATTTTTAATTATGAAAAAAAAGCCCATTATTCTCTTGATTGGTTTAGTTTTATTGCTTAGCTTAGGAGTTTTGATATTTGCAAAAACCAAGCTCGGAAAAGAAAACTCCGAAACATCACCATCTCTCAAGGCTAAAACCAAAGTTGAGGAACTCAATGTTATCCCTGTAGATCAAAGACCATATATTTATTTAACACCAACCACCGACGGACGCAATGTAAAAATTACTTTAAAAGAAATCAAAAAACCGGCTTTAAATGGTGAGTACGAGCTAGAGTATCAAACAGGCACATTGCTACAAGGAGCTTTTGGTGCACTCAAACTTGATAAGTTACCATTTGAGGAAACTACCTTGTTTGGTAGTTGTAGTGCTGGCGGTGCTTGTACTTACCACAGTGATATAAAAGGTGGTAATTTATTGACCAGATTCATTACTGAAGACGGTAAATATGTGCTTAAATCTGATTGGCGCTATTTTGATAATAAAGAAAAAGCAGACAGTATTGCCTCTAAAGACGCCAAGTTTCAACTTAAGGCCAAAGAACTAAGCAAATCACGTTATGGTATCGTTTTTAACGCGCCGGGATATCCATCAGGACTAGAGGGTAGGGCGGTGTCTGATCAATATTCATTACAAACTTCTAGCGTTTTAACTGGTAAAGCAGAATTGACTTTAAGAGCCAACGAAGAAGGTAGTTTGGAAATTGCCACTTGGAATGGCTCCAAGTGGCAGTACTATCAAGGCACGATTGACGGCAAAACCATCACCGCCACTGTCGATTTAGCCGAGCTTTACTTGGTTGTCATCAAGTAACTCACTGCGTTTTTTTACCACAGTCTTTTTTAACTCAACTAGATACGGTTTGGTCAATTCTTGGGTTACTTAAGCCATTTTTTTCATATCAAAAATAATACGCTAGTTTTAGCTTTATAGTTCAAGCAAAAGAGTAGATTTTAGCAACTATTTTGGTTACTTAAGCCAACATTTACATCTTTAAAAAAGTTCTCATATACTCAAGAATCTCTTGATATTTCCCTATTTAGGAATAGTAATGCTTTCACATAAGGTCAGCTAAAATGTTATACTTGACAATCAGTGGAAAAAAGTGGTAAATAGTCTTATAGAAATTTTTTAACAATGTTTATTGGCAGATACTATCACCGGCTCGAAACCAAAGGTCGGCTCTCTCTGCCAAAAGAATTTCGAAGTCGGGAGTCCAGCTGGATTCTGACTCGTGGCTTGGAAGGTAGTTTGTTTTTGCTACCACCAAGCGAGTTTGAACAGCAGTTAAAACTTATAGCCGCGCGCAACTTAACAAAGAAAACTCAACGAGAATTTGTGCGTCTACTGACCAATGATGCTTTGGCTGTCACCACTGATAAACTAGGCAGAATCCAGTTACCAGATTATTTGATTGAGCTAGCAGGTCTGCAAAAGCAGGTAGTAATTACTGGTAGCTATAGATACATAGAAATCTGGGATCAAGCCAAGTATCACCATCATCTTGACAAAATGAAGGATCAAGCTGAACTCTTAGCAGAAAAAATTGAAGAGGATAAGCATGAATAAACTGCACATACCAGCAATGTTGCAAGAGGTAATGCTCTACCTTGATGTTAAACCAAATCATTGGTACTTAGATGCCACTTTTGGTCGAGGCGGTCACACCGCAAGCATATTGGAAGCTTCTGGCAACGTTTTGGCCATTGATTGTGATACTCAAGCCATTGAGTACGGAACACACTTTTTTAATCAAGCAATCCAACAAAAAAAACTGATTCTCACCAAAGCCAATTTTGTTCAAACAGCTAAAATCTGGAAAGCCCACTGCCTGCCCAGGCTTTCCGGAGCTCTGTTTGATTTTGGAGCAAGCACCGACCAGTTGCTTTCCGATGCCAGAGGATTTAGTTTCCAAAATGACGCGCCTTTAGACATGAGGATGGACTTGGACTTGGGTGTGACAGCAGCTGATTTGCTCAATGTACTATCAGCTAAACAACTTGCCAATCTCTTTTACCAAGCGGGTGGAGAAAATCAAGCCAAAAAAATTGCCTTGGCCATCAAGTCGGCTAAAACTATTCCTAACACCACCAAACAATTGGCTGATTTAGTTAGTAAAGTCAAAGGAACACAAAGAGGCAAATTACACCCAGCTACCAAGGTTTTTCAAAGTCTAAGAATTGCCGTCAATACCGAGCTTGAGAATATTAAACAGGCTTTACCCACAGTGTTTGAAATTTTGACTGTCGGCGGGAACTTGGTCACGTTGAGTTTTCATGAGGGAGAAGATGGTTTGGTAAAAAACTTTTTTAAAACTTTAGAAAAAAATAATCAGCTGAAAATTCTTACACCAAAGCCCATCACCCCTCAAGAATCTGAAGTTAACATTAATCACAAAGCGCGTAGTACCAAACTACGCGCCGGAGAAAAAACATGAAAAATATCAGTTTTACAAAAATATTTTACTGCCTACTACTAGCCACCACCTTTTGGCGAGTGGGATTGACACTTTTGGACACTGCAAAAATTATTCGCTACCGAACTTTGGCTAGTTCTGTCACTCAACAAGAAGTAAAAATTGACTCAAGTTTGTTAAAACTTAAAACTCAAATCGCAGAAAAAAAATCTATGGCAAGAATCATCAGTTTTAATTTAGACAATCAGTACAGACCAATTACCCTATATTTGAGCGTGAACAAAACTTCGGCCTTGGCAAATCTCCAACCATAGTTTATACAAACCATATGCGTAGGAGTTTACAATCAACACACAACACTTCTTTACTAATTAAAAAACGTACTACTTGGTTTTTATTTTTAGTTTTTACCGCTTTTTTAGGCATTATAATCAGGCTTTTTTTTTGGCAAGTCATCAAACATCAAGAGTTGGAAACAATAGCCCAAAACCAGTACCAAAAAACCATCAAGCAGGTGGGTAAGAGAGGCCAAATTTTTTTTGCGGGAGGAGAGCCACTGGCCACCAACAAAGAAAGTTACCGCCTTTTTGCCCAACCTCCAATGATTGAAAAAGAAAAGATCACTGAACTGGTTCAAAAAATATCAAGCATTTTACCTGAACCAGATGTAAACAAATCCAAGAAGGATTTAGAAAAAGAATTATTCCAAAAATTAACCAAACCTAAAATTAAATGGGTTAGTTTATATCAGCCGATTGATGCTCTCAAAAAAGCTCAAGTGGAAACTTGGCAAGAGAATGGTCTTGGCTTTGACACCTATTATGAACGTTTTTATCCAGAAGGGTCGATGGCCGCTCATTTAGTTGGTTTTGTAGGCAAAAACTCTCAAGGAGAAGATACCGGCTATTTTGGGCTTGAAGGCCACCTTCAACAAGAACTTAAACCTAGATCTGCGTTTGGTCAAATCACAACAGACGCCAAAGGAGGATTGATCGATCAAGAAAACTTGAACCAAGTTGCACTTGATGGCAGAGATTTTACCTTAAGTATTGAGAGAAAAATTCAGTTTGCGATTGAAAAAAATTTACAACTTGGCATGAACAAGTATCAAGCTAAATCTGGAGAGATTGTTGTCATCAACCCCAAAACTGGCAAGATTTTAGGTATGACCACGTTACCTAATTTTGACCCCAACTACTTTCGTAACTATCCAGAGGAAAATTTTAAAAACCCCAGTTTAAACTCATTGTATGAACCCGGTTCAACTTTTAAAATTTTGACCGTGGCGGCAGGAATAGACAGTGGTGTAATCACACCCCAAACCGTCTGCACGCGTTGTGACGGACCAAGAAAGTTCGGTCGTTTTACTATTAAAACTTGGAATGAAGAGTATCATCCCAACATCACCATGACCGAGGCTCTAGCCAAATCTGACAACGTAGCTATGATTTTTATCTCTGAATTATTAGGACCAAAGGTTTTTCGTGACTATCTCAAGAAATTTGGTATTGGCAAAGCCATTGGTATAGAACTCCAAGGAGATGGAGACACACCAATTAAAGAAACGTACGTACCTGTAGAGTTGGCCACTGCTTCTTTTGGTCAGGGAATATTCACCACGAGTTTACAATTAGTCCAAGCAGTAGGCGCCATAGCCAACAGAGGAGAGCTAATGCAGCTGCAAATTCTTAACTCGGTTTACGATCCTATTACTCAAACCAAGATACAGATTGCCCCAAAGAGCTTAAACCAGGCTATCAAACAAGAAACTGCTTCACAACTCAAAGCCATGATGGTTGAGTCTGCCCAATATGGAGAGGCGCAATGGACTTACTCAAAAGATCACACTGTAGCTGGCAAGACCGGCACTTCGCAGGTGGCCAACCAAGATGGCTATGATAAAACACAAACTATCGCTAGCTTTATCGGTTTTGCCCCTGTTGACGAACCTCAATTCCTAATGCTCGTTAAGCTTGTAGCTCCTCAATCTTCTCCTTGGGCGGCCGAAACGGCCGCCCCGCTCTGGTACCGAACCGCCCAAGATCTTTATTTACTCCTCAACATCCCTCCAGATAAAACCTAAAATTACCCAATAACGCACAAGGTTGTTATAATAAGCCCTGAAATGAGATGGCGCTTGATAATTTATAAAATCAAAAGAGTTTATCATTTATTTAAGACCGGCGTGTTTGGCGGACTAATTGCCGAGATTCAATCTGGCTGGCCACAAAAAAAAATGGTTGTCGCCGCCATCACCGGTACTGATGGAAAAACTACCACCGCCTCTCTTTTACATCATTTACTTACTCAATCAGGGATTAAAACTGGCCTAATTACTACCCTAGCCGCCAAAATTGGTAACAAAGAAATAGAAACCGGACTACACGTCACCAATCCCCAACCGAAAATTCTCTTTAAGTTACTTAAAGAAATGTTGGAGGCTGGTTGTACTCATGTAGTACTAGAAATGACTTCTCATGGCGCTTATCAGTTTCGTAATTGGGGAATTAAGCCACAAATAGGTGGTATTACCAATATTGCACACGATCATTTTGATTACCACCAAAACTACTCTGAATATCTCAAAGCCAAGGCCAGTTTGTTTAAAAAAACCCCTCTGGTTTGGACCAATGCCAAGGACAAATCATTTTTAAAACTCCAACAAATACTAGGCAACAAGATCAAGGCTTTTTCTCAAAAGACATACTTGCCAGCAGAAATTAATCAAGCCATACATAAAAGATTTGAAGAAAAATATAATCACTTGAATGCAAAGCTTGCTACTCTTATGGCGTTGGAACTTGGTGCTCAAAAAAACAAAATACCCCAAGCTATCAACAGCTTTCCTCCCATTGTCGGTCGCATGCAAAGTATTGCTAATCAAAAAAAACTCGACATCATTGTGGATTTTGCCCACACACCTCAAGCAGTAGAGTCTACCCTAAATGCTTTAAGAGCTAGGCGACAAAAAAAAGAATCTAAAATTATTGCTGTTTTGGGTAGCGCCGGTCAAAGAGATGTTAGCAAAAGACCACTGATGGGTAAAATAGCAAGCAAACTAGCAGATTTGGTGATTTTTACCGCAGAAGATCCAAGAACAGAAAATGTTTGGTCAATTATTGGTCAACTAAAATCAAACTTGGGTAAAAATCACCATAAAGTTTTATCAATTGCTGATAGAGGACAAGCCATTTACTTTGCTATTAATCAGCTTGCCACAGCAGGCGACAGTGTAATTATCATGGGCAAGGGTCACGAGAAAAGCCTCTGTTTTGGTCAAACTGAGTACCAATGGAGCGACCAAGAAACAGTAAAATTAGCCTTGGAAAATAAAGCGGCTCAACTTACAACAGTGATCAACCAATGAAAAAAACTACTCTAACAACAGCTAAACACATTTATCTTGTCGGTATCAAAGGTGTTGGCATGACTTCTTTGGCACAGTGCCTACTTGATTTGGGAAAAATAATCCGAGGTTGGGATGTTAAAGATGAGTTTGTCACACAAAAAATCTTAACACGCTTAAACATCAAGATTGATCACGGACAGAATCCTTGCTTGCCAAAAGAAACAGAGGCGGTCATCTACACCGTAGCGCACTGTGGTTCAAATCATCCTCTTGTTGTGGAAGCCAAAAAACGCCAATTACTAGTTCTTTCCCATGCTCAAGCATTAGCATGGCTTTTTAATCAAAAAATGGGCGTCGCTGTTTGTGGAGTAGGAGGAAAAACTACTGTTTCTGCCATGATGACTTGGATTGGAAAGCAAAATAACTTAAAACCAAGCTTCAGTGTGGGTGTGGGTGAAATTACTGGACTCAAACAAACAGGTAGTTTTAATAAACAAAGCCAGATTTTTATCGCCGAAGCTGATGAGTATGCAGACAATCCAGAAAACGTCCTAGATAAAACAGCGCTTGTACCGCGTTTTAGTTACCTAAAGCCTCAAATTATTGTTTGCACCAATTTAAAATTTGACCATCCAGATGTATACAAAAATCTAGAGCACACCAAACAAGTCTTTGCTCAATTCTTTAAAAACCTCAAGCCCAAAGGCACTCTCATTTACAATCAAGATGATAAGAATCTTCAAGCAGTGGTTAACCAAGTGGCCAAGGTCAGAAAAGACATCACGTTGGTTTCTTTTGGCTTTGATCAAAAAGCTACATTAAAAATAAAAAATCCTCTTGTTATTGACGGACACAATCAAGCTACCTTACAAATAGATGACCAAGAATGTTTAATTCAACTTTCTATACCGGGTGTGTATAACTTACTAAACGCTGCTGCAGCTGCAGCAGCGTTTAGTTGTTTAGGTCTGCCTCTCAAAAAAAGTCTCGAAAGTCTAAGTAAGTTTCAATCTACCAACAGAAGATGTCAACTGATTAAAACACACTCACAAACAATTTACTACGATGATTACGCCCATCACCCTACCGAAGTAAACTCGGTCATCGCTTCACTAAAAGCTTGGCACAACAACAAACCATTGACTGTGATCTTTCAGCCCCACACTGTCTCCAGAACAAAATATCTACTCAAACAGTTTGCCCAAGCTTTCGATCAAGCCGACAGATTAATTCTTTTACCAATTTTTACTTCTGCCAGAGAAAAAGTTGACCATCATTTTACTTCAGACAATCTTTTTCAGGCCATCAAGAAGCATCAGCCAAAGCTTAAACTTGATTCAGCCAATAGCCTTGAAGAAGCTTCAGAACTGCTCAAGACTCATCAAGTGAAAGGAGTAGTGTTAACCATTGGTGCCGGCAATGTCTATGAAGTTTATGATTATTTCTTTGATCAAAAACCCTTATCCATTTATCAGATACTCTCAAAACATTTCTCTCTTTTCAAGTTCAAAAGAAACGAAAGTCTAGCCAAGCACACCACAGTGGGAATTGGCGGACCAGCCGAAGTGTTTTTTGCAGCCAAAAAATCAAATCATCTATTAAATTTACTCAAGTACTGCTGCAAACAAAAAATTCCCTATCAAATAATTGGCTGGGGAGCAAACACACTATTTGCTGATTCTGGCATTAATGGCATGGTGATCAAAAATCAGGTTCAAGAGATCAAGATTAAAAAGGCTACTGTTTACAAAAAGACCAATGGTCCTCATTTTATTGTCCCTACTAGATGGCAAACGTCAAAACAATCTCACTCCTCACAACCCCTGCACGGTGACGCAAATACCCGGTACAAAAAACTCACAGTGTCAGCTGGAGCTTCTTTATCTTGGGTCATCACTCAAACTATTAAAGAAGGTCTGGTGGGACTTGAAAACTTCTTTAGAATCCCGGCCACTGTTGGTGGAGCCATTTACAATAATATTCATGGCAATGATCGATTTTTTTGCGAGTTTGTCGAGACAGTCACTGTTTACAACCAAAAAAAGGGAGTAATTAAACTAGAAAAAAAAGATATGTCTTTTGGATATGATTACTCCAATTTTCAGAAAACAGAAGATGTTATTCTTCAAGTAGAACTGCTTTTGCCACTCGGCGAGTTTAACCAAGCCAAGGCAACTTTGGCTCAAATCAGTCAACAAAAAGCGCATCAGCCAGTAAAATCATTAGGTTGTGTTTGGCAAAACTTAAGCGATAAGGAGAGAAATGCTCTCAATTTACCCAGTAACAGCGTTGGGTACTTGATTGACAAAAAATTAAAATTAAGCGGACTACGTGTTGGTGATGCACAAGTATCAAAAAAACACGCAGCCTTTATTGAGAATCTTGATCAAGCTACCGCAGAAGATTACTTAAATGTTATCAAAAAAGTGAACCAAGAGGCTGAAAAAAAATTCAAGTTAAGACTAAGAACCGAGATATTTTTCAAAGGTTTTAAGCAAACTGACCTTGTAGACTTGGTCTGAAAAAGAGATAATAACAGTATGGAAACGCAGTTTAAAATCACTGGTGGCACAAAACTTCACGGCTCTGTTAGGTTGGGTGGAGCTAAAAACGCTTCTTATAAACTACTTATTGCCTCTTTGATGGGCAATCAAGAATCTAGAATTCTCAATTTTTCTCATATCAGTGATGTCAAACTTGTCTCCAAGATCATGACTTACCTTGGGGCCAAGATGAAAAAAGCGGGAGAAAGAGCGCTTTTTATCAATCCACAGGCTTTGAGTAATTACACAATTGAAAAAACCCATGGTAGTCAAGGCAGGTTCTCCACCATGTTTATTCCTGTTTTACTCCATAAATTCGGCCAAGCTATAGTACCAGCTCCCGGAGGTGACAAAATTGGTGCCAGATCACTTGATAGACACTTTGCTGGTCTGCAAGCTATGGGCGCAAA